>WLWD01005890.1_pt1 | contig 174702 bp, 145 predicted proteins | sample 6712731 | NCBI WGS metagenome assembly WLWD01 (sample SAMN12718690, study PRJNA576275) | sponge metagenome | isolation source: marine sponge | host: Mycale hentscheli | place: New Zealand: South Island, Marlborough, Capsize Point | collected 2014-11-01
GACCTCCTTGAGTTCAATGAATAGAAACATTGTGAGCCCATTAACTGCTGCTATGAATATCATTAACTGCTATGAATACCATTAACTGCTACGAATACCATTAACTGCTATGAATATCATTAACTGCTCCAAATACTATTTATTAACTGATATGAATATTGCTCTGTCTTGTAAACACACGTGGTATGCTTCAGTGGATGATAAGTGGGTCTGGTTGGCTGTACTGAACTAATGATAATCAAAAATGTACTGAATTAGACTTCACTTAAAGTTTTGTTAGTTGGCATTGCTACTCTGCAAGGTTTCGTAGATCTCTTCCACCCCCCTCCTCCCACTCCAGAATTGTTGTCATTGATCAGTGTTAAGTATACTTGTTCATATAGGCATGTGTATCAGAGTAGTTGGGTTTAAATGATGGGTGTGGCTAAATGATGGGTGTGGCTAAATGATGGGTGGGCTAAATGATGGGTGTGGCTAAATGATGGGTGTGGCTAAATGATGGGTGTGGCTAAATGATGGGTGTGGCTAAATGATGGGTGCGGCTAAATGATGGGTGCGGCTAAATGATGGGTGCGGCTAAATGATGGGTGTGGCTAAATGATGGGTGCGGCTAAATGATGGGTGTGGCTAAATGATGGGTGTGACTAAGTACACACAGTGTCTCCGCCCCCAGCCAGACATCCTCAGTTCAGTTCTGGAGATTCAGTCTGCATGTCTGACTTCATTTCTGTTCATCCTCTCTCCCATGTAGCACACACATACAAACAAGGTGTTTTAGAAGTATGCATTCATGTGTTCGTTGTTTTGTGTGTTTGTGTGTAGGTATGGTGACTGTTTGGTGTTGGTAGGTGGGCAGGAGCAGAGAGAGCAAGTTCTGTGTCCCCAGAACTTGGACCCAGCGATCGTGTCTCGTCTCACCATTAAGAAATACGCCATGCTTGAGTTGGCAGGGGCGTGTCGTGGGGATGGAGTGGCACGGTCTTTTGTAACGAAGCATTTCCTGAAGATAGATGCCGGTAGAGTGTTTCACGTTACCAAGACACTGCAAATGAATGGACTCGTGGCCATAAAGGTGAGGGGAGTGGTCAAGGGAGTGGTGTCAAATGTGAGGGGTGTGGTCAGGTTTAGTTAGCCCCTTAACAACAATATTACTGAGTTGACTACAGCCATAGTGAGTGAGTGTTAGAGTAGTGTCACATACATACTGTGTCTTCTGTCGTGTAGTATTTGAACATAATTGTTCGAAATGATACTTGGTTGTTAGTGGAGCTTCGCGTTGATACTAGTGAGCATCTCTTGCATGTTTGGCTTCTTCTCTTATGAAGATAGAGTTTACATCTACCATTGATACCTGATCAGGAATAGCCAAATAAATTATTCTTTTGGTCTGAGAAAGGATTTTGTAATAGCTAGCTAGTGTATAGTAGCACTGAGGGCTCGCACCTCTGGTGCTTCATAAAGACTCGTGTTCTGCCGGCAGTTTAATGGCGGGTGACCAGTTTATTGAGGAATCATTCCTTAACCCTTTCACTGTTAATTTATTTATTTTTCCAGGAGTTTTGAACAGGTAAATCAACAGCACCATTTGTTATATATCTTGATATTATTTTCATAAAATCCCTAACAACTATATGTTAACCCTTTCACCGGTATAACCGCCATATGGCGGTCGAGGTACCCATCGACACAAAAAGAAGTATAAAAAATGAACCACTCACGCTATCGACTTGTTTTAAACACCAAAATAGAGCTTAAGCTTAGCCTTATTGCATATAATTTTTATTAACGCGCAGGTATACGGTAACTAAGGAAACCGTGACGTACTATTCGGTCGAATTTTATTAGCCTACTCAGCGGTAGTATGGCTTCGTGGCTGAGTGCAGACGGTGTTGTTAGTTTGTTGTTCGACGACGAGTTTGGATTATCTGAAGCGGAGAGCGATGAAAGGGACTTGCAAGAGAGCAGTTTTTGCTCTCATTGGATCTCCAACAGTTACTTTTAGGGAGTGGAAGCTTTAGAAGATGCTGTGCATTCTTCTGATGATAGCACTTGCAATGGGTCTGAATCTTCAGATGCTGAAGGTGAGTCATAAACACTGGGCATGCCTTAGATAGCTGTGCTTAGCAATGCAAGGCTAGTTAGTTCTAGGTTTAGCTAATAGAGCATAGTAATCTCGTATTCAATGCTTCTTTAGCAAGGTCCATTTACGTGTTGCACCTGAATGTAACTGTTTTTTTTTTAAATATACTCTTACAAATTTTTCATTATAAGCAACATTATTGTAAAACTTTAGATTTTTCATTATAAATATATAATTCAATCATCTAGATGTAAATCTAATTGTATAATCAACATTATTATCACTTTAATATTAAAATAATTCAGTAAATATTTAAATTTTTGTGGTTTGTTGCTAGACAACATACATGCGGTTTTTCAAAATCCCTAACTGGTGTGGTGCATGAATATATAATGGTTGCTAGGTACTTTTTTATGATTTTTTTAATCTATTTACATATTTTCTTTTTAAAAATCTACCGGTGAAAGGGTTAACAGAAAGCTGTGGACCTAATGAACATGATTTTAGTTACCTAGCAACTAAGTACCAAGGTTTTACATCTGGCTTTTCCTTTGTTGTTTGAATTTTAAACATTTTCATGAAAAACAATCTATTCTCTTTTATTTTCCAATCATATAAATATTTATATGTGAATAAAGTATTTTAATGTATGCAATAAGGTTATAGAATAATAAAATCCAACTTTATACTGTAAATGAGTGGCTTCAACAAAGAACAGTATGACAGTCACTTCTAATATTCCAATAAACTGGATCAAACCTTCTCTTGCTTGCTGCTCTCATACTCCTGGCACATTTCCCACTACTGCAGATTCATCACCCCTTCCTACTAATACCTGTAGGAGGTAGACTTCCATTCCTACTGGACTTAGTACTGCTTGATTATACAGGCTTCCCTGAGGCTTCATCATCACTTTCTACAGCTCTAACCCTAAGGAAAACAGCTTTAGGGGGGGCTAACTATCTGAACTTACTTTGACCTTCCTTAAAACAGCTAAAATTGCCGTTCTCCAGAAGTTCAGTAGCCTCGAAGGTTGTAAAACAAGAAGCCATAAGCTTCTGATCGAAGGGTCCAAAAAATCGGTAGGGTCCCACCGCAAATGAAGTTTGTTGCTATTTTTAACTGACTATCGGAAAGAGCAATCTTTTGATTACTGTATATCATGCATAACTTTAATATTGTATTTTTTTTTAATGATTTTTTTAAAGTGATCGATTTCCGTGGCCGCATTAGGGCGGCCCAACAGTTAAAGGGTTAAGGCCACTTTTATACTCAGTTAATAATAACATTTTTAGAGATTATAATAATACATCATTTTTACAACTTTAGCTAGCCAGTATTGGTGAACTAAAGGATACAAGTGGAGCTAAGGATTAATACATTTAGTCTAAACATTTCTAATCTTCCGAGTGTTTCAGTGACCCAGACGTTCCAAGCTCCGTGCTATAATGAGTCATTGTAGAAGACAGAGTTGAGCTATAGTGTAAGCTAATTCCTTAAACACTACTCGTATCTGGTAAATTTGTGAGTTTATACACGAGACCAGAGGATTTCCGTGTGCTGGAGGTAAGTTTAAAGATCACTCTGTCTACGATAGGGAAGTGGAGGCGGGAGGGAGGGAGGAAGAGAGAGAGAGAGAGGTGGTTGAGAAGTTGCCATGGTTATTAATGTACATGTATCCAGGTCCAGCGTGGGTGGGATGATAATAAGTTTCTGCCTATTCATAAACTCTATCTGAAGAAGTTCACTCCCAGGACAGTCAGGGGCTCCAGGATGGACAGGAAGCTTCATGCTGCGCTGTTGACTGCCCCTTACCAGACACTGTCCCTTCCTAGTATCTGCCGAGCACTTGAGGTCAGTTATGTTAATTATTTTAATTAGAGTGTGGGTGGGGAGCGTGGGCAGAGAGTTGGGGCGTGGGCAGAGAGTTGGAGCGTGGGCAGAGAGTTGGAGCGTGGGCAGAGAGTTGGAGCGTGGGCAGAGAGTTGGAGGGGGGCGTGAGAGAGAGGGGGGAAGAGCGGGGGGGAAGAGTGTGGGGAGCGTGGGAAGAGAGTCGGGAGAGGGGGGGAAGGACGGGTGGGAGCGTCGGGAGAGAGGAGTTGGAAGAGGGGGCACGAGCGTTGGAGCGTGGGGCAGAGAGTGGCGCGGGGGCAGAGAGTGGAGCGTGGGAGAGGAGAGAGGGTTGGGCGTGGGCAGCAGAGAGTTGGAGCGTGAGAGAGAGTTGGAGCGTGGACAGAGAGTTGGAGCGTGGGCAGAAAGAGTTGGAGCGTGAGAGAGAGTTGGAGCGTGAGAGAGAGTTGGAGCGTGGGCAGAGAGTTGGAGCGTGGGCAGAGAGTTGGCAGATATAGTAATAATAGTAGTACTCTTCACGGCTAATAGACTAACAACACCAGGTCTGTCAGTGAGTATTTGAAGGAGCGAGTGAGTCGTGGTGTGGTTGAGGTCATCCCAAGCATGACCCAGCTGAGTGAGGTCTACTCCAAGAGGACTGACATGAAGTGCTGTGGATATCACCTGATACGGCCACACCTCCATCAAGACGTGTCTGTACAGGAAAAGGAGGAGGAGCTAACTGATGATGTGGAAGAGATGGAACAAGAGGCGGATGCAGTTAGTAAGATGGAGGATTATGAAGATGAGGATGAAGATTTAGGAGGTGATGATATGATAGGTCCAACGAGTAAGTTGTTATGAGTGGGCGGGAGGAGTTTTTAGTTATGGGTGTGGTTTATATTTATGGACATTGGCTTGCTATTAAGTGGGTGTGGTCATTGATGGAATTTGACAAAGAGTTCGATACTTTTTACAACTTAATTAAATGGTGTTAGAAATTTGCTAGTATTATAATTATTTCAGCCGATAATGACTGAATCAATAGATGGTGTTTGTTCATGATTTTTTACTCCGTGTTGCAATTTCTTAGTGTGTGTGTGTGTGTGTGTGTGTGTGTGTGTGTGTGTCAGTGTCAGCGTGCGTCCAGAGGGAAGTACCTCTGGTGACGCAGTGCTATAGAGTCGTAGAATCCACAGGCCCTGAAGGCATCAACAAATCTGTAAGTTAAGCCATTGGTAGTAACTTCAGAATATAAAGTCTATAATTGCAGAGATACACAATAGACCCTCAGTTATCCGAACCCCGTTTATCCAAATTCGAACACCATTTTGGGGAATTATAATGATATTCATTGGAATTTTGCTGTGCATTAAATAGATAAGAGCCCATTCAAAATGACTTATTTCGAATATCCGAACATTTCAAATATCCGAACAACCCTCGGTCCTGAGGTGTTCGGATAACTGAGGGTCTACTGTAGTCCGAACAACCCTCGGTCCTGAGGTGTTCGGATAACTGAGGGTCTACTGTAGTCTGAACAACCCTCGGTGCTGAGGTGTTCGGATAACTGAGGGTCTACTGTAGTCTGAACAACCCTCGGTCCTGAGGTGTTCGGATAACTGAGGGTCTACTGTAGTCTGAACAACCCTCGGTCCTGAGGTGTTCGGATAACTGAGGGTCTACTGTAGTCTGAACAACCCTCGGTCCTGAGGTGTTCGGATAACTGAGGGTCTACTGTAGTCTGAACAACCCTCGGTCCTGAGGTGTTGGGATAACTGAGGGTCTACTGTAGTCTGAACAACCCTCGGTCCTGAGGTGTTCGGATAACTGAGGGTCTACTGTAGTCCGAACAACCCTCGGTCCTGAGGTGTTCGGATAACTGAGGGTCTACTGTAGTTACCCAACATTTCAAACATCTTGCAGAAGTCCTTGTCAGGGGTCATTCTAAGGTCAAAATCATTTACCTTTTGACCTCTGAGGACTCTAGCAAGAAGTCAAATGTCAGGTAAAGTATCTCATATCTCAGAAAATGCAGCTGTCAGTCAGAACTATTCTTCTTCCTCATTTTATCTAAAATGAGTGAATCATTGAGGGGTGTGGTCTTTAGACTATGCATGTATTGAGGGGTGTGGTGTGTAGACTATGCATGTATTGAGGGGTGTGGTGTTTAGACTATACATGTATTGAGGGTGTGGCATTTAGACTATGCATGTATTGAGGGGTGTGGTGTTTAGACTGCATGTATTGAGTGGTGTGGTGTTTAGACTATGCATGTATTGAGGGGTGTGGTGTTTAGACTATGCATGTATTGAGTGGTGTGGTGTTTAGACTATGCATGTATTGAGGGGTGTGGTGTTTAGACTATACATGTATTGAGGGTGTGGCATTTAGACTATGCATGTATTGAGTGGTGTGGTGTTTAGACTATGCATGTATTAAGGGGTGTGGTGTTTAGACTATACATGTATTGAGGGTGTGGCATTTAGACTATGCATGTATTGAGGGGTGTGGTGTTTAGACTATGCATGTATTGAGTGGTGTGGTGTTTAGACTATGCATGTATTGAGGGGTGTGGTGTTTAGACTATGCATGTATTGAGGGGTGTGGCATTTAGACTATGCATGTATTGAGGGGTGTGGTGTTTAGACTGCATGTATTGAGTGGTGTGGTGTTTAGACTATGCATGTATTGAGGGGTGTGGTGTTTAGACTATACATGTATTGAGGGTGTGGCATTTAGACTATGCATGTATTGAGGGGTGTGGTGTTTAGACTATGCATGTATTGAGTGGTGTGGTGTTTAGACTATGCATGTATTGAGGGGTGTGGTGTTTAGACTATGCATGTATTGAGGGGTGTGGTGTTTAGACTATACATGTATTGAGGGTGTGGCATTTAGACTATGCATGTATTGAGGGGTGTGGCATTTAGACTATGCATGTATTGAGGGGTGTGGTGTTTAGACTATGCATGTATGATGCATGTACATATTTATTATATAAAATACACATTATATACCACGAAACTTTGTAGCACAACTTTACCACGAACAATTTATGACACTCGCCGTACAATAAGGAAGATGACATTTCACTCTCACACTTGTATTTCACTCTCACACTTGTATTTCACTCTCACACTTGTATTTCACTCTCACACTTGTATTTCACTCTCACACTTGTATTTCACTCTCTTGTATTTCACTCTTGTATTTCACTCTCACACTTGTATTTCACTCTCACACTTGTATTTCACTCTCACACTTGTATTTCACTCTCACACTTGTATTTCACTCTCACACTTGTATTTCACTCTCACACTAGTATTTCACTCTCACACTTGTATTTCACTCTCACACTTGTATTTCACTCTCACACTTGTATTTCACTCTCACACTGGTATTTCATTCGCCTTTGGCTCTTGAAAATACTTACATGACACATAATCTTGTCCACACATATATACACACTAACAAATAAGAAATGTCCCCGATTTTCATTTGTGTTACCCCTGATAGTGTCTCGCTCGCTCGCTTGCCAGGGATGTGTCAGTTGTGGTGTCAGTTGTGGAGGTGTCAGTTGTGGAGGTGTCAGTTGTGGAGGCGTGTGCTATTAGTTTATGATTTATGTTGTTAGGAATTTCACAAAAGATTTGCTTCAAGCCTAAGACAGAAAAGAAGGTGTTTGACGATCTTGTCTGAAATTGGCGCTGTGAAGTGTCTGAGGGAAGAGAAGGGGAAGCTGAGATACACCAGGTGGCTCCTCGCGCACACACACACACACAACATGCACACACACACACACAACATGCACACACACACACACAACATGCACACACACAACATGCACACACACACAACATGCACACACACAACATGCACACACACACACACAACATGCACACACACACAACACACATACACACAACATGCACACACACACACAACATGCACACACCACACACACACAACATGCACACACATACACACAACATGCACACACACACACACAACATGCACACACCACACACACACAACATGCACACACACACACAACATGCACACACACAACATGCACACACACACAACATGCACACACACAACATGCACACACACACACACAACATGCACACACATACACACAACATGCACACACACACACACAACATGCACACACACACAACATGCACACACACACAACATGCACACACACACAACATGCACACACACAACATGTCATGTCTCTCATGTCATGTCTCTCATCTCATGTCATGTCTCATGTCATGTCTCTCATGTCATGTCTCTCATGTCATGTCTCTCATGTCATGTCTCTCATGTCATGTCTCATGTCATGTCTCTCATGTCATGTCTCTCATGTCATGTCTCTCATGTCATGTCTCTCATGTCATGTCTCTCATGTCATGTCTCTCATGTCATGTCTCATGTCATGTCTCTCATGTCAAGTCTCTCATGTCAAGTCTCTCATGTCATGTCTCTCATGTCATGTCTCATGTCATGTCTCTCATGTCATGTCTCTCATGTCATGTCTGTCTATCTTTCTATGTCTGTCTGTCCGTCTATCTCTCTATGTCTGTCTGTCTGTCTATGTCTGTCTGTCTATCTATCTCTCTATGTCTGTCTGTCTATCTATCTCTCTATGTCTGTCTGTCCGTCCCTTGTCTGTTTTAGAATCATCGCCCAGCAGTATGTCCATCATAACTCATTATACCGGCAGATCAAGTCTGAGCAGGATGGATTGTTTTCAACTATCAGAGGAAGGCAGTCTCTAAAAGAACCTCGTCAATCTACCGCTGCCATGGAGACAGTAACACAAGACAAGTCCATGGAAGGAATAGAAGCAGAGGATGCAAGTAAAGTGTCAGTGGGAGATGGTCAGGAGAGGAGAAGGGACAGGGAGGACCAAGATGAGCAGAGAGCCTCCATAGGTGTGCTGGGTTTATTGTCGAAGAGGAAGACAGGTAGCAGTGCTGGAGACGACACGAAGGAGATGAAGCTGGCATTGGGTGGAATGAGTGTCAAGAAAGCCAAACGGATGCACATGATATTGCAGTATATGGAGGAACATCGCGTGATCACCAACCTGACTGACCTATTCAAGGTATGGGGAGGAAGTGGGAGTGGCATGTGAGGTAGGGAGGGTGTGGCTTCCAGGTCTACAAACAAACGGTCCATTTTATCGTGACAGCTATGAATGTATTTAATTACTTATCAGCCGTGTCCAATGATGTGTGTTTGTGTGTTAGTATTGCAGGGAGCAAGAACATGATGAAGGATATGAAGTCGTAATGGACAGAAAATCAATGGCCAGGTATCTGTGCTGGCTGGTAAGGTGTGGTCACTGTGCTGGCTGGTAAGGTGTGGTCACTGTGTGGCTGGTACGGTACCTCTGTCACTGTGTGGCTGGTAAGGTGTGGTCACTGTGCTGGCTGGTACGGTACCTCTGTCACTGTGTGGCTGGTAAGGTGTGGTCACTGTGCTGGCTGGTAAGGTGTGGTCACTGTGCTGGCTGGTACGGTACCTCTGTCACTGTGTGGCTGGTAAGGTATGGTCACTGTGCTGGCTGGTACGGTACCTCTGTCACTGTGTGGCTGGTACGGTACCTCTGTCACTGTGTGGCTGGTACAGTACCTCTGTCACTGTGTGGCTGGTAAGGTGTGGTCACTGTGCTGGCTGGTACAGTACCTCTGTCACTGTGTGTATGGTGGTACACTCTGTCAATGTACTATTTATTTTGTAGAATACTGGCTTCACTTATAGAAGGGCACCTTCTTGTGAAGGAAGAGTTGGGAGGTGGGCGTGGATCTGGCCAGGTCCAGACGTCCCTGTACTACCTGCCCATTGCAGACCAGGAGGCGGTAGACAGGGCGAGGCAAGGCATGAGAGAGAGACTACAGGTGGAGGAACAGGTGAGAGAGGGAAGGAGGGAGGGCGTGTAGGCTAGTGCACTTTAGTGTATAAACATTTGCTTGGTGGTAGTTGGGTAGTGTTGTGTTCCTTAAAATAGATTCTGAAGTATAATCTAGAAGTTTATGTTGCTTATAATAGATTCTAGACCTTTATTCCACTAGTTTCCTTTGTGACACATGTGTCTCTATTCGTGATATCGCAACACGAGAGTTTACGTGCTCACTATTTAGACTCTCCAGTCCAGAGAATGTTTGTTTCTGCAGAATAAGATGGAGAAGGCAAGAGCTAAAAAAAAGAAACGAAAGAAGACAAAGACGAAGAAGAAAGTGGATGATGATGACGATGATGATGATGATGATGATGACTATGACATCAGTGAGCCGGAGGAAGAGGATGAGGAAGAGGACCAACCTGTTGACATAGACATCATGGAGCAAAGAAACAAGGCTAGATTCCAGGTACTGCATAACACACGCACATACATACGTACGTACGTACGTACATACATACATACATACATATATGCACATACATGCAAATGTAAGATGCAAATTCTCTTGCTGCCGCTAGGCAGTCATGCGCACCTGGCAGAGCCAGGATCCCACTGCACCAAGCAGGCAGCACTGTGGATGGGGCCGCTAGGCAGTCATGCGCACCTGGCAGAGCCAGGATCCCACTGTACCAAGCAGGCAGCACTGTGGATGGGGCCGCTAGGCAGTCATGCGCACCTGGCAGAGCCAGGATCCCAATGCACCAAGCAGGCACTGTGGATGGGTTCAAGCACTTTCTACGGTGCTTGAAGCTTTAGTTTAAGCACTTTAAATGTGCTTCAGCATTAAGTACTTTTAAAAGCACTTTGTTTACAAAATGCTTGAGCACCCTTTTGAAGTGCTTTCAAGCACAATCTCAAGCACTCTATTACAAACTACAGCAACACAATTTTTAAGGGTGGCCGCACATAGCAACGCGCACCGCCTGTAGATCCGGACATTAATTTATTCCCCGCCAATACCCCACCATTCGATAATACGCGGAGCAGAAACAATCGCGCAGTAGTAGCAGAAGTATACTTTGTGAAGTTGTGGTGTTTTAGTTTAGCTTCTTGTTGTCTCATAGCCGTTTACAGCTACTCTCCATACGTCGTCTGAGCTCACGTGGCAAGGTGCACCAAGCTGCCTCTCCTCCTGTAGCCGTTCTTTAGGCTCTGCGCACCTGAACTCAAGCGGATGGATCCACCAGGCTCGATTTCTGAGGAGTGAAGACTTCCCAAACTGCGCAGATCTAATACCTTCACCTCGGACTATCTCCAAGAAACTGCTCTCTCTTCCGACTCTCTTGTTATTGTTTTAAAGTTTTTTCTTGCTGGTCATAGTTCATGTTATACCAATTTGATTTTTTATACCAAACAATTCATTTTTAATGCCAACATGTTTCAGCAGACTGCTTCTGCCATCATCAGGGCTGATTAATAAAAATCAAAAAACAAAAATGCTATAATTAGCCTAAGGGTGATGCTTGACAAAATGCAATATATTGCCCAAGGTTGATTCTTGTTTATTTATGTGAGTGGCCTCTAGCTGCTCTCAATACTAAAGGGGAAAGCTCCATTCCAGAGTCCCTATTCATGGTTAAGTTGTTGGGTGACATATTTATGTAGATGGCTTCTTTTACTTTTCTCTCAACCATGCCTTGTGAAAAATCCAAAAGTTTTACTTGAATCCAATGAATCACATGACTCCCTTCTTGCCATACATGTTCTGCCAGTGGTGATTTGGTGAAATATCCATGTTCACAGGCTGATTTGTGTTCTTTAATTCTAATGCCTAGCGCTCTTCCTGATTCACCTATATAGAAATCTCCACATTCACACATGATTTTGTACACAGCTCCTACTTTGTTCTCATTTGAAGTAGGATCTTTTACTTTTGTGAGAAGATTTGACAAAGTGGTTTTTGTTTTGAAAGAAGTCCTTATTCCATAATCCCAGAGTATCTTTCTTATTCTCTCACTCATTGTTGAAACATATGGAATAATTGCTGTTGCTACTGGATCTTCATTGAGGGTAGTTGTGTCAACCTGCTTCTTTTTCTTCTTTAGCTCATTTTTCACTTTATCCACGATACTTCTAGGATAACCATTCATTGACAAAACACTTCTAACATGGTCTATCTCATTCTTTAAGGAGGATTCACTCGATAGATTGTAACTTCTTCTTAGTAAACAATATACAGTACCTTTCTTCACATGTGGGGCATGGTTGGAATTGTAAGATATATACCTATCTGTGTGTGTTGATTTTCTGTGAACACTAGTCTTCATTGTGCCATCATCAAACCTACTGACCAACCCATCCAGAAAAGGTAAACTACCGTTTGTTTCTACTTCAGAAGTTAATTGGATAGAAGGAAATAGTGAGTTTAGAAAAAGAAGTGATTCATCCAAAAACTCACTTTTAATGATGCAAAAAATATCGTCGACATTTCCAAAATCTGAATCTTGTGTCCAATGGTGTCTCTTCAAAATGTTCCATAAATAGGTTTGCTACTATTGGTGACACTGGTGAACCCATAGCTGCTCCATTCTGCTGTTCATAATACTCCTTGTTAAACACAAAATATGTTGTCCTTAGGCAGACTTCTAGTAAATTTGTTATTTGTTCAGCATTCAGTGTTGTTCTATCATATCTTTCACCAATTTATCCTTAATGACATCCAGTGCTTCAGGTAATGGAACATTTGTAAAAAGAGATTTCACATCGAAACTCACCATAATTTCATCAAAACCAATAGTTTCTTCAGAAATCATCAATTTGAAATGAGACGAATTCTTTACATAAGAATTTGTCTTGCCTGCTAATGGAGAAATGATAGATGCAATGAACTTTGATAGCGAAAATGTTGGAGAAGTTATCGCCGAAACAATAGGATAGTGGAAAGTCTGGTTTATGCACTTTTGGCAAACCATAAAATAGGCGGGCTCTTTTTAAAACCAATAAAAACCAATTGAAAAAAAAATTGCTCGTGTACTAGTAGTGCGAGACATGGAGGCGGGGCTATTTCTTAAGAATTGCGAGTGGAATTAAAGTTCCAAATTTTGTATCAGTTTTTCTTGGAATCTAATAATGAGAACGACATAAATATTTTACACACGGGTAAACCTAAATAAAATGAACTGCACCACAACGAGAATTTTTCATTATCTTATAAAAAGAAAAAAGTTGCAAATAAATCATAAAGTAATATTAAAATGGAAAAAAAACTAGTCTTGCAGTAGAGTATCGGCTCGGCTAGTAGTGCACCAAATTGCGGAGTTCCAATTTACCGCACCGCTCCAAAAAAGTGCTACAAAGTTTTATAACCAGGCCCCGATATTTCTTCCAGATTCGCTCTAAAATTAGTGAGCGGCACCTTCGGCAGGTACTTTGTCCTTGTGTTGTAGTGGAGAAGCCCCTGCAAGTATACAATAGTAGTAATTGTGCATAGCAACCATCAACAGAAAATGGTGTAGGCGGTGTGCGGCCACCCTTAAACACATGCATACATATATACACACATACATACATACAAACACACATACATACATGTATACACACATACATACAATACAAACACACATACATACATATATACTCACATACATGCATACAAACACACGTACATACAAACACACATACATATATATATACTCACATACATGCATACAAACACACGTACATACAAACACACATACATACATATATACTCACATACATGCATACAAACACACCTACATACAAACACACATACATACATGTATACTCACATACATGCATACAAACACACCTACATACAAACACACATACATACATATATACTCACATACATGCATACAAACACACATGCATACAAACACACATGCATACAAACACACACATGTATTGGTGTTGCCTTTTGTCTGATATCTGGTTTTGTTTTCAAAGCATATGAAAATTTAATGTCTCAAAATCTAATGCTTTCCTATTTCCAGAAGCTGAAACTTCTCCATTTTTACCTGTGGGTGCTTGGTCACGGCTATGGAAGCATCACTATGACTACTGGAGAGGGTCACACCTCCTGCCATGCCCCCAGTCCTCAGTTACTACGGATCTATCCATGGATGCTGGTAGTAGATAAAATCCCTGAACTGACGGCTAAGGGTCCCGGGTGGCTCTCCATAGCAGATGTGCTAGAGAGCATGCCACTCCTCCTTACTATCCAATTAATGCCCATCTATAGTGGGGTAAGTTAGCACATGCTTGAAGAATTGGAGCTGATCAGGTTGCGTATTCTGTGAGTGTAGGTATCTCGTCCTCCCTTCCCTGATCAATATATCTCTTACTGCTCTAACCCCGACAAGTACCTTAAGAAACTCTACCAGGTTCCTTCCCAACTCAGAAAATACCTCATGACTGGCAGGTTAGAGGTGGGAGGGGTCGGTACAAGAGATGGGTGTGGTTAAGTCACTTGCAAAGTGGTTGCAAAGTGGGTGTGGTCACAACAAGGGGTGGGTGTGTCACTATAAGAGGTGGGTGTGTCACTGATAGTCAAAATGGCATTTTCTGATATTACAGAAGCTACCACTACTTTGGAAGTTGAGGTGGAGTAGTTCTAATTAGTGAACTGGTCAATGGCTACTGTTGAGTACAGAAGGACTGAATGATGCATTCGTGAATGAGAGCTAGGACATTAACTTCAAACAAACTAAACAATTGTAGCCTTTTTGTTATTTTTACACACAATATTTGTACACAAAAATGAACTTTTGTCAGATTTAAAATTAAATTTTCTATTTGATACCCAGTTGTTTGAATTACTTGTGCACGCTGGCTCGCTCGCCATTTGTGCTGAAGCACTTCACTAGTTATGAGGCACTTCACTAGTTATGAAGCACTTCACTAGTTATGAGGCACTTCACTAGTTATGAGGCACTTCACTAGTTATGAGGCACTTCACTAGTTATGAGGCACTTCACTAGTTATGAGGCATTTCACTAGTTATGAAGCACTTCACTAGTTATGAGGCACTTCACTAGTTATGAGGCACTTCACTAGTTATGAAGCACTTCACTAGTTATGAGGCACTTCACTAGTTATGAGGCACTTCACTAGTTATGAGGCACTTCAATAGTTATGAGGCACTTCACTAGTTATGAGGCACTTCACTAGTTATGAGGCACTTCACTAGTTATGAAGCACTTCACTAGTTATGAGGCACTTCACTAGTTATGAAGCACTTCACTAGTTATGAAGCACTTCACTAGTTATGAGGCACTTCACTAGTTATGATGCACTTCACTAGTTATGAAGCACTTCACTAGTTATGAAGCACTTCACTAGTTATGAGGCACTTCACTAGTTATGAGGCACTTCACTAGTTATGAGGCACTTCACTAGTTATGAGGCACTTCACTAGTTATGAGGCACTTCACTAGTTATGAGGCACTTCACTAGTTATGAGGCACTTCACTAGTTATGAAGCACTTCACTAGTTATGAAGCACATCACTAGTTATTGCATTTATTGATTTCATAATAATTGGTTTATTTCAGACTGAAGGAGTTGTTGCTATTGCTGAGGTCCATGAGGCTCATAGAGATGGATGGGAGCAGCAAAAGTGTAAGGTGTAATTTAGCTTGCAATACTCTGCTGTTGAAACAAGACACACTGTGACCACAACTCTGCCATGTTATAAATGGGGTTTGATATTGATGTGTTTGTATGTGTGTTTATATGTGCAGGTGTTTATTCGTCTGTTATACGATACTGAAATACTGGACACTTCTGACTGTCATCCAAGAGCTTCTTTCTTCTTAGAAGAAGCTCGTCCATCTTTCAAGTCTGTTCCTATCCACATGCAGTGTCTGGAAGACTTGGAGGAGTATTGGGTCCACTTGCAGTATACCTGCCTGAACACTCGGATTATGACACCAACAGGTAAAGGGAAGATAAGATAGTCCTATTAGGAGATGGAGGAGTGACATACACATATCTAATATTTAATGATTAATGGGGACGTACCCTTGGCAGCATAATTGATGAGTTAATAAAGGGACTTGGGATTAGTTCAGTGCAGCCTCAGCTTATCTGATGAGTTAATAAAGGGACTTGGGATTAGTTCAGTGCAGCCCCAGCTTATCTGATGAGTTAATAGAGGGACTTGGGATTAGTTCAGTGCAGCCCCAGCTTATCTGATGAGTTAATAGAGGGACTTGGGATTAGTTCAGTGCAGCCCCAGCTCATCTGATGAGTTAATAAAGGGACTTGGGATTAGTTCAGTGCAGCAGCCCCCAATCTGATGAGTTAATAGAGGGACTTGGGATTAGTTCAGTGCAGCCCCAGCTTATCTGATGAGTTAATAAAGGGACTTGGGATTAGTTCAGTGCAGCCCCAGCTTATCTGATGAGTTAATAGAGGGACTTGGGATTAGTTCAGTGCAGCCCCAGCTTATCTGATGAGTTAATAAAGGGACTTGGGATTAGTTCAGTGCAGCCCCAGCTTATCTGATGAGTTAATAGAGGGACTTGGGATTAGTTCAGTGCAGCCCCAGTTTATCTGATGAGTTAATAAAGGGACTTGGGATTAGTTCAGTGCAGCCCCAGCTTATCTGATGAGTTAATAGAGGGACTTGGGATTAGTTCAGTGCAGCCCCAGTTTATCTGATGAGTTAATAAAGGGACTTGGGATTAGTTCAGTGCAGCCCCAGCTTATCTGATGAGTTAATAGAGGGACTTGGGATTAGTTCAGTGCAGCCCCAGCTTATCTGCTAGAAAAGTTACTTTTTTCACATATTTTCTTTCTCAGTTTTTAGATTTATTCTCTCTATGCACTATACAATATAAAAAGAAAATGAGTCACCAGAGTTCATAGTTCAAAACAACCAACTTCGTGGGTTGGTTGCCAGAGTTTATAATAGTTCAGAGTTCAAGTCAGCTTCTTGGGTTAGTGAAAGAAAGAGAAAATACGTCTAATAAACTTTTTCTTTGAAATACTTTATCGTTGTTTGCATTGTTTTCATTGTTGTTTGCATTGTTTTCATTGTTGTTTGCATTGTTTTGTTGCTGTGCATCTCATCCTGCAGCGAGATCTCGAGATATAGACCCTCGCAATGATAAGTGGGGGTTGCCCCTGGAGATGAACAAGGATGTAAGACTTCAGACTCAACTGGATGAGCTAGGCTTTGGTGCTGGGGGACTTCCCCCACTCATGTTCTCGCATGCAAAGCGTAACTGGCTTACCAATACTATGAAGCAGACAGAGTATCTGTCAAGAAGGCGGAAGCGAGGTTGGATGAGTGGACTGCTGGAGGACAGAGGTTCTGGAGGTAAAATGGGGAAGGATAGAGTGCGTGATAAAGTTCACTACGGGCCTGGAGACTCGCTTGAGGCTATAGCTACCAGCCAGGCAGACAGTGAGGAGGACTCACTAGTAATAGGAGATGGAGATGCTCCCATAGTCGCTGAGCTTGGTGTGGAAGAGGAGCCAGGGATTGCCGGAGCAGGACCTTCAGAGTCCCTACTGAGCAAGGAAGAAGCCACGCCTGAGAAGACACCTAGCAAGAGAAGGAAGATCACCATCTCCAAATCAAGGATCCAAACCCATTCGGGTGGGCGTGGTCTCTCTAGGCGGAAAGTGCACTTTAATTTGCAAGCTAAAGCAGGTAAAATAGAGCATGGAATATAACTATAGTTGATTATCTCAATACCGTTTATTATTATTATTGGCGAGCGAGACACTATCAGGGGAAACTCAATCGGGGATATTTGTTTATATTTATGTTTGGACGTACGTATGTCATTTTTTTGTACTTTGACCCTGGCGTTTTTGTGTTAGTTCAGTGGTTGACCCCGTCCCAAACTTCAATAAACGGAATCCTCTAATTTACCAATCATTACCTGTATCACCCTATAAATTGAATTGTTTATCGTTTTGAATTCTTTTGTGGGTGCAGTTAAAACTTGAAAACCTACTGGAGTTCCATTTCTATTCGAGTTAGTGGCGGTGGTAAGTCAATATGCTCTTTGTCATGATTATAAGCCCTACGCAACAGTATTTACTTGAAAATTCATTGTCCTAGACTAACCACGAAGGTAAGTCTTGTGTAGGTATGTCCAGTTGTGTGAAAGTATTGTGCGTTACAGCCACTACTTAGCTAAAGAATATCACAAAGAAAATGTTTAAATAACGTGTATTTTTTGTTCTTTGAGTGTTAGAAGTTAGAATCAATCATATAATAATATAATGCAGCTTTAGGCTCGCTCGCCATTTGTGCTCAAGCATATCACTAGTATTATCTATATAATAATACCCGTGACCAACGACGATGTACGTATTCATAATGAGCTAGACCGCGCAGACGCACAATACTCATGAACTCACGCTGAGTTACCGGGTAAACCTAGAGCGCATGGGCGCACGTACACCGGTTAGCAACCAAACCCGGCACAAGAAATGGACAGTAGGCGGGAGTGGCACAGAAACAAGAGAGCTGCTTTCATAATTACCGAATAATCCAAAAATGCAGTTGTAAAGAAATGAAGGGTTTGGCTATGCTAGACTAGCGGTAGGCAAATTAGTTTGCAACCTAACCAGGTACAACGGTAGACGGAAGAAGACGAGAGTGGCAGAGAAACAGGAGAATAGGTAAAGTGTCATCACAATCAGTAGAAAGTGGTTACTGTAATTGTAACTAAAAGCGGGTGAAACAGACAGGGATACGCGGTGTAGGTTTCAGAAAGGAAGGCTAATGTGTGAAAGAAAAGGAAGAATGCGGTTAGTTAGCCGGTGGAATTGACGAGGAAAGGCGGTGTAGTAAAGAGGAGGAAGTATGAAAGAGAAGGCAAAATGGTACTAAAAAGCGAGTGGAATCAAATCGTCGAGTAATAGCGGCGTAAGTTTCAAAAAGAAAGAAAGGTGAAAGTAGAAACGCTGAAGTTAAAAGTTTCACAAAGACTAAGTACACAATCATGATAGAAGGACAGAACGATTCACAAGCAGGAGAGATAGACAAAGGAGGAGAGAGGACTCCTTGACTCAGGAAGAGATGAAAAAAAGAAAGGTTGTAGATACAGAAATGAGATAGTTTAGGAAAAAATAGAGCAGGAGAGTGAAACTGATTGTAACCTTAACCAACTGTAGAGAATGTTATAATGAATAAAAGTAACTTGTGCTACTGCATTCTTACTTTGCAATACGTCAAGCGCCACTGTGTGGCATACTGCTAGTTATTATTATATTATTATACTAGCACGTACCCCGCCACACAGTAGCGCTTGACATATTGCACAGTAAGAATGCAGTAGCATAAGTTACTTTTATTCATTATAACATTCTCTACAGTTGGTTAAGGTTACAATCAGTTTCACTCTCCTGCTCTATTTTTTCCTAAACTATCTCATTTTTGTATCGCCACCTTTCTTTCTTTTTTTCCAGCTCATCCTTGTTGAATCAAGGAGTCCTTTCTCCTTCTTTATCCACCTCTCTTGCTTGTGAATCTTTCTGTCCTTCTATCATGATTGTGGACTTAGGCTTTGTGAAACTTTTAACTTCTGCTTTTCTACTTTCACCTTTCTTTTTGAAACTTACGCCGCCATTATTCGACGATTCGATTCCACCCGCTTTATAGTACAATATTAATCGTTCCCTTTTTGCCTTCTCTTTCGTAGTTTCTCCTTTTTACCACACCGCCTTTCCTCGTCGATTCCACCGATTAACCGCTTTTGCCTTCTCTTTCACATTTTAACCTTCCTTTTTGAAGCTTACGCCACCTATCCTCGGCTATTCCACCCGCTTTTGGTTGCAATTATAATAATCACGTGCTACCGATCGTGACGACACTTTACCCACTCTTCTGGTTTGTCTGCCACTCTCGTCTTCTTCCACTTATCGTTGTACCAGGTTAGGTAGCAAATGAATTCGCCTACCGGTAGTCTAGCGTAGCCAACCCCTTCACTTCTTTATAACTGCATTCTTGGTTTACTCGGTAATTCAGCGTTAGTTCACGAAAACCACGCTCCGGTTTTTCGGCCACTCCCGCCTACTGTCCATTTAATTTGTGCTGTGTTTGGTTGTTAACCAGTTCTGTGTTGCGTTCTAGGTTTACCCGGTAATTTAGCGCGAGTTCACAAGTATTGTGTGTTTGCGTGTTCTAGCTCATTAGCTCATGAATACGTACGTCGGTCGTCATCGTCGGTCACAGGTATTATATTATTATTATTACTACTGCTACTAGTACTACTTTTATTATTGTTATTATTATTATCATTGTTCTTATTGTTGTTATTATTATTATTATTATTGGCGAGCGAGCGTAGCGAGCGAGACACTTACAGGGGTAACACAATCGAAAATCGGGGATGTTTGTGAGTTGTATATATGTATGGACGTACGTAAGGCATTTTTGTACTTTGACCCTCGCGTTTTTGTGTTAGTTCGGTTGTCGACCCCGTCCCAAACTTCACTAAACAGCATCCTCTGTTTATCGATCAGTACCCGTATCACCCTAGAAATTGAATTGTTTACCATTTTGAATTCTTTTACTGGTGCAGTTAAAACGTGAAGACTTACAGGACTTCCATTTCTATTCGAGTTAGTGGGGGTGGTAAGTCAATGCGCTCTTTGTCATGGTTATAAGCCGTGCGCAACAGTATTTACTTGAAAATACATTGTCCACTATACTACTGCGAAGGTAAGTGTGTAACACAGGTGCATGTCCAGTTGTGTCAAAGCATTGTGTGTTACAACCACTACTTAGCTAAAGAATATCACAAAGAAAACTTTTAAATAACGTGTATTGTTTTGTTGTTTTTTCCTTCAATTCAAACAGTTGCAGAGAGTTGTTACTATGGCACTGAAATCCCTTTACCGTGTATGCGAGATTTAAAAACTGGACCTTATTTTCAGTAGCTTCAGTGTTAGAAGTCAAAATCATTCATATAAAAATAGTATAGTCTTTAGGCTCGCTCGCCATTTGTGCTCAAGCACATCACTAGTTATTATTGACAGGCAATAGAAAAGTAGACAAGGTAAATCTTACTACCTGTGTAGAGGGCGTGGCAAGTGATACCCCAAGCGCAGGAGATGTGAAGGAAGGAGGTTCAATGAAGGAAGGCGTGTCAGCTAAGGAAGAGGAAGTATTCCAGACTGAAACTCACACGATGGCAAATGGAAGTGACTCCACTCATTCTCTTCCTTACCCTTCCTCCATTTTTGTCAGTGAAGAGACCAATGAGGGACGGAGTACGCGATCAGTATGGACGGAAGAAGAGGATAAAGTGGTAAGGGAGAGAGAGAGCAGTGAGTGGGTGGGGTTGGTGGTAGTTGGTAGTGTTTATTGTGTTCACGGTCACTGGTGATGTACTATATCTTGTTATTGTACCAGTTGTACCTTTAATTTCTGGATCAAGACCTAGAGCATAGTTCCCTGATTCTACTATCTAGATCATCTTTTAGATCTAGTACCAGTTTAATAAAGTTATTTTGATATCTACTCTTGCCACATTTCTTTCATGGGTCTTTTCATTTTGTTTCTACAGATAACTGTCTATTACTTGACTGGTCTTCTACTCGATCAATTAGTAAAAAGTGCCTCTCGAATATCTTTTAACTTCCTTCGGGATCACTTCAAGCAGCTGTTTCCCAGGCGTCGAATTTGTAACGTGTCAATTGTGAGACGAAGGATGTTCAAGCTTGCACGGACTAAGGTGTCCTCCACTGTTATGGTCTTGGCAAATCTTCGGAAAGAGTTGGTAAAGGACAGATATACTAATATGACTTGATGTGCACATTGTTATTGTGTGTGTGTGTGTGTGTGTGTGTGTGTGTGTGTGTGTGTGTGTGTGTAGGAGAAGCTTGGTAATGCAGCACCAAAGTTGGAGTTTCAACCTCTATTTGAATTTGTTCTTTCAAAAATCAGGTTTGATGTTTCCATGAATGTTTTGTTGTTGTTTATTTTCTCTACATGTTATGTTTTGTCATTTGTTTTGTTGGTGTTTTTGTTTTTATTGTTCATGTTGTTTATTTTCCCTAAGTGTATGATTGGTTTAGTACAAATTCATTACCATCTCTTTAATAATAACTTTATTGTGTTAGCTCTGAAACTCCAGTGGGCGTGTCCATAGATGTGCTACCACGTACTCTGTCTGAACTCCACAACAAGTTTGACATCATCCAACAGGCCAAAGGTTCCAGTGTTCCACCACCAAGTGAGGAAATCCTTCTCCTCAGTGAACTAGTGATGGCTGTGGGGTCCACCAAGTTCAACTCAGAGAAAGAGAAGATAAGAGTTTTCAAACTGCTTGAGAGGTTTCCCAATGTAAGAGGATCACCAGTTGTAGAGAAATGTATGGAACTTCTTTCTCTCTTTGTAGGAACGACTTGAAGAAGCACTTGATTACCTGAGACAGAAAGGAATTGCCAAGAGTCGTGTAAGAAAAGAATTCCGGTTTTAGTTAATTATTTTTTTTTTTTCCTGTTGTTCTGCAGCAAAGAGTTGACTTCTCTCTCAATCCTTTTGGTTCATCCATTATACGTTCCCAGTAAGACACAGTCCTTTATCATTTGTCAGTATTACAGCTGACGGTTTTTCCTCCACAGCTTCCAAGGTGTGTTTGAGACCAACGTCAGTAGGAAGCTTTGTCAGGAGATAGAGGACTTTAATAAGGGCTATGAGAGTGTGAGAGTGGAGGGAGGAAGGAAGGGGCAGTTCGCAGACTCTGAAGTTCAGGTGGAGGACGGCAGAAACTTAAAGGTCAGGACTAGTTGCTCCGGAGGCAGCATTGCAGGAGTCCTGGATAGGGTGGCGCTCTTAGGTGAACAAATGGTGAGTTTAACGAGTGATTTACTTGTTTCTATTGTACCGTTTTAATAATGCTGTAGTCAATATAAATATATATATGGTTTTATAAAACATACTTGTTCTGTCTGCATACGTGTTTATGTGTCAGGTGTCATGCCACTCAGCTGTGGAGTTTATAAAGCGACCTTTGGTAAAGGGTTCGGATGGTATTGGTTCTAATGATACTTCAAGAATCAGTCCTTCCCCACATGTTGAAGCACGAGCATCAATGACTGGAGAGGATCAGCCTCTAAAGGAACAGAAGCAACCATTGAAAGAGAGTGTTCCTGTACTGAGAGAGGAGGTCCCTTCACCTGAGAGTGATGGGACTCTTGCACTGGTACGGGAACTCTCTACGGCATCTACACCTGAATCTAGACAAGAGGACAGAGACATTCAAGAAATATACTCTTTGAAAGCTGGGCTGCAGCAGTTTGGCAGGACAGACTCTGAGGATGTCATGGAGGAAGTTGTGGATGAGGAACTTCCTGATAGCCAGGAAGTGGATAAATCTCAATTTAAAGTAATCGTTGATAAAGGTACATTAACTCTGGAGTCAAGTATGAATGTTTCGGAATTGTTGGGTCCAGTGCCTGAGTTGCCAGCTTCTCTGGACCCATGCTCATTAGGTGGAACCTTACCAGCTTCTTCCACAAGCACAGTTCTGCCTGGCTATCTCCCCTCTCCTGTCATGGCAGACTGTAATCCACCCACCAGAAGATGTCTCCAGTCTTACTTGGGTTTGTGTCGTCAGAGGTTGCTGTATACTGAGCTGGAGTGTGAGTATGCCAGCTTGATGTATGATTTCATAGAGCAAGGAGGAAACTCAGGAATTGAAAGAGATCAGCTCAAGAGCATTATTGATGAGTATGAAAATGGAACTATAGGAATTGTTCAAGAAGAGTTTGGGTCTTGTGCAGATGAAGGAAGTGTTGAACACACATCCTTGATGGATGCCAGCCATGACTCCAGAGGAGACTTTGATGCAACTCTGATATCACTTATTAACTTTGAAATGGTGAGTGGGCGTGTTTAGACATCAGGAAACTTTCGTGATAAAATGGTTTATTGTAGGTTTACAAAGTTGGGGCTCTCAAGGAAGTGCTGGTATCATACAAGTATGTCTATGATTGGGTGTGTCAGCCTCCCGATGGACGTCTGCAGATACGGTTTAGTCCGTGGATGAGCTTTGATTCACGAGACCCCAACATGAGTCTGCTAGACAAATACTCGCATGCTGTATATTCCTCCATCCTCTCGCATCCCGGCATCACTAGGGTTCGTTCACTATATATATATACACATTACTTGCTGCTCGTGGACTGAGTGTAGTTTTTATTTTATTGTATACAGGAGAAACTCGTTAATAGCTTGGCCGTCCTTCTAACTCCGTGTCGAGTTGACCACATAGTAACAGTGAGTCGTTCAGTAATTATGGAGTATTTATTTGAAACTTGTCAGCCAAATTGTTCATAATCCATGTCCAAGTTTAGACCTAAATATATTTGGAGCCCCTCCCCTTCCTGTAGCACTGGCAGCCTTGACTCTTTCCAATTATTCAACCTTTTCATTAGTTTGGTTGTTAATGATGTTATGAAACAGTTTTCATTAACTATCAGACTAGACGATGTGATGTATACGTAGGATTTGTGGTACATTCAATGCTTCATTGACTTATAATATTAATAGCAATTGTTATAATTAGTGATGTGCTTCAGCACAAATGGCGAGCGAGCCATTGTGTACAAGTAATCCACACAAGGTAGAATCTGATAAAAGTTGATTACAAAATCTGTATACTAACATACCAATGAAGCTACATTCATTTGGATTGCCTGAAGTTAAGTCTTAGATCCTGTTCACCTAGTTTTAGAAGGTATTATTTAGTCTATTTAGACTTACTTTGTGACTTTGACTATTGGACAATGGATTTTCAAGTAAGAACAATATTGTCGCTAGTGGTTATTACGGCACTGAAATCCCTTTACCATATGTACATAATTTAAAAACTCGGCCAGTTTTTAGTAGCTGGAGTGTTAGATCATGCAACAGTACTTAGGTTTATGTAGCCTAACTCAAGAGGCTCGCTCGCCATTTGTGCTCAAACACACAAGTAATAGAGAGACACTATCAGGGGTAACACAATTGAAAATCGGGGATATTTGTTTGTTTATATTATATGTTTGGACATGCATACATCATCGCATTTTAGTGTTCGCTTGGTGGCCGACCCCACCCCCATACTCCACTAAACAGAATCCTTCAGTTTATCAATCTTTACCTGTATCATCAATTGTTTACCCATTGGAATTAGGTTGTGTCTGACATATCTGATTTTGTGTGGATGCAGGTATACAAATTCCGGAGTTCATTATATATTTTAATTAGAGGCGGTGGTAAGTTATCTTGGCTAATGCGCTGTTTGTCATAAAAAAAAACAAAAAGGAAAAACAACAACAGGCATTTCTAAGGAATTACCTACAGATTTGAACCTAACCCTATATTAGGACATGCTTACTTCTATAGTAGCCAAAAAGCTATGTGAAGGCAGCTAAAATATTTATTAATTTGTTAGTTGAACATTTACTTCGTGTTATTCTTTAGCTTAGCAGTAGCTGTAACTCAACACTTTCACACACACTTGTTCACTGGACATACCAACACAGGACTTACCTTCGTGGTTAGACTATTGGACAATGGATTTTCAAGTAAGAACAACAATGTTGCGTAGGCATATAACTATGACAAAGAGCGCATTCACTTATCACCGCTGCTAATTCGAATAGAAAAATATACTCTTTAAGTTTGTAAGTTTTAACTGCATCCACAAAAGAATTCAAAGCGGTAAAGAATTCAATTTCTTTAGATGATAAGAGTAAAGATCAATAAACCAAAATATTGAGTTTAGTCGCATATATGACGAGGTTGACCTCCTAGTGAACACAAAAACATGAGGGTCTAAGTACAAATGACATGTACGTCCACATATATTATATAAACAAACAATATTCCCGATTTTCAATTGTGTTACCCCTGATCATGTCTCACTCGCCAATTACTGTCTAATGTAGCTATTACAAGGTTGGTAAAAATTCGCTTTATTATTGTCGAGCTTAGTGAAGCGAGCAAGACACTATCAGGGGTAACACAATTGAAAATCAGGGATATTATATTGTTTATATATATGTTAGGACATACGTATGTCATTTTTGTAATTTGACTCTGACATTTTTGTGTTAGTTTGGTGGTCGACCCCATCCCAAACTTCTAAACAGAATTCTCTTCTTGAAATTGAATTGTTTACCGTTTTGAATTATTTTGTGAGTGCAGTTAAAACTTAATAACTTACTGGAGTTCCATTTCTATTTGAGTTAGTGGTGTTAGTAAGTTAATGCGTTATTTGTCATAGTTATAAGCCCTACGCAACAGTATTTATTGAAATTCATTGTCCACTAGAATAACCACGAAGGTAAGTCTTGTGTATAGGTAGCTATGTCCAGTGGTGTGACAGTTTGTGTGTTGTAGCTACTACTTAGCTAAAGAATATCACACAAAAAAACGTTTAACTAACTTTGACTTGTTTTATTATTTATTAATTTTTTTATTTGTTAAATTCAAACAGTTGCGGTGAGTGGTTACTATTGCATTGAGAAACCCTTTATTGTACTACGTAATTTAAAAAACTCGACCTTTTTTTAGTAACTTAAGTGTTAAAATCTATCATTTAACAATAGGCTCGCTTGCCATTTGTGCTCAAGCACATCATTAGTTAACTTGTAAATATTGAGTTCTGTGTTTGTGTATTTGTTTGTTTCTTACACTGCTACTTCTGCATGGTGTTGTTGTAGATGTTGGAGTGTGAGAGTAAAGTTGTAAGACACAGTGTGGAGTCCTCTGTCAGTTCTACTCTCTTCTCTGATTCAGGTACATATGTGTGTTTGTGCTATAATTCCTCAGTGTCTAGACTTTGTTGATCAATTTCAACTCATGTTTAGCTAGAACTTGGTCTTTAATTACCTGGTGCCTATTTATTTATACAAACTAGACAGAGTTAAACAGATCACTGCTGGTCTGTAAGTCTCAAGTCATGTTGCCTTAATCCATGAGGGATTGGAGTTGAAATTGCCTGTAGCTATCACAGTGTTTTTAATTAATAAAATGAAAGGAGATAATAATTGATTTATGGAAGTTTCTGTTAATATAATAATTATTGTTGCTAATTGTAGTACAATCTCATTTAGAGATTGTTGATATTGTTTTCTGTGCAGGTTCGACGACTACTACGGTGGTATATTTCGAGCCAGTCTTGAACTAATGGGTTACTTATGTCCCTTCAGTTGACATAAATTACCACATCCAATATTTGCATACAGTATTTATCATGTAATTTTTCTTATGTGTCATGAAATCTCATAACTTTTTCTCCATTAAATTTATACCTAGGTTTGCTCTGATACGACATTTATACCTAGGTTTGCTCTGATACGACATTTATACCTAGGTTTGCTCTAGATATGGCAGTGTAATGTGGAGTGTATTGAAACACACCATGTTGCTTATGTCAGGTTTCCATGTAACAATGGATTAGGTCCAGTAGCTACTTAATTTATAGCTATGTAATAGCATAGATGCCTCCTGGTAAGTTATCTGTAGTAATATTCATGGTGGCGGGCCAATGTAATTAGGCCATGTCCCTAGAGGAATTGAAAAAATTCCCTTCAAAATACCCCCAATACTCTGCAAAGGTGACCTTTATTGAGCTTAGTGACCACCAGCCGATAAACAAAAACACGTCTAAAGGTCACCATTTACGTCGAAGTCCTCCGAGTGGAATAGTTAACTTTGGCTCTCTTGCATTCGTACTGGAGCTAGAGAAGAATGTCTACTAGCTTTCTTGTAGCCGGTGGAGTCGGCGTACTAGCCAATTACGCTCTGTTCTCTCAGTACACGCCACCCTCACTGGATCATATGTTGAAAGAGATGTCCTCAGTCGTCAAACCTTTGTATGCTCTCGCGTACTTACTGCCAGCTCTGTGCGGATTTCTCGGAGGCACTTTACTGCTGCTCGTTTGGAACTATATCAAGTGTAGAGCTGTAAGGCTTCTTTTGGAGTACAACGACTGGTTTTTAAATCCCAAGAGGGCTGTCAACAAAGTGAGTGGATTGTGTGTGTGGAAATTGTATGGAGTATTTATTGCTGCATTGGACTATTGCATTCAATAGCTTTGGTTCTTGCTGGTTCAACTACTGTTGGGCAAGAAGAACAGAGGTTTGGGAAAGTATCAAGATTACTTGCCATCTTTGCCAGTTCCTTCTCTTAGAGACACTGCTAAGAAGTAAGTTGATCTTATGAATACCTCTACTGCATGTAGACACATCTGAAAGAGTCCTCCTTATCAGGGGATGGGATGGGCTAGTACTGCAGACTATGTTCACCTGGTGTGTGGTGGTGTGCGTACAGGTATCTGGACACGGTCCGTCCTCTGCTGTCCAAGGAGGAGCTGCAGGAGACAGAGAAGGTGAGGAGAGAGGCAGTTGTATGTGGGCGGGTGTGCATACCTTGTTGGCTCTATTGTTCTGCCAGGCTGTTCGCATGTTCGTGGAAAGAGAAGGCAAGAAACTGCAATGGTACCTCAAGTTCAGGTGAGAGACAGTAGAGGTCACAATAAGGTCAGATCAAGAAGTGACCTTTAGTTTATTTAGGATACCAACTGAAAATATTCATGTAAACATATGGGTCAGCTGGAAAGGTCAATGTAAAGGTCACGAGTACCTAAAGGTGACCTGGCAATAGAAAGTATTTAGTGGATGTACGTAGAATTATATATAGTGGCCGGACAATAGCTGGTGGTTGAGACCTTCTGTCTGGTTGACCCTTCATTGTAGACTGGAGTGGCCGGACAATAGGTGGTGGTTGAGACCGTCTGTCTGGTTGACCCTTCATTGTAGACTGGAGTGGAGGGCGTGTATGTGTGTGCGTGTTTAGGCTAGGGTGTTAATCAGTAAAGGGTGACTGCTACAGTTTAGATAATTAGCATCTGGTTTCACACCTCCCCGTTGAGTGTGGCATACAGATGTGCAAGTTAATGGCAGAGTGTACGTTGGCTATATTTAACATATACCCCTTCCCTCTCCTCCCCTTAAAACTTAAAAAGCCTTTGCCCCTCTAGAAATCCTACATTTTTACTTGCAGAGAAATCCTACATTTTGACTTGCAGCATTAAATCTACACTTGTTTTCACTCTAAGGATCTTTGTATTGTTTCTGTATACTGCCTTTGGGATTTTCATCCTACCTATGTTGCTGGAGGAAAAACGGGGCTGGGGCTGGGGCTGGGATTCTTATGTGCCAGTAGTTATTCTGAAGTGTATAATTGCATGAGTTTTGAGTGACTGAATAAACTTCTGTAACATCTCGTGCATTGAGAAAGAATGGCATGGTTTCCATGACAACGGTACTTGTTTCATATGACAGGTGTTGGCGGCTGAGGAACTGGATGAGTGACTGGTGGGTGGAGTTTATATACTTGCGTCAGAGAACTCCGATATGCTGTGAGTTAATGACATTGTTCTCACTCGTGCCATCTATATGTACGTATGTGTGTATGCTTATAGTCAATTCTAACTATTATGTGCTGAGTCAGCGCCGTTTCCTGTCTCGCAAGCAGCTGGACAGAGCAGCGACTGTAGCTTATTACTATACCAAGTGAGGGAGGGAGCAATCTTAGTGATGGTCTGGTAAAGGGAGGATTCACATCATACACGATATACTTGTGATGGTTGGGTAGGAAGGGATGAAGAGTTAGACAGTCTCCTGGAGTAGATGTCGTGATAGTTCATGTTAGACAGTCTCCTGGAGTAGATGTCGTGATAGTTCATGTTAGACAGTCTCCTGGAGTAGATGTCGTGATAGTTCATGTTAGACAGTCTCCTGGAGTAGATGTCGTGATAGTTCATGTTAGACAGTCTCCTGGAGTAGATGTCGTGATAGTTCATGTTATCTGGTCAGTTCTCATTTACTGTTCTTGTTTTAACTTTAGGTTCTGTGTGCTCGCCCGTGATGGTAAAGTTGAGAACGCCATGGCAACCCCACTGGTGCCATTTTGCTCAGGTACTTTTAAGTATGTTTATTGTTCTACTCGTATTCCGGGAGAGGAGAAAGACGACTTGGTCACATTCCACAAAGAGAAACCTGTTCATGCCGTAGTATACTGGTGAGTGAGTATCCAGCTAAATAAACATTTGTATTGTTGACATGATGGCAAAGTTTGTAAGTTTGTTTGCGTGCTCCAGGCAGCTGTAATTTATTCAGCTTGAGCTAGTAATACTAGTGATGTGCTTGAGCATAAATGGCTGGCGAGCCTAAAGACTATACTATTTTTATATGAATGATTTTGACTTCTAACACTGAAGTTACTGAAAGTAAGGTCGAGTTTTTAAATTACGCATACTCGGTAAAGGGATTTCAGTGCCATAGTAACAACTCTCTGCAACTGTTTGAATTGAAGAGGAAAAACAACAACAAAACAATACACGCTATTTAAACGTTTTCTTTAGCTAGGTAGTGGCTGTAACACACAATGCTTTGACACAACTGGACATACACCTACACAAGACTTACCTTTGCGGTTAGTCTAGTGGACAATGCATTTTCAAGTAAATACTGCTGCGTAGGGCTTATAACCATGCCAAAGAGCGCATTGACTTACCACCGCCACTAACTCAAATAGAGATGGAAGTCCCGTAAGTTTTCACGTTTTAACTTCAACCGCAAAAGAATTCAAAAAGGTAAACAATTCAATTTCTAGGGTGATACGGGTACTGATCGATAAACCAGAGGATTCCGTTTAGTGAAGTTTGGGACGGGGTCGACCACCGCACTAACACAAAAACGCGAGGATCAAAGTACAAAAATGACATACGTACGTCCAAACATATTTATATAAAAAATATCCCCGATTTTCAATTGAGTTACCCCTGATAGTGTCTCGCTCGCCAATTAAATATACAAATATAATAAGAGCTAATGCTGCAACCAGAGGTCGCCAATAGTACGCTGCACACAGCATGCTGTAATCTTGGGTGGGGGAGGGGCTGAGAAGTATGGGGGAGGAGACACTATTGATCCCTGGATGATACTGTTTATGCCGAGTTAGCTAATTGAGTAAATTAATGATCCCCTTACATAATCCTAAATATGACTTTTAAGTTATGCAAAGTGTGGGCGTGTAGTAGTTAACTCGATAGTCTTCTTAATCTGGTGCCTGGATCTGGTGCATTAGCCATAGATCCCTGGATCTGGTGCATCAGCCATAGATCCCTGGATCTGGTGCATCAGCCATAGATCCCTGGATCTGGTGCATCAGCCATAGATCCCTGGATCTGGTGCATCAGCCATAGATCCCTGGATCTGGTGCATCAGCCATAGATCCCTGGATCTGGTGCATCAGCCATAGATCCCTGGATCTGGTGCATTAGCCATAGATCCCTGGATCTGGTGCATTAGCCATAGATCCCTGGATCTGGTGCATTAGCCATAGATCCCTGGATCTGGTGCATTAGCCATAGATCCCTGGATCTGGTACACACTGAATGGATTTAATGTCAACAATAAAATGCAGTTAGTTCACTTAGTGTACAAGTTGTAGTTGTTGTTGTTTATACTTTGTTTAATCTCATGTTTGTGTTGTGTGCTTAGCAAGGGGCGCTACTATCAGATAGAAGTCTTGTGTCCTTCCACTGGCAAACCTCATTCACCACTCACCATAAAGCAGCAGCTAGAAAAGGTCGTTGCCATGGCACCAGGTGAGACAGGTCACTTGGTCAATAGTTTTTGCAGATGCAATCGACGTCATTTGAGGAGGTTTTAGAATTGGTTTGTTTGTTTGTTTGTTTGTTTTGTACAAAATGCAACAACTAAAGAAAAAGCGATTATGTTGTGAGTGAAATTTCTGTGCTTGGGTACATGTGGTAACTATAGCAACAAGGTGTCATGATGTATGTATGTGTGTTCAGAAAGTGTAGATGAGACGGGCATCCAGAACCTCACGTCACTGCCTCGCACTGACTGGGCAAAGCTGCGAAAGACTCTGTCTACTAACCCCACAAATAGGCGGAGCCTTCACGCCATTGACTCCGCCTATTCTCTCTTTGTGCTTGAAGACAATTCTCCTGAAGAAAATGTAAGTTGGGACTTGATGTTCACCACTTCTAATTGATGCCCACCATACAGGACCTCACTGCTCAGGCGAGGACCATGTTCCATGGAGACGGATTCAGCCGGTGGTTTGACAAGTCCATATCTGTGATGATCTGTGCTAACGGGTGTTTGGGGGCCAACGTTGAACATGCACCTCTGGACGCCACTGTGGGGGGTCAGATATGGGAGTACATCCTGACTCACGAGCAGTACGACTCTGATGGTGGATGCTTGGAGCTGTATCCCGGGGAAACGCCTACTGACACGCCCACTCCTTCACAGTGAGTCTTTGGTGAAAGCATTCTATCAAATCTAATCAATTTTGAAAGTTGTAGCTCTAACTATCAACTACAAGACTTATCTATTGAAACACCCACACAAGCTTGTAGGCAAAAACGAGGCAAATAATCACTACTTCAGATGTAATGGAATATGGTCATATATACACACTGTATGTATACTTATAATATTTCACTTCACATATAATAAAGAAATTGATATTTCTCTTGCTGACCATCTGAGCTACAAAATGTACTTATTTGTGTGTATGTGTGTGTGTTAGGTTGAAGTGGGACATATCAGGGGTGGAGGAAGACGTGCGTGATGCCACCTCATCCTTATCTGCCATGATCCAGGACTCTGATCTTCGGGTGTGCACTATGGGATATGGCAAGGCCGTCCCTAAGAAGTTCAGACTCAGTCCTGATGGATGGTTCCAGGTATGCACGTCTTATGGTTTTGGTAAGGTGTGGACATAGCTTTGAATTACTCCAATGACTTCATGACTGAATGTATGTGTATATCTATGTGTGTGTAAATATGTATGTGTGTAATGACAACTGTACATGTGGGTGTGTCTAGATGGCGATACAGCTGGCCTATTATCGTCTCCACCACAAGTTTGTGTTGACGTACGAGTCAGCTACTACTCGTCTCTTCTACCTCGGCCGCACCGAGACTATCAGACCTGTGTCCCAACACTTGTGTGCCTTTATCACTGCCTTTGATGATGACACCGTACCCAGAGACACAATTCGCCAGCACCTCAAATCTGCCATTGAGTAAGTGTTGCTTCAGCCAGTGAGTGTTTCAACTGGTACCATTACGTGCGGACCACATGACTGCATGGTACCATTACGTGTGGACCACATGACTGGTACCATCATGTGTGGACCACATGACTGGTACTATCACGTGTGGACCACATGACTGGTACCATCACGTGTGGACCACATGACTGGTACCATCACGTGTGGACCACATGACTGCATGGTACCATCACATGTGGACCACGACATACCAGCCATCTGTGGATTAGTTACTTTCTTTGCCCCCAGGTACCAGCAGAGGTACAAGATGGAGGCTATGAGAGGAATGGGTGTGGACAGACATCTGTTTGGTCTCTATGTTGTGGCTAAAGGAATGAAAATGGACCCCATGCCAAAGATGTTCACTGATAAAGTGAGTGAGGTTGAGGGCATTTAATTCATCTTTGAAGTTTCTCTCTCTTTGACTAGGCCTTCAACTTCCCCTTCCTCCTGTCCACGTCACAGACTCCAGTGAAGACCACCAGCAAGTGGACTCTAGAGAGGTCCCACACAACTGGCGGGTTTGGCACTGTCTGTGAAGAAGGCTACGGCATCTCCTACATGGTTGTGGGAGAGGACATGGGTGAGTAAAGAGGGTGGAGACTGTGGGTGTAGCAGGTTCACTGTGTCTGTGCTCTTCGTTAGCTCATTGTTATAGCTATATAGGATTGATTAGTTGGTGGGTGTGGCATCCTGCTACTCCCCCAGTATGTGTGACTATCGAGTGAGATACTATTAGGGATTGGGTATATGTTATTCAGCGAGCGAGCGTAGCGAGCGAAGCTGACTATCAGTCGTGTTCAATTGAGATTTCAGATATATAAATATATGTATGTATGTATACGTACGTCAAAATTTTTCGCCCGCGCTTCTAATTACGTAGGTTAGGTAAAGCGTTCACAGTTCCAGTATTTTTCAATTAACTAGCGCGGAGAATCCTGCTGCACCGCCTTACGCAACTTTGCTTCAACCAAAAAGTTTATAGCTACTCTCTTTTTGAAACAATTGTGAAGTCTTTGTCAAGCTGCGCTTCTTTGCCATTGCTTTCGAAGTTTATTCAGGTAATTCTGTTATTGTTACTACAATGCATGGGTCCACTTCCTTAGTCTGGGGTCAGAGACTTTAGATTCTCTGATGCTAACTGAGAATGGAAAGGGTTACACTGTGCACTACAGTTAGATGTAATTTCTGTCCTATTTTTCTGTAAAAAGAGTCTGCTCGCTCGCCATGCATTTGTGCTATTCGAGCGCACCACTAGTATATATGTGACCGTCTACAGAAAAACCGGGCACAACGCGGCGTGCGTAAATATCTAGAAAAGATCGATCGATTTCTTGAAAATGTATTGTTTCAAGCCGACGGAAGGGAACGGTTAGGTCTATTATAGTGGGAACGACTTAAGCTACGACGATAAAACTTGGAGAGCTCAATATCTGGACACCGACAACTCTGTAAGTGCAAAAAAATGTTTTCGAAGGGTGCCGCGTTGTGCCCGGTTTTCCTGTAGACGGTCACATATGTATATTTGGTTAAACGCGTGCACGGGTGCCTATTTTTCTCCTAAAGACACAGCTTTTTAGGCTTGACACCAGTTTCTTCTGATACGAAAGTCTTACTTTAAATTTAGGCTCCAAATTGTAGAACGCTTGTTTTTAAGTCACAAAAGTTAATGTGACTGGTTACTATCATCAAAAACTCTTTACCAGATGTAATTTCAAAACTTCGTCTTTTTTGTGGGGGGGGGGGGGGGGGGGGGGGGGAAGCTGAGGTAAGTATGTAATTCCATATTCATTAGCTAAAATTACAAAAATAACTCTGGCCTTTCTTTTTTGTAGCTGAGAACTTCTGGTAATTCAGACAGTCAGAATGCTTGAATTTGAAACTACAGAAGTTACCACTACTCAAGAAATTGAGCTAAGAAAGTGATTTTGTATTTATTTTGTATTTGTTTGCTGTTATTAATGGTCAACTGCTATATATAAATCCACTTTTGTCAATGCCAATAGAAGTTTCTTCAGGTAAAATACATCACATAAAAATATTGTAATTTTATGAAACCTAACTATATAGGCTGGCTCACTCGATATTTGTGCACAAGCACACACTAGTCACACTGGGCAGCATCATATATGTAGCACTCTCATTTATAGAATCACTACTTGTGTTGCTTGGGAGAAAGTTTTCTTTCAGTATGTATTCAAAACAACTCACTCATTCACACACACACACACACACACACACATATACACACACTACATACATACATACATACATACATACATACATATGTACATGCATACGTGTGCACATCATGCGTTGTTAGGCAGGTTGTTGGGTATGAAGGAAGAAAAGTTAAAAAGCAAAAAAAAGTTTCCTCTTTGCAATATTTAAGGCACGTTCCTTCTCTGTGGCTGACTGTAACTAACGTGAAACCCAGACTCTGCCCAGACTGGCTACTCCATAGAGCTAGTCACCGACATTTAATTCCTTGCAACACAAGCACAAAAATGAACATAATAGAACAATAATCATGCGCGTCATGACGAGTGACAATACTGACAATTAGCAATAATGATAGGGGTTACTCTGTTACATCATTAATGATAGGGGTTAATCTGTTACATCATTAATGATAGGGGTTACTCTGTTACATCATTAATTAATGTGACATCAGCTACTGTTCTATGATGTAAGCAGAGTGTTGCTCTCTCCATTGCCATGAGAGGCAGTGAGGTTGAGCCGACTCCTCTGAACTGGGCAGTGAACAGGCCAAGCTAACAGTTGTCTATGAGGACAACTAGTCAGCCATTTTGATGGCACAGAATGGAGCAATGCAATGGCAGGTTGCACAGGCATCTGTTCCTTGCAGTGAACTTTCTCTGCACTCATTCCACCTCCTAGTGTGGTTAACTTTTAAATGAAACCACTTAATAAGAGTCTCAGCTTGCTGGCCAGTTGTGTTGGTGACACTACTCACTCACTTAATAAGAGTCTCAGCTTGCTGGCCAGTTGTGTTGGTGACACTACTCACTCACTTAATAAGAGTCTCAGCTTGCTGGCCAGTTGTGTTGGTGACACTACTCACTCACTTAATAAGAGTCTCAGCTTGCTGGCCAGTTGTGTTGGTGATACTACTTACTCACAGAAGTAGGTTTGCTTGACTGATTTGTTAAACACATCCGTGCATACACACGCACACACACACACACGTATTAACGCTGTGATCTTGATATGTTTGTAGTAAACTTCAGTATCCACAGTAAGAGGTCGTGTCCGGATACTAGTTCACAGAAGATGGCTGATGGTCTCTATCAGGCATTTGAAGACATGAGAGCTCTGTTTGTTAATTAGCCACACCCACCTGCACCTCTACCTCCCACTCACGAGAAGGAACATGCACTAAATACTTTTGGTAAGGAAGTATTCCTTTGAGTAAGATTGGAATTTCATGTATGTATGTAGCACACTACATAGTTTGGCAATGTACGAGGAAGACATGAGTGTTTTAATCTGGTACCAGACACAAGTTAGCTTCTCTGGTGACTATTGCTGTTGCATATATTCACTCTCTCTCTCTCTCTCTCTCTCTCTCCTCTCTCTCTCTCTCTCTCTGTGTTTGTGTGCAGGATCTGGCAGACATTTTATTTCATAGAAGTAGATACAGATGCTGCAACTAAATTATTATTGTTTTTGTTGTTGTTTTTGTGAAATGTCATTAAATTATTTAAACTTACAATGAATTCACTTTTAAACTATTAAATTGGTAAAAGGAGGTGAGTGTAGACGTCCCGCCGGCCGCGAAGATCAAGGGACACACCCATGCTGTGGGGGCGGAGAGGTGACCTTAAGTAATACACACGGGCTGGATTAGTTGTAAACAGAATTAACGTTTTAGACTGACAGGTTTTAGAAAGCTCTTTCGGCGCCATGTCTACCAGTTTTCTAGTCGCTGGGAGTGTTGGCGTGTTAGCCAACTACGCTCTCTTCTCTCAGTACACTCCCGTCTCCATGGACCTTATGGTGAAGGAGTTGTCTTCTGTTGTGGAGCCATTGGCTTCACTGAAGGCTGTTCTGCCAGCGTTGTTCGGTTTCCTGGGAGGAACATTCCTGCTGTTAGTCTGGAACTATTTCAAGTCTCGAGCGATCAGGTTCTTGCTGGAATACGACAACTGGTTCCTCTCGCCCAAGAAGCCTATCAACAAGGCAAGTATTTCAGTGGGAATAGCTGGAAGCAGGGCTAGGACTCTAGCTTGGGGGGGCTAGGGCTCTAGCTTGAGTACGCCTGCTAGAGCTGTTGTGCTGGTGCTGGGTGTTAGTTTCTTTAGATTCACTTGGTTTCATTTTCCAGCTGTGGTTCTTGCTCATGAGTATCCTTATGGGAAAGAAGAACAGAGGCCTGGGTAACTATCAAGATATACTTCCATCTTTACCAGTACCCACTCTGGAGAACACAGCCAAGAAGTAGGTTTTGTTTGATCGTATAGGTGTGAAGGTGTGTGATTGTGTGTGTGTGTGTGCAGGTACTTGAGCAGTGTCCAGCCATTGCTTTCTGAAGACGAGTTTAAACACACGCAGAAGGTATGTCCGTACTTTGCCTGTTGCATTTGTCCACCTACCTGGCTCCAAATACCTCTCAACGCAAAGTGCCCAACGCACTACCCAGGTCGCCAGCACCTTGGAGTGAATGCCATTATTTGTTCTTTTGTTTTGATAGGCTGTTGCAAAGTTTGTGAAGCAAGATGGCAAGAAGCTGCAGTGGTATCTCAAGTTCAGGTGAGAGCATGTGGCAGGACTAGGGATGGAGTGAGTGGATGTATGGTGGCAGGACTAGGGATGGAGTGAGCATGTGGCAGGACTAGGGATGGAGTGAGCATGTGGCAGGACTAGGGATGGAGTGAGCATGTGGCAGGACTAGGGATGGAGTGAGCATGTGGCAGGACTAGGGATGGAGTAAGTTGATGTATGGTTAGGAGAGAAAAATGCTGAGTGTAAAGGGAGAGGTGACCTTTAGGGTTGTTGATATGCTTGTAAACATCTAGCCATGATTGAATTCATGTGGTAATGATGAGCCGTTCTTGGTCTGGTACTACAGACAGTTTGGAAATGAATTTTACCATAAGGAAGGTTGAATGTGTGTGCCAAGAGGGTCAAGAGAAAGGCGTGGCATTTAAAGGACACCTGCAAGCTTCAGTACTTACTTATTTACAATGGAGTATTTTGAGAGAGCTAACATTTAGTTCCTGCAAGTAAGAATAGTCCAATGGCTTTGTTGTACTAGTACAAAGGGAGAAAATGTAGTGATGTGGTTCCCATGGCAGCCATGAACGTGCTCTGTGCCCTGTAGGTCGTGGAAATCGAGGAACTGGATTGCCGACTGGTGGATGGACTTCATATACCTGCGACAGAGGACTCCCATCTGCTGTGAGTACATGCATGCAGGTGTTGATGTTACATGTGTTCTGTATTCTCACATGTACATGCATGCAGGTGTTGATGTTACATGTGTTCTGTGATATCACATCATGTGCATGCATGCAAGTGTTGATGTTACATGTGTTCTGTGATCTCACATCATGTGCATGCATGCAAGTGTTGATGTTACATGTGTTCTGTATTCTCTTATGTCCAGTTAACTCCAACTACTATGCCCTGTGCCAGAAAAAGTATCCTTCCCACAGACAACTGGACAGAGCAGCCACTGTCATATACTTTCAAGCCCAGTGAGTGTGGACCCTTTACCTATTTGACCTTACCTTACCTATTTCTTCTATAGATTGGGATATAAGGTAGCTGCAGGCACCGTAGAGAATGTCATGGCAACTCCACTGGCTCCTTTCTGTTCTGAAACATACAAGTATCTCACTTGTACTTCTAGGATCCCGGGAGAAGAGAAAGACAAAATAGTTGCACATCACAAGGAGAAGCCAACACATGGAGTTGTTTACTGGTAAGAGAAAGTGAAAGATGAGATAAAGGGATGGGACTTCATTGTTAACCACTCCTCATTTATGTGGTATAACATTTTTGGAAGACATGTGGGTGTGTCCTTTAGAGGGGGCGGGGCAGTGGGCTAGGTGTCTAAATGCCCTGATGGGACTCAAAACTCACTAAATCTTTGAACGTATGCGCACGCGCACACACACACACACACGTGGCTGCAGCAAGGGGCGCTATTATCAGATAGAAGTCTTGTGTCCATCCACTAGCAAACCTCATTCACCACTCACCATAAGGCAGCAGCTAGAGAAGGTCGTTGCCATGGCACCAGGTATCAAGTTTTACTAGTTTTCCCCACAAGGGCTAAATTAATTTGTGTGTGTGTTTGTCTTGTAAAGCTGTGCGTGATGAACAAGGTGTGCAGAACTTGACCAGCCTGCCAAGATCTCGCTGGGCAAAGATACGTGCTACCATGGAAACCAACCCTGTGAATAGGAGGAGCTTGCACACCATTGACTCTGCTTTCTCTTTCGTCGTGCTGGAAGACAGCTCTCCAGAAGAAAGTGTAAGAAAAGAAATGAATGAAATAATTAGTGGTTTACCTCTCATTACACTCTTCTTTGATAGGACCTCACTTCTCAGGCGAGGACCATGTTCCATGGAGACGGATTCAGCCGGTGGTTTGACAAGTCCGTCAGCATGATTGTCTGTGCCAACGGAGCCCTGGGGGCTAATGTGGAGCACACACCCCTCGACGCCACTATCTGTGGTCATATGTGGGAGTACATTCTCACTCAGGAGAAGTATGACTCTGAGGAGAGATGCCTGCCACTATATCCAGGGGAAAACCCAGCTGACACGCCCACTCCCTCTCAGTGAGTAGAGCCCAAACAGAGCTGGGATAACAGCTACGACACCTGCAACCACACTGTGTGCGTGCTGAGCTGTGTGCTGCTGTACAGCAGCATGTAGCACCGCGCTGCACAGCACAGCACGTAGCTGTGTGCGTGCTGCATAGCTTGTGTGGTATTGTGACTTGTGCAGTTGAATTAATGCAGTTTTATAGATTCTTCAATTTCCTTGGAATTATTTTATAAGTGTGTGTGTGTGTGTGTGTGTGTTAGGTTGAAGTGGGACATATCAGAGGTGGAGGAAGACGTGCGTGATGCCACCTCGTCCTTATCTGCCATGATCCAGGACTCTGATCTTCTCTCGCACTTGATGGGATATGGCAAGGCTGTCCCTAAGAAGTTCAAACTCAGTCCTGATGGATGGTTCCAGGTACAGAGAGAATGGTGCGGTCTAGATATGGGGCGGAGTTAGGAGTATGTGAGATTAATACCCATAGTACTAATTTCAGTTCTGTTTGTGTCTGTGTAATGACAACTGTACATGTGGGTGTGTCCAGATGGCGATACAGCTGGCCTATTATCGTCTCCACCACAAGTTTGTGTTGACCTACGAGTCAGCTACTACTCGTCTCTTCTACCTCGGCCGCACCGAGACTATCAGACCTGTGTCCCAACATTCGTGTGCCTTCGTCACTGCCTTTGATGATGACACCGTACCCAGAGACAAAGTCAAGCAATACCTTAGTGCAGCCATTCAGTGAGTTAAGGGTGTGGCAGTCAGGATTGTTGTCACTGTGACCCTTGTTATTGGACGCAGGTACCAGCAAAAGTATAAGATGGAGGCTATGAGAGGTTTGGGTGTGGACAGACATCTGTTTGGTCTCTATGTTGCAGCTAAAGGAATGAAGATGGACCCAATGCCTGACATGTTTGAAGACAAGGTAAAGTGTTAGTCTTCGTTGATATGTTTATGTAAATCGTGGTTTGGATCATGTGATCTTATTGTTTGGTCATGTGATCTTATGTGGTATTGTGAGTCATGTGATCTTATTGTGTGTGTTTTTGTTTTGTCATGTGATCCTATTGTGTTACATTTGTTCAAGTCATCTTGTTCATGTGGTATTATTTGTCATGTGATGTTCCCATAATCATGTGATTAGTCATGTGATCCTCTATTCCGACTTGTACAGGCATTCAACTTATCGTTTGAGTTGTCTACCTCTCAGACTCCAGTGAAGACTACCGATCGCTGGTCTCTGGAGACGTCTACGACTATGGGCGGCTTCGGAACAGTCATGGACAACGGCTATGGCATTTCATACATAGTCGTGGGCGAGGATACAGGTAGGTGGGCATGACCAGAGGATACAGGTAGGTGGGCGAGGATACAGGTAGGTGGGCATGACCAGAGGATACAGGTAGGTGGGCATGACCAGAGGATACAGGTAGGTGGGCATGACCAGAGGATACAGGTAGGTGGGCGAGGATACAGGTAGGTGGGCATGACCAGAGGATACAGGTAGGTGGGCATGACCAGAGGATACAGGTAGGTGGGCATGACCAGAGGATACAGGTAGGTGGGCATGACCAGAGGATACAGGTAGGTGGGCATGACCAGAGGATACAGGTAGGTGGGCGAGGATACAGGTAGGTGGGCATGACCAGAGGATACAGGTAGGTGGGCATGACCAGAGGATACAGGTAGGTGGGCATGACCAGAGGATACAGGTAGGTGGGCGAGGATACAGGTAGGTGGGCATGACCAGAGGATACAGGTAGGTGGGCATGACCAGAGGATACAGGTAGGTGGGCATGACCAGAGGATACAGGTAGGTGGGCGAGGATACAGGTAGGTGGGCATGACCAGAGGATACAGGTAGGTGGGCATGACCAGAGGATACAGGTAGGTGGGCGAGGATACAGGTAGGTGGGCATGACCAGAGGATACAGGTAGGTGGGGGCATGACCAGTTGGATGAAATGTGAAGACTGTCTTTGACATTACAACTTCAGTTTGACAATTACAATAGAAAATTTAGTTTTTGTACCTGGCCAATTCTCTTACCAGTGTGTATGTGTGTGTGTTTGTAGTGCACTTAAGTATCCACAGTAAGAAGTCGTGTCCAGATACTAGTTCACAGAAGATGGCTGACACTATTTACCAGGCATTTGAAGACATGAGAGCTCTGTTTTCTAACTAGCCAACCCACACCCTCTTGTATAACTGATTATTGCGCCTGTTATAATGTCACATGACTACAAAAGCACACCCCTTTCTCTATTACACACACCACTGACACGTAGTGACTTGCAACTTTCGTGACTTATCAAATTATTTATTATAAATTCCTTTTTTTTTTTTTTCCATTTTGTATGTCAGATAATTTTTTGTGACTTAAAATAAAATACATAAAAAAGACATTGGGCGGTTGGGTGTGGTCAAAGTTTGAGTCCCTTAGATCGTAGATCTTCTCTTGCCTGTTTGATCTCCTACAGCACGTCAAGCACACAAATGACCTTATAAACATACTGACCTTTGGTGACCTCCAGTTGGCATGCACTTATTGGATCAGCAAAGAAAGCACACGCACACACACAGACAGACCCATTACCTTTGAATACTACATTACACTCTGTATAGTTTTAGGAGCACTCAAGCATCACTGAGGGATCAGCACATTGTGGCAAAGCAAATAAAGAAATAACTAGTAATGTTGCTTGAGCACAAATGGTGAGTGAGCCTCCCTAGCTGGGTTACATAAAGCTACAGCATTGTATGATAATTTTAACTTCTAACACCAGTTTATAGAAAGGAAGAAAAAAAAAACAGGCATTTCTTGGAAATTACGGCACAGGTTTGAACCTATTAAGTAGCTCACCATCGCCACTCACTAGTTCACCATCACCACTCACTGGCTCACCATCGCCACTCACTAGCTCACCATCGCCACTCACTGGCTCACCATCGCCACTCACTAGCTCACCATCGCCACTCACTAGTTCACCATCACCACTCACTGGCTCACCATCGCCACTCACTAGCTCACCATCGCCACTCACTGGCTCACCATCGCCACTCACTAGCTCACCATCGCCACTCACTAGTTCACCATCACCACTCACTGGCTCACCATCGCCACTCACTAGCTCACCATCGCCACTCACTGGCTCACCATCGCCACTCACTAGCTCACCATCGCCACTCACTAGTTCACCATCACCACTCACTAGCTCACCATCGCCACTCACTAGTTCACCATCACCACTCACTAGCTCACCATCGCCACTCACTAGTTCACCATCACCACTCACTAGCTCACCATCGCCACACACTAGTTCACCATCGCCACTCACTAGCTCACCATCGCCACTCACTAGCTCACCATCGCCACTCACTAGCTCACCATCGCCACTCACTAGCTCACCATCGCCACTCACTAGAAATGAACTCCGGTTGTATGTTTTAACTGCACCCGCAAAAGAATTCAAAGCAATGAACTTTTTCTTTTTTATTATGATTCTGGTAAAGGTCCATAACCCAGAGAATTCTGTTTAGTGAAGTTTGGGATAGAATAGACCACCGAGCTAACACAAAAATGCCAGAGGTCAAAGTACAAAAATGGCATACATACGTCCAAACATAATATCCCCTATTTCATTGTTGTCCCTGACAGTACCTCACACTCGCTGCCAATGACGCCCCCTCCTTCATTCATTTACCAAAACTAGCAAGATAATGGCCTATGCCAATGACAGTGGGTTACCTTGGTGAGGCAACAAACCCACACCGGTTACCTTGGTGAGTTCCGCAGCTGCATCTTCACAGTCATTGAATGTGATAAGTCGATACCCGATCACCGCAAGAGAGTAACACTGCATTACACGATGTAACATTGTCAGGTGTTTGCATTACACAGTGTGACACTAACTTACCCCATACACGATGAGAACATACAGTGGAAGCTAAGACAAGAAGAGAGAACACACGAGTAAGAAATGACATCAATACTTAGTAATTAATAACTTAGGAAGTAGATAAGAGGTTTGAAAAAGGATCCTATGTTGTATATTTTACCAGATCAACAATTACAAACTTTGGGCTTTCACCCTATCACTCTCAGAGTAGCACAGACAGTGAGAGCGAGATGGAGGTAGACCAGCAGATAGTTAGACAAGAGTGTGTTTGATATTACTAGTTGATATTTATTCATTTACCTCAGAGTGTCACATTAAAATTAGTGAATTTTCAGGGGGAGGAGGAGGAGGGGGAGGAGGTTAGCAATAAATGAAAGCAGAAAGTTTCTTCCATCACTGATACTGCCATACGGTGGCAGTTTAAATTAACTGCCATACGGTGGCAGTTTAAATTAACTGCCATACGGTGGCAGTTTAAATTAACTGCCTCAGGGAAGTCGCTGTTCATTAAATCATTTCCATATAATTGGCGAGCGAGCGTAGCGAGCGAGACACTTACAGGAGTAACACAATTGAAAATCGGGGATGTTTGTTTATTTATTTGTTATTTGTATATATGTTTGGACGTACGTATGTCATTTTGTACTTTGACCCTCGCATTTTTGTGTTAGTTATGTGGTCGACCCCGTCCCAAATTGCACTAAACAGAATCCTCTGGTTTATCGATCAGTACCCGTATCACCCTAGAAATTGAATTGTTTACCGTTTTGAATTCTTTTGCGGTGCAGTTGCAGTTAAAACTTGAAAACTTAAGGGACTTCCATTTCTATTCGAGTTAGTGGCGGTGGTAAGTCAATGCGCTCTTTGTCATGGTTATAAGCCGTGCGCAACAGTATTTACTTGAAAATACATTGTCCACTAGACTACGCGAAGGTAAGTCTGTGTAGGTGCATGTCCAGTTGTGTCAAAGCATTGTGTGTTACAACCACTACTTAGCTAAACAATGTCACAAAGAAAACTTTTAAATAACGTGTATTGTTTTGTTGTTGTTTTTTCCTTCCAAGCAGTTGCAGAGAGTTGTTACTATGGCACTGAAATCCCTTTACCGTGTATGCGAAATAAAAAAACTGGACCTTATTTTCAGTAGCTTCAGTGTTAGAAGTCAAAATCATTCATATAAAAATAGTATAGTCTTAGGCTCGCTCGCCATTTGTGCTCAAGCACATCACTAGTGTAGGAATACAATTATAATTTACAGAAAAATGCTTTGTACAAGAGCGTCACTTCCACACAGTCGTGTTCAAACACACACATACATGTACCAAGAACTACAAGTGCCACACAAATGCTGGTGTACAGTTCACACTTAAACTCACCGGCAAAACTATTTCGTGTACATGAGAAGCTAGTTGGAGAGGAAGTATTCGGGAAGCTAGTAAGCCCCATATCAACATGAACAAGCCTCCCACGGACAACCACTGCACTAATTTCGTGCACACTACCATAGTTCGCCTCTTTGCTACAGGGGTCAAAGTTAGTCTGGCGTAGCCAGACCCTTTCCCCGCGTAGCGGTTGGGTAAAGGGTCTGGCTACGCCAGACTAGGTCAAAGTTTAATTCTTAAAAGTGACGATGCCTTACCATGGAAGATGACGGCTTGGAAGTATTTTTTGAGGTAGTGTACAGTTCCGCTTGATTCTATTGTTGTGTCAGATGTAGTGTATCCTAGGATTCTCCATCAGCTCTCTACGTGGACCCCAGTGCCAGAGAAGACCTTCTAATACAAAATGAAGATAATAAAGTGGAAGAAAGACCTGTTATTAAGATTCCCTCTAAAGTGGGTGTGGTCAGGCAGATGTGGGAGTGGTTGATGTGTGTTCTATTTGGACCACTTTATGAGGTGAAGTTCTAATTACCCGTGTGTTGCCAGTTGTTGACGAGCAAGCGAAGCTATAACTCAATTGAATATTGAATATTGAATATTGGATTATGGATATTGAATATTGAATATTGAATATTGGGGGTGTTTTTGCTTCTATGTTTGGAGTACCAATGCCATTGTGTACTTCGACCCTTAGGTATTTGTGTTTGCTTGGTGGTCAACCCTGTCCCGTATACCACTAAACTCAATCCTAGTTAATTATGTGAGTAATGTGCTGCTTGTCATAGCTCTCATATTATATTATAACCTCAAATAATGAACATGTTACAGTAAGTTATGTAGTCTATCCTGAAAAGATAGTGATGGCTGTCTAGCTAGGTCATAACTCAGTGACCTGGTAAAGGGTGAAGTTATAGGCCTCACATCCCATAGTTTCAAGAGTGGCCACACCTCTAGCAAGCACAACAAACAGCTGGAATTTTTGCTTTTCGATTTTTTTTGTGCCATCCTTTAGCTAAGCAATAGCTGTAACACAATATTCTCACACACACACACACACACACACACACTTGTTCACTAGATATAATCAACATAAGCAAGACCAGTACTGTTGTGTAGGGTGTATGTGCTGAGCTCATCACTAGTTTGTGTGTGTGTGTGTGTACAGGGTTTTGTACAGGATTTTTTTCTGGGGAGGGGGGAGGAAGAGTTTAGGAAGGAGGGGGCACACGTAGCAAACTATTTGTTTGGCCACACCCACTTTTGTTAAAACCACACCCAGTTGATTAAAAATTGTCTCAGGTCTAGAATTAGTGACATCAATCTTGGAAGACTAATATGTATTGCAATTGAAGGACTTCAATTAGCTGAAGTGAACTTTTACCAAACATTACATATATACAAACAACAAAAATACAGAATACCATTATAAATCATAACCATAGAATACCATTAAGTAGTAAATATTATTAATTTATTTCATAAAATCTGGGGGGGGGGGGGATATCTCTGTATGAAACCCTGGTGTGTGTGTGTGTGCGTGCGTGTGTACATGGTGTGTGTGTACATGGTGTGTGTGTGCGTGTGTACATGGTGTGTGTGCGTGCATGTTGTGTGCGCATGTACATGGTGTGTGTGTGTATGTGCGTGTGTTGCTGATTTTGATCATAGAGTAATGGTTTATCAAGAATGACGTATGAGATAGGGGATTCCCCTCTGCTGACTGACGAAGACCACCATCTGCTACATTCTGTCCGGGAGAGCCATTCATTAGAAAACCACACCCACACTCCCTTATTTCTTGTCCTACGATTTTCAAACTGGAAGTTCTTGTCTTGTGTGGTAATTCTGGCATCTCTTTGGTTGCCGTGGATCTCCAAGGGTGGTGATATACTGATTCCTGCATGTGTGATCTCTTTACTCCTTCTCCCGGGAATATGGCGGCAGTTCCTTGTGTGGTGGGTGTGGCAGCAGGTGCAACAAGACCAACGTGTTAGAGACCAGTATTATCGTTCCTTTGATCTTCTCCTCAATCAGTTGACCTCTACCCTTCGCTGGCTTCAAGAAGTAGAGGTTATAGGTCAGGGATTTGCTAGACCACACCCATTGTCCAAGTCGCTGCATCAGATGGACAGCTACGAACATACTTATAAACACGTCACACTACGCCGCTGCCTGCTATCTGTGTCATCTCACTTAGTGCACATCATGAGAACAGCTACCAGAGAGATGCATCAAAAGGTAGAACATTTGGGGTGTGGCCATGGCTGGCTTGGGGCAGAGCTTATGGACAAGAGGAACTATCTAGCGTTCACCAGTTTGAGTGAGCTGCATCCACACCTTACCATTCAGGATGAATGGAAGACGATTGAAGACACGACCTCCATTCACCTGGACTCACTAAAGGTGTTCTATTGATGTATTTCTTAGTTGCACTGCCACAGTTACACCACATGCCACATTAGGGTTAGTATGTCTGTTCTTTAAACTATGGCTGTGTGTGTGTGTGTGTGTGTGTGAAAATGGAGAGTGATGGCTGTTCTAGTAAGTGTCTCGATTCTTCACTACAACATCTTTCATGTTTGACAGCAACTTCATATTGGCTGGCCTTGAATATGTGGACTGGCTAACATGTCTTTCCATTGACACAGCACTGGACTAACTTGTGTTGTGTCTTCTCACTGCTAAGCATGCATAAGAGAGACACTCTGTGACTTTCAGACCAGCCAGCCCCTCTTTTATGGCAGTTCAAATTACTTTGGACCTTGGAAAAGAAAAAAAGCAAAAAAAAAAAAAGAATGACAGAGCATGCTAGCTTTTGGAAGACCCAAGTGCTTAGATATTCTGTTGACTGTGTTGCCTAACAACACAGATAGCAGACTTTGAGAGCTACTAAAAGACAATACTATTTCTCTTCAGGTCTATGAAATGATGAGTACACTGGACTTAGTACCAGAGTTGAAGCACACCATGCACTAGTAGACATCATCCCTCTGTTTAGACTGAGAGTGTGTGACTGGCCATCCCATGAGCATGCAGCAGTTGTGTTGGAGGTAGCCATGTTGTGACTGTTGTCTCTTACCATCTATCCCACAGGACGCTGCCTCGCTAGTGGGCGTTCTCAACTCACAGTTGCTACGGTTGCTATTCCTGGGGGCAACTCTCGCCTGTCGTCATGACACAGGTGTAGGTGAGAGGGCGGGTCTCCTCAGGAGTGTGCGGATGGTGAGGCTGTTGAGTGCGTGTTTGCGAGGGTTGGTGGGAGAGGTGGAGTCTGCAACACGAGAACTGACCTCTGCACTCACCTTCAACAAGAACATGCTGTTAGGTAAGGGAATAGTGCTTTGGGTAAGGGTCATCAACACTGTGGGGTGTCTGGTTGATAAGAGGTGTCACAATGGAGGGAGTGTGTCTGGTATATGTAGAGCTGTGGTGTACTAAAGCTTCTCATGTTTTTATGCAGAACCTCCTAATCTGAACTCGACTAAGAATGGTTTGACCTCTGACCTCCAGGGTCTTGTAGACCAGGTGCACTATCTGGACCTCAAGGCACATTGTCTATTACTGAGGTTTGTATGTGTGTTTGTTTGTGTATAGTGACGTATTGTGTGTGCATATTTAAATAGAGTTCGAAGTTTGAAGGACCATATTCAGGAAGTGGGTGTGGTACCACCAGACCTTGCCGTTGAAGTGGACTGTGTTCAGGTGTGTGTGAGGGGCGTGGCAGATAGCGCTGATGTCCTGTCATCAATGATGAAACATTCTGACACGGAAGAAGAGGAGGAGGAATGTGAGTCGTGGAGGTGGGAGGGGCTAGAACGTGTACTATAGGTGTCATTAATGTTGGAGAAGTTATCTAAACGAGGTGAGCATAACGCATCTCCCTTGCTCACTGATGGCCAACCATCGCTGTATATACAACTGGACCAGGTTTAGTTAACACGTAGGGTTTTACGAGGTGTGATATGCCAGATGACTCTAATAACTTGTTCATCTCATCAGCAACTGTTCAGATCCGCCTCATTGTAGTGTTTATGTGTAACTTATATTGTGTCAGTGTTGGCATGTCAACCAGTCGCTATGGAGACAGAAGTGAGTGCAGCTGGTGATGAGGTGGAGTGGGAGTCATCAGAGTCAGAATGCTACATGTGTGAGGGCAGACTGGAGTCCGGAGAGGAAGACTTGGAACAGGAGGAAGAAACAGAGGTAAGAGTGTCACATGTGGGTGTGGCTTGGGTAGGATATCATGTGTGGGTGTTTGGTTTGGATGTCACATGTGGGTGTGGTTTAGGTAGGATGTTACATGTGGGTGTGGTTTGGATAGGGTGCCAATTGTGGGTGTGGTTTATATAAAGTGTGGCTTGTTAACTGGTGTGTAATGTTAGTTGGTTGTGGGTGTGGCTGTTGTGGGTGTGGCTATTGGTGTGTACATGTGCAGGTGTTAGGCAAGTATGAAGTGCCAGTGGGGATGATGAGAGAGTTACAGAGTGTCCTCACACTGAGACAAGAAGATAAAGAAAAGAGAAGACGACTAAAGAAGAAGAAACGATGTAGGAATGGCCACTCACATAAAGAGCAGGATACTGAGCATGCTCAGAGCGTGACAAGTATAAATGACACACAAGATCTTGGAACTAGTGATGATTATGACACTGAGCATGCTCAGAATGCTATCAATCCAACTGGTGCTGATACTGAGCATGCTCAGAATGCTATCAAGCAAGCTGATAATCTGAAGGCTGACTTAGAAGAGGATGACAGCCAGCACATTGATGACGGAGATAATCATGGAGGAGTGGCTAATGATCATGAGAGAGTGGCAGATGAACATGGGGGAGTGGCAGCTGGTGTTGCCCCGCCCAGGCAGGGTGTGAAGTTCTCTCCATTCACACCTCACTCACTGTCAGAACAGCTCAAGTCAGCAATACTACAGAGGAGGAATGTCAGCCCAGAAGAAACTTTCTCCTGATGCAGTGTAACAAACTCTCCAGTTGTAGCTAGTTACTGATTTGAATGCTAACAAATCAAATGCTCACAAATTTTTATTCATGTAATGGGCAATTTATTTATTTTGAATGAAACTGAACAAATTTGAATCGTGGTTGTGCTACTGACTAGCTGGACTCTTACAGTGTCAGACCTCTAAAGAATTCACTTCCTATCTATACATAACCCTGGGCTTAAGTAATGCTACTGAACTATAACAGGTTTGGTTGGTCATCTTCAGTAATAAGGTTCTCCAGTAATGTTGGTCATCACAGAAAAATGTGTGAATTAAAAGACGTGTCAACACAAGTCCAGACTATGCTCAACACTTTTAGAATTATTCCTAAGAGTTGGTATGTTATGAAATGAATGAGTAAAACTATCAGTCTCTTACTGACTCACTCAATATGAAGGATTGTATGTAGCTAGCTAACCTGTCAGTGAAAACCTTGAACATCCCTGTAAAACAAAAACATGTTCTCTGCAGCTCAAAACTTACCAAACATTTGGGGGAAGATGTGGATTATGGCATTAAAGAATGTTAATATGCTCGGCAGTGGATCTACATTTTCTTCCCTTCACATTCGTAGGTAATAAAATATAATGCAATATGATTGTTGAGTTGCTCAAGAAGAGAATCCACTTGGCATAATTCTCCAGATGACTTGCTGACTCCAAGCCTGACTGACAGCTCTCCCAGTATTTCAAATTTTCTTTCATACATTTTGGAAATACAATAACACTAACCCAGCTGCTTAATCAAGTGATGAAGATCTACCTCATGTCTACACGTGTTTACTGTATGTTTTTTGTTGTAAAAGAACAAGAGGAGAAAAAAAGCACTGTTGATTTAATTAAGGGATAGTATGGACTGATTATTCTCATTTTCCCTTTATTTAGAGGAGGATCTCGTTCAATTCTCCGGCCAGCCAGCCCCTCCCCCACAACAATGGCCGTGTTACATTGCGTACAAATACTGTATGTACGCCTGCAGAATCTCAATTTCCACCTAACTATTAATTTATAATCATAAACGCTAATAAAAAAAATTGTATACATGACAATCCATCAGTTATGTTTATACTATGGGTGTGGTCCACCATCTGATTGCGTAGCCATGTCAACCAACAGCAGCTGCAATGGTCTCGGCAGCTAGAAGGCTGTCACTGCGAACAGTGATCTTCATGGACACTTTCTGAGAGTGAGCCAGTCTAGCCCGCACTAACACCTCGTGACCTCCACGGAACATGCCCGCCAGTAGCAACGTGTGAGACGGCTTGTCTGTATCCACCTTGTCTGAACGCTCGCACGGTTGCATGCCCATGAAGCCGGTGATCTGGCGAACGGCATCTATACCAGATACACATCATCCATTACCATAGGGACCTCAACATAGAACTGACAGGACATGCCATAATATGTACCACAGGACACAATAAATATTCAATAGGTTGGACATTTCTATATTCAAAGAAGAGGTAAAGCGACAGTATGTTATGTATAGACTGACACATTGAGTAGACCTTCACTTAATACCCCACTTTCAAATTGACCTCCCCCCTCCCTTTCAACTACTTTAGGAACAGTCATATGTAGTCATCTATCACAGCATGCCCACTACTTCTCAACTGTAACATTGTAATAACCTCATGTTTGTGTGTTACCATTCACATCTCTGTGGTTAGCCTTACTCCATAAGTAGCTACATATCATCATTGCCATTCTCTCACAATTAAGTCAGTTCTGGTTCTGCAATTTTCTCATAAATGACAACTTAAATACTTGCCGTGAACCTAGCTATACTAGAACCCACTACCTACTTTACAGTACCCGCGACACGTAGTGTCACTCAGAGGGCGTGGCCTCACCTGGGATGTCCTTCATACTTGCCAGAGTGTATGTCTCCTCCACTTGATTCTCCTCCCCCACTTCCTCCCAGGAGGCAGGGAAGTTAGCCTTCACCACACGCTGGACATGATCTGCTACCACCACATCCACATTCTCCAGCTGTGTAACACAGTGTAACAGAGTCACTTGAACAGCTAATACACTAGGTCATCTGATACAAGAAATCAGAGATATAGTTGCAGTTATATCCTGAAGTCTGACATGTCACATGACTAGGATATGATGTCATGTGACATATCAGGAACAAGGAGTTTGTTCTGGCAAAGTGAAAAATTGAACAGACCCACACAGCAGAGGTCAGCACAGAGTGTTGCTTTGCCGTATTAGACTCGTCTCTATCTGATAGGTAAGACAATGACATCCCATACCCAATCCTGCTATCAGGTGTCTTACACTCTGCTCTACAGACCATTCCTTACAAGCCCCACTGGTGCAAACACTTGGTGCTACAAGACTTAGCTATCAAGTTATTGACTATAATTACACAACTTTAGTATCAACTACCGAGCAGCAATGAATAATACGTTGAGAAGTTATCTTAGAAGTTAGTCAGTTAGTAGCAGCCCTCTGCGTGCATGTTCAGTAAGGTTACCGGTCTGTCAGTACGACTCTAAGACTGCAATAGTGTTAGCATTGGAAAGTGTTAACCTAGAGTACACGACTACTAAAGTAGCTTTGTTGTGCCATATTCTTTTCTCTTTTTTTTTTTTTTGCTGGTTTAGCGAGTTAAAGTTAGTAATCCTTTTGTGTTTGTACTATAACTAGTATGCAGAGATATAATCAGTGAACTTGCGCAGGGATATTAGGGCAAAACTAAGTAGATAGAACATGAAGATACCTCACTTGCCTACAGACACTCCCAACACAATGGGTTATACTCACAAACTCTAGATACAGACAATGTATGCCTATTCCCAAAGATCACATGACTTACTGCAGTATATCACATGACCTACTGAAGTATATCATGTGACCAGTCATAGGATCAGACACTTATTCTAGCAAAGTGAAAAATTGAACTGACCTACGAACTGAGAGTCAGCACAGAGTGTTGCTTTGCCATATTATCACAATAAACCACACCTACCAGCCACACCCACTACATCCCACTCACCACATATTCATCATCATAGCCCACGTCATCGTCTGGCTCTCCAGTCGCTGGATCACAATCTTTAACACGGAACTTAAGAGTATTCAGGAAAGTTCCACTGACTGCACACGCACAAACATACATATAAGAGTGTCACGTCAGCTAGTATATGGTACAAAGTTATCACATACTCAAGAAAAGAAATACGACAAGTTCTACCCACCCATGATTAGGTACAGGGTCTTCATTGGCTACCCACCTGTGTTAGAGTCATCCATCTGCACCAGAGTGTAGGTGGTGCCAGGCTGGTCGTAGCCAAGTTTAGCTATGGGGATAGAAGTGAGAACGGAGAAACCTTCAGCTTCTTCCATCTCCACATGCACATTCTCCAGCAGCTGGTCATTCAGAGTGTTGGTCACGTCAAACTAACACACAAACAAACACATACTTTAAATATTTTCTGACAATAGCTGCTCCGCAAGTTAAATAACATATTTCAACCATAACTTATGGCAAGTATATTTCTGAATTTAATTTCGGTACACAAAAAATATAAAACCCAACTTGAAGTACCTGGAAGACGATGTGTTTGAGGTACATGTGCTTGATACAGCGAACTACATACTCCGTCTCACTCTCCGTCAGTTCCACAGGCTTCTCAGATGACTTGAAGAGAGGACCCAGTCTAGAAAACTCTGCTATGGCAGATAGTTGCTCTAAACACACAAACAATATACAATCATGTATAGCTATTCAATTTCTACAAGGTGGGCGTGGCACGCACGTGCATAGATGTCCTGCTTTGATGCCACAGGAGCTGCTCTCTGCACTGAAGACCCGGGGGTAACTTCACCTAGAGCTGTTCACACACACACACACTTCTTAATTCCCCTGTATAGGCCCATATGTGGGCGGAGCTTACACTCTATTCTGTTCTTGTTGAATTGGGAGGTGTCAATGGGCACAGTCTTCAGGTCAAAGGCCTCTGGTTGTGGCTGAGAACAATACTGCAATAGAGCTCTCTCCAGACCCACCACTGACACATTCAATGCTACAAACACACACAATAAGACCAGCCACTCCATGGCTTTCTGATAGCAAAGTAGACAAGCAGTTACACCATTACTATTTCAGCAGTAGCTATCTCCTCCCTCTGCTAACTCCTCCCTGCCTCAAGTCTTCCAACTCACGATTGAGGATGAAGGTAGAAGAGAGAGCTTTCTGGTTCTGTTTGAGCACCTGTAGGTAAAGTATGGCTCTGTCTCTGACCTCGTCATCATTGTCCATCAAACACCGGTCTAGTAGCACCAGTATACTCTCTCTCAACTCATCACATGATGCTCCAAACTTGGCAAGGGACGTGACAGCAGCTGACACAAGAAATATAGACAACAAACAACTGGCAACAGCTGATTAGAGATAGTAATTATTTCACACTCTCAGGATTCCATGGTAACTAGATGAGAGAGTAAACACCTCTTGCTCTGCCCCTCCCAATTTCAAACAAAATCCCACCTAATCACACCCACCACTCCTAGAACCACACCCACCTGCCCTGACTTCAGGCGCCTCCAGCAAGACCCGGTTGTAAATGAACCGAATGTAAGAGTGTGGCTTCTTGGAGCGAGGTCCCTCTCTCCCCAGCAAATGGAGGATGCGGGTAGCTAGTTCCACATGCTCACAATCCTCTATAAACTCACACAGGTGTGCCAAACCTACACACACACACACACACACACACACAGCAGCTTCAGTAATCACATGACTAAAACTAGTGATGTGCTTGAGCACAAATGGCGAGCGAGCCTAAAGACTGTAATATTTTGATTTTGACTTCTAACACTAAAGCTACTGAAAATAAGGTCCAGTTTGTTTATTTAGCATACAGGGTAAAGGGATTTCAGTGCCATAGTAACAACTAACTCTCTGCAACTGCTTGAATTGAAGGGGAAAAACAACAAAACAATACACGTTATTTAAAAGTTTTCTTTGTGATATTCTTTAGCTAAGTAGTGGTTGTAACACACACTGCTTTGACACAACTGGACATGCACCTACACAGACTTACCTTCGCAGTAGTCTAGTGGACAATGTATTTTCAAGTAAATACTGTTGCGCACGGCTTATAACCATGACAAAGAGCGCATTGACTTACCACCGCCACTAACTCGAATAGAAATGGAAGTCCCTTAAGTTTTCAAGTTTTAACTGCACCCGCAAAAGAATTCAAAAAGGTAAACAATTCAATTTCTAGGGTGATACGGGTACTGATCGATAAACAGAGGGATTCTGTTTAGTGAAGTTTGGGACGGGGTCGACAACTTAACTAACACAAAAACCCGAGGGTCAAAGTACAAAATGCCTTACGTACGTCCATACATATATACAAATAAATAAATAAACATCCCCGATTTTCGATTGTGTTACCCCTGTAAGTGTCTCGCTCGCTACGCTCGCTCGCCAATAAGGAAAGAATGCTATCAAACATTGATAGGAGGGGCGACTGCAATATCTAGTTACATGCAACTCTAGACGTAGAAATACTGTGAGCTAGCCTCTCTCATTCAACTCCACCCACTCACCGGCTTCCTTGGCCTCAGGGTTTTCCTCCACAATAAGTATGAGTGTAGATACGATGGCCTTCTTGTACTCGAACCCGCCCTCCTCACGCAGCATGGCAGACAGGAACGTCATCAACACATGGTGCTTGCGAGGGAACTTGGAACACACACTCTGAATGGCCTCCACCACTATTGTCTTGAACTCGTCTGATATCTCAGACATGAAACTACTGATCTGCTTCATCAGTCGTTCAACACTCGTCTCACTGCCAGTCTGGAGGATAGATATAGAGAGACATGCAACTAGTGAGAGAGACGGGTGGAGCTAGTGTCAGTGTAATGTACCTATTCTTGTAATGGTGAGCAAAAGAGCGACTCTTAATCTGCCAGCAGTGAATAATATTAGTCAATTCTTACACGTACTCTCTCTCTCTCATGATAACATTTCAATTAAACATATCTGAGAGTTAGTTTTTCTAAACAACGTTCCTATTCATATTCCTTCATCACAAGCCATTTAGTAGGGGTAGGGCAATGGCACATATTCACTTCCTAATAAAGCTTTGTCTATGGGAGAAAAGCTTGAACTTGGTAAAGATTTGTTAAGTCTGTTGTAAACCATTTGTTTATGTCTGCCATTGCCTCCCATAACTTCTTGACATTATCATGCAACTTTCTCGGGTTATTAATTGCTTACAAGTCACTGCCACGCCTCTGCATCTTACTAATATATTCCTGTTGCTTAGTGAGGTTTCCCTGAAAATGTTCAACTTATTCTCAGTACTAATGTCATTGAAGACCAACCAGTTGCAGAGACGAGCTACTCCCTCTCTAACTCCTCAACAAAAGTCAAGAATACACACAAAAAAAAATTCAGGGTCCATAAAGCATGAGGGGAAGGAAGGCACAATGCTCTCTCTACCCAGCAAAGGTCCCCACTGTAAGGTACCTTGAGTAGCGTGTGTCCCCCACTGTAAGGTACATTGAGTAGCGTGTGTCCCCACTGTAAGGTACCTTGAGTAGCGTGTGTCCCCACTGTAAGGTACCTTGAGTAGCGTGTGTCCCCACTGTAAGGTACCTTGAGTGGTGTGTGTCCCCACTGTAAGGTACCTTGAGTAGCGTGTGTCCCCACTGTAAGGTACCTTGAGTAGCGTGTGTCCCCCACTGTAAGGTACCTGAGTAGCGTGTGTCCCCCACTGTAAGGTACCTTGAGTAGCGTGTGTCCCCACTGTAAGGTACCTTGAGTAGCGTGTGTCCCCACTGTAAGGTACCTTGAGTAGCGTGTGTCCCCACTGTAAGGTACCTTGAGTAGCGTGTGTCCCCACTGCAAGGTACCTTGAGTAGCGTGTGTCCCCACTGTAAGGTACCTTGAGTAGCGTGTGTCCCCACTGTAAGGTACCTTGAGTAGCGTGTGTCCCCACTGTAAGGTACCTTGAGTAGCGTGTGTCCCCACTGTAAGGTACCTTGAGTAGCGTGTGTCCCCACTTAAGGTACCTTGAGTAGGTGTGTCCCCACTGTAAGGTACCTTGAGTAGCGTGTGTCCCCACTGTAAGGTACCTTGAGTAGCGTGTGGTCCCCACTGTAAGGTACCTTAGTAGCGTGTCCCCACTGTAAGGTACCTTGAGTAGCGTGTGTCCCCCTGTAAGGTACCTTGAGTGGCGTGTGTCCCCCCTTAAGGTACCATTGAGTGCGTGTGTCCCCACTGTAGCGTGTGTCCCCACTGTAAGGTGCCTTGAGTAGCGTGTTTCCCCCACTGTAGGTACCTTGAGTGGCGTGTGTCCCCCACTTGAGTACGGTGTCCCCCGGTGCCTTGAGTAGCGTGTGTCCCCCACTGTAAGGTACCTGAGTAGCGTGTGTCCCCCACTGTAAGGTGCCCTTGATAGCCGTGTGTCCCCCCACTGTAAGGTACCTTCCTTTAGTGGCGTGTGTCCCCTCACTGTAGTAACCTTGAGTAGCGTGTGTCCCCCACTGTAAGGTACCTTGAGTAGCGTGTGTCCCCCACTGTAAGGTACCTTGAGTAGCGTGTGTCCCCACTGTAAGGTGCCTTGAGTAGCGTGTGTCCCCCACTGTAAGGTACCTTGAGTAGCGTGTGTCCCCCACTGTAAGGTACCTTGAGTAGCGTGTGTCCCCCACTGTTAAGGTACTTGAGTAGCGTGTGTCCCCACTGGTAAGGTACCTTGAGTGCGTGTGGTCCCCACTGTAGGTACCTTTTTTTTGAGTATCGTGTGTCCCCACTGTAAGGTACCGTGAGTGGCGTGTGTCCCCACTGTAAGAGTCTTGAGTAGCGTGGTGTCCCCCACTTGTAAGGTACTTGAGATAGCGTGTGCCCCACTGAAGGTGCTTTGGTAGCGTGTGTCCCCCCTGTAGGTACCTTGATAGCGTGTTCCCACTTGTAAGGTACCTTGAGTAGCGTGTGTCCCCACTGTAAGGTGCCTTGAGTAGCGTTGTCCGTCCCCCCCACTGTAAGGTGCCTTGAGTAGCGGTTGTCCCACACTGGAAGTTCCTTGATAGCGCGTTTTCCCCACTGTAAGGTGCCTTGGTGGCGTGTGTCCCCCACTGTAAGGTACCTTTGCGTGCGTGTGCCCCCACGTTTAGGTACCTTGAGTAGCGTGTTTCCCCCACTGTAAGGTACCTTGAGTAGCGTGTGTCCCCCACTGTAGTACCTTAAGGGTAGCGTGTGTCCCACTGTAAGGGTACCTTGAGTACGTGTGGGTCCCCCTGTAAGGTGCCTTGAGTAGGCGTTTGGCCCCACTGTAATGGCCTTGAGTAGCGTGGTCCCCCCCCACGTAAGGTACCTTGATAGCGTGTGTCCCCATGTAAGGGTACCTTGAGTGTACGTGTGTCCCCACTGTAGGTGCCCTTGATTAGCGTGTGTCCCCACTGTAAGGTGCCTTGAGGTGCGTGTGTCCCCCCACTGTAAGGTACCTGAGTCGCGTTGTCCCCACTGTAGGTCCTGAGTAGCGGTGGTGTCCTCCAACTGTTAAGGTACCTTGAGTGGCGTGTGGTCCCCCCACTGTAAGTACCTTGAGTAGCGTGTGTCCTCCACTGTAAGGTACCTTGAGTAGCGTGTGTCCCCACTGTAAGGTGCCTTGAGTAGCGTGTGTCCCCCACTGTAAGGTACCTTGAGTAGCGTGTGTCCCCACTGTAAGGTACCTTGAGTAGCGTGTGTCCCCACTGTAAGGTGCCTTGAGTAGCGTGTGTCCCCACTGTAAGGTGCCTTGAGTAGCGTGTGTCCCCCACTGTAAGGTACCTTGAGTAGCGTGTGTCCCCACTGTAAGGTGCCTTGAGTGGCGTGTGTCCCCCACTGTAAGGTACCTTGAGTGGCGTGTGTCCCCCACTGTAAGGTACCTTGAGTAGCGTGTGTCCCCCACTGTAAGGTACCTTGAGTAGCGTGTGTCCCCACTGTAAGGTACCTTGAGTAGCGTGTGTCCCCACTGTAAGGTACCTTGAGTAGCGTGTGTCCCCCACTGTAAGGTACCTTGAGTAGCGTGTGTCCCCACTGTAAGGTGCCTTGAGTAGCGTGTGTCCCCCACTGTAAGGTACCTTGAGTAGCGTGTGTCCCCACTGTAAGGTGCCTTGAGTGGCGTGTGTCCCCCACTGTAAGGTACCTTGAGTAGCGTGGTCCCCCACTGTAAGGTACCTGAGTAGCGTGTGTCCCCACGTAGGTACCTTTGAGTAGCGTGTGTCACCCACTGTAAGGTACCTTGAGTAGCGTTGGCCCAATTGGTAAGGTACCTTGAGTAGGTTGGTCCCCACTTAAGGTACCTTGAGTAGCGTGTGTCCCCCAATGTAAGGTACCTTGAGTACGGTGTCCCCACGGTAAGGTACCTGAGTAGCGTGTGTACCACTGTAAGGTACCTTGAGTAGCGTGTGTGCCCCCACTGTAAGGACCTTGAGTAGGTGGGTCCCCACTGTAAGGTCACCTTGAGTAGCGTGGGTCCCCCGCTGTAAGGTACCCTTGAGTAGCGTGTCCGTACCCAATGTAAGGTACCTGGTAGCATGTGTCCCCACGTAATGCTTACCTTGAGTGGCCGGGTCCCCACTGTAAGTCCTTGAGTAGCGTGTGTCCCACTGTAAGGTACCTGGGGCGTGTGTCCCCACGTAAGGTACTTGAGTAGAGTTGTGTCCCCACTGTAAGGTACCTGAGTAGCGTGTGGTCCCCACGAAGGTACCTTGAGTAGTGTGTGTCCCCACTGTAAGGTACCTTGAGTGGCGTGTGTCCCCACTGTAAGGTACCTTGAGTAGCGTGTGTCCCCACTGTAAGGTACCTTGAGTAGCGTGTGTCCCCACTGTAAGGTACCTTGAGTAGTGTGTGTCCCCACTGTAAGGTACCTTGAGTAGCGTGTGTCCCCACTGTAAGGTACCTTGAGTAGCATGTGTCCCCACTGTAAGGTACCTTGAGTGGCGTGTGTCCCCACTGTAAGGTACCTTGAGTAGCGTGTGTCCCCACTGTAAGGTACCTTGAGTGGCGTGTGTCCCCACTGTAAGGTACCTTGAGTAGCGTGTGTCCCCACTGTAAGGTACCTTGAGTAGCGTGTGTCCCCACTGTAAGGTACCTTGAGTAGTGTGTGTCCCCACTGTAAGGTACCTTGAGTAACGTGGTGATGGCCAGAGTGGCGATGCTTCGGTTACTGTCTGAAATAAGGTTCTCTAAGTCCACATTGCAGGAGGTGACAGCCTCAGGGTGGATCATGGCTATACGGTTCAGAGTTTTCACCGCAGAGAACCTGATGGTGGGCTTGGCTGACGTCAGGAACATTTGCAGTACTAAACCAAGAAAGAAGATAAGGAGTATTATAAATATTAGGGACAAAACAACAACAACACAAACTGGCCAGAATGACACACACACACACACACACACACACACACACAAAGAATCTACTAGTTCTCATAAATCACTGGCTGACCTGAGACTGCAGGCTGAACTTCTCTCATAGTGACATTCTTCAGATTGACCATGGCTCTAGCTGCTTCATACACCACCATCTACAGTACAAACACATACACACACAGCAGTGTTTCTCCATTCCATCTCCCTAAGTCCCCCACCTACTCTAACCTCACTCTTGTGTCTCAGGCAAGTCTCCAGAAAATCATAGAGCATTCCAGAAGCCCCTCTCTCCTCGTCCTCCAGGACCTTGCAGGCAATGCGGATCAGAAGGCAGTATCCGTGCGGAGAGCGAAGGGACGACCTCACTTGTTTGGTGACCATCTTGGACACGGCCAGCCTGTCCCTCTTGCGGAGGTAGTAGAGGAGTCCCATGGCGTGGTACTGCACCATGAAGCTGTCTGAGGACAGAGCCTCCTGGACCTCGTTCACCCAGCGCTTCACCACCTCACCACTCCCATTGTTGCAAAGGTGCTAATGAGAAAGGAGGCAGGGCATGTACATGTAGGACAACCAGAGAGTGGGTGTGACTGACTCACATAAGATGACATAAGCGCTGCACTAGCCACTGCGTGGTTCCTGTCTACGATTGCCTGCTTCAAATATCGCTCTATCGCCTGGACCATGGATGGCTACAAACACACATACATACTCCATTCCTTATGAACTACAAGGGAACATACAGCCACTCATGCAAGCAACGGTACAGACAGTCGACTAATGTTCACATGAAGCTACCAATACAGTAGCAATGGCAAGAGAAAACCAAACCCAAGGCCACTTGGAAGTATATGTAAGTATAGGTGACACCATGACATGGAGGTTGGTATGGGATTTACACAACCGTGACAGGAAGGCCAAAGGATAGTGTAAATCCCATACAGACTGAATGGAGAGGAGCCACCTGACTTGTACCATGGCTCTAGGCTATAGGAAACACCCAAAAACTAATTTTGATTACACGGTTCACTTATTCACTAGGAGATGGGTATGAAATGTATTCACTTCAAATAGAGCAATCTGATTGGACAGTTTGAACATACCGTGGTATAGTTACCTTTTATAGCCCACCCTCCACCATCTGATAGAATTCGGCCACATCATTACCAGAGCATCCCCGCCCACTTACATCGATGATGGTACACAGAGCTCTGATAGCGCTGGCTCTGTACTGGTCTTCTTTGCCCGTCATGTCCTTGGTGAGGCTGCTGGTGACAATGATGACATCATCAGCTATCTGAGACATCTCCTTGATGGCCAGGTAGACCAGTCTACGCAGGGTCATGTCTTTGGACTGGAATAACTTAGTCACAGCAAAGAATGTCTCAGTAGCTTCCATGGAATTCAAATGTGTTCCCTGAAACACATTACCAATACAAGTTTAAATCAAGCAAGGGTCAATTGGAATCCTGCAGACTCCCAATTCCTTCTTCCTCTCACTCCTATCAACATATTTAAACAACAACAGTGTGCTACAAATTTATCATCCTTTGAACTTAATAGATAGAACACATAACTAGAAAGAGAAAAAAACAACAACAAAAAACTTAAGAGTATTCCAATTAGAGCACATCACCACAATTTATCAGTCTTTTGTTTTGTGTTGTTTTCTTTTAGTGTCCACATAACAGTACCCATTATCTAATTCTTTCTTTCCTTACATGGTTGAGGAGGTAGAGGACCTTGGTAAGTACTACCGCACATTTCCTGGGGTTCACTTGGTTATTGTTGAACATCCTTGCCTAATATATAGTGAAATATAAACATCACTAAGAATGAACTTCCCACACCTCGTCTAGTGCCTTACTTCTTGCAGGACTGCACTTTTTTCCAAGTTTAAGTAAGCATTACCAGCTGCAACAGCAATACACACCATTAATCAAATCACTTCTTTAGTCTCTTTTTATCTAATACTTACTGTCCTCGTCGTCCTTCTTGTAGCCGCGAAGGACGTTCATCCTGACAATTTTCTAAGACAATAAACAACGCTGTACACGGTCCTCCTTTTCTCCTCTTCTCCCGTCGTCTCTCCGATCTCTTTCCTGGGTTCGCCACGTCCACAGACAATCTCCGCGCATGAGCAAGGGAATTGATGGTAGGTTTGCGTGTGTGGAGATATGGCACGGGATCGTCACTGCTGACTTGTAGACAATTACCCAGTGACGCCAACTATTTATTAGTAGTGTAATTCAATGTTTTGACTCATACCCTATATTTTATCTTTGAACTTTCAAAAAAGTCTTTCAAGTCTGTTGAATATTTTTTGCAAGCATTTTTGATAAAGAATTCTATAAGTATTTTTACTTCAGGATTTAAGTATTTCACGAATACTTCAATGACCTGTAGCTACACACTTGAGTCTTGAGTGTGCTTAAGCAAACTACTTTAACCTAATATCTGATATTCATATACTTACACATGCAGAGCTTGGTAATCATGCCCTAACTTCTCCTTAAATTCTATTCTCCAATTCTCATAATTTTACCCAAAATACTTATAATGTGAAAATAATTGATTATAAATTAACAACAATACATGTAGCACATAATTTTCTGCTACTATATTGTAAAAACATGACAAATGTTTCAATAATCTCTTCCAAGGTAGAGTTTGCTTATTAGAAAAACAGTCTAAACGCACACATTCAGCTGCTTCTGAGGATGGCTGCACCAGTAACACCAGTTTGCATGCCACTGACCAGTGAGGAAGATTCAGTTTCGTATTCCTGCCATCATTCTAGCTTGTTCATGTCAGATGTAAAATGCTCTAATTTGAATTCACTTTGCCAGCATTATTCTCTAATGCTTTGTCACACCTAAAATGCTAAACAACAACAACAACAACAAAAAACAGAACAACAACAACCAATGTTAGCATAGCTACACAAACACACTCTGAGATATTATTATGCCACAAACATCATGCACATTTACTAAATATGCACACATGGAATCCATTTATATTCTTCATTGCTGACATCGGGAAGGGGGGAGAGACAGCAAGTAAAATATGGGGGGGGGGAGAGGGGGGGGCTGAAATCTTGCCACTGATTTTTCCCCCCCAATTGTTAAAGTCTGTTTTAGTAAACATGTCTTCCCCACAGTTACTAAAAGAAAGTAAACCATGGTTTGCTTCCATAACAGCAATAGGGACAAAACACTTTCTTGAATGTAGTACATAAGCGAGCCAAGGATAGTCCTTGTGCCATTTAGATAGAAAATTCCTCTTCTTAGCTGATTATACTGTTACTGTAGGCTTACCTACAGTACAGGCTGAAAATCTTCACTATCAGTACTGCAACATAGAGCTATACATTGATGACTAAATTGCTTAAGAACACTTGGAACTGCTGCTATAACAGAACTTACTGCCTCATGTACTTGAGTAATTAATGCTCAAAGTTGCTCAGTTGCATTATTAGTACGCATGAATAATTTTAAATGGATCTCTTACGCTGATTATAGCTTTATTAATGAAAACCCATATCCTATATATACCATAGTAATAAATATAAGGATCACAATCATAATGCCTCAGTTTTTATTATTGTATCACAGTAACAGTTGGCTCTCTAGCAAAGGGATTGTAACACAAACACTACACACTTTAATTGAAGGTGTTATTTTTCATTATGTCCATTGAAATGGTTCACTTACATTCCTTTTCCAGCCAGCTAAAGGAATTGGCTATAACAGTTATGGTTGAATGATTGTAAAGGGTAGTAATTCTGTCAAGTAAAAAAATTTAAAAAAATCCAGTAGCCTATAGTTATTCCCCAAGTTAGCTCGCCTTATACAGCTCTGGGTAGGTGGGTAACCAGCTTCGGAACAACCATTGGTTGTTGGAACAAACATTGGTTGTCGGCCCAAACATTGGTTGTCGGCCCAACAACAAATGGTTGTCGCATACACACCTGAAATTTCTAAGGCGCACGTGATCCGTTTACCACTATTTCTGTACTGTAGAAGCTCTACAAAGCCATCATCCTACCCCACCTAGAGTACTGCCCCAGTGTTTGGGATCCTCCACAGAAAAATCACATCTCAAAGATTGAGCATGTCCAGTCTTTTGCAGCTAAGGTTGTGACGGGTGACTGGCCATGTGATTCAAAGCAGTTAATATCTTCCCTGGGATGGCCAAGCCTGCAGACCCGTCGCCTATACCAAAAGCTGTGTCTATGCCATAAAATAGTACAAGGCAATTCCATCATTCCATCCTCCTTTTTTGTGTCAGCTCCTAGAAAGTGCTCCTCTCATAAGAATTCCTCTCCACTCTACAACCCTTTTGTAAGGACTCCCAGACAAAATTGTGTCAGTCAAGTCATACTCTGCTTTCAAGCAACATCTGAAGTGTCACCTATACAACAACTGAACTTTCATTCACAGTAGAATTTTTCAATTTTCCCTTCTTTTTCCCCCCTTGTAGACTTGTTTTTTTTTTTTTGTTTTTTTGTTTGTTTTTTTTTTGCTAGGAAGGCCTTCAGAATAGCCTCACTTGGCTAGTTGGCTCTTTCCTGAATGCCTTGTGCATCAAACTATTAAATAAATTTAAAAAAAAAAAATTATTTTATTGCGATACGCGCAATAATCACTAATAGCTGTGAATTTTGTACAGGGGCGTGGTCAAGTGTAGGTGTAGGAGGAGGACCGCACACTCCCCTCAGGACTTGGTTGCTGGAACGCCCCTTTTTTCGAGGGTGTCTTCTATTGTTGCAGATTATGGCTGAAAGTAAACCGCAAGTTCGCAATGAGGTGAGTGTTAAGCTACAGTCTCTTTTGTATATTGTAGTTTAACTAATGCCCTTGCTTAGATCTGGTGCTTGTTGTTTCTAATCCAATAGCTATTTGTTTTTCTAGCATATTTTACTATACACAATATTATACTAGTGGTGTGCTTGAGCACAAGTGGCGAGTCTGCCTTGTTATTTTGCATAAAACTACAATATTGTTGTATGATAAATTTTGCCTGAATAAGCTTTTTATAACATGACAAAATCAGTTAAGCCATTCTGACTACTTCTATTACCAGTAACTCTTGAACAAGCTCTCAGCTACAAAGAAAGAAGGCCGGAGTTATTTTTGTAACTTTAGTTAACAACTACGGAATTACTACTTATCTCAGCTTCCCCAAGTAGTGGTAGCTTCTTTAAAGTGACTACCAATGGCTCTTGACAACCAACAAGCGGCACTTAGATGCTCCAAAAATTCTAAATTAAGGGGATTCAATGCCATAGTAACCACTCCCTGCAATTGTTTGAATTGAAAACAAACAAACAAACATTATTTAAATGTTTTCTTTGTGGTATTCTTAGTAGTAGCTGTAATGCACAATACTTTCACACAACTAGACTTGCCTACGCAAGACTTACCTTTGTGGTTAGTCTAGTGGGCAATGAATTTTCAAGTAAATACTGTTGCATAGGGCTTATAACTATGACAAATAGAGCATTAACTTACCACCACCACTAACTCAAATAGAAATGGTACTCCAGTAAGTTTTTGAGTTTAAAGTGCACTGCAAAAGAACTCAAAGTGGTAAACAATTCAATTTTCAGGATGATACGGGTAATGATCACTAATTCTGTTTAGTGAAGTCTGGGACAGGATCGAACACCAAGCTAACACAAAAATACGCGAGGGTCAAAGTACAAATGACATATGTATGTCCACACACACATATAAACAAATATCCCCAATTCTCAATTTGACACCACTGTATAGTGTCTCGCTCGCCAATAATATCTGTTTTTCTGGCTGATTACTAGATACAAGAATATTTGTTTGTTTTATTACTAGGTTTGTTTTTATTATTAAATCTAGGGTTTGTATTTCTAGATGAATACTAGATCCAGTGTGTGTGCTTTAGCTATTTACTAAAGCTAGTAATTTTCTTAAGATAATTACTAGACAGTTATTTTTTTAACCCTCAGTGTGCATGTTCAAGAAGGTTATACACTCAGTTTGTTTGTCAGTCAATAAATCTCAAAGATGGTAGCGGTCAATAAATATGGAATTACTTCCTTCCCTCAGTTTTCCACGAGTTGTGGTATCTTCTGTAGTACAAAATAATATAATGAAAAAGTTAAATTAATTTAGTTTGCTATTCACAGGAAAGACATCATTTAGTACTAAAATAGAAGGTGTGAAGGGAAGAGGGGGCTGAATACTACTTTAACAAATGTTGCTCCCAATTTGCCCTCACCAGAGTCCTTGTGAAGTCTTTTTTTTGTATATATGTCAAACTCAAAGATTTCTCTAAGGTTGATTCAAATATTATCAAACACAAAAACTGCACATAATACAAATTGAAAGTCATTTTTATAGTACAATAAAAATAATGAATGTGTGATATGATTGGTTAATAAAAAATGCTCTGTTTATAGTTACCTGTGTGATTCTAAAGTTACCCAGTTATGCTTGCATATGTGGCAGTATTGTAATTCTCGGTTTTGTGCTACATATATGTAAGTATGGTGAGTGGGGATCATCCGTTAAACACAGTAGTAATGGATGACAGAAGTTGGAATTTACTTCATCACCACTAACCACTAACTGATTGGTCTGATTCAGGTGCAACCCACATTATTCTAAATGGTAGGCCTTGCCGGGCAAAGAATATACATTTTGTAACACCTTCAGTAAAACACATGATTTTTTTTCCTTTCTTAACTTAAATTCACTCAAAAATAGCTCACCAGCACCTCCCATAGAATTTGTGGCGGTTTGTTGCTAGGCAACCAAATTTGACCACACATGTTGAATAATACATGTACTTTCACATGATATATGGTTGCTAGGTACTTTTTTTGAACTCCTGATTTTATATTAATTTTAAACATCATTCATATCAACAAAAGAAAATCACTGAATTTTATCTGCTGGTGAGAGGGTTAAGCAATAGCCATGCCCACTTAATCATTTGATAAGTGTAATGTAAAGATTTGACAATAACATGATCTAATTTGTAGTAAAAATTATGGAGTCAAATTTCAAATCTTGCTGAATATCATCAAACAACGGAGTTTATGTGACAGAGTAGCATTCTGTGATTGCAAGCAGTTTTGAATTATAGCTGGTTCAGACACAAAAAATTATCCTGACTCTCTAAGGATGAACCAGAAAGTAAAGAGAGAAGCAGCTACATGATGATCTAGTAACTAAAGTAGTCTGGCACGCCAGACCCTTTACCAAACTGCTATGGTGGGAAAAGGGGTCTGGTGTCAAACCTATATACCGATTTGTACTTGTGGAATGCAATTTTACAGTTTAAAATGATATTCATAGTATGTGGTCGGTCCAGTTGCTTAGCAATAACCTACGCAATAATTAGAATTGATTCATTGTCTTCTGGATGCACAGGCAATTAAAACTTCAATTGATCATGAGATATACTTATAGCGATTTCATTGGCCATGCAGGAATGTTGTTGTCCGGTACAAATTGGTATATCGATTTGACACCAGACTCTTTTCCCCACATAGCAGTTTGGTAAAGGGTCTGGCTACGCCAAACTATAACTAAAGTGGGAGTGGGCACAATACAGGCATGCTCAAGTTAATATTCATCCCCTTCATCATGATCAAGATTCAATTTGCTCCTTCTACTATACTAAAACCCAGTGTATAGTTTACTTCTAGAAGGACCAAAAAAAAAAAAGCACCCTTATTTCCAGTGGTTCATTGCTTCCAATTCGCTGCTACTTCAAATCCAGAGCTTGAACAATGCCTTGCCAACCACATCGATAAAATGTAACTTTACTTCACTGGTAAAAGTGCTCACAAGCACCAACAATGACAGAAGGTAAAAATAGAGGTAACAAGGAAGTAATTGAGGTATGGTGGAGTAAAAATTAATGCATTTTATGGTTATGTGTGTGGTCAAACTACCTAAAAATATTCTGTTCATAAATTGTTCGTTAACTAACAATTGGCCAGCTAGACTGCTAGCTCCTCTGTAACAGACTAAGGATCTCTAAGCTGTCTAGGACAATTTTCAAGGTCCGAACTGTCTTCTACAACAAATTGTTGTTGGAAAAGCTGAATATTAGCTATCTTCAAAAGTATGGCCTCCAGAGAAAAAATGGAGATGCAACTGAACTTAAAACAAACCCCGCTGGATCTATCCTTGCCTGGATTGGCCTTTTTACTTCAGTAGTTATCACATTCTGTGCATATTTTTGCTGTAGCATTTACTTTTCAGAGACAAAAAATAAAAATAAAAATAAAACGCTCAATGAGGACATCATTCTAAAATTGGCAAAATATCCTCACAGACCCCACCCTGGTATAATTGCATGTGTATATACACACACATAATGAGAGACACAATACGTAGTTTTAGTATTTGCTCCAACACAAACACAATAAGGATAAAGTATGTCATGTTGGTACTTGTGTCCATGGAGTTCATACGTCAGTGATTACTTGCTTCCCTTTTACCAACAGACTACAAAAATTAAAATAATCTAAAAACAATAACTCTCTAGCTTCAGCGGAAGTCACACCATATATTCCACTACATATGTCCCTTACTCGCATTTAATCCTTACATGTAATACTTTTTGAGAGGAAATATCCTCATCAAGTTTTTGCCTTGCCTATTGCACCTATTGATATTAGAGCTTGGGGCAAAGGGGGAACCCCCAAACTGTTGCTTATTATCTTTTCTTTTCAATCTGTGATCTTTCCAATATACCCTTTTTGTAATTATTATTATTTCCCCCTTTTCCCCAAGTTGTACTGAAATTTCTTACACCCACATATACTCCTACCAATATATACTTACTAATTATACATAATATGTACCCGCATACCCATATATATATATATATATAATATACATATCTACATATACACCTATGTATAGTTGTTTTTGTTTTTGTTTTTCAATTACATCATGAATTGCATGATAGGGTGATACCAAATACATGCTGAGTCTAGTTGGCCATAACTGGTAGTCGAATCCTCTACAACTTTTGCCACCGCAATGCTTGCTGCTCCAATTCGAAATGTTTCAATATGGGGGGGGAGGGGCTCCAAGGGCATGTGTATTTGTGTTTAAAGGTGTTCATGTGACAAATAATCTCTTTAGATTGTGACCCAAAAATATGGGGGGCTCCAGCTGCCCTTTCCTATGCCACTGAAAAATAATGGGTATACTCCTGCTGCCCCAATTGTTTTCAGCCACGCCACCAGGGCCATTCAGAAGAATTCCTCCTTTCTGTACCAATAAAGTCGTTGTTGGCCCAATCTCTCTTAATGCGAGATATAATGCAAGAATTGCTACTACCAGGCAAAGATCCTGATTTCACCCTAGGAATACCTTTATCCCTGACTTTTCTTGATCTGTTTTTGATTGTTTCAGATATACACTAATCATGGTTGGCGTCTCATAGCTACGTCACTTACTTCTAAATGCTTTGCTGGATCAAATGTGTTATTGATTATGAATTCACCACATCGCAAGAAACCAAAGTATCCTAGACAGCAAGCTGCCCACATCAGATATTAGTGTAATCCATGAGTGCCTTTTGGACTACTTCCCAAATGTCTCTCAGAATCATAGGTGTTATAGGGAGTCTTTGGTCTCGCCCCGATAGTCTTAGCCGCTTGATTCCTTTCAAAACTAGTTCAAGTTGCGGTACAGCCTAGCAAGAATCTGCCAACCCATTGGTGAGGTGTAAGTGCCTTACAGCAGACAGATATGCTCTGACTGTGAAATAGAGTACCAATCCAAACAGGTGAGCTGTGAACAGCACTAGTGTCTATTCTGCTGCTGGTAAAGGGGGGCCTTCCAATTGCTTCACAGAAGTTTACATACTGCGATAAAGCAGATGAGTAAGCTCTCTGGATGCTTGGTGCTAGGCTGTTCCTAATGCATAATGTTCTCAGCAAAGATTTCCAAGTGGCTGAGCGCCAGTCCTGTTCTTACCTCAACAAGAACTCCCAGGTGCTGTGTGGAATAGGTGTTGGCCAGGGATTGGCATTTTGTTGAGCTGGAACAGAACCTGCAAACAATTACGAGAAACGGCATCAGCCATAGCACTATTAACCACTTCAATATGCTGGGCCCTGACTTTTATATCCAACACTACTGTATAAAAGCACAAGCACCATAACAATTGAACCAATAAAGGGTCCCTGCAATATTGAACATTGAGGACTTACACTATTGCCATGTTGTCACATTTGAACACTAATAGCTGGTGACACCACTGCTGACCCCAAACTGCCACAGCCAGGACAATGGGCAGTAGCTCCTTAACTGCAATGCTCCTATTTTTCCATTCCTCAACACATTGACATTGCAGCCACTGATTGTCCCATACAACTCCGCAACCCCATGATCCAGAGACATCTGTTGCCACTACTTTATCTGGAATCTGGTTCATGCAATGCACCTGCATCATGCTACATCCATTCAAATACTCCAAAATGGTCTGCCACCAAGCCATGTCTGAATAGAACTCAGCAGTAAGGTGCACCCAGTGATTCAGTCGCCTTACTGCCCTAGCTCTATCAATCATTCTACAAAGAAATATTCTACCTGCCAACACCACCTTACAGGCAAGCGACAGCTTTCCTATCAAGAAATGCAGGCTTCTCTTCTGACATGATTTTCGATTTTCCAACTGCTGTAGTACTACCTTGAGATGGTCCAGTTTTTCTTTGGGTAGCCATGCTTCCATTGTGCCCATATCTAGCTCAATTCCAAGAAAATTCATTCTGCAATCTGGTCTTTTGCAACTTCAGTGGAATTCCAAGCCATCTGCAAGTATCCTGGATTCACGCCAGATTATCACTGATTAGTGCCTGCTTGCCCCATAGTTAAAAAAATCATCGAGATAGTAGATCAGAGCTGATACCCTTCTTCTGAATAGAATCCATTCTAGTGCATCAGCCAAAGCTGACAAGATTTTGGAACTGATCGCAAGCCGAAAGGTGAGACCATATCTACATAAAGACTCTCTTTCCACTTCATTCCTAGGAGCTGTCGGTCATCAGGATGAACAGGTACATTGTGATATGCATGTTCAATGTCAACCTGTGCCAGTAGTGTGTCCCTGCCCAGCTTCACAATTCTCTCAATGACTGTATCCACCAACACGAACACTACAGAGCACAATTCCGGGTTAATACCATTGTTTATGCTTGCTCCATCCGGACTTGACAGATCCAAAACTAGCTGCCGTTTTCCTGGCTGATTAGACTTAGGGATGAACCCAAATCTGGATATCTGTACTTCTTGAGTGCACTCATTTGGAACCTCCACAATACGCCCAACTTCTATCTCTGCTGCCAAATATTCTGCCGCAAGTTCTGGGTGATGTATAGTTGATGCCATGTTACTCTTAGCAGACATGTAAAGACATCTTTCATGCTGGAAGCCTATCCTGAATCCTTTTCTGATCCCCTCTATGATGTATGATGTACTCACAGAAGTTTTTCTCCTTGTGATCACCAAGGTCTTGCTGCCATCTGTCAGCAACCAATGTTGTGACGATCTCTCGGCAGAAGTCTCGGAGGACACTTCCTTCCAAAGATATGCAGCTATTCAGCGCCATGAGATCCACTGTATATCGGTATCTCCCATCACTTGTATACTTACAGCTACAAAACAAGTGCTAATGTAATCCTCAGTTATTTGATATTGTGGATCATAATGATAGTGTGTGTGTGTGTGTGTGTGTGTGTGTGTGTGCATTGAATACTGTTTACAGATTGGCTGAATGAGTTCACTACTTGCATGAATCATCTCACGGTGGTTCCTCTTCCCTAGCCTGGTCAGGGATGAAAAGTAGGCGGCGCTCTAGACTTATCTCCCTTTTTCTTCAATGGCTCCTTTCCTGTCCCTGATTGGTTGGGCAATGTTTAGCCTGATGGTCCCCCAAACGGCTAGCACAATTATGCTTGAAATTGCAACAATCTGGATTGCAGCCCCAAGAACCCCAGTTCCAACGCTTACACACCGGTGTTTTCTGGGTATGGCCTAAACCTTCGGTCACTTCTTTTGTTCTCTGCAGAAGGGCCGTAGGAAGTAATATTGAACCTAAACGGCCATTCCCCGCCCACTAATTTAGGGACAGTTTAATTAATTAATTTAACTGAGTTGCCTAAAATTAAGCAATGATAATCAGCTGTATGTATTTAATAATGAGCTTATGATGTGATATTCAGAAAGAATGATAAAAAAAAAAGAAATACCTAAAACTGTCCAAATAGGATTTATGTTTACAACCTTACGCAAATTCATTTAAAACAAACTGACATAGATCCCAAGAATCTCCGAGGGAAAGGGATGTCAGTGGGCTGAAACGGTTGTTGAGGAAGTAAGCGCAGGTAAGCTACATTATCACAGCGTTTACCGTGCGCCGAAACTAGCCATCCCACACAGAGATAACTCACAAGGGACACAAACATGTGGGCCACAGTTGACACAACTAAGGGTGTGTGTGGCTATTTTCGAGGGCACAGCCACGCCCTTTAACTGAAAAACCTGAACGGTTTAGGCCGTTCCGTTTCCTACGGCCCTGTGCAGAGTTGATTCAGTAGTGCATTTCTTGTCATTCAATTATAGACTTAGACATTCACCATCTTGTTCTTTCCCATGCATTCCATTCTCAACTTACCTCATACAAACCCACTGTTTACTTCTAGTCACTCCCTTCATATACTCTTGTAATGTAGTTCTTGATTAGTAGTAGTATTATTACAGTTGTGAAAGTCAAAGTTATCTTCTCTCTCTCCTAGCTGTCCTTGTGCAGTAATAGTTCTAGTGCAAGATCTCTGCTCCAGATCTCTGTCTTGCTACTTAGTTCAGTTAGTGTTCTAGTCATTGTAGTAGTTAGTCAGTCGCATTGTCTAGATAGACTGAGCTTTAGTAGTGACAGAAGTGCTGTCTGGTGCATAGCTTAGTTCTTGGGTGATAGCTAGGCCTTAGAATTGAGTAGTGTGTTTATTTGTATTTGTATATTTGTGGATTTTCTAGTTTAAAATTTGTTTGTGTGTCTCATACAAATGCAATTAGTAAGTGTTTGTGTTTGCCTTTATTAATTCTATATTTTGTTTAGAGACATCTCCTTCATCCTTTAGCCTCACTTCACTGGAAACACTGCCATACATGGAGAGAGAGAGTCATACCTTTATACTGTGCAGTACTACATAATGAAGTATTAGTACTCGATAGATTTGACAGACTTCACATCTCCACTGATTTACACTCATGGACTTCTACTGATGCACCATGTGACTACTCGTCCCTAACTACCTACCAGTCTAAGTTTGTATTGGTTGGTGGAAGGAATCCCTCCACTCGCGAAGTCAGTAACTCTCTGTTGACTAGTACTACTGGTCTAGACTGGAAGCCATCGCTACGTGCCATGCCTACTCGTCGCTGCTACACATCATCAGTTAGTGGAGGATCACCAGAGGTCCTGGTAGTGGCTGGTGGGTGTGGCTCACTTGGTGAGGACTTAGACATAGTGGAGGTGTTGCTCAACAACCATTGGACGACTGCAGACTCACTTCCTACTCCATGCGAGAACATGCGATCAGCATTCCATGAAGGCAACTTCTACTTCACAGGAGGAGGTGGCAAGGAGTACATTCTATTCATATGCAGTTTAGAGTCTTCCAGAGCATCTGCTAGTAATGGCAGGACTATTCCACTAACAAAATGGAGGACAGTAACCACACCTATTAACACTTACGCTATTGCCTCATACTTATCAGATCTTATTGGCATCGATGAGCATTCTACAGTTAGCAGTTACTTCAAGAGGACAGAGAAGTGGATTGAGACTACTATTGAGGGAAATCGACTATGCCAGAAGAATAATAGCAATAGGTGGATCGCTAATGCAGCATTGTCTACTGAACAGTTGGTGGTTGCTAATGAAGATGGAGTGTATAAAGCAACTCTGTCAGGTTAGTGTATGCAAATAGCAGCCCCCCTCTAGAAGCCCCCCCCCCCCCCCCCCCCCCCTGACTGAAAGATCAGTTTATTCAAATAAAAGTTCTCTTCTTGGAAGCCCATTTGTCTCCCATGACTAAATTCTCAGGATGTCTCTTTTATGCTGGCTATATAGGTGTCAGGTTAATGTATACAAATAACAGCCCCGCTCTTAGCCCCTGTGGTATTATTATGCACCCAGATAGCGCTGCCACAAGAGGTCTCATGGCCAGATTCAACAAGGTTGCAGAATTTCAATCTACTGCTTGCAAATACTGCACATGTAACAGAACTGACTAAAAGATGACGAACTCTACAATATATATGAGTGTGCGCATGCGTGAGGATTGAATGGTAAGTTTGATATTTAAAATTCCAAATAGAGCCCAACATGGTTGATTGGTATAAGTGTGTGTATACATAGAGTAAGAACGTCTGATAATGTGGTAGTGTTACACCACATCTCCCCACCCTTTGAGATTAGAGGAGTGGTCCTTCTGCTATGCTGTCTACATTATTCTACCAAATATTCTGGTTTGCAAAGGGGGCCTTGGGTACATGATCCTTATTGTATTTCAAACAGGTCTTCCAACTCTGTACATGCATTTTTACATCAGTTAAGGGCCTGGGGACAACAATGGCATGTGAAATGTGACCCATAGTTGAGGTCAGGCACAACAACACACCATCTAAAACAAAAATAATTTTTTGACCATATCGAGCCCATTCCCAAAGTTGAGTTACAGAATCATCATCATTCTGCATACGCACAAATTCCGTCTTTATCAAACCATCAAAATTAACAGAGGGTAAACACACAAGGGATTTACTGTCCAGTGAATTATCAAAACAATTAGAGGAAGAAAAGATTGAAAAGTCGTCAACACACACAGTTGTCACAGTTGTTAACCTCGGCTTCAGTACTGGGAGCGTCTTCATTTAAAAACTTGGACAAATCAATGTCCATGCAATCTTCCAAGTGGGGAGTATACAGTTTACAATAATTTCCAATGAAGTTGGTTTAGCACCTTCAATAGTTTGCATCACTTCATTCTGTCTTTCACACTCAGCTTCTTCACATGCCCTAATTCTTGTTGTAGCAAACACATTAGTGGGCAAAGTCAAATAACTGGAGGTAGAGATCACCCAAGTCAGACCCAAGTTGTATAGTTCCTTTAGGGAGAGTTGCAGTTACTAAATCTAAAACATTTTGGGGGTTAAAACAGGTGAGAGCTAATGCCCCTTTCCTCCCCCCCATTTCCTCCAAGTACTATTTCATTAACTTGTGTTCGTAAGTATAATATGTTATTATTATAATATAAGCAAAGTATTGTTTTTGTTGTTATGTAGTGATCTCCTATTCACCAAACAACCACTTCACATCCAATGTCCTGTCCAGACTAGAGGCAGTGATGGGCATTGACATTGTGTCTGTCCTAGCCAACAGTCACTCTCAACTAACAAAATCTACTGGAGTAGAACTACCAGACCTTAATCCACAAATAGATCCTATGTATTATGCAACTAGACTTTTTGTCACGTGGTGTGAGCTACATCATCCAACATGGCAACAACTACTAGATGTATTACAAGATATTGGACTAACAGAGCTGAGTCAGCAAATTGATGCATTCATGAGAGGTAAGAGTAACTTAAGATTTATAAAAAAAACAACAACTTTAGATAATGCTGTGTCTACTGCCGTATATATGTGTGCTGGCAGACACTGCTTGTGTCTATGTGCTGTGTCCACACACAATACTCAGTTTAAATGCTGTGTCTGGTCTCTCTCAGTCCTTTGTTCACACACTATTAAATTTCAGTTGACAGTGGGTGAAGGGGGGATATAATGGTGACATCTATAATATTTACTGGTAGTGGTTACAAAAGCTGTTGTAGAGAAAGCAGAAATGGCATGGAAGAAGAAATCAACACCATCACTACAACTTGTATTGTTTTCTTTTTTACATAAAAAATAACCTTTTTTTCTAGATAGCACATTAATTGCAGCTACAAATAGAACATTTAATTTTTTAAAGTCACATTTTTTTTTATCATTAGTTGAGTCTACAAAATTCACTTTCACCAAAATTAGGGGGAAATCAAGCCTACCCACTAGCCCCACCCCCTGTCTGCAGTCATTGTCTAGACACTACTGTGTGGTAGTGTAGTCTGTGTTTACTGCTTTCAATGAATGTGTTTTATTGCAGTACTTTATGTGGCAAATATATTTTTTGTATAGGATTTTTCAAGTACGAAGACGCCTACAAACACTTCATTGTTTCCAAGGATGTGCTGGAGTTTCTGTCTATAAAGTTTATGTTTCTTGGTCCTCCACGACAAGGCAAGAGTACAACTCGCCGTCGAGTTATGAAAGAGATCATAGATCTTCTGTCATCAAAAGAAGACAAGCAAATTCATGGCAGCACAGGCACAGTGGAGTGTTGCTCCAATATGTTCGTCCAAGGAACATCTGATCCAACTACAGCAGAAAGAAGAGCACGCTGGACCATAGTTCAAAATCTCATTGAGGAAGCATCTATACTCTTTCACAGTCTTAGAGATAGTCTGGAGATTGAATCCACTTCTGAAGCTAGAGCTGAATCCCGCAGAGGTAGTGCAACCAGTGCAGAGGTCAGTCAGGCTAGCAGTACAGAGCAATCTCATCTGGTGGAAGAGCCACCACAACCTTCTTTATTGCAGAAGATGATGGCAAGATTGAAGTCATTTACCAAAGGCAAGCATCCCAGGAGTAAGAAATCCTCTCCACTTTCACTAACACCTGTCCAACTAGCTGACGAGGAGATGACATCACAAGATTATTCTGAAATAGCTGCCATATTCCAGAAAGTGTCCAAACAACCACAGTTTGTTGAAAATGTAAAGCATTCTTTCAGAGCTTTCTTGAGGATGGAGGACACTGGAGGGCAGCCTGAGCTGATGGACATGCTACCAGCACTCACCATAGGGCCTGGTCTCTACTTGCTGTTGTTTAGCTATGAGTTCCAATTAGATGAAGAGTATCGGGTCTTTTATCAGAGAGCTTCGGGAGAGACAACTGCACCAGAGAACTCCGAGTTTACTCTGCAAGAGATGCTTTTGCGTACTCTGGCCAGTATATCTTGTTTCAGTTCCTCCACCCATCTTAAACCTCAACCAGGACCAGACGACTCAGCCATTGATGAGATACTGGAGTCCTCCAAGTCAATAGTGTATCTAGTGGGTACTCACAAAGACATGGTTACTGAAGAAGACATTGCTACAGTCGACTCACAGCTTCAAAAGGTGATTGGAAACACTGACTTCTACAAGAATGACATAGTTCAATTCTGCTCAAAAGATAAACTTGTTATTTCTGTGGACAACATGGGAGGCGGAGTAGAAGAAATCCACCACCTGCAACAGCTGCTAGAGAATGCCATGGAGAAACACTTTAAAAAGATGAAAATTCCAGCTGTGTGGCTTCTGTTTAGCTTGTGTCTTCGCATGAGAAAAGTGAGGACAGCCAGCCTGGAGACCTGCTTGGCCGTGTCCAGTGCCTTGAATATGACACCCTACGAGACCGATGCAGCTCTGTGGTTTCTTCATCACCATGCCGGTGTTCTGATGTACTTCCCCAGTTTGCCTGGTTTGGAAGACCTGGTCATCATAGACATCCAGGTAGTGTATGACAGTATCACTGGTGTCATTCTTAAAGCCATGAGCTTTGATAGCGTAGGTCATGCCACCGCTGAGAGATTCAGGAAGACAGGTCAATTCACTATGATAGATTTGAAAAAAGCTACAGCTGATATTTCGGGAGATCTGATTCTACCAGAGCAACTGGTAGCTTTGCTTGCATATCTTCACTTAGTAGCTGAGATTGTGTCAGTCGAATCTTGTGATGCTAGCCCAGTCTTAGAAGAACAAAAAGAATACATCATGCCTTGCGTGTTAGAAAACACTAGTGCACAGGAACTTGACCAATTCCACAAAGAATCGTGTAGATCGTGTTTGGTGGAACCTCTCTTGATGTATTTCAGCAGTGGGTTTACTCCTATAGGACTCTTTCCTGCTTCAATAGCTTGTCTCATATCCAACAAGTCCTTTAAATTCATTAGAGAAGGTGTCAAGAAAAACATGGTGCACTTTTGGTACGGAACAAAAAAAATTCGCGTCACATTCATTTCTCGTTGCAAATATTTTGAAGTCATAGTTTCATGCAATGCTAAATTCCAAGACTCCATTCATGGTGAATGTACTGCTCTGAAACAAGAAATAGAGGGCACACTAAAGAAGGCTAGTTCCAGAATGAACTACAGCAGCTACATGGACTACCAGTTTGCCTTTGACTGTCGTTCACATGAAGGAGGGAACCATCTCGGAATGGTCGATGGGACAGATGAAATTCCAGAAGTTATGACATGTCCCTTCAATTTACAAGCAGTTGTACTCGCCAATAGACACCTCATTTGGTATGGACAGGTATGTAGAAATAGACTATGTATTCTAACTTGCAAACTCTTGTTCATTTGGCATTAGAAATATGAGAAGATAGATCCTGTGGTAGAGATATCTGAAAGTAAGTCGAGTTGCTATTAGTAGTGAGCTAGTATAATTGAACATGTTTTATTATTAGATGACAACAACTTCAGTATATTTCTGAGTGTGTATCCTGACTTGGTGCACTCAGTGACGCCTTGTGTTATGACAGTAGCTGATCACTGCTACAGTATTGGACTCATATCACAATGTACCTATGATCAACTTCGTGAACGTAAAGACCTGATTGGCAAAGACAGAGCAAGGACTCTTTTAGACAACATTCGTACAGTCTTTTCATCGAGACCCTCAGTTCTCAAGGAGTTTGTTACTGTATTGTCCCAAACAGGAGAATGTAATGATGTGGCAGATAAAATACAGCAGCAGCTCCAGTAAGTATATTGTTATTATTGTAGTATTTGTATTATTGTATTGTTTGTGTCATAGAAGTGTGGAGTGACACTACATGGACATAGATGCATTGCAAAATATTAAATCTGCACTTTTTATATATCACTGTTGATAATGTATCTCATATTTCAAATTTAAATTGGACATTGAATTTGCACATATTTTTTAATATATAATTTATTTCTATTGTTATTTTATATTTCATTAAAAATTGATTAAACAATTTTAATTTGATGTTAAAAATTTTAAAAGTATGTTTTAAAGTAAAGTACATGTATTTTTATTAGCCAATAGTCATCCATTCAACTACTCCAGCAAAATGTTCAGCTGCAGTAAGTATCCTTGATGGTAGATCTTTCACCTCTCTTGTCTCACAGTATCTTGTTGGCAGTGTACAGTGATCCATCACCTCTCTTGTCTGGCAGTATCTTGTTGGCAGTGTACAGTGATCCATCACCTCTCTTGTCTGACAGAATCTTGTTGGCAGTGTCCAGTGATCCATCACCTCTCTTGTCTGACAGTATCTTGTTGGCAGTGTCCAGTGATCCATCACCTCTCTTGTCTGACAGTATCTTGTTGGCAGTGTACAGTGATCCACCACCTCTCTTGTCTGACAGTATCTTGTTGGCAGTGTACTGTGATCCATCACCTCTCTTGTCTGACAGTATCTTGTTGGCAGTGTACAGTGATCCACCACCTCTCTTGTCTGACAGTATCTTGTTGGCAGTGTACTGTGATCCATCACCTCTCTTGTCTGACAGTATCTTGTTGGCAGTGTACAGTGATCCACCACCTCTCTTGTCTGACAGTATCTTGTTGGCAGTGTCCAGTGATCCATCACCTCTCTTGTCTGACAGTATCTTGTTGGCAGTGTACAGTGATCCATCACCTCTCTTGTCTGACAGTATCTTGTTGGCAGTGTCCAGTGATCCATCACCTCTCTTGTCTGACAGTATCTTGTTGGCAGTGTACAGTGATCCATCACCTCTCTTGTCTGACAGTATCTTGTTGGCAGTGTACAGTGATCCATCACCTCTCTTGTCTGACAGTATCTTGCCTGCAGTGTACAGTGATCCATCACCTCTTTTGTCTGACAGTATCTTGTTGGCAGTGTACAGTGATCCATCACCTCTCTTGTCTGACAGTATCTTGCCTGCAGTGTACAGTGATCTATCACCTCTCTTGTCTGACAGTATCTTGCTGGCAGTGTACAGTGATCTATCACCTCTCTTGTCTGACAGTATCTTCAGTGTACAGTGATCCATCACCTCTCTTGTCTGACAGTATCTTCAGTGTACAGTGATCCATCACCTCTCTTGTCTGACAGTATCTTCAGTGTACAGTGATCTATCACCTCTCTTGTCTGACAGTATCTTGCTGGCAGTGTACAGTGATCTATCACCTCTCTTGTCTGACAGTATCATCTTCAGTGTACAGTGATCCATCACCTCTCTTGTCTGACAGTATCTTCAGTGTACAGTGATCCATCACCTCTATTGTCTGACAGTATCTTCAGTGTACAGTGATCTATCACCTCTCTTGTCTGACAGTATCTTGCTGGCAGTGTACAGTGATCCATCACCTCTCTTGTCTGACAGTATCTTGCTGGCAGTGTACAGTGATCCATCACCTCTGTATCATCTTGTCGACAGGTTGTAAGAAGCTGTTGTTATCATCCATAAATGTAATTATAATCTAATCTACATCATTTACATTATTATCATGTCACTAGCTAGCTATATCTCTTGATTTTATTATTGTTTTTAGAAAATGTTCGCATTTTTGAAGTTGCAGTTGCTCTCATTCTATTGTAAAAATACTCCAGACAATGCAAAAAATAGTAAAATAGCAAGAAAACATCCAGTACGATGCAAAGAATACCAGCTTATACTTGGCTTTGTCCATATAGCTACATTTAAACTGCTGAAGTGAATTCAGTTCTACTAAAGTTTCAATGTTGATCTCAACAATGTTGAATAGAATCATCCAAGAATTTGTGTGCAGAAATCCACTCTGTATTGAATAGTGGGATCACGAATCTGTTGGCTTAGAAGCTACACGAGTGTTAGGTAAATATGGCCACACAGCAGATGAGTGGTGTTCTCCTGCATTTATTGTGTTCAAAGCACAATGAACAATGCTATGACCTGGGGATGTAATAACCCAACGTAATCACCCAATGTGATAAACATAGGTAGACAATAATATGGGAAAATACTGCCCTAAGTAAATGCTTGGTTATTTTAATGCATCTCCTATGGGGCAACAGTTATTGAACTCAAACTCGTGTAATACTGCTGGCTGGTTATTATCATCATCTAAACTGATGCAATTACTCTGTGTAGATTGAACTCTCTCTGTACTAGAATGAGAGAGCTCCACAATGGCAACTAGGGTATCCATTCAATGGATACCAGGAAACTAGAAATCACAAGATGACTCCCTTCGTTTAGTTGTCTTGACATCACGCTATATTGATTATTACCACCACACAGCTACTTTGAAGTTATACTATTATAATCATGTTCTACTGGAACGCGTCAATAATATTGTCGACCGTTTACTACAGATTAGAGGCTGCGCGAAAAAAATATTCGCTCAATTCGCTCCGCCCACGTTGCTTTTTAGTCCATCTGTAACAGAAAGTTCATAAGATGGAGTACCAACTCAGGGTTAATGAGGCCTACGCCGCGAATTACGTGAAGAGGAAGGAAAGAGAGGAAAGATCACACCGTAGGTACTTTGTTGAAGATGCAGATATTTTAATTTTTCGCGAAATATTTTTACAGTGAAAGAGAAGTATGGGGATGCGGCATTAGAGGACTCCAGCGAGAGCTCTTCTGAAGAGGAAGACGAAGATGGGGAAGGCTGGACCGGTGATATGGAAAAACAGTTTTTGAGGACACTATCTTTGATCAAGAATAAAGACCCTTCCATTTATGATACTGCTACCACTTTTTACCGTAAGCATTGTTGTCAGCTACGACAAGTTTCACTGATAATGAGTAATTACACTTAGTGATCAGTTATTCACCCCTCCATATCGATTGTTCAAACTGGTCTGCTGACAACCCTTTACCACCTACCTGACCTCGTTCAGTAGTGCTATGGAAGTAGATGACTTGCACTTCTCCTGGTCTTTCAGAGAAACACAACACATTATCCTTTTTATCTTTGTCATCAACTCTGTCTTAGTTTAGAGTGAGGATTCGTCCCATAGTTAGGTGAAACCTCTGAACTAGGCTTTGAGTTCACAAATCAGAGGTTGTTTACTTTACGAGGTGACAAGCAGTATACTGTATTGATGGGGCAAGCTGAAAATTCACTAATAGAGAGGTAATTTGCAGGTTGGAAAGTTACTATCAGAGGTTCCAGTGTATTAAAAAAAAAAAAAAAAAAAGTGAAGAAATCATTCGTTACAGGAGATATTACTTATTAGAAATATGAATTGATCTTTGTTGCCTTTGTGTGTGCACATGGCACATGTGTGTATGTGTGTGTATGTATGTGTACATGTGTGTACATGTGTGTATGTTTGTGTGTGTATGTTTGTGTACATGTGTGTGTGTGCGTGTTAGAAACTGAGTCTACTGAAGGAGCGAAGCCTAGTGTCAAGAAAGTGAAGTTGGAACCAGTTCACTTGAAAGACTTTGAGAGACAGCAGCTATTGCAGAAAGGAAGGTAGGTCAACTGTCATGGGCATGGCACCATAATGCTATAGCAACCATGTAGCAGTTGTGGGTGTATATCGAATTGAATTGAAGTCTGTACCATCATAAAGGATCGCAATGCTGAAACTAATGAAGAATTACTGGATTTAATATTCATGACAATAATAAGTAATTAAATATAATATGAATACATTAAATTAATTACTTGTTACAATCTAATATAATAATTGTAGCAATCTGAATTAATGCTGTGTGTGTGTGTGTGCGCTGGTATTAGCATGGCAGGAGTGAGTGAGTCAGAAGATGAAGAAGATGACCCAGGAGGGAGAGCTGCTGGGGATCTTACTTATGTTCAGGAACAAAACCAGCTTCGTAAAAGTTTTCAAGAAGCTGCCAGTATTCCGGAAGGACAGGAGGATGAGGATGCGAGTGGCACGGGTGGTGGGTTGCTGGTATTGAGGAAGAAGACACAGGAGGAGAAGGTAAGGGAGGAGGCGTGGCATGCCAATGCTGAGTTTGGTATTTGTGACAGCTATGGTTAGCTAACACTCACTGTGAAGTTTACTTGGAGTCTTGAAGGTACTTGAAAGGCCTACTGGTTGAGATATATTATTACGATAGTTTCTAATTTGGCATTGAAGAGCTGGTGTGTAGTGTGAAATGATTTGATCTTATGGGTGAACAATAGCACATCCTATTTCTCTATGACAAGAATCATTGGAGGTTGAAATGTGTATGTGCACAAAGAAACATTAAGAAAGGTTTAGTGCCGGTAGTTTGAAGACCCTGTTCCTTTTTAATGATGTGAAATGCTAACAAAGGATCCATTTTAAGATGTGTTACCAAAGAGATGGTAACTAGGGATTCACTTTAAGATGTGTTACCAGGATAGAGAAGAGGATGAATACGTGCAGTGGTTGAAAGGCGACGGAGAGCACATAGCTGAGGAGATGGGCAGAGACTTGGCTCCTCTTCGTCAGTTCTGGAGTGATCCTTCCCTCGATGAGGGAGAGAGGTTTCTCAGAGACTTCATCCTCAACAAGGGACACCTGGAAGACAGAGTGGACAGGTAAACATGCGCTTGATGATAGTCTAGAGATCATTTGTTGAAAAGTTTGCTAGTTGAAGACATTGGAGAGGAGAATGTCAATGTAGAAGTGATTGCCAGAGGGGACCAAATCAATAGTGTGGGGGTGGGGAGCAGAAATGTTTTCACGAGTTGTTGTCAAGAACGTGTATTTTTATAAGCAAACACAATCAAATCACGCTACAATAGTGTATTCATCATTAACACAAAGCATATAAATCTATGGCTGGGATGAACAGTCAGACAGAATTTAGTGAATCTCCTAGACATCTTCAAATGTGTTCTTCGGATAATTTCAAATGAAGATATCAGTCTGACAACAGAACGTGAAGTTGAATTCAACGTATCAATTAAGTCATCTCCATTATGCCAGCAGTGCATTCTATGTCTGTCCCTCCTCCCCCCTCTCCCCTCCCCCCTCTCCTGACTAGTGTGATGGAGTGTTTGGTGGTTTTAGTTGTGTCTGTCATTTCTTGCTTGCCATCCGGTACAGGGTCCCTACCTATCACGAGGTTGTCCAATCAGATTCAGAGGTCAGTGATGATCAAGCCACTCCGAGAGATTCAGAAGATGAAGATGCATTGGAAGAACAGGAAGTGTTCGAGAAAAAATTTAACTTCAGATTTGAAGAGCCAGACGCAGATTTAGTGAGTACGACAGGAAGGCGGAGCCTGTTAGATAGTGAGAATATTGAAGACAATGTATGTGCCCCCCAGAAAACATTATGATGACCTTTATGGTGAAATTTGCTGTAAAATATTCGTATCATAACAGGGATGGTCTTGGCGTCGTAATGAAGAGTATGGTGTGTCTGAGACGTGTGCCGTTTCAATATGTACATGTGTTCTGTGATGAGTTTAAATATTGTCTGACGTTTATCATATTAAATGTTACCAGAGGATGGTTAATTTTAGCTGCTAACTACAGGAGCTCAAAACTTAATGATAATGAAAAAATAAAATTAAAAGCTGGTGCTGAACTGATTTTTATAAGCTCCAAGAAATGCAGAAGTTGATGGTTTAATTGGATTGCTGTGAATGTGTGCTACATTGTGTGGAATTACATACAACTAGATCAAAGTAATAGGGTTATCATCTGGGCTGGCACAGGAGCAGTTTAAATGATGTCATCATAAATTACATCACTCACAATACGTGATGTCATCATAGATTACATCATACTCACAATACGTGATGTCATCATAGATTACATCATACCCACGGACTCTTGAAAATTCGTATCGGCATGAGGATGACAAGAGAAAGAAGAAGAGAAAAGAAAGAGCAGAGAAGAAGGCATTGGAGGGGGTGGAGAGGAAGGAAGAGATCAGACGGCTGAGGAACTTGCAGCAGAAAGAGACCAAGGAGAAATTGGAACGTTTATCTCAGATCACTGGTGTGTGTGTGCATGTGTGTGTGTGTGTGTGTGTGCATGTGTGTGTGAGAGTTTAATATGTGACCGGATTTGGGAAAATCCGCCTAAACGCGGCAAACAATTTTTTTCAGTATCACCGGGTAAAGCCTTATGGGTCGATTTTTTTCGAAAAAATTTTTATGGCAGAAATGGATAGACACCAGTTAGCTCTAGCTTATGTTAAGGAGCCCTGCATTAAACTTCTTTCAATCCGCCTGTAACCGATTTATTCCATAGTGTCCCGGAGACACGCAGTAATAGTATACGGACACAAGGCACGCCCCCTGACCTTAGCAACGCCTTTACCGGGCGTTTTTTCGAAATCAGCAATAATAAGTTTAGCAAAAATACTGAAGTGTTGTAGTGCGTAGGGCGAAGACGGCTTGTGCTACAGCTTCCAAATTAGGAGGAAGGCATCCCAAGGCCCCGTGCAGCCTACTGGTAGAATAAATTAGAAAACTTTAGATGCCGCGTTTAGCCGGGTTTTCACAAATCCGGTCACATATATGATGTGTATGTACATATTTGGGTGTAGTATGTTATATCCACAGCAACAATCTGGAGTAAATGGATTAGTATTGTCTTATTGTCAGTGCTCCCAGTAAGCTGGTACATTGGCTTAGAATTTGAATTTCTGATTGAAAAGATATGCAAGTCATTCATAATCCTCATACTCAGTCAGTCAATCTGTCTGTCTGTCTGTCTGTGTGTCTATCTGTCTGTCTGTCTGTGTGTCTGTCTGTCTGTCTGTCTGTGTGTCTGTCTGCCTGAGTGTGTGTGTCTCTGTCTGTCTGTCTGTGTGTCTGTCTGCCTATGTGTGTGTGTGTCTGTCTGTCTGTGTGTCTCTGTCTGTCTGTCTGTGTGTCTGTCTGCCTATGTGTGTGTGTGTCTGTCTGTCTGTCTGTCTCTGTCTGTCTAGAGGTATGTAGTTATTTTCTCATTGTTAGGATAGGAGTGATGGTTTGATAGCTTTTTCCCCCCTTGGTACATCTACAGTAGTCTTTTTTAATATTTATAATTATTATTTGCTGGTTTTATTGACTGTTATTATTTGCTGGTTTTATTGACTGTTATTATTTGCTGGTTTTATTGACTGTTATTATTTGCTGGTTTTATTGACTGTTATTATTTGCTGGTTTTATTGACTGTTATTATTTGCTGGTTTTATTGACTGTTATTATATTTGAAGGGAATTCTGTGGAGTCGTTTGGTGTCCATGCTAAAGATCTAGAAGGAGATTTTGACCCTGAGGCATATGATGGAGCGATGCAGCAGCTGTTTGATAATCAATATTACGAACAAGGAACTGAAGGGGATGAGGAAAAGCCACAGTTCTCTGACTTGGAAGGTGAGTATACTGGATTTCAAATAGAGGGGAGTGGCACTGGAATTCCCCCTCCCCCTTCCACTTTGATGTTTTTGAAAATTAATATAGTCCATTAACTAATGCTGAATTCTATGAGAAGCTACCATTAATTGGAAAAATTGAGGTAAGAAATAGGAGCTTGGACATTATCTTCAGTTAAATTAAATCATATAGCAATACTGTGGTTTTGCTTCTTGCTTGACGGAGAAAGTTAGTTGTAGATACAGATCTATATGTGATCTTAAAAAAGTGACTTTCAAGACATCAAAACTTCTTTTTCTTTTTTTTATGGTGATGGTATGTCACTGATTGGTTGTTGTTGTCTATTTTATGATGTTGTTTACAATAATGTTGACGACTTTTCTAAAATATAAAATGTTCACTTTAATATTGATACATTCATTTTTTTTTGGTCAGGTGAAATAAATGAAATCACTGAAACTGCACATAGCAACAAGTCAACCAATACAATCTCTATGTGTGAATAATATAGCTCTCCTCCACGATGTATTAGTTAGCTTATAACGACTTCTAAAACTCTATGACATTATGGACATGTGATGCTAGTGTGACAGGTCACATGACTTGCAAGGAATATCATGTATTCTAAATATTTTTGTATCTAGGTGATGACTGGGACTATGGCGACCAGGAAGACTTTAATGTAAGGGAATCTATTGATTAGTGATGGGAGATAGTGACTAGGCTGGGTTGGGGTAGATGGATGCAGATTATTATATGGAAGGAGAGGAAGACATCTCGGACAGAAAGAAGAGAAAGAGAAGGAGAAGGCAGTGGTTGGAAGAGGCAGAAGGAGAGGATGCTAAAGATGCAGAATTGCTGGAAAAGTACAAACATGAAGGATATTTGAGAGGAGAATTATTCCGTTACAGACAAGTGGAGCCCAATGACTTTGGACTGACAGTGGAGGAGGTGATTCTAAGACCTTACACTATAGTGTGTGTGTGTGTGTGCATGCGTTTGATGTGTGTATGTGTGCGCGTGTGATATGTGTTTTTTAGTGTGTGTGATGTGTGTGTGTGTGCACACTTGATGTGTGATGTGTGCATGATATGTGTGTGTGTGTGTGTTTGTCACTGTTAGAAGACAGCAGGCACAACCACTTGCCCTTTTATCATAGATAATGAATGCTAAAGCTGACTGGTCAGCCATGCTCTATTAGTGTGGACATAGAAGTGCCTCTAATACTGCAGCAACCTTGCAATTTTTTAAGTTGTAATTGAAAAAGTCAGAAACCAAGGCGAAGACAAATTGAATTCAGTTTACTAATAGAATTGTTAGTTAGTTATGCTGATCTATCTGCTGTCTGTTGTTTGTGTTAGTTTGGAAATAAAAACAAGCAAGCAAACACATCAGCTGACCGTTAGCGTCAGTGTGGTTATAGTGTATTGTAATACGAAATATTCCTGTGACTTGGTATACTCTTTCTGTCTAGTCTTTGTACCATTCAACTGAAGATGGCCACTGTAGAGGGGTTCAACTGATGATGGCCACTGTAGAGGGGTTCAAACGTCTATTTGCTGAGACCATAAAGTAGTGTATTTCATTATCAGTAGCACACATTATTTATCAGCGTCTTTTAATTAGAAAATATGGGATGTATCTTATTCACTTTCAGATCTTGTGGAGTGACAACAAGGAGTTGAATCGCTGGGCATCTTTGACGAAGGCAGTTCAGTACCTTACTCCTGAGGAAGAAACAAAAGAAAAGAAGAAGTATCAGAAAAAATCTCGCAATTTGCAGAAGAAGAAATCAGTTCTCACAAGTTGTTATGGGTAAAGGGTTAATACTCTATGTACTGTTGTGGGTAAAGGGATACATTATAGCTGAATATTTGATGTACTGTTCTGTTTGTTCATATTTCATTTTTAGTGATGACAAAGATCCGAGTTCATCTAGTCCTGCTGCCAAGAAGAAGAAAGGAACTGACCACAAAGATAAGAGTAAAAAACACAGCCATAAAGGCAAAGGCAAAAAGAAAGTCCTCAAACATGAGTGTGTATCAGAGAGTAGACTGAAATCTTATGGTTTGTAATCTTTCTGTTTGTGTTGCTGAAAAAACAAATGCATTAAAAGCATCTCATGGTATGACACCGACAATTCTTAATTCTTGCAGGAGAATACTAGATGTAGATTACTGGGCTAGCCAAAAAATATATTACAGTATTATAGTAAACGATATTGTCTTATAGACATTTAGTTTTGGATATTTTATTTACTTACAAGTAAATTGCGGTAACGTAAATTATTTAAAAGGTGAAACCTGGCCACAAGTAGCTAGTGGTCAATGAAGTAGGAGAGTAATTTATTTGCAAATGACACTTTACATAATCATAATACATTGCATGGCATAACTATGAGATATTGACAGCAATATAGCTAAATATACCACTAGAGTCCTGAGGATATTAGATGAAGTTATTGTGAGTCCTCCTGAAACTGCGAAGGATGAAAACAGATTAGGCAATGAGAATTCATTTAAACTGTTATGTGAATAAAAGATAACAGCGGTGTAGTGGGGAGCTCTAACTATATCCTAGTCAGGATTCGATGAATTGTACATGTATGCTATACAAGGTGTGAATCTCATTCCTTCGCTGACCATAATTTGTAACTAAAGACAATGAATATGCTTTATCTGCTACTATACTGGTGTGGTGAGCACAAATGGCAAGTGAGTTAGCCCAACTTTATTTCAAGGATTTACTAATAGTGCATTCTTAAAAAAAAAAAACAACCTTTCATTTATGTCTAGATTAATAAGTTACACAAAAGAGAACTTCCTTGTTAGCATATTTTTTTTTAATTCTCACCTCTAATTTCTTCAGCCCAAGTATAGTGCTTAGTACCACACTGAAATCTCTGGTCTAAATATAGCAGTATACTGACGTCTAAATATAGCAGCATACTGAAGTCTAAATTTAATTTAGCAGTATAATGAAGTCCAAATACAGCAGAATACTGAAGTCAAAAGTGAACTTGCCATTTACATTACTCTTTTTTTTTTCTGGCTTATGTATGTAGTTAAGGTTTGTTAAGCATAGAAGCTGAAGTAGTGCAATGGCACTTGAGTGCTGGATTGTACAGTCCCACAGTAGGTCTCAAAGTCAGCTGTACATTGTTGGTCTCAAAGTCAGCTGTACACATTGTTATGGTCTCAAAGTCAGCTGTACACATTGTTATGGTCTCAAAGTCAGCTGTACACATTGTTATGGTCTCAAAGTCAGCTGTACATTGTTATGGTCTCAAAGTCAGCTGTACACATTGTTATGGCCTCAAAGTCAGCTATACATTGTTATGGTCTCAAAGTCAGCTATACATTTTTGGTCTCAAAGTCAGCTGTACATTGTTATGGTCTCAAAGTCAGCTATACATTTTTGGTCTCAAAGTCAGCTGTACATTGTTGGTCTCAAAGTCAGCTGTACATTGTTGGTCTCAAAGTCAGCTGTACATTGTTATGGTCTCAAAGTCAGCTGTACATTGTTATGGTCTCAAAGTCAGCTATACATTGTTGGTCTCAAAGTCAGCTGTACATTGTTGGTCTCAAAGTCAGCTATACATTTTTGGTCTCAAAGTCAGCTGTACATTGTTATGGTCTCAAAGTCAGCTATACATTGTTATGTTCTCAAAGTCAGCTGTACATTGTTTGTCTCAAAGTCAGCTGTACATTGTTGGTCTCAAAGTCAGCTGTACATTATTGGTCTCAAAGTCAGCTGTAGGGTACCCATTATAAACTTTGTGATGATCTTTACCTGTGCAGAGTGTGATACTTACCTACAAGTTAAAAGAACTGAAACCTTCTAATAAATATAGTAAGTTTTCCTTATTTCAATTTAGGTGAGAAGTTAGAAGCTTGATGGGTGAGCTTCCTTGAAACAGAAGGAGTATCGAGTGGTATTTACAAGTTAAAGCTTGCAAACTGCTTATGCTATTCAACCATCAGCAGCAGAAAAGTTTCTTTTTCATTCAATTATAACTAAGCATGAGTATAGACAACTCAGCGACCATCATTAATATTTAGCAATATATAATCTATACCTATAAAATGTGCTAGTAGCATTGTAGGGGACAAGTTTTTTATGCATGTTACGACACGAAATTGAGAATATTTGTGCTGGAATAATTGTCACTCCCATTGCTCTATCACACATGCTACTAATGTACCCACATGCTTCTATAAACACATACCAGCAGTTTGGTTCTAATTAGTGCACAGTGTCTTGCCAATTTCTGTCAGGGCATAACTCCCACAATAAGTGGTCGTCAAAAGATCAAGTTTCTTTTATCGCTTTTGCATGAGGTTACGTACTGGGTTATACAGAGTGTGCATTTTGCCATCGTTAGGTTGCTTTGCGAAGTTGACACTCGGTCGCCAATGAAGAAGTGGGAATGTTCCTATCTAATGCAATGCACACTTTTTTTCTTCCACAGGTCAATTTGGTAGTATAAACTTCATGTGCTCTTTTTTTTTTTCATGGTTTCTGGTGCAGTACTAATGCTAGCATAGCTATATCTCAGAACTCCCAACATAAATTACTACAGCGTCCTCTCTCCCCCTTCCCCCCAGGTGCCTCTACAGTATCCCTGCTGTGGTGGTGGGCATTGATCAATTCAGCAACTGTCTAAACTGAGCTTGAAATTCTGTTTACTTAGTCAACCAACAATGTACAGCTGACTTTGAGACCAACAATGTATAGCTGACTTTGAGACCTACAATGTACAGCTGACTTTGAGACCAACAATGTACAGCTGACTTTGAGACCAACAATGTATAGCTGACTTTAAGACCAACAATGTACAGCTGACTTTGAGACCAACAATGTACACGTCAGAGTCACATACACTGATTACTCAGTTTCAACAGCCATTGTCATGGCTAAGTCGAAGGTAGTGCCACACTCGAAGCCTAATACTATCCCAAGGCTAGAATTGGTCTATGTAGCACCATTGCTGAATATCCCTCTCTCTGAGGTGTACGCCTGGTCAGACAGTACTATCACTCAGTCATTTATTTGCTGGCCCCGGAGAACAAGACCTGTACGCTCGTAACAGGATTGCAAAAGCCATCAGTAACCTCTCTTGTGATCACTGGAGACATGTCCCAACCAATTCAAATCCAGCTGACCTTGCTTCACGAGGTTTCTCACCGCAGAAATTAGTAGACTCAGAGTTGTGGTGGCAGGGACCAGATTGGCTCACTAAAGATCAGCTCCAATGGCCAAATTTAACCAGTTGGAAGAGTCACAACGGCATTTTTGAAACAACCACTAATGTGCTTACTGTCAGTGTAGTCAAAACCAAGGAAGAACAAGCTCTTGGCATCAGTTTTGCAAATCGATACAGCTCCTACCCAAAGGCTCTACGGATTTACTCTTGGCTGCGGCGCTTTACGGCGAATGTGAGGATAAAGGATAGAGAACTCAGAAACCTCAGTAGCAGGTTATCAGTACAAGAGATTGAATCTACTGAAATCATTCTCCTCTCAGCCAGTCAGCAAAGAACCTTTCCAACTGAGCTTGAAGACTTGAAGAAAGGCAATTCAGCGAGGACCACCAGTCCTATCATACAACGTCATCCCATGCTGGGGACAGATGGATTGATGAGGGTAGGACGGAGATTGCAGCATTCCTCACTTCCTTATGATAGCAAGCATCCAGTGATTATACATGGACGGGACCCTCTGGCTCGAACTTTGGTCGCTCATCTCCACAATACATCACTACATGCATTACCAACATCACTAGTAGGACTGATTTCACTACGCTTTGATATAGTGGGAGCTAAGCGTTTGGCTAAAGAGGTGTCTGCAGGCTGTCATGTATGCCATCGTCACTATGCCAAAGTTGCCAGTCAATTGATGGGTCAGCTGCCCTCCTGTCGTCTATCTATAAGCTCCTCCTTTTCAGAAATCGGGAGTAGACCACTTCGCTGGTCCACTCCAACTAAGAATGGGCCACGTCCGGAAGCCAACAATGATTCCTGGCTGTTTATGCATTTTTGTGTGCCTCACAACCAGAGCTGTGCACATAGAGGTGGTTTTAGACCTCACCACAGAGGCCTTTCTTGCATGTTTGAGACGATTCATTGGTCGTCGAGGTCGACCTTCACTTCTATATAGTGATAATGGCTCAAACTTTATTGGAGCTCGAGGAGTACTGGAAAAAGCTTATCAAAAACTCGATCAGATGCAGCCTTCAGAAGCTCTTTACCAGTACCTAGTCGACCAGAGGATAGAGTGGCGCCATACCCCTGCAAGGTCCCCCACTTCGGAGGAATATGGGAGGCTGGAGTGCGTCAGATGAAGAACCTGCTCCTCAAGACAGTTAAACCACATCATCTCACACCTGAAGAACTTATGACAGTCACAGTTGAAGTTGAGCCCATGTTGAACAGTCGTCCACTTGCTAGGACGGAATCTACGCACACGGATGGAGAGGAGATCCTAACCCCAGGGCAATTTTTGATTGGTAGGTCACTCAAGGCTCTACACCACACCTAGCAACACCAGGATGTCTCTCCTAAAGCATTGGCAGCTCTGCCAAAGTTTGTCACAGTACTTGTGGCAGAAGTGGTCAACTGTATACCTGCAGCTTCTCCAGAAGATGGAGAAGTGGCATCAACCCCAACGATCTTTGAAAGTGGGAGACATTGTTTTAATTAAAGATGATGATCTATTGAGCGATGATGGCCTACTGCAAGGATTATCGATGTACATCCAGGTTCTGATGGCTTGGTATGGGTTGCCACAGTTCGAACCACAAAAGGTACCTTCAAACGAGCCATAACCAAGCTAGCACCACTCGTGATGATTGATACTTCAGAAGACAAGAAACCTTGACTACCACCTTGCCGCCCAGTATGTTCGGGACTGCTATAGTAACCGAAGGCACACAGAACTATTTAGCTAATTAGCAACGTACTCATAACAATTAGCAAGCTATTCACACATACAAATTACTTTATAATTATATTCATAGACTAGTGATGTGCTCTAAGCACAAAATAGCGAAGCGAGCGATGCATGTTCCCTGTAATTGCAGCTATTCCATGCATGCTTGGTGTGGCTACAAAATACTGTCAGATTCTTTACTTTGCTACCTGTTTCTGTTTCGTTTTAGCTCTCCTCCTCGCCCTGTCTTTTTCATTTCTTATCGCTCTACTAATTTTTCTTCAGGAGTTTCTAATGCCCTCAAAGCTCTTGACCGAGCATTTCTAACGTTTTGTCTACTGGGCATCGCTACTTCGTACGGCGGGTAAACAAAACAAAATGTTGCTAAGAAGGTTACCCGGCCCGCGCAAGCGCGTAGGAGAAAGAGTACACACGTACACCCACACAAGAACAAAAACAATTTCTAGACCTAATAAATATATAATATATATCGCGAACTCATTAGAGAGTCAGCTCCGCTCGCTTCGCTGAATTAACCACTCATGCTTTCCTGTATCATTTCACTTATAGGCAGCCTGCTAGCTCTGCCTCTTTGGTGATGATAACTATTGTTTGTGTTATTGTGTGGTGAGATTCTTAACTCTGGAGTGTGTGGTGAAACTAACTTGAGGAAATGTACGAGGGCTATGTTTAAGGTTGCTGTCTAAAGTTAGAGAAGAGAGTAGTGGTTGATGAGAGGGATGATGAATATTGTATTGTGCCGTTAGACTTAAGTGGATGAGGAGGTGGAGGCGTTCAGGGAAGCTGTGAAACCTAAGATTGTGAATGTGTTAGCCAGAAGTCAGGCTAAGAGGGAGGCTGGGTTACTCTTCATAGGCCCTATCCTCCCTGCTAATTCACACAACTGCCTTTCCTTTCCCTCTAAAGGTACTTGGCCCTCTAATGCAGTAGGTACTGCCATGCCTTCTACCGAAGTATCCTGACTCAATTCCTCTGACTCAACTACCAAAGTAATCTCCTCAGCTACCGAAGCATCCTGCTCTGACTCCTCAACAGCTGACACCTCCTCAATCACACTCCACACATTATCAGAACTCTCACCTCCCACACTAACTTCTTTCTCACCCAGTTTCAAATCCTTCGTCTTCACACCCACTATCACTGTATCCGGTTCGGATGGTGAGAAATTCCGGGAGGCTGTCAGGAAGGATGATAGTTTGAAGGAATGGAGAGAATTGGGTGAGAGAAAGGAGAGAGGGTTTTCGTGGAAGGGTGGAACGTTGGTTAAGTCAATGTACGTAACTTGGGAGGAGTTTAGGGACGTATTGGTGGTGCCGATGGAGTTTAGGGAGAAGGTAGTGGGGCATGAGAGGAATGGATATTTGGGGACGGAGGTGTCAGCCATGGTGGGTAGGCATTTTATTTGGCCAGGCATGAGCAAGGAGGTGTGGGCCCATTGCAGGGCATGCAAGGTATGTCAGCTCAAGTCAAAGCAGAAACCAAAGAAGGCACCAGCAGTAGAGAGGCCATTACTGAGTGAGCCGTTCGAAGACGTGGCAGTAGACTTAGTGGGTCCATTGCTGCCTAAAGGGAAGGGTGGCAACATGTACCTTTTAACTTATGTTTACTTGGCAACAAGGTGGCCAGAGGCGGTACCTTTGAGGAATATCCATGCTAAGACAGTTATGGATGAGTTGTGGTCAATCTTTTCAAGGACCTCGATCCCGGAAAGAGTATTGATCGATCAAGGCAGTCAGTTTTGTGGGAAGGTGATGAAGGATATGTGTAGTTGGTTGGGCATTGAGAAAGTTAGGACCTCCCCATATCATCCGGAAACGAATGGGGCTGTGGAGAGGATGCATGGGACACTGAAGGCGATTTTGAGGAAGTGTATAGAGGAGAAGATGGATTGGGTTGGGCAGGTGAATTTTGTTTTGTATGTGTTGAGGCAGATGCCTCACGCCGGATTCAGGATTTAGTCCTTTTGATCTGGTTTATGGGTTTAGGGTCAGGATACCACTGGATGCCCTGTACCATGGGTTGTTTGAGGAAGAAGGGAAGAAGTGGAATGTGTGTGAGTGGGTTGGTAATATGACTGACAGGTTAGAGATGATGAGGGATTGCGCAGCTTTGAAGATGGCGAAGGGGAAGGAAGGAAGGATGGCTTTGTTGAATAGAGGAAAGAAGTTGAGGGAATTTGCTTTGGGTTCTAAGGTATTGTATCGGATTCCGGGGCTTAGTTGTAAGTTGTCGGATTCGTGGGAGGGGCCTTACACTGTGTTGGAGAAGGTAGGTGAGGTCAACTACAAAATTCATAAGGTGGGTGCCAAGAAACATAGTAAAGTGGTGCACGTGAATTGTCTGAAGAGGTATTGGGAGAGGATGAGTGTGGGTAGGTTGGATGTGGTTGTTGAGGAAGATAGTGAGGCGAAAACCAAGTTGTCGGGAGAGTGTGAAGGGTTTAATCAGGGTGAATTGGATAGTTTGTTGGAGAAGTATGATGTAGTGTTTTCGGACTTGCCTGGGAATACGAGGGAGGTTGTGCTTAAGATAGAGACAGGAGATAGTCCGCCTATTAGGCAGGCACCATACTCTGTGCCGTTGGGAATTAGGGAGGAAGTGAAAAAGGAGTTGGCTGGTCTGGAGAAGTGTGGGGTGATCAAGAGGTGTGACAGTCAGTGGGCGTCGCCCTTGGTGCCGGTGAAGAAGCAGGGTGGAGGTATACGGTTGTGTGTGGATTATCGGAAGTTAAACGAGGTGACGGCCAAAGAGCCCTATTATATACCAGGGTTTGAGGAGATGGTGGAAAAGGTTGGTAGTGGTAAGGAGTTGTCTAAGGTGGATCTTGCGAAAGGATTCCACCAGGTGGAAGTGGATGTGGCTGACAGGGACAAGACATGTTTTATTTGTCCCTTCGGGATATATAGGTTCATCAGGATGCCGTTCGGAGTGTTGGTTGACTGTATGGACTTCGCTCGAGTCTATATAGACGACATATTAGTTGTGTCAAGTAGTTGGGAGGAGCATGTGGTACATCTGAGGAAGTTGTTTGGGGTGTTGAAGGTTGCTGGGTTGACGTGTAGGAGGAGTAAGTGTTGTTTTGGGAAGGTGAAGCTGGAGCTTTTGGGGCATGTTGTGGGCGGTGGTGTTATTAACGTGCCGGAGGCTAGAGTGAGAGCCATCAGGGAGCACCCACTCCCAAGGACTAGGAAGCAACTTAGGGCCTTCCTTGGTATGGTAGGCTTCTATAGGCGTTTCATTTGGAACTATCACCGCTGGTCCTCTACTCTCACGCCGTCAACGTCGAGGAATGCGGCTGGGACAGTGGAGCGGACAAGCCAGATGATAGAGGCTTTCTACAGTTTGTGTGAGCAATTATGTAGTAGTGTTTGTTTATTTGTACCACGTGTGTCAGACATTTTTGTGCTCGAATGTGATGCCAGTGCATGTGGTGTGGGAGCTGTGTTATATGTAAAGAGAGGGAAGGATCAGTATCCTGTGGCTTTCTTTTCGAGGCAACTGAAGGGATCCCAGAGTCGTTACAGTGTGCAGGAGCTGGAGGGACTTGCGTTGTTCGAAGCAGTGAGGCATTTTGTCTTCTATTTGTATGGGAATCGATTCACTGTGGTGACGGACCATCGAGGATTGGTGACTCTGATGTCACTAGGCAAGAGAACAGGAGGCTATACAACTGGGCTCTTCGCCTTACAGAGTTTGACTTTGAAATCAAATATCGTAGTGGCAGAGAGAATGGCGTGGCTGATTGTCTGAGTCGTTGTTACGACAAGAAGGAGCAGATGTGTGCTGAAGATAAACATTCAGCAAGTCAGAAGGAGGGGGGAGATGTGAGCATGCCCACATGAAGCCGAACTGAGAAGAGACAATTGCGGGCGGGCGTGAATGAACATGTTTGTGTGTGTGTCACCAATAAGTTGTTAATGGAAGTCATGTGTAGTTTATGTGAAAATGTAACACGATAGTCTGTGTTTGTGTGTGTGCTTTGCAGCATTTTGTGGGAGTTGTAGGTGGAGTTTGTGTTTTTTATATAAGTCAGATGTGTGCCATGTGCTTCAGTCTCAGTTTTGTAGTTCAGGTCACTCAATACGTTGTGTTCTGTTTCTTGATTAAAGACAATTTAACCTATTCCTAGTATCCAACCTGCGGGTAGGGTAGAGGCTAGCCAAGGAGTAGCTAAGAAACCCTTGAGACTCTGGTGGCAGCAAATAATTACTGTCATCAGGTGTGAGTCGGAAGAGAGGCCAAAGTGACAACCGCCCCAGAGTCGGCCCACAGGTAAGTTAATCACGAAAAACAAGTTTCATGAGAAAAAATGAATAAATTCTAGCTAATATTGAAAGTAGTTACATAGCTATAATTCAACTATGAAGAAAAACATGAATATCCACTAAATGCAATACTATTCTATGAGGAATTAATGTACACTTGGTCAGCTACGACATACAGTAGAATGTCAGTTATCCGGACACAATGGGACCGACACCGGAGGGTGTCCAGATAAGTGAATATTCCGGATAACTGAACTCTGTGGAGAGGTTGACCTAAAGTCAGTGTTGGGGGTAAGCCAATGTACATGTTTTACTAATACAGCTGCTGCTATGGTTAAAAGCAGCCTCCATCTAACTTTTTTTTGATAAGCAGCATACTTCTAGCTTGTCCTTAATGATGCTTAGCACCACTCTTTTCCTCTAGCCTGTAGCCATTCTCTATGTCCGGTTTCGGATAACTGAAGTCCGGATAACTGACATTCTACTGTACTATGAGCTTGGTCTGCTACATTATAAAAGGACGATGAATAGCAAAAATCCTAACTCAGCATATCTATAAGTAGGTGTGTGCTCATTACATGATCGCAATTATTGGAGGTGGAAAAACAACCACAGACAAAAAGTTGTCAATATTTTTATCGGTAAGAAATACACTAGAGTGCTCTTTCAGATAAGGGGGGGGGGGGCTTGTACAACACCAGTCGAGCCCCCCCCCCCCCTAAATATGCCCCTATATACTATAGAACTACTACAGAAGTCACACTTCATGGATACTATAGAATTTTAACTGCATATATATTATAAATATACTACAATGTTCATTCTGTATGGTAGGGAAATCTTTTTACTGCCCTATTACGCATTTAAATTTTAAACTATATAAAGTCATTATTTATACTTACATCCGATTGCATTTAAATGAGCGGGAATCACTTCGACTGTTCCTCTTGCTATGAACCCATATGGTTTTCCATTCTCATCAAGTAGTTCTCCATCGCAAAAGTACACTGCGTCATGGTACATTTTGGCTTCAGGTATTGTTAATTTGTAAGTGTCTTTGTTAATTTGTTTAGAGTTACGTGTCATTACTAATCGAAGGACTTGAGTTCGACTTTTCATGTACCATTTAACTGGACTAATGGATTTGCAAACAAATTCAAAAGGTGTACCTTGAGTGATGAATTGGTTTTCAGGTTCTAGTAATACCTCTTGTGCAACTATAAAGTTTGATGAGAATAATAGCAAAACAAATACAGTGAAATGCTTAGGCAGGCGTGCTTTATTAACTGTTTAGTCTTTGATATGTATCATTGTAATGAATCTACTAAAAACACATTTTCCTTAATTTTTTTCATGCTATAAAAACAGTTTAAATGTAGAGCACTGGTACTATTCTATGTACATGACAGGGTGTACACAGAAGGGTGGGGGAGGGGGAGGGGCGGTGTAATGTTTGCCCAGGTTTGTGTTCACAGTGCTTTACTTTCTATTCATAGATTGTCGTGATTAGGGCTTGCCAGATTATGCTCGAAATTTTTAGAATAATTCTGTTATTCAGAAAGAATAGTATAATTATTCCATAGATTTTCTTATTCCAGTTAAAAATAAGTGAAATAATATAGATTGAAGTAGCTATATAAAGTTGGTATGTTACGAGATGAATGAGTAAAAGTGTCTGTCTCTCTTACTGTTACACTGAAAGGATTCAATATAACTAGCTAATCTTTCAGTGAAACCCTTGAATGTTCCCGCATAACAGTTCAATATGCTCTGCTGCAGCTGAAAAAAGTTCAACTGTGAGAAACCTTACCTGACATTTGGGGGGAAATGTGATCATGGATTTTAATATGCTCAGCTGTGAATAAATCTACTAAAACACATCTTCCCTTTATGTTCATAGGTTGGTTGATAATAATTTACATTTGTTGTCAATTCTGATGCACTATGATAATGAGTTGCTCAGGAAGAGAAACCAGTTAGCATAATCCTGAGCTGACAAAGCTTCCAGTATTTCAAACTTTCTCATTTTGGAAGTATAAAAGTAGCCAACAGCTGCTTTAATCAAGTAATGAAGATTTACCTTATAACCACATATCTAAATGTTTATATCTTTTTATTGCATAAGAAAATAAAGCACTATTGATTTCTCTTATAATTATGGATTACTTTGACTGATTGTTCTCATTTTCGCTTTATTCTTCTTCTAATCCTTATATTATTCTAGAATTATTCCACTATGCTATTTCATGTCTATTATTCCAGAGCATAATCTGGCAGGGCCTAGTTATGATACAAAAAGACAAGGCAAAGATTGACAGTGAAAGCCACATACACACATGACAATTTGCATAAATCATGTGACTCTAATAATGATAATTGTCTATAATTAGTGTCTACAATTGCAATATCGTCATAATACCTGAAAAATAACACTGTGAAGATATCTAGCGTGGAATAAATATTATTGGCTGTTAAAACTGCCATCATACCACTTGCAGACAAGCTCTTAGAAATCAAATCATGTGGTTATATAAAGAGTCAACATGACCAAAGCAGATTTCCTTGTGCTAACTGTCAACTTTGCTTTCTTGTGAATTGTAAAACAGCTATATGAAGAAAGTTTCCATGGAATTTACTTTTTTGAGTAGTTGTTGTTCTAATGAATGTTTTAGCATAAAATCAATGAAGTTGTCGACTATAAACTATGTAGTTGCTATAACCCCATTAAAAGATTGATGTAGTACAGAGGATATTAGGTGCATTTTAAAGTGGGTGTGGCTATGGTACTGAAGACTAAGATTTATACAAGTTCTTTTTTTTTTAATTTTTACGGGCAATCTTGTTAATTAAACACTCACTTGTAACGATTAACTCAGCAACAGCTACATATTCTTTTCCAGAAGGCAGTATACCAAAGCATTCATAATTTCCTTGGTTTTCAGGGACGACGTATGTAATTTGGAGAAATGCACCATATATTTCTATATTGAGATCTTTCATTATTTCATCAGTTAGTTCTTCGCCATTTATTTTCCACTCTACTTGAGTGGCTTTGCACAGAATGCCAGTCTTTGTCCCAGTCACAGCCTGCTGTTTCAGAGGATATATGTATTGGTTGTCTGTGAGAATATTATTTATTGCTATTATAATGCAAGATAAAAATTCTGGTGAATAGCTAATGTAATTCTAAATGATGATATAGTTAAGACACTTGAACAGTTACATACATAACACAATGGTGGTCATTTCAAGGTTTGATTCATATATTTTGAACACACTAAACATTATTTTTTCAGAAAAAGCTAGTTATTTTGAGGCCGTACGATCTTATAGTCACGCTGTATTCACATGAGCAAATATTTTTTTGCTGCCCGTGGTGGTAGTTTTGCATTACACTATATTCTCAGTGGTTTACCGAATGCTTGGAGTTTCCCACTGAAACTACTGGTGAGGTGAGTGTTGCCGGTATGTTAACCTTCTCTTGTGAAGACAGCATTAACATCTACCATTTCACTGCACGAGTTGCATTGACTCGCTCAAGTTCCACTTATCAGCTTGCATGAGCTACATATTGGCACACTCATATTGATACTACACCGTTCTTGTAGTCCTAGTGTAGCTAGCTAGTGTTTAGTAATGCTGAGGGTTCACACCCTTGGTTCTTTTAGTCCTAGTAGTAGCTAGCTAGTGTTTAGTAACACTGAGGGTTCGCACCCTTGGTTCTTGTAGTCCTAGTGTAGCTAGCTAGTGTTTAGTAACACTGAGGGTTCGCGCCCTTGGTTCTTTTAGTCCTAGTGTAGCTAGCTAGTGTTTAGTAATGCTGAGGGTTCGCACCCTTGGTTCTTGTAGTCCTAGTAGTAGCTAGCTAGTGTTTAGTAATGCTGAGGGTTCATACCCTTGGTTCTTGTAGTCCTAGTGTAGCTAGCTAGTGTTTAGTAACGCTGAGGGTTCGCACCCTTGGTTCTTGTAGTCCTAGTGTAGCTAGCTAGTGTTTAGTAACACTGAGGGTTCGCACCCTTGATTCTTTATTAAGACAGCATTAACATTTACCATTTCATCGCACGAGTTGCATTGACTTGCTCAAGCTATACATATCATCTTGCATGATAAACTATAATGAAAGTTAGAGGAGGAATTAAAACTCTATGAATTGGTTTCTTTTTACATCCTACGACACGAGAAAATTAGTCTTCAGCAAAGTCCATCAAGTGCTTTTCCTCGAGGTTTTTGGTTCAGTATCTGGTGAGAGAGAAGGAATGAGAAGAAGTGGGTCAAAAAGTCTTGATAAAAGTTTCACTGACCTCATTTTTTGAGCGATGATGGCAGACTGTCTGAAGTGAAGAAGATGTTTTTGGGTCTTGAATTTGTTTTTAGACAGCCTCTTTAAAAACTGGTCAAGGATTTCTGGTTCCATGCTGAAGCTAGCTTCATGAGTGAGCTTAGAGCTGAGCATGTTTTTAAAAAATGGTTCTGGCAGATCACAGAAGAAATCGAATAGAATGCCAGTCAAAGCGCATGAACAGAGCATGTTGTCACTACTCTCTTCAGTTCCTGAATATTCCAGTCTATCATGCAGGATGCCATGGCTCTCTGCTTCTGAAGCTTGGAAGCTCATCTGTCGTATAAATGAGCTTTCATAAGATTACATTTTCAATTGCAAGAAAGCTTTGCTCCATAGCCTGTGACTTTAGTTAGAAGGACATTATCTGAGAACCGAGCATGCAGACTCGATCCTGTGGATCCAACCTCTTCACTAGTGATGACATCAGGAGATTGGTTAGTGTCAACTGAAGGACACCAAACTAATGAGAACTATTCTCATGTTGTTGTTGTTTTTTTCTGCTGCTATGACGAAAGAAATTGACGAGTTTGCACACTTGGACACTGTGGGCAGGCAGATGGAGTACAGGGAAAGCTTGACATGGGAGTTTTGATTCATGATGCTTCTTTTGGTCATTGTAAGCTAGCTAGCTAGCTAGTGTATAGTAACACTGAGGGTTCACACCCTTGGTGCTTCTTTTTTTCTTTCTTTTTTTTTTAATCTTGTTAGCTATTATTGTTTATTTTTTTTGTTTCGCCATTATTAACTAATTGGTATTGAGTTCTTTGCTGAAACCTTCAATAGTGACTTGGAGCAGTTCTACTCATTTGTAAAGTACATATACTTTTTATCACCTGGTAAACTACTACCATTAGTCAGGGAATACTACCACATTATTGATCACCTGGTAAACTACTACCATTAGTCAGGGAATACTACCACATTATTAATCACCTGGTAAACTACTACCATTAGTCAGGGAATACTACCACATTATTAATCACCTGGTAAACTACTACCATTAGTCAGGGAATACTACCACATTATTAATCACCTGGTAAACTACTACCATTAGTCAGGGAATACTACCACATTATTAATCACCTGGTAAACTACTACCATTAGTCAGGGAATACTACCACATTATTAATTCCTTACCAAGAAATTTGTTCACCAAAGAGTTCACAAAGTTGTCCACTAATACATATCAAATAATTTAGACTCAATTTCCCCAGGGTAACTTGGTGACTGTGGAAAATGGGGTATTTATGACCTTACAATGGTAAAGTGAAATCTTTCTTAGGTACTAGCATGCAATTCCTTTGCAGTTTCCGCATGCTGCAATGCAATGCACATTAATTTTTCTTATAAGTGCAGTGCCATCTCCTTTGCAATGATTACAGCATGTGAATTTGAACAACTAGTGTTGGTGGCTCAAAACCACAAACACTATTGTCCATTAACAATGAACTTCCTTTATACATATATATTGCATGAAATAAATTATCTGCTTACCATACACCCTCAAAACTCCTCTTGCCACAAAGCCAGTGCCCTCATGATTACCATAGCAATCATAGTTTCCTGCATTCTTTCTTTTAACTTGTAGAATAAACAACTGATTGCTTTTTTTTTGTGTATTTTTTGGACGAGGGCCATTATTAAATGTCCATGTAATATTACTGTATGATGCACAAGTAAATTTTGCAATATCTCCCACATGTACGTTTAAGTTTGCTGGATCCATTAGGTAGTTAGAAAGTTCTACAGGATAAAATTCGAATACTACCACTCGACATTGTAACCACAACAACAGCAGCAACACAACAAACAACAACAGCAACACAACAACAGCAACACAACAAACAACAGCAGCAATGCAACAAACAACAGCAGCAACACAACAAACAACAACAGCAATGCAACAAACAACAGCAGCAATGCAACAAACAACAGCAGCAATGCAACAAACAACAGCAGCAATGCAACAAACAACAGCAGCAATGCAACAAACTTAAATAGCAACGCAACAAACAGTAACAGCAATGCAACAAACAACAGCAACACAACAAACAACAACAGCAATGCAACAACAGCAACACAACAAACAACAGTAACAATGCAACAAGCAACAACAGCAATACAACAAACAACTATAGCAATGCAATAAACAACAACAGCAACACAACAAACAACTACAGCTACAGACAACAATAGCAACTACGATACAGTGGGGATGATTCTCATGTTCAATGTGCTAAATAGAACATTTTATATTCAAGCTGGAGCCTGTATCCTGATTAGGATAATATCCTAACTATGTAGCTACGTTGTGATGTTGTGGCATGTGTTGGGGAATTATGGCAGCATCACACATTTCACATGTTGATTTGAAATTTAACTGTATTTAGCTTACTGTAGGAGGAACATCTTCCTTATAAGATCAGGATATTAGTAGACTGGACAGATTGTGAGCGTGGGACTCGGTAAACAGGTTTGCATATGAAGTTCCAATAAGGTAGGGAAATTGGGGAAAAAGACTTAGGGTCTAACTTTTTTGTATTATTCAATCATTTTAGATTCATTCCATCCTTACTATCTTGTATTATTATTATTATTACTTTTAAAAATATTATACTTTTCACACTAGTCATCAAAAATTTAATACTAATGTTTCAACCATTTTGCAATGGCCTAATGTTTAATATATGGAGTCACCGAAGATTATTCAGATTATTATTATTGTTGTTGTTGTTGTTACTGCTGTTGTCTTTATTATTATTATTATTTTTTAAATTATTATTATCATCATCATCCATGATCGTTATCTTCAACATTTCTTTCTCAGCATGTTTTACTCATTAGATTTATTCTTTCTTTCACAGGCTTTTTTTTTTTGTAAAAAAATAATACAGAGTAAAAAAATGTTTGGCTGTCACCGGGATTGAACTCAGGACAGCTTGCTTAATGCACATGCGTTCTGCCACTGAGCTACAACAACCAATGAGCAAACATTTTAAATTCTGTATCGTTTAAAAATGCCTGTGAAAGAGAGAGAACATCTAATGAGTAAAAGAAGGCTGAGAAAGAATTTGTGATGTGATAAATTAGCAGAGTAAAAGTATTCCGCGGATAAAAAGTATCTTTGAAAAACACAATTTCTGTTGGTCCGTTGAGAGTGGGACTATAGCATAGCAGTACCCCTTAACAGTATAAAATAGTGTTTGTTTGCTGGCTGGTTGTTGTGACAACCAAACATTTGTAAAATTATTTTGTTCAAGAAAAGCCTGTGGAATAGAGAATACGTCTAATTATTGTTTATTGTTGGCTTTTGTTGTTGTGCTGCCGTTGCTTTTGTCACCACCAGTGTTTGGTATGAAAAGAACATTTTACAGTAAAAACTTCTAACCTCTCTGAGAAGCAACCGACCTCTCTGGAGAGACCAAATCATGCGCCCCAAATTGCAACTACAACAAATATAGTGCATTTGGAACCTCCGAGAAGCAACCATTTTCTTATTTCCGACCAGCGACCAATTTCTTGGTCTAATCTTGCTCAAAATAAATACATTCACCTCTCTATGAGCGACCAAAGACCACACCTACTGAAAATTTGAGAAAGTGTGGTTACGTATAAGCTAATAAAAATAGCATACTACACTACTTCTACTGTATCCAATTTTGTTTGGGATAAAAGGACTTTGCTAAATGCTCGCTGAAAACTTGATTATTCTTCATCTAAACAAAAAGTGCAGGAAATAATATCCACAGGACAGCAAGTGCTACTAGGAAAAATCACCCTCAGCGCTATGAAACACTACCTAGCTATTACAATATAATCTCCTTCCAAAAGAACAAGCAATCTGTTAGCTATTTTTAATGAGGTATCAAATGGTGCATGGAAACACTGTCTTCATAAGAGAAGAAGCTAAACTAGCCAGAAACACTCACCTGTATACATTTTCAATGCGAAGCTTCACTTCTTTCAACTCCGTTAACGCCACTGGCTGCAGAAATTATTTGCTCATGTGATTATGACATGATGCTAGGGGCATTGCCCATAAAAAGCTGTTACCTACGTGGAGTTGAAAGATACGCATTTTCTCAACGATTAGCCCGAAATTAAAAAAAAAGTAGCACAATAAAAGGTCTTAAATCTTTGTCCTGAGTAAGTTTATACCTAAATCAACTGTTAATTTTAAGTAATCTCCAAATCAGAGTGTGACAGACAAACAGTCAGACAGACAGACAGACAGACAGACAAGATGACTACTATAACCCTCTCGCGCATGTGCACTGAGGGTTAATAAAGACTGGTGTGGTTCCTTGCAACTGCCGCCTCAAACAATATCCTTATTCTGGAAAGATTTTTTACGTATGTCATTTTGTACTTTGACCCTCTCGTATTTTCATGTTAGCTCAGTGTTCGACTCCATCCCAGACATCACTAAACAGAATCCTCTGGTTTATCAATCATTACCCGTATCATCCTTGAAATTGAATTGTTTACCGTTTTGAATTCTTTCGCGGGTGCAGTTAAAACTAAAAAAACTTACGGGAGTTGCATTTCTATTCGAATTAGTGGCTGTGGTAAGTTCATACGCTATTTGACATAGTTATAAGCCCTAGCAGCAGCATTTTACTTGAAAATTCATTGTCCATAAGTCTTGCATAGGTTTGTTCAGTTGTGTGAAAGTATTGTGGGTTACAACTATTACTAAGAATATCACAAAGAAAAAGTTTAAATAATGTGACTTGTTATTTGTTGCTTTTTAAACAATTGCAGGGAGTGGTTACTATGGCATTGAATGCCTTTACCGTACATAGTAATTTAAAAACTCGACTTTTTTTTAGTAGCTTGAGTGTTAGAAGTTAAAACCATTAGTGTAGTTTTAGGCTCGTTCGCCATTTGTGCTAAAGCACACCACTAGTAGTATAAAAACTTAGGAACCATCTTGAATATAAGGAATCAAATCACTTTGTATTTAAGTTACAGCTGCAGTTTATGTAAGAACCTAGTGGGCATTGATGGCTCACCTATTACTTCAACAGTTGCTATTGCTTTAAATTTTAATCCATCCTTCGTGCTCCCTTCACAAACATACGTGCCTCCATCAATCAGCGTGGCTTTTTCTACATAAATTATTCTTCCTTTCTTTATCATCTCATCTGGTACTCGTACTTCATTGTGCAGCCAATCTGGTATAAAGACTGATTTACATTTAATTGAAAAAGAATCTCCCTCAAGAACTGATTGATGTTTTGGTGATATGAATTTCTCTGGGCTGGACAAACCGCCTAAATGGAAATAAAATGATGAATGAATGTACATCTTGAGCAGAGTATGGAAATAGATAGGTCGCTATATTGCTAGACAAGGAAGTAAAATTAGATATCTAGCTCCATTTTGTCATCCAGCTACATTTTCCCATCCAGCTCTAACTTCTCATCTATCTCCCTTCCCTAACTATCTCCATTTCTCCATCTACCTCCACATCTTCATCTACTTCCATTTCTCCATATTCCTCCATTTCCCATCTATCTTCATTTCCCCATCTATCTCCATTTCCCCTATCTGCCTCCATTTCCCCATCTACCCCCATTTCCCCATCTACCCCAACACAGACTAGGACTATGTAGGTACATTAATAAAAGTGGGGCAAACATTTGCTATTGCACTAATGGTATACTAAATGTAGTTACTAGCTACAAAAGTGTTTACCTGAATACAATATAGCAAATATATAAAACCATTTCATAGTACACAACCCCCCATAGAAGTTAATTAATTAAAAGAACGCTACAGAAACGATACAACTTGTTCTCGCAGGTAGAACCCCTTACCAACCTGAGCCGCCAGACTAGATGTTACGTTCGTATGCACAGTCACATGAAAACTCGCCCTTCCGCCCTCAAAATAGGTTTTCAAACAATGTATAACGTCATTGTGTTTTGTGATTTGTACCTTTTTTAAATTTCGGGCTAATTTTTGAGAAAACGCGAAGCCGTCAGCTCCACGCAGCTTTTATGTGTAATGTCCCACTCACACGGCCGATCTCGTGGTAATCGCGTGAGCAAACAATTTCAAGCTTTCAGCCTTAGTTTTGCTTTACCCGGGGAAGTTGAAGACAGCATTTTATACTAGTGGTGCGCTCGAATAGCGCAAATGCATGGCGAGCGAACAGACTCTTTTTACAGAAAAATAGGACAGAAATTACATCTAACTGTAGTGCACAGTGTAACCCTTTCCATCATCAGAGAATCTAAAGTCTCTGATCCCAGACTAAACTAACAGAATTACCTGAATAAACTTCGAAAGCAATGGCAAAGAAGCGCAGCTTGACGAAGACTTCACAATTGTTTCAAGAAGAAGAGAGTAGCTATAAACTTTTTGGTTGAAACAAGGATTCTCCGCACCAGTTAATTGAAAAATACTGGAACTGTGAACGCTTTACCTAACTTACGTAATTAGAAGCGCGGGCGAAATATTTTGACGTACGTACATACATACATAATTGGCGAGCGAGCGTAGCGAGCGAGACACTTACAGGGGTAACACAATCGAAAATCGGGGATGTTTATTTATTCAGCGAGCGAGCGAAGCGAGCGAAGCTGACTCTCAGTCGTGTTCAATTGAGATTTCAGATATATATATATATATATATATGTAGGTATGTATGCGTACGTCAAAAAATTTCGCCCGCGCTTCTAATTACGTAAGTTAGGTAAAGCGTTCACAGTTCCAGTATTTTTCAATTAACGAGCACGGAGAATCCTGCTGCACTGCCTTACGCAACTTTGTTTCAACCAAAAAGTTTATAGCTACTCTCTTCTTGAAACAATTGTTAAGTCTTTGTCAAGCTGCGCTTTTTTGCCACTGCTTTCGAAGTTTATTCAGGTAATTCTGTTATTGTTAACTCTTCATGCCTAATCATTGCTATTATTTAGCGATTTCCTTCACAAATCACCTTTACCTATAATACTCATATATTTACTCGCTCGCCATGCATTTGCGCTATTCGAGCGCACCACTAGTTTATTTATTTATTTGTATATATGTATGGACGTACGTAAGGCATTTTTGTACTTTGACCCTCGCGTTTTTGTGTTAGTTCGGTTGTCGACCCCGTCCCAAATTGCACTAAACAGAATCCTCTGGTTTATCGATCAGTACCCGTATCACCCTAGAAATTGAATTGTTTACCGTTTTGAATTCTTTTGCCGGTACAGTTAAAACTTGACAACTTAAGGGACTTCCATTTCTATTCGAGTTAGTGGCGGTGGTAAGTCAATGCGCTCTTTGTCGTGGTTATAAGCCGTGCGCACAGTATTTACCTGAAAATACATTGTCCACTAGACTACTGCGAAGGTAAGTCTGTGTAGGTGCATGTCCAGCTGTGTCAAAGCAATGTGTGTTACAACCACTACTTAGCTAAAGAATATCACAAAGAAAACTTTTAAATAACCTGTATAGTTTTGTTATTGTTGTTTTTTCCTTCAATTCAAGCAGTTGCAGAGAGTTGTTATAATGGCACTGAAATACCTTTACCCTGTATGCTAAATTTAAAAACTAGACCTTATTTTCAGTAGCTTCAGTGTTAGAAGTCAATAAAAATAGTATAGTCTTTAGGCTCGCTCGCCATTTGTGCTCAAGCACACCACTAGTTTATTTATTTGTATATATGTTTGGACGTACGTATGTCATTTTGTACTTTGACCCTCGCATTTTTGTGTTAGTTAGGTGGTCGACCCCGCCCCAAATTGCACTAAACAGAATCCTCTGGTTTATCGATTAGTACCCGTATCACCCTAGAAATTGAATTGTTTACCGTTTTGAATTCTTTTGCGGGTGCAGTTCAAACTTGACAACTTAAGGGACTTCCATTTCTATTCGAGTTAGTGGCGGTGGTAAGTCAATGCGCTCTTTGTCATGGTTATAAGCCGTGCGCACAGTATTTACCTGAAAATACATTGTCCACTAGACTACTGCGAAGGTAAGTCTGTGTAGGTGCATGTCCAGCTGTGTCAAAGCATTGTGTGTTACAACCACAAGAATATCACAAAGAAAACTTTTAAATAACGTGTATTGTTTTGTTATTGTTGTTTTTTCCTTCAATTCAAGCAGTTGCAGAGAGTTGTTACTATGGCACTGAAATCCCTTTACCCTGTGCTAAATTTAAAAACTGGACCTTTCAGTGTTAGAAGTCAATAAAAATAGTATAGTTTCTTTAGGCTCGCTCGCCATTTGTGCTCAAGCACACCACTAGTATCTGAAATCTCAATTGAACACGACTGAGAGTCAGCTTCGCTCGCTCGCTGAACTATTTTAACGGCTCTAGCTATACTAATGATGCGCTCTAATAGCAAAGCGAGCGATGCATGCATGCTTGGTGTGGCTAGGAACATTTAATGGCTTTTCAAAAAGAAAAATTCTTTACTTTGCTACCTGTTTCTGTTTCGTTTTAGCTCTCCTCCTCCTTGCCCTGTCTTTTTCATTTCTTATCTCTCTCCTTACTAATTTTTCTTCTGGAGTTTCTAACGCCCTCAAAGCTCTTGACCGAGCGTTTCTAACGTTTTGTCTCTCTTTCGCAGAATTTGTTTCACTGGGCATGTAACGCCAAATCGGGTCCTACCCAAAATTGGTCCCCGGACTATACTATAGAAGGTGGAGAAAGGGTGATCTAGCCGCTCTGTGATCAGAGGCTATCAATGACTACAAAAGCTTTTCCTTCTCATTGATGAAATCCCCTGGCTCCATTTCCTCTTGAAAGCTAAGTGAGCCATCGAGAATGACCTTTACAGCAAGGCCATCAGGTAGTCATCATCTAGTCATCATCTCTAACCCTGAGGTCAGCTAGAAGAGGCCACTTGCAGGCTGGTTTAAACTGTGGCAGTGTAGTGTACAAAAACTAAGGAAGAATGGGATTTACACCCTTACTCTGTTTATATAGTGGACTCCTGCTCTGCTCCACACAGTCAAAGCCCTCACCTCGGATGGTCTGGCCATGCCGACCCCAGAGATTCTTCAGGAGATGCTGACTGAGCATCCGCAGGAGACCCCCACCCCTATCTGCCATCTAATCCTACCCCTCCCCCTATTCAACTCTCTGAGCCTGCCATCCTGAGGGTAAGACCCTTCCCTAATTGTTCTGCACCTGGCCTTTTGGGCTTGCACCCTAGCCACCTCATAGAAGTTATGGGATCCTCTCCAGATTGTGCGAATAAAATTCTTGTCTTCCTTCAGATTAGTCTGGCGGTGCCGACCCTTTACCTTCTTTGTTGGTGGGCGGGGGAAGGACTTTCCCCGCCCACCAACAAAGAAGGTAAAAGGTAAAGGGTCGGCTCTGCCAGACTACCTTCAGATGGAAGAGTCTTACGTCTGTACCTGGCAGCCGGGTATACTGCCAACAGTTTCACTATTAATCTATCAGTAGCAGTCTATAGCTACCTCTTATGCTCGGTAGTCTCCAGACTTCACAGAAATAGGGTTTATGCGTGTACTGGTCTTTTATAGGAAAGGCCGGGACACACCCTCAAAACTCAGAACTCTAACACACGCACACTAAAATGACTCTAACAACAACAACCAACAGTTCTAGTCTCGTGCTAGCTATACTGTGCGCATGTAGTTGGGCGGAGCCCGACCTCTGCTGAAGGGAGAGGTCGGGTAGCAAGCCTATACCCGGGTTTGTTCCTGCTGAGTCAGCTAATCATGACGTCATGAACCGATTGTGTGGGATTTACGATTTGTGGCCATTCTTTTCACCCACGCACATTTCTTGCTCCTTTTGCTCCTAGTGTGTACGTATATTTCTGCGTAGGCGTATTCCTGTCCGCCCACCCATTCCCTTAGCATTTAACCACACTGCAATCTGATTAGACTGCAACGTACGTTGCAGCAGAGAACAAACCCGGGTATAGGCTTGTTACCCGACCTCTCCCTTCAGCAGAGGTTGGGCTCCGCCCAACTAGTGCGCATTCATCTCGCACGCACACACATACATACATACTCTCTAGTTAGCAGTTCCACTGTCCACACACAAAGTCTGTAAACAACTTGCACACACAAGTTCAAGTGTTCAGGGCAGGCTTGCCCGTCAGGGCCGGGATGCCCATCATGCAGGATGAAGCAGGGCTTGGCCTTACACTCACCAACCTCATAAACTTGCTTGCTGCTGATCAAGCCCCTTCCTCTGTGTGTCCTTACTTCTGTGGTGCCAACCTACTTGCCAGCCATAAGAAGAGTGGAGGGCATCGCCCAATAGCCATAGGACATGTGTTGTGTCAAAGTGTATGGCCACCCTACAGCCTTCTCCTCTCTTGCCCCTTGTCAGCTTGTGGTGGGGGTCAGGTGGGGATTGTGAGGCCATCAAACATGCGGGTTCACAGCTCCTCTCTTTGAACACTGACCGCGGCCATCACTGGACTCCTTTTAGACTTTATGAACACCGTCAACGGCACCAATAGAGAGGTTATGTGTGAGGAGACTCGTCTTCACATCCCCGCAATAGCTGCTTGGATGGAATCTTGCTACTCCTGTCAGCCCCTCCTTTTCATGGGAGAAAACTCCATCTGCAGTTGTTGTGGGGTTCAGCAAGGTGATCCTATAGGCCCCTTTGGGCACTTCCCTGACCATTCAGCCCCTTGTCGAGAAGATTAAGTCATCATCAGTGCCTGGTCTTAGCCTAAACATTTAGTATACTCAACAGAAGCAAGTCTCTCCTGTACATACCCAGGGAAATTGACGTGTCTCACTCTCCTCTACCTTCTGACATACTGATCACCAGCCCAGTCGGACCCCTTGACTATTGTGAAGAAGTCTTCCATTTGAGACTTAAGAAACTGAAGATTCTTTGTGTGTGCCTTGCTAGACGTGGCAGATTCACAGCTAGAAATTGTTGGGGTAAGTGTGCAAAGAGCAGTACTCTGTACTTTCTCACTAACTAGTGAAAGTCAATAAATAAATCAAACAAACACAAGAATACAGAACAAGGATGATGATTAGAACCACGAGTAAGATCGCATGATACACAACCATAAATGCGTAATCAGTCCATACAGGAAATACACAATAAATAAACTAAGGAAATAGCTAGTCTAATGTGTTCCAATAGAAACTACACTTCTTCACTCATGTCTTGCCTTACCAAGGTAGCCTTTTTGTCCTTGGGACCTGTGCTCCCAGCCACATTTCAAGCATAGCAGCCGAGTTTGATCACACCATCAGACGAACCCTGGAGTCAATTATGGGCGGTCCAGTATCGGACTGTACTTGGCTGAAGGCAAGTGTTCCCAGTAATCTTAACCTTTGCAATGCCTCGCTGCAAACCCCAGCCGCTCTCCTCACCTCCACAATTTCCTCCCAATCCCAGGTTGACATAAGAGAAGAATGTGAACTTGAAACAAATGTTTTTTTTAAAATTGTCATAAAGTGCATAGTGTCTGGCTTTATTCTGCTTGCAAGCCACTTTAGGATATATTAAACAGTAGGCATGCCCACCATATACAGTGGCAGTGATATGGACAGAAGGTGTGCCATGAGAGAGAGACCCAGAATATCTTAACCTTTGTAAAGCCTCACTGCACACCCCAGCCGCTTTTCTCACCTCCAGAATCTCCTCCCAATCCCAGGTTGAAGATATTCTGGGTCTCTCTGGCAATTTTTAAAAACCATTTGTTTCAAGTTCACATTCTTCTCTTAAGTCTCTATTCATCTTTTATCTATGAAAGTAGTGATCAAAGGGTCATAGGATTAAGTTTCTTGATGCTGCACAAAGTTGCAATATTCTTTGAATGATGCAAAAGACACATGCTATTGAAACAAGAGCTCATTCCCACACAAAGTTTACTGGCATTTCTTCTGATCATCCTTATTTGGGAGGTATTCCTCAGTAGACAGGTAGTGACAGACTCTTTCGTTATTCAAAAGTTCTGAATCTGTTTGATTAGTAGATAATATTTTTACTGGCAACATTTGCTATATTTAAAAATTTAATATTACAATGCCAACCCAGTAACTTGTATGGATTAGCCACAATATTAAAATCCTGTTGGCTCTTTGACATGTGTGTCACAAGCTTTTTTACATCATCCATCATCCCCACCCAATTGTAATGTTTGGAGAGCTATCCTAAAGTTTTGTCTCTCCCAAAGTGCCCTCCACCACAAGTTTACTGGACTGCACAGCTTCTTAAACCTGTTGTTTCTGGCTCTCACTAACAGCCTAGAATATAGTTAAAATAAATGACTATTAATGAATAGCAACCTCACCTGTAAATGACATTGATTTTTGTCTCTGTAGTAGTACAAGAGTCCTTTCTTGATCAAAAAGAATTTACTCTCTTTCTCTTTGAGTTTTTGAAAGTCTAGATTTTGTGAGAAAATTTACACAAAAGTTTGTACTGACTATTTTCCATTGCTAACAAAAGATCACAACCTCACTATATATTCACAAGCTCATTGTAGGCTCAGGACTGCAGTATTTCCCAACCACTCGCTGCTCTTGTTTTCGGGCTGCGGTATTTCCTAGGAAATTCTGCTGCCACAGCAACATTTCCTAGCAGCTCAACTTCCTGTGACACCAGGGTAGCAGCAAAATCTTTCGGGTACGAATTTGTTCCGCGGGAACGATTTCGCTCGTGTAGATGTTCGGGTCAGAAAGTATCTAAGTTCGCGTAAATGTTCATACTCCGCGAATTTGTTCCGCCTTGTGTAAACTCCATCTCTTATGTGTTATGTATGCCTAACAACAGACGCAAATTGTACATTGTACTAGTGTTGTGCTTCAGCACAAACGGCGAGCAAGCTGGTCTGTTTTTTTAGTGAAATATTTTTGTTTAGTTTTTTTGCTATTCTTTGGCAACACAAACACTTTTATACATACTCATTCACTGCATATGTCAGCACAAGACCTGCGTTGTATTCTCATCTGATTTGACTATTGGACAAAGGATTTTCAAGAGGTAAGCAATCAAATTTTCCAGGGATGGTATGGGTAAAGATCGCTAAACTAACGGTTTGCGGTTAAGCTAGTCACCTTTCCGAAGTATGCTCCGTTCAAAATGCTCTATTATACCAGAGCTCTAGTAGATATAACATATGTTGTATTCTCTTAGTGACTTGACTCTTGGACTTCGGATTTTCAATTAAAAACAAATCTGTTACTTAAGGCTTATAGCTAGCTATGATGAACAGTGCATTGACGAAGTAAATTTACCACCTCCGCTAAAAAATAAATGAACTTGGCTAACTTTGGAGGACCTAATTGCATGAGCGAAGTGAGACTGTCACTAACGCATCTCAATTGAGATTTTGGTACATAATATAGTACTTATTACATGAGTCAGAGTGTGATGTGGTGAAATATTTCATGAGCAGGCAAATTTATTTTCAAGAGCCAGAGGTGAGTGAAAATAAAGTCTGAGAGTGAAATATCTAGCCATATCACTCTGACAAGTGTAATAAGTGGTTTATTCTACCCTAGATATCTTCACTACTATAGGACCTGTAACTCATAGCTACCCACACCCCCAGCTGATATTTTAACAGCTGCTCCAACTAGGCTGAGTACCCTTACACCTGAGGAAGGTAGCTGTAAAAACAAGAAAAAAGACAAGTTTGGTGCTATAACTACTAGGGTAACAAGCTTGCACAGTACAGGGTGAAATATCTGAGTTGTTTCAAGGGTCATATATGTACCTAAAGATATCATTGTGAAAATATCTAGGGTGGAATAAATACATAATATATAATACTTATTACATGAGTCAGAGAGTGTGACAAGGCACAAGGCGAGATATTTCATGAGCAGGCTAATTTATTTTCACTGAGCCAGAGGCGAGTGAAAATAAAGCCTGAGAGTGAAATATCTAGCCATAACACTCTGACAAGTGTTATTCCACACTAGATATCTTCACTACCTTTGAGTGACCAGATATAGGGCTGATCACGAATAAGTTAGCTATTAAAGGACCACCCTCTTGTATGAGGGACTTCACTAAGAGAGGGTTCCCATAACACTCCAAGTGTTATTCCACACTATATATCTTCACTACCTTTGAGTGACCAGATATAGGGCCGATCACGAATAAGTTAGCTATTGAAGGACGATATCAAATATGATTGAACAATAAGACAATGATTTTGACTATTCATTTGCTCACATTTTGCAGAAGCCTAATTTAAGACTTCTTGTTCAAAAACTCTTAGAGCACCTTTCAATCACTATACTTATTTTAGTACTTGGTTGTGCCTTATCATCAGTCCTAATTAATTCTTGGCCATGCATTGTCTCCCTCACTTTAGAATTATTCCTACCTGTGGGAACCCTCAGTGTTACTACACTAGCTAGCTACTACCAAAGACCAAAAGAATACTGAAATTTATTCGGAGAGTATCAATATGAATATGCCAATACGAATATTATGCCAGTGTGTATGTTCAGCACGTCGATACATTAGGCTTGAGCAAGTCATGTGCAACTTATGCAATGAAACGGTAGACGTTAATGCTGTCTTTATAAGAAACACGCAAAGTAAGACACTCACCTCACCAAAGCCAGACCTTTGCCGACCCCTTACCGCTACGCGGGGGAAGGAAAGGGTCTGGACAAGTGCTATAGCACGTTTCGTTCCATTCCTCCAGATTCTGGAGGAACGTATAAAATGTGTATTACTTATGATTGGGTGTGGTTTACTTAGAAGTTGTGGGCGGGCGCTGGAAATTAATAGAAAACTGCTCTTCACGGTAAAGATCGAAGACGCATGGCATTGCAATATTAGTTTCCTCAGTTCAGCTAGGGTCTGTTAAGAGGTGTATGTGTCAGAGCTGTTTATGGAGGTCTGTTCTAGCTCTCTTCTGGTCGTTCTTAAATTTAACGCGTTACCATTTTAATGGTTACGTGTCGGTTTCATTGCGTCATATTTCATCACAATTAAATTCCACTGGAACGAAACGTGCTATATATAGCACTTGTCCAGACCCTTTCCTTCCCCCGCGTAGCGGTAAGGGGTCGGCAAAGGTCTGGCTTGCGAGACTAGTGTGTTTAGTGGTTGAAGCCTCAATGAACCAACAAGCTCTTACGACCGTGCGGCCTCAAAATAACTAGCTTTTTCTGAAAAATAAGTCCAAACTAAAATTCTGGCACATTAAATAAAATGTCCAGTCCAATATTTTGATGCTTGTTTTCAATCTTCAGGAGGTTAAGGTTGACAAGTACACATTTGTTGTCTAGTTACTGCGGCGGTCAGATAAAGGAATAAAGATTTATTAATAATTAATAAAAAAAAGGAAGCTTTTCTATAGCTAAAGCAAATTTATGGAACAGCTAGATAATCAAGAAACGAGCTATTGAAGTTTTAACTTGCTCCAATTACAGTGTTTACTTTAGGCGAACGTATTCGCTAAATAGTAAAATTTGGGGACGTTTACACTAGCTTAATTGTTCGCGGGAAAGCGGGAACGATTTCGCTGTTAACTGATCGCTGACCATAACTACGGGAGTCTCACTAGTTCAGAGCGGCGCTCTTCCAATGACAGCGTCAGTAAGTTCCGAGTGTATGACATGAACTGGTTTCATTACGTATTCATTTTGTGGTTAGGTGGTAAGATACTTTCTTATGATGATAATGATTTTTAAAAAGTTTGATTAGCTTACTTGACTCGAATAAATAGATATTTATTTTTCCGTGCAGAAGTTGGTAAAGTTAGAGGTACTCAGGCTGTTTGGCCAAAATTTCAGATTGTAGTAGAAGGAGATCCCTTCTTTATTCATTGCGATTCCGCAAAACCACCAGAATGGACTTTAAACTTAAATGCTATATCACACTACAGAATAGAGAATAATTCCATCTATATACAGTATTCTACATTTGATCATGAAGGAACTTACCGCTGTGAGGGTTCTTATAAGGATGGATTAAGATTCATAGAGAAAGCAGAAGTTGAAATGTTGGGTTAGTATGTTTAGTGGTAGTTACTGAAGCCTCAATGAGCCAAGTCATAATAAAAAAATAAGACACAAAGTTTATTATGCTAATAACAGGGTAATGATGCTAAAAACTCTAGACACAAAAACCAATCATGGCATCACTCAAACTTCCATACCTGCTTATTTCACTCAATTATAGTGATATAGCTAAATCATCTACATGTAATTATTCTAAAATATATTTCCCCTGCTTACGTCCCAGTAAATATTAGCTGTTAATATTTAACCTTACTATTCATTATTCATTAGCTGTGTTGCTACGACCTACTAAAATAGCAGCCTTATAGCCACATATCTATCCATTTAGTATACATTTGCTCAAAGAATTTACAACAGTAGCAACGTATGAAAGTAACATACTAGATCACGTTACAATGGCTGGCAACACGCATGAATATTTTAATGATATTCATAGGAAACCCAAAAAATTATTTTGGTACTTTGTGAAATGACTTCACATGGTGGTATAGCTAACCAAGTGATTAAAGAATAAAAGATGTGATGAGTGATGATGAGTAAAAACTGCTGAACATGTATCAGTTATGAATACCAGTGAATGTTAGGCTATCATCTGACTTTCAATCTCATGTCCCCAGAAATAAGAGACAGGGGGAAAGAATGACTAGATGTAAACTGTTGTACAAGTAAACCCTAACAAAATTATTAAGGCATTTATTTTTTTGCATCAGACTGCCTAGATAAATTTAATTGCTGGGGCTGCTGCATCAAAGAAAATTTTGAATCATGGTATAACATATATGTATCTAAATCCTCTATATAAGATTAGAAACGGACATTTTTGAACACATCAGAAAGTAATTAGCTAATGGTAAGATAGCAAATATACACTTAGTTAAAGCAGCAACTAACCATATATATTATATTATAGAACTTCGCAACCATATATATTATATTATAGAACTTCGCAACACAAGGATTTCACCTCATATAAAAGGCTTTAATTTAGGTGAACCAGGTGTATTTAAATGTAATTCAACCACTGAAACAGTTTGGACTTACAATGGAAATGTTTTACCTAATGATGTAAGTCAAAGACAAGATATCATTTATATAGATTCTGGTAATAAAAAAAATCAAGGCTTATATGAATGTCGTGGTACTTACCGAGGTCCTAATGGTGATAACATAAAATTTGCTGCGAGAGGAATATTTTCGTTGTATAGTAAGTTTACAAAGTAATAAAATATTTAAAAACAACAACACCTTTCTTGCTAGAGCTATATTTTGAATAGCTGTATTTTAATTGTATTGCTGTACTGATATATTATATATATATATATATAATATATAATACTTATAGCACGAGTCAGAGTACAATATGGGAAAATATTTTACGAGCACGCAAAATATTTTCACGAGCCAAAGGCGAGTGAAAATGTGGCGTGAGAGTAAAATATCATTCCCATATTGTACGACGAGTGTGATAAGTGATTTATTGCTTCTTTGAAATTTTTCTCAACCGGTTACAATACAATTTTCATTGATTTTACTCGCTACGCGCGCGCTACAAGTAGCGTACAATATAAACCGTACAATATGGGAGAATACAGAACGCTCGCGTGATGCGGAAATATTCAAGTAAAAATATCAAAGCTGCAATAAATATAAATATATTTATTCCACCCTACATATCTTCACAATGATATTTTTAGGTACATTACCCATGAAATAACACACTGCAGCAAGCTCATTACCCCTGTAGTTGTAGCAACAGGCCAAACTTTTCAATTTTCTCAGTTTTACAGCTACCTTCCCCTGGTGTACCCTGCTCTTTACCCTGCTCAACAGGGTTAGAGCAGCTGCTAAAATATCAGCTGGGGGTGTGGGTAGCCCCTACAACCAACTTTAGGCTGTGAGCTACCCTTCCTCTAGTACTAACTACAGTAGTGAAGATATCTAGTGTGGAATAAACCACTTATTACACTTGTCAGAGTGTCATGGCAAGATATTTCACTCTCAGGCTTTATTTTCACTCCCTCTTGCTCTCTGGCTCATGAAAATTAATTAGCCTGCTTGTGAAATATTTCGCCATATCACACTCTGACTCATGTAATATATATTCCATCCTAAATGTCTTCACAATGATCTTTAGGTACATGACCCTGTGTTATTCTGTACTGCAGCAAGCTCATTACCCTTGTAGTTATAGCAACCCTGCCAAACTTTTCAATTTTCTCTTTTACAGCTACCTTCCTCTGGTGTACCCTGCTCAACAGGGTTAGAGCAGCTGCTAAAATGTAGGCTGGGGGTATGGGTAGCCCCTACAACCAACTTTACCTGTGTGTTACCCTTCCCCTAGTACTAACTACTGTAGTAAAGATATCTAGTGTGGAATAAACCACTTATTACACTTGTCAGAGTGATATGGCAAGATATTTCTATTTTCACTCCCTCTGGCTCTACAAAATAAATTAGCCTGCTCATGAAATATTTCTAAAGATTACGTAAGACTTAGTTAGACTTAGTTACCAGTACTAAGAAGCCATATTGAGTGTCAACTGGTGCGCGTACCCACGTGTAACACTGTTAGTACCACGAATGGCTGAACAAATCTATTCTGAATACTACGAAAGCCTGGAGGGAAATGCCAAAGTAAGGTACAGAGAGAAATTAGCTCTTATGGGAGATATTACTGATCCTTACATTGTCATTACTATGACTGGTAATCAAAACAATGACCTGGAGTGGCATGATTGGCCTGAAGTGCAGTACCCAGATATCTATAACTATTTAATAGCTACCCCTAGTCCTTACACAAAAGAAGAAATGAAAGCTTATAAGAGTTTAGAAGGCTATAGGCAATTTGTGGATGGTTGGGTCAATAATATCCATGTTTCCCTGACCACTCGCCAAAGTACTTTCCTTGTAACAGCCCAAGTAAAGCACTCACAAAGGCTTTCTGTACCCCCAGCCAAAGCATGGTGTTGTAGTATGTGCACACTGTAATTGTATGGCTGGCCTTGGGGAAACTTGTTCTCATATTGCCGTTATTCTTTTTACTCTTGATGCGAATGTTCAAGTGAAACAGTCAATGTCATGCACATCAATGCCTTGGCTACCACCATCCTTCAAGAATGTCTCCTTTACTCCAATAGATTTTTCAGCTCCTGACATAAAAATTAAAACTAATTTAGAAAAGAGTATTGCTAGTTCAAGCAGTAGCAGTGAAAAAATTGATATACCTGGAGTGAATAATAAAATAACTCCTTCTTCAAATGAGCTAATGGTGCTATATAAGAAGTTGTCAGAGGCAGGAACAACTTCCCTTTTCTGATCTTTTGGAACAATGTGAGAAATTCTTTAATTAATTGGAAATAACAGGTGAACAAGCAAAACAAGTTGAAATAAGAACTAGGAAGCAAAAGTAGTTCTAAGGTGTGGTTTTAGCAGAGAGCCGGGAGAATAACTGCTTCCAGGATTAAGGCGGCAGTTTGTACTGACATAGCTCAACCATCAAAATCTTTAATTAAAGATATATGTTGGGGTCGTAAATTCCAACACTTGGTTTTGAAATAGTAATCGAAGGACCAGCTCTGTGATAGTTCACTGAGCAGTAGAAATAAGTTTCCAATTGGTTAAATCACGATAGTAAATACGAGTACAACATGCTAGAACAATAGTAAGTGAATAAAGTAGCGTAACTAAGGTGAATGAAAAAGTTTGTGCATTAGCTATAAACGTTCACTTTGACAACTGAGACATCGACGAAGGCGACCTCGACGTTACCCGTTTACGCAGGCGCGGTCTAGTCTGACCTAGACAATATATGTTATCCTGAAAGCAACCAATTTAAATCTAAAGCTACAGTATGGGGGTACGAACATGAAAGAATTACGTTACAAAAATATATAGAACATGCTGGATTGAAGGTATCAATGAGTGGAATAGTGATCAACTCCTCTTGTCCCCACATGAGTGCTTCTCCTGATGGAATAGTAAATTGTGATTGTTGCGGCGAGGGTGTCATTGAAATTAAATGTCCTTACTCGTGTGTGGATAAGTCATTTGAGGGAGCCACTAACTAGCAAGTGAAGTTTTTTTTATTGAGGTTGTAGATGGTGAATACTGACTAAAGAAAGACTATGCATACTTTTATCAAATTCAGATCCAATTCAAGCTTAGTGGAAGCCTACATGGTGACTTCGTAGTTTGGAGAGAACAGGAACTAATGTTCAACGAATTCTTCCTGATTATGAGTTTATAGAATCTGAAATTTTAATATATGCTAAAATATCAGCTGGGGATGTGGATAGCCCCTACAAACCAACTTACCCACCCTACAGTCTCGGCACCCATACTGGAAGCAATAGAAACGCGGAAGTAATAGAAACTCTGTACAATTCCTTTCAAAAAGGTCACCTCATTAAAATGATGCTTGCGAGTGGGCGTTCAATATATTTTTTTTTAGTTTGCAAGGAAGCCATACATGTGTTTGTCTTAATACACTGTGGTGTGCTGCTCAGTCAAGCTAACAGCATAGACTAAATTATTGTAACTGCAAAACAAAGAAAAAAATTTAAAGTGATATTGAATGTATTATGATAATACTTTGTATGTACAATCAAAGAGTTTAGTGCTACGGAGAAGAGGTCCAAAGACGACAATCCATCCAGGCAGAAAATGTGGCCCTTGCCAATTATGCTGCAAATCTGCTTCTTATTACATACACCTGTCCACTTGGGATCCTGAACTTTCAACAAAATTTCGGGCCATGGAGAAAACAACAAACAGACAAACAGACAGGATGACTACTATAACCCTCTCGCGCATGCGCTCTGAGGGTTAATGAGCTTGTACAATTCAGCCATGAGATAACACTGTGTGATAAAGTGAGTTACTCATGGGTCACATACCTAAAAATAACATTGTGAAGATATCTAGCTGGGAATAAGTAAATAAATAAATAAAATATAATATGTATATTGATATATCCCATAATATTGAACATAGATTTATATGCATCTAGTCAAAGTATTGTATATTTTATTAGCTGATCATTTAACTCCGAAGAATGTACGAGCAGTAGTGGGAGATGAGGTTATCCTTATTTGCAGAGTAAGTAAAGGAACTACTACTTGGAGATTTAATCAGAAAGACATAACTGCTCCCAATGTAATAATAATTGAAGGACTTGTAATAATTGACCCAATAGAATTAGAAAACCAAGGTATGTATGAATGCTTTGGGAAGTCACCTGGTGATGAAGAATTCTTCATCGCAAAGTCTGATGTAGTCGTTGTAGGTGAGCAGAAAATTTGTAGTTACTGAGTATTCATGAATTAATTAATAAAAATAATGTGTGAATTATAACTGAATTTAAGTTACCTAAACAGTTCATTAAATATTCCAAACATATTTACACAATTGTAGCTATAATTAATATAATCACATCAAACTGAAAATAATACTAATACGTGCAATATTTTGGAGAACTCTGTTTACATATTACTTCATTTTTAGAGGATAGCACATGGCATCTCATTCCTGCTGAGCAGGCGATAATTGCCGGAGAGAAAGTAAGATTCACTTGTGTGTCTGATAGTCCGGTCAAATGGAAACTCAACAATGGATTGCTCCCAGAAGATGTGAAAATTAAACATAAAGATGGCACAAATAGGTACAAGATACTTGTTTCCAAAGCTCAGCTGTATCATGGAGGAAAGTATAGTTGTGAAGGATACTCAAGAAAGTATAAAGAAACTTTTACTGCCATAGGAGTTTTAAGTGTGAAACGAAAAGTTCCTGGAAGTAAGCACTATTACAGACACAGTAATCGCTGATACAGACACAGTAATCGCTGATACAGACACAGTAATCGCTGATACAGACACAGTAATTGCTGATATAGATACAGTAATCGCCGATACAGACACAGTAATCGCTGATATAGATACAGTAATCGCTGATACAGTAATCGCTGATACAGACACAGTAATCGCTGATACAGACACAGTAATCGCTGATACAGACACAGTAATCGCTGATACAGACACAGTAATCGCTGATACAGACACAGTAATCGCTGATACAGACACAGTAATCGCTGATACAGACACAGTAATCGCTGATACAGATACAGTAATCGCTGATACAGACACAGTAATCGCTGATACAGACACAGTAATCGCTGATACAGGCACAGTAATCGCTGATACAGACACAGTAATCGCTGATACAGACACAGTAATCGCTGATACAGACACAGTAATCGCTGATATAGATACAGTAATTGCTGATACAGACACAGTAATCGCTGATACAGACACAGTAATCGCTGATACAGACAGTAATCGCTGATATAGATACAGTAATTGCTGATACAGACACAGTAATCGCTGATACAGACACAGTAATCGCTGATACAGGCGCTGATACAGCAATCGCGGATATAGATACAGTAATCGCTGATACAGACACAGTAATCGCTGATACAGACACAGTAATCGCTGATACAGGCACAGTAATCGCTGATACAGACACAGTAATCGCTGATACAGACACAGTAATCGCTGATACAGACACAGTAATCGCTGATACAGACACAGTAATCGCTGATACAGACACAGTAATCGCTGATACAGATACAGTAATCGCTGATACAGACACAGTAATCGCTGATATAGATACAGTAATTGCTGATACAGGCACAGTAATCGCTGATACAGACACAGTAATCGCTGATACAGACACAGTAATCGCTGATACAGACACAGTAATCGCTGATACAGACACAGTAATCGCTGATACAGACACAGTAATCGCTGATACAGACACAGTAATCGCTGATACAGGCACAGTAATCGCTGATACAGACACAGTAATCGCTGATACAGACACAGTAATCGCTGATACAGACACAGTAATCGCTGATACAGACACAGTAATCGCTGATACAGACACAGTAATCGCTGATACAGATACAGTAATCGCTGATACAGACACAGTAATCGCTGATACAGACACAGTAATCGCTGATACAGACACAGTAATCGCTGATACCTGATACAGACACAGTAATCGCTGATACAGACACAGTAATCGCTGATACAGACACAGTAATCGCTGATATAGATACAGTAATCGCTGATACAGACACAGTAATCGCTGATACAGACACAGTAATCGCTGATACAGACACAGTAATCGCTGATACAGGCACAGTAATCGCTGATATAGATACAGTAATTGCTGATATAGATACAGTAATCGCTAATAAAGGCACAGTAATCGCTGATACAGACACAGTAATCGCTGATACAGACACAGTAATCGCTGATATAGATACAGTAATCGCTGATATAGATACAGTAATCGCTGATACAGGCACAGTAATCGCTGATACAGACACAGTAATCGCTGATACAGACACAGTAATCGCTGATATAGACACAGTAATCGCTGATACAGACACAGTAATCGCTGATACAGACATAGTAATCGCTGATACAGACACAGTTCAATTGCTGATACAGACACAGTAATCAGATACAGATGCAGTAATCGCTGATACAGACACAGTAATCGCTGATACAGACAGTAATTGCTGATATAGATACAGTAATTGCTGATACAGACAGTAATTGCTGATACAGACACAGTAATCACTGATACAGACTAATTGCTGATATAGATACAGTAATTGCTGATACAGACAGTAATTGCTGATACAGACACAGTAATCACTGATACAGACTAATCGCTGATACTTCCTAACTTGTATTCTCAGTGATTACTGTGTCAAATAATGTTTCAAAAATGAATTTGTGTTATTCACTGCCTAAATACATGGGATGAGAAGAGTCTCTGAAATTGGTGTGTAGAAGGACTCTTCACATAACCAACACGTCATGCATTCATTCTTCACATCATGTGATTCCTGGACCCAATTCCCATTCCAAACTAGAGTTCCATGCCCCTTCTCAAAAGTTCTAGTTCCACATAATGATACTGAATTGTGTCCAATAACTTCCTCATAGAAAGCCCATTATAGTTAGGGCTCTATTATCCCATATCACCTGTGTTCTTGGTTACTACAGTTATTACCTTGAATTATTTCATCCCGGAAGTTATAGCCTTGATCATTTTTTAATGCACGCAAAGCGATCAATTAGTAGTTAGACATATCCACTTTGTTTTAACTGTAGATTTTTTTGCTCTGCTAGTTTATCACTTCACAATTCTTTCTTGTAGGTCTTAGTTGTCACTGAGAATGGAACCTAGGACCACTTGCTTAACCTACAAGTCCTCTAACCACTGAGCTATGACAACCAATGGGAAACTGAATCTACTCTGTATTTATGTGTTTGTGGGGTACTGCTATGCAACAGTCTCACTTTCAGCAGGCCAACAGCATAGTTACTGGGGAATATCACTTGTCTGATTGGCTGTATTTACACTCCAGCCAATAAATAATATATTACTAGATAAACGCAAGTTAATTTTTTTGTTAACATAACTACCAAGCATTAAGCATGCGTAACGTCTGACTCATAAAACTTAAATCTGCTTTAGTTAGATTTGGAACTAAGCCACCATTGCTTCAAGGGCACTGTTTCTTTGTTATAGCTAATATTATTTTGAAGTGACTGAAGATACAATGTTAATTTTGTAATCCTCATTATAAATTATTAGTATCAATAGTAAATAAAAAGAAATAGATCAATTACAAGTAAAAAAGAACTAATGCAAAACTTAACTTTTGCTTTCACCAGTTTGATAAGTTATAATTAGTCCATAAAACAAATAAATGCAGCCTCCAGTAAATGCTGATTATTAATGTCAATTTTATCCCTATTCACTGCTCAAAATCACTGAAGTTCTGATGCACACTGATATTTTAAATGCAAAAAAGTTAAAAAAAAAAAAATAAAATAAAAAAGACTAGATGTAACTTATGATACAGGCAATTTGTGAAACTAATATGATTTTTTACTGAATTTTTTTTTGTTTTTCCAGCTTACCAGAGTTCAGCATACAGAATATCAGCCTTCATTGGGTACTACATCATGACACTATCATCTGTGAAATATTTTATGATCTTGTAAGTACTATTATTTCTGATCTTGTAACGTGGGAAACACAACACCCCCTTCAATAGAACAGAACAACACCTCAAGGGAAACACCACTTACTACAATGTTCTGCTATAGACTAAGTCTAGAATGAAGTCCCACACACCACAGACAATCTCAAAGATAGTAGTTTAATATAATATAATCAACATGATAGCCAATTAGAAACTCCAACAAATGTCTACAAGCTAGACTGCTAGTAAATCGTATTGAAGTGATAACTGACTGCGCAAAGCTGGATCAGCTCTTTATATGGAGGTGGGGCGGGGCAGGGTGTGTATACAGACTAATATGGGTGACTGACAGAGCAAATGAGTGTGTCAAAAAAGGATTAATTGATTTTATTTTCATATGAAGTGTAAACTAGTTGCATTTTTTTTTCCCGCTTGTGCTGTCTAATTTGCAAAAGCATTGAGCTAATAGGAGAGAAATCACAAATCATCAAGGGGTGGTGATGGAAATAGAGGAGGGAATGAAAGAGGGAAGAGGGATGGGAGATGAAGGAGGAATGGGATAAAAAAGAGATGAGATAAAAGAGAGATTGGGGTGAACGGGTGAAAAATAAGAAGAAAAAGCTATGCAAAACAATGCTCTGAACTAGTCTTGAAACTAGGACAACTCAGTAAGAAGACAACTTGCTACAATGCATCCCTCATTCCTTTGCATTATACATTAATATTTAATTGAAAAAGAAAGGTGAAGATCTAGAAAATTGTGCGGCGTAAAAAGACTAACCCACAACAGTGTAGAATTACAGTAGCTACCTCAGATCTCTTTGGAATAAACTCAATTCTTCAAATTTCTCCTCATTGTTGTTACTCAAAATGATGAGGGGCTGGTTACATGCATGCTTTAGTTGTAAGTTTGGTAGAATAACTGTCAGTGATTCACTACACCTATCGAGCAGTATAGTATAAGTATGTATAATAATCTGGAGTAATAATTATAAGATTATTTCATTTTGGAAACCAATTCCTATATTACCAAACCATCAACTACACCGCATTCATCCTAACTCTTTTCTTCACATGTGCCATCAATATGTACACATAACATTGAAGTAACTATGTACACATAACATTGAAGTAATTATGTACACATAACATTGAAGTAACTATGTACACATAACATTGAAGTAACTATGTACACATAACATTGAAGTAACTATGTACACATAACATTGAAGTAATTAAAAAAATACTGTTACTTGTGGGAATACTCATCACATTGTAATGCTAGCTATTAGTAGTGCCATGGTGATGAGGGAGTACATGACCTGATCTTCTAAAGTATTACCTGACAAGAAACACAAGCAGTAACAAAATTATAATATTAAAAATATTCTCTCTCTTTCACAGGTGTTTTTTTTAACAATTCAGAATTAACAAATCTTCGGCTATTACCGGGATTCGAACCCAGGCCCTTTTGCTTAACACAAAGCGTTCTACCACTTAGCTACAACAACTTAGTTATCTCTTATTTCACAGCCAAACTTATGGTCAACTTATATGTGGATGATCCAGCTTTGACTTGTTTGAACAGAAGCCTATGGGGGGAGGGAGAGAATATATCTAACGAGTGAGTAAAAGAAGACTAAAAAAAGAAATTGTGAAGATTATAATCTGAATTATGTGTCAACTAACTTTTAATTGCAAGTTTTACAAGCCAACTATTTCACTGTATTAATACAAAGGTAATAGCCAACATTCTCACTTCTTGTACGGGGGCCAAAATTATTTCACTTTTTAATACAAAGTTAGCAGTCATATCCTATGCTTACTTCTCTTCTGCTTTTTCTTTGTTTTTTTGGGGAGTACAGTGACATGACTTTTGGCCAAAAATGAACGCTTTTTTTTGTCATCCCTTCCTCCACATTTATATAACCCACTGTGAGCTACCTTAGCCGAACTTATGGTCAACTTATACGTGGACGATCCAGCTTTGTGCTGGACTGATGCCTCATCAGGAAGCTTTGAATCATTAAAATACCAAGTTACTTGAGCATCTGAGTCACATTTAATCTTCACTGAAGCTCCTTCCTTAACAGTTTGCTCTGTAGGATGAATTCTATTCTGGTCATTGCCTGCAATACAAATTATGACACTGATAAAGGGAAGATTGATTACTGTTATTAGTTATTTAGGAACTTCTCTTGTGATGAGCTTTTTTTCATATGATTATAAACAGCATGAAATAAGAAAGTGAACTATCAGGTTACTAGGCACTAGTCTTTCTTGGAAAAGCATTTAGGTTTAAAATATATTTTTTTGTGAGAGAATTAGCAGGTTTGAATGAAGCAAGAGTTTCTGATAAATGATAAGATCAAGTAGCTAAAATGAAGATGATCTGTCTAATTGCTGTATAGCACACATATTTGGTCTGATAACAGACAGTTCTCCCAATATTTTAAAAGTAGAAAAATTAATATTTTTCAATGCTTCACTGAACTCTTGCACTTTACTCCACATGCTATTCTGGTAAATACTGCCAGTTTATGGCAATTACTTGATCTCTTGCAGGTCTTACCTTCATCCTTTGTCATTCCTGACACAATATCACCAGCTAATACAGCCACTCATAGCAATGGCTGAGACTCTAAAGTAAAAAAAAAGAAGATTAAAAGTGTATTTAAAGTGAAGGTAGAAAGAGATGTATTGTTACTTCATCCTGAAGACTAGGACAAAGGAAGTGTTGAACTTAGACTAAAATTTATAATAACTACAGCGTAAAACTGAAGCCAAAACAGCACTACTGCTGATGGGTGTTGAAACGACAAGAATAAAGACTTAAGATCAAAATGAGTAACATTATTAAGGGGCAATACAGAGATCATGTCCAACTCACCAGTAATGACCAATTCAGAGGCTGCAATGAACGGCTCCCCAAAAGGTGTTACTCCAAAGCATTCGTAGGTGCCTGCATTATCGATTGTAACTGACTTAATCAGCACCGTAGACTTGTCAATAAAAATGTTGGGAGCAGTTGGGAACTTGCCATTGTACTTCCAAAATATTTGCCCAAGTGTCTTGCAACTAATGCCAGTATCTCCTCCTATAGAAACTTGCTGGCGTACGGGAACTATGATGTCTGGATCTGTCCACCATCAAAACTTAATAATGCATTATCATGAACAATTAATTTCTTTGTTTATTTAAAACCTGATGTTGGAATTCTTGCCCCCAAACACCAACGTTGTAGTCTTTACTGACAATCCTTTACCAACCCGGCCCAGCTAACGAATTAGTCACGACTACACATACCTTTGTTCTTTTCTTGAGCCAAGTACTTATGAATACACACATTACACTCATCATTATGATTATGCAATACCAACCCGACTCAGCTATATTCACATACCATCGCCATAATCGTTGATGACACTTTACCAACCCGGCTCACTAACAAACTATTCACGCACACACTGTCATTTTTATCATCATCGTCATCATCATTACTGACATACAAGCATATTGTTATATATATAGGAATCAATAGTGATATTTTGCACTATCATACTGTACACCAGAAGGGTTGCTCTTGCCACAAACTTGGATCTTTTTGAGTCTTTATTTTGCACTCCAAAGCAACTATATCTGCCTATATTTTTCCTTTTGACTGAACTTATGGAAATCTTTGTTCCTGATTGCTTGGCATTTGTGGGTAAAGATCCCTCGTTAAAGGTCCATTCAATTGGACCACTTGAGGAACAGGTAAACACTACATCTGAATTCTTATGGACTGCTTTCTTTATAGGATCAATTTTACTGTTATCAAGTTCTGCAAAATAAAATTTCAGAGTGAATAATAGGCTTGTCACTAAGCTAGCTAAGGCTATGTATGTATGTTTATAATAACTGATGGTTGGACACTTTAACTCAACAGGGAATGGTGTTAACAAGAAAGGAAAATCATAGCATATCTTATGTTTTAATCGTGAATCCCTTAAGTGACTGCAGAGCAATGCTCAAAGCAGCTTTAGTACTATATACCAATTCATTGTACTCCGTGTTATACAATAGATTGTATAAAAACAGAGATCTTTGAAGTGGATTTGACTTTAAATTATGTGAGTAAAATCTTATTAAGAATATACAAGTGCAGGAGTTGTTATTGCTTTCTATGAATATGGTTATGTAGTCAGTGACAATGACAAGAATAGCACAGGTTAAACTCTGACCTAGCAGGATTCCACAGCATGCATGTTTCCTCATTCATCACTCACTCACCTACAACTTCAAGCACCGCTGTTTCCATGAAGTATGTCCCATTGCTGTAGGTCCCTTTACAAGTATAGAGTCCTGCATCAGACAGCTTGGCACGACGTATGAATATAGACCCTTCCCTTATCTTGTAGTATAGCATAGGAGATAAGTTGTGACTCCACATCGGTGGTTTCTCTGACTGGCATTTAAATGCAAAAGGATCTCCTTCTACCACAGTTTGAAACCCAGGCTGTATCAACTTTTTATGAGCCAAACTTCCTAAATGAAGCAAAACACAATTTGGCTGCTGCATAATAATATTGGCTGATTCATTCAGATTGTATGGATGAAACTACTAGTAAACTTACCTGAGTATAAAATAACAAATATATAGAATAAGTTCATGTCACCATGAGTGACCTTTCATCAACATTATCAGTATAATAGCTAAATAATCCTACAATGAATAAACAAGGGACTCTACAAGTAGGGAATTGAGCACGCTGTGAGAAAGCTAATAAATAAACTACCAGAAACTGTGAGAAGTTGCGTGGTCTCGCATAGGGGAGAGTGATTCATTTTACTCCAGAAAGTTGCGCATAGAATCGCTACCTTTTTACAAATGGTTGGGGTGAGTTTGGGGGTTGATTATTGTGGCAATGAGCACCACGGATATGGTCCGTACGTAGTTAAGCGACACTTAGTAGGAGGCCAACGGTAACAGCTAAATTTATTTTTCTGAGCACTAACTTAGTATGACGAAATTTACCACGAAGTGACCAATTTTACCTAATATAGCTACTTTTGATACACTAGCAGCGTACTGAATGACCCTTGTACAAAATAAACAAAGAACCGCGCTGCGTGTAAAGGGTCGGCTAAAAAGTGAGTACGAAGCTGCGCGTTAATAAAGCGCCAATAGTCGGTCGTAGGATACTAAATGCCAGAAGGGAGGATACTACTGATAGTATCTTCCCTTCTGGCTAATAGTATCCTCCCTTCAAGCATTTTATTAGTTTTTTTTGTTTTTTTTTGTTTATGAGTCTGCAAGCATTAATTAAAGAATTTTTATTTTATCTATGGTGCAAGAATGTTGTTTGTACGGTTTCCTGTCAGATGCGAAAGATAAGATGGATTCATGGCATGCCTTGCACACTAACAATTTTTTTCTAACTAATACAACCATCACCAAAGTGAGAAAGAAACCAATAACATAGCTAATGAACAATAAAAAAAAGCAGTTATATATGTTGCATATGTTATTTTAAAAGTTTTAGTACTATTCTTATGGATGTTTATATCACTACAGTTATGAAAATTAAAGGCACCCCTTCTAGTATATATTGTTTGCAAAGTAAAAGCACTACATTCATGGTATTTTCGTTGTATTTTGCTTATGTAATCAAAATCCTTCCTTATCCATCGCAAGCTGTTCATCAATGTCAGATACTGTAAATACAAACTTTTTGCATGGCCTTACATCTTTCAAAATTTCATCATCATGTAAAGGTTGACCAAATCTTGATTCAAAAGCTAAGCTAGACTGGAGATTGACTGTAAAGAGCAAAGCTAGAGTACTGACTGTGAGGGGCTTGACTTGAAAGTTGACGGTGAGGAGCTAGACTGGAGAGCTGACTGTGAGGAGCTAAATAAGGAGAGATGATTGAGTTGAAGAAGGTGGAAGAGTAGCTGGTTGAAAGAAGATTTAGGAGAGACAAAGCCGTTTTGTAAATTTTATCTCACCAATTGAGCTGAAATGCGAATATAGGTAGCTAATGTAGATGGGTGGGCTGGAATGTTCTTTTTGACTAAGTTCGCTGAAAACGCAGTGATATTGATTCTCCTGACTCTAATTCCATCACTTTCGCCGGTTCACTGGAGTCGAGCGCACAACACATGAAAATATTCTATGCGCCGTGGCTCCTTAGAATTGCTGCAATTACTGGACACCTCTCCGTAATGTCTCTACCGTCTTTGTCGTAGAGTGTCAACATAGAACAAAGGAGGGAAAAAATTATTTGGTAACTAAGGCTATAGTTGCTACGTTCTAAAACAGATAGACAACGAAATCTCGGGAACTACCGCCAGTCGAACCCCTCGGGCCGCTAGAGTCTAGTATCGCCCTCGCTACGCTCGAGACGGTATAGCCCGCGGCCCTCGAGGTTCTGTGGGCGGTAAATCCCTTGATTTCGTTGTCTATCTATTATTTGACGAGCGAGCGTAGCGAGCGAGACACTTACAGGGGTAAAAATGAAAAAATCGGGGATGTTTGTTTATTTATTGGCGAGCGAGCGAAGCGAGCGAGACAGTATTAGGGGTGGATAATGCAAAATCGGGTATATGTTATATAATATATGTATGTATGTATGGATGGTACGTATGCTCTTTAAACGCGCGCGCGGGGAACGTTTTTATCCTAAAAACACGGCTATTTAGGCTTGACTCCAGTTTATTCTGAAACTACAGCATTAAGCAAACCTTACTTTATACTTAAGCTCCAAAGTATGAGAAAATTCCTGCTAAAACGCTTGTTTTCAAGACACAAAAAGTTGATTCGACAGGTTACTATGGCATTGAAGACCCTTTTCCAGACTTAATTTCAAAACTTCGCCGTTTAATGGGGATACGGAGTGCCGGTTGTTGGTTGTCAAGAGCCGTTGGTAGTCAGAATGCCGTAGTAATAATGCTATGGAAGCCACTACTTCTCGAGGAAAGCTGAGATAAGTACGCAATTCCATATTTGTTAGCTAAATATGCAAAATTAACTCTGGCCTTTCTTTTTTGTAGCTAAGAGCTAGTCAACAGTGACTGGTCAATTCAAATAGTCAGATTGGCTCAAATTTGGTACTACAAAAGTTACCACTGCTCAAGAAAATGAGGTAAGAAAGTAATTTTGTATTTGTGTGCTATTGATTGTCTTTTGTTTTTGTAGGTGAGAGCTTGTTGTCAAGAATTCAAGGTAATTCAGATGGTCAAAGTAACTTCAATTTGATACTACAGAAGTTATTTATACTCAAGAATGATGTAAGTGGTATTTCCATACTTGTTGGCTAAAAATTACAAATAATAACACTGGTTTATTTTTTATCGTAGCTGAGAGCTTGTTCAAGAGTTACTGGTGATTGAGATTATCAGAATGGTTGATGTTTGATACTACAAAAGTTACCACTAATCAGGTAAGAGAGTGATTTTGTATTTGTTTGTTGAAATCAAATGTCATAACTGCTATTATAGTGTTTGCATGAAATATAGTAACATTTTAGGTTACCTAACTATCAGGCTCGCTCGCCATTTGTGCTCAAGCACACCACTAGTTTGTATATATATTTGGACGCACGTATGTCATTTTGTACTTTGACCCTCGCGTTTTTGTGTTAGTTATGTGGTCGACCGCATCCCAAATTGCACTAAACAGAATCCTCTGGTTTATCGATCAGTACCCGTATCGCCCTAGAAATTGAATTGTTTACCCGTTTTGAATTCTTTTGCAGGTGCAGTTAAAACTTGAAAACTTAAGGGACTTCCATTTCTATTCGAGTTAGTGGCGGTGGTAAGTCAATGCGCTCTTTGTCATAGTTATAAGCCGTGCGCAAAAGTATTTACTTGAAAATACATTGTCCACTAGACTACCGCTATGGTAAGTCTGTGTAGGTGCATGTCCAGTTGTGTCAAAGCATTGTGTGTTACAACCACTACTTAGCTAAAGAATATCACAAAGAAAACTTTTAAATAACATGTATTGTTTTGTTGTTGTTTTTTTCCTTCCAAGCAGTTGCAGAGAGTTGTTACCTACTATGGCACTGAAACCCTGTATGCTAAATTTAAAAACTGGACCTTATTTTGAGTAGCTTCAGTGTTAGAAGTCAAAATCATTCATATAAAATAGTATAGGCTCGCTCGCCATTTGTGCTCAAGCACATCACTAGTTATTGGCGAGCGAGCGTAGCGAGCGAGACAGTATTAGGGGTGGATAATGCAAAATCGGGTATATGTTATATATATGTATGTATGTATGGATGGTACGTATGCTCTTTAAATGCGCGCGCGGGAACGTTTTTCTCCTAAAAACACGGCTATTTAGGCTTGACTCCAGTTTATTCTGAAACTACAGCATTAAGCAAACCTTACTTTATACTTAAGCTCCAAAGTATGAGAAAATTCCTGCTAAAACGCTAGTTTTCAAGACACAAAAAGTTGATTCGACAGGTTACTATGGCATTGAAGACCCTTTTCCAGACTTAATTTCAAAACTTCGCCGTTTTATGGGGGGATACGAGAGTGCGGGTTGTTGGTTGTCAAGAGCCGTTGGTAGTCAGAATGCCGTAGTATTAATGCTATGGAAGCTACTACTTCTCGAGGGAAGCTGAGATAAGTACGCAATTCCATATTTGTGACAGTCTATGGGAAAAGGGGGCACTTCACTTAAAAATTGAAATTGAGATATAGGCTCCAAAAGTAAGTCATAGGAAAAATTCTTTCTTTCTCCTATTTTTGTTTTTTGCAGAATTAGTCTTAGTGACCCTTACTCTAAGTCTATGCCAAATTTCAAATGCCGAAACAACTTAAAAGACCCCAAGCGTGCCGTGGAAAGACAAGCTACTTTTTATTCTCTCTCGTTCTCGAAGTACAATAAACGGGGAATGGGCGGAGTTTCAAACAAGCAGCTAAAAAAACTGCATAGCTTTGAGAATAGTGCATGCAATCTACAGCTTACCTCTGGTTGAAAGTTTACCACTACATGGAGTAGAGTAGCCAAGGATTCCGACAAGACAGGCTGTGAGACGCTCTGAAAGCTAAAAAGAACTCTACGCAAACTTCGTTAGTCGCCGTTAAAAAGCGGCTGTACGATTTAATTGCGTATGCGGAGTACGCCGTTTACGGAAACATTAATTATACCGGAAGTGGAAATTCAATTTATGTTTTCTCGATTTCTAGTTCAATTGCTTTGCTGAATACAGCCCAGTTCAACTGCCAGTTTCTCTACACGGGGAAGGTTTTACCCTCCAGTATTTTAGCACTAATTTGTGATAAATTGTAGCTTTTTATTAGCATAAAAAACTCAATTTTTTTTGTTTGAGTGAAGTGCCCCCTTTTCCCATAGACTGTCACATTTGTTAGCTAAATATGCAAAATTAACTCTGGCCTTTCTTTTTTGTAGCTAAGAGCTAGTCAACAGTGACTGGTCAATTCAAATAGTCAGATTGGCTCAAATTTGGTACTACAAAAGTTACCACTGCTCAAGAAAATGAGGTAAGAAAGTAATTTTGTATTTGTGTGCTAAAATTGATTGTCTTTTGTTTTTGTAGGTGAGAGCTTGTTGTCAAGAATTCAAGGTAATTCAGATGGTCAAAGTAACTTCAATTTAATACTACAGAAGTTATCAATACTCAAGAATGATGTAAGTAGTAATTCCATATTTGTTGGCTAAAATTACAAATAATAACACTGGTTTATTTTTATCGTAGCTGAGAGCTTGTTCAAGAGTTACTGGGGATTGAGATTATCAGAATGGTTGATGTTTGATACTACAAAAGTTACCATTAATCAGGTAAGAGAGTGATTTTGTATTTGTTTGCTGAAATCAAATGTCATAACTGCTATTATAGTGTTTGCATGAAGTAAGCTAAAACATAGTAACATTTTATGTTACCTAACTATCAGGCTCGCTCGCCATTTGTGCTCAAGCACACCACTAGTTTATTTATTTATTTGTATATATGTATGTACGTACGTAAGGCATTTTTGTACTTTGACCCTCGCATTTTTATTAGTTAAGTTGTCGACCCCGTCCCAAATTGCACTAAACAGAATCCTCTGGTTTAGCGATCAGTACCCGTATCACCCTAGAAATTGAATTGTTTACCGTTTTGAATTCTTTTGCGGGTGCAGTTAAAACTTGACAACTTAAGGGACTTCCATTTCTATTCGAGTTAGTGGCGGTGGTAAGTCAATGCGCTGTTTGTCATGGTTATAAGCCGTGCGCACAGTATTTACCTGAAAATACATTGTCCACTAGACTACTGCGAAGGTAAGTCTGTGTAGGTGCATGTCCAGCTGTGTCAAAGCATTTTGTGTTACAACCACTACTTAGCTAAAGAATATCACAAAAAAACTTTTAAATAACGTGTATTGTTTTGTTGTTGTTTTTTCCTTCAATTCAAGCAGTTGCAGAGAGTTGTTACTATGGCACTGAAATCCCTTTACCCTGTATGCTAAATTAAAAAAACTGGACCTTATTTTCAGTAGCTTCAAGTGTTAGAAGTCAATAAAAATAGTCTAGTCTTTAGGCTCGCTCGCCATTTGTGCTCAAGCACACCACTAGTTAAAATGCATTTTCAGAAATGATGAAATAGTAATTAATTAAAAAATAAGCATAAAGCTGATAAGGCTTATCCTTCATCAACTCAGGAAATTTTCTTGATACATATGGCTTCTGTAGTCAGTCACCTGGTTTGGGCTTCACTCAAGTCCAGAAGGATCTGATTGTCTTCCCTGAATGGAACACCACAGAGATGCCTGCTGTGAGACCTTTATCTCGAGTTTAATTCTTCATTGCTGGTGTTGCTTTGAGTTTTGGTACTTCAAGTGGCTGAAGCAATAGTTATGCCACTTGAAGTACAAAAACTACCTAGACCAGCGAACTTAATTACATGTTGTACTTATAAAAGCTATCAGTTTGACAGGTGTAGCTAGTCCCACAAGTTGTTAGCTAAAATTAATGGTCAACGGCTGCATACATATTCTACAGATACAGTTGAAACAAAGATGGGCTAGCTGTTTACTGGAGTTTAAAAATTAATAATAAGGACTTCCCCCCAGACTGCACAGAGAGAACTGGAGACCTCCAACAATAAAAATTCATGTGATTCTGCCATGTCTACTTCCTGTGCTGAGGAGAACATCTACAAGGTCATGAAAAAAATGAAGAAGAAAAAAAAAAAAAAAAAAAGTGGATAAGAAAAACCAAAATAGTTCAAGAAGAAAGAGTAGTAGAGAGTAATAATAATGAATAAAATTACCTGGCATGAAGCACTGTGTGGCAGCGTACTTGCTAGTTATTCAGACTGTAGCTAGCTCTCCATCTTTGCAGCGAGCTAGCTAGCTAGATATTATTTGAAAGGTTCAATCATCATTTCTTACTTTTTAACTGCTGCTATGTAGGGCTTTAATACAGAGATAACTCCACAAGTCTAGCCAACTCGATAAACCTGCCACCAGGTGCTAGCTCACAATGTAAATATCAACGAGACACGAATGTTATGATAGCAAACAGGAGAACAAGGGAGTGAGCACCGAGTGAGAGTTTAAATACTCTATAGCTTCAGGGCTCACCTGATACATGAAAATAGTAAATGTGAGTGGTTAAAAATAGATAGAAGGTTCTAGAAGTTTGAGTGGCATGAGATCTACAATAAACAGATTGTTGAAGTGATCAATTTCCATAGAAAAATATGTAAACAATTAAATGCTATCTGTTCAGGTGACGGTGCTCCCTACATGCTACAGTACAACAATATAAGCAGCAAGAATACCAAATGCTCTGTTCAAGTGATTGTAAAATGTATCACTCGATAAATTATACAAAAATAACTTGGTGTAGCTAAGTGGCCTAATAATAATAATAATAATAAAAGGCTTCAAACAAACTTGACAGTATTATATAGCTACTATGATAAAAGAACAGTATAGAGAAACTTGGTGATAACAAAGTTTGCCAACGCTAGAATATTGTCAGTTGATTCTGGAAACAATCTGTTGAGTGAAGAAGTTACAAAGGCACACATACAATGATTCGTCATGACCTTGGTGTAGTCTTGGACTGGAGATACAAGGAGAGAGGTGTGATTGGAGGTATGAACGGTTGGCTGTCTTCTTGCTCCACTACTACTACTTGAGAACCACTCACTATCTCAGCTTTAGAACAAAAATAATATAAATAATATATTATAGAACAACAATTTCTTTAAATAATGTTGTTGCATTCAATTGATAAAATATTTCCAATAGATGGCTAATTAATTTACCAATTATAGGAGTTTCTAGTTTATTGCATTTTGTATACTATTACTTATTGCATTTTGTATACTATTACCGTGTGTCCCAGCGACACTATAAACTAAATCATCCAGCCACAAGGCTGTGTGGGAGAAGCAACCGGGCTTCTTTTAGGCCTCTTAGATAAAATAAGCTCAAGTTATAATATGATGGGAGTACATGTACTATGTAGATACGAGCAACCAGTTAGATAGTTTTCTCCCACAGTAAGCTAATACTGGGCCAAAAACTTTCTTAACATCACTCAGTACAGAAGTCTAACTGACAAGTATTTCATATCTCCAGTTCCAGTGCTGTCCAGAGCTCACAACTGTGCCACAAGCTAAAGCCAACAGTTGTTTTTCCATTCCCACTACAACATTTTTTTAATTGACTTGTATCATATACACAGCTATTGGTGGATATTGAAAGAAAAATTGCCATGTTTAGGCAGATTATCCCCAACAGGTCACACATAGCACTTGATTGTATTAATAAATTAGCTATCATAGCATTTCAGCTTTGTTGGTTTATTAATATATTGTCCCTATTTAGTGCCATCCAAGTAGTCCTATCAGCTATCATTTGTTGGTCTATAGGGCAACTGTTGTCCCTCAAGGCATCTACTAGTGGATTCCTTATCCACAGGATGCACTGACTGCACACAGTCACACCCACCTTCTTGCTCAACTTACTCTTAGATTTCAGCCCCAGATACTGAGACAGTCCATGTAATAGCAGACGAATAAATCTATACAATAATAACACGTCCATCAAACACTCTCAAGGATTTCTTAGTCCTGAAAATGGTTTTTTCCCCCTGAAAATAAATTACTATGACTGTCATAAAGACATTTGCCCCCAACTTCATATCATTTTTTTTGGAAATAAAAAAACACCCTGAAATTTCAAAAATGTTGATTAGACCTCCTAAAACAAAATTGTTATGTGCAGTGCTGACCAGTCCTATTTATGTGCAGTGCTGACCAGTCCTATTTATGTGCAGTGCTGACCAGTCCTATTTATGTGCAGTGCTGACCAGTCCTATTTATGTGCAGTGCTGACCAGTCCTATTTATGTGCAGTGCTGACCAGTCCTATTTAGTTGAAATGAATTGCTAGCAGTTACTTACGAGTTGCTCTGCAACGCCAGAAACACGACATGCGGTCCAGCCATCTGAAACAACTCTACCAACTCCTCTTCCAGCAAACACATGATATCCTACAACATACACAAGTGGATCATTGGTGGGTGTGGTTAATTCAAGTGAGCTTAGACTGGAGGTGTAGCTATAAATAAAAACCGCACCCACTAATTGAGTTTATAGATCTACTGACTAGAGGAAGATGTCTGTTGTGCCTCAGACGAGCTCGAATGCCAGGCTCAATACGCTTCACTCTGTCTTCCACACTGCATCCTCTATACTCCAACTGCATGTCTTTCATGCATTCTTCTAGAGGAAGGTTGTCAAGATCTTTCTGGTCCTTGACCACTCCCACTCTGGAGTTGCGACTTCTAGAGGCTATGCTCTGTTGCTCTTCTTCCGAGTAAGAATTAAAACTGCTCCATATCTGATGTTACACACACAAAAGACAGTATTATACTCAAGCTACTAATGCATACATGCAATGCAAGCATCTACCAGACCATCAATTAAATGTGTATGAACAGTCACACTTTATAACAATGAACACAAAACTGTTGTCCACTGAAAATTAGCTGTCACATTTCAAAAGCTCTCGCATATTATTAGTTCATTATACTTGCGCAATCTGGAGACATTCATTAGGTTAATGGTACATGTGAAGGAAAACAAAGGTAGTCATATTGTGCGTGAAAGCTCCGTACACCTGAATCATAGCAGCAGTTGTCTGCATTAAATAGTCATTGAGTGATGCCTGGCTGTATGCAAGTTGCTCTTACTTGCATGTTTTTATCAGACGTGTGAAGTTTGGTAAAGGCAGAGTCATGAGGTGGAAGTATAGAGAAAGATTCCTGTAGTTCCTCTTCCGGAATATTATACAGAGAATTCAGGAACATAGCTACACGACAAACACCAAAATGAAAGGGAACTACCTCAGATTCAAAGGAGAATATCATTTTAATGGCCATACACAGAGAGCTAGATGCTAATGGTAAGGCTAGTGGTTGGTTTATTGTGGTTGGTATTCGAGGAATGTCCCGTTGGAACAGGTGACCACACCTTAATGCTACATGAATACAGCTGTGACAATTTTACATTATCTTGTTTCAAATAAAGTCCAACATTTATCTAATTACCTGGCACTTTCTACATCTTCCTCTACTCACAATTCTCCCATCTCCTGGAATGCTTGCTGGCCCTAGCTCTGCCAGACAGTCGAAACAAGTGGGAATGAGGTCTAGGTACACGCGGTGCACTCCCATAGCCCTTGTTCTTTGACCTGCCGATCCTGCCAGTAGGTTCTGGCGGCCATGGCTTCTCCTCCTCTACAAATTCTCCTTCAGACGATTCTCCGCCACTCCACCCAACAATGTAGTTCAGAGTCCGAATATTGTTTCCATGACGATTGGGTGCGCGACACTCGGTGATTACGGGATCTCCAGTCAAGTTGTGGCCATCCCCAGACAAGGTACCACAACCATTCAACATTTTGTATGTTCAAAACAAATCAACGGCTACACAATATTTACCATTCTTTTGTAACGACACTTTACCAGACCAATTGGTTTGAGTGACACTTTACCTCACTAGAGGTTTTATTTACTCCTATCTTTCATTATTAATATTAAACTGCTTTGGGATGCATAGAGTGGCCATGAGTGAAGTTGCTTCAGAGTGGGAGGGAAGACACCAAGTATTGTTATTCTCATGAAAGCCGTTTTTATGTTTCATTGACTAAGATAAACATAAGTTTAAAATCGTGGAGGAAGAGTGAAATGTTCTGAGTGGTCTTTCCTCTGCGTCTTCCATTACCATGTCTGCTTCTACAGGAACTGGTGACCTCATTGCGTTCCAAATGTCTGCTGGTAAAACTCGTCATATGCCAGATGTGTGACATAGAAGGTAGTCTCGCAAGCCAGACCCCCCTCCCACGACCCGTACAGAGTGTAGTTCTATCTTCTAGTGTAAACCAACACAGATTGACAAATATTCGTCTTTTTAGTCCCATCACTGAATGAGAAGAAAGCTGTGGCTGCTACGCTTTTTCAAGGGGCAAAGAAGATCTGCAGTTTCCATCAAGACTAAGTAATGTATCTGTGAGCATTTGAAGGATATTGATTTCTCTTAATAAAGGACCTATAGACCACACAATACCCTCAGGTAAAACACCTGTACATCCTAAAATTCCCATCTCAATAAACAGAAATGGTGTTACCAGATTACTAGTGGCCCCTGCAAATAAGTATATTAGCCGAACAGGACATACACTGCTCCATAGAGTGAAGGAGCACCAAAGAGCTTTACATTGTTTGATAATATAGAACACTTCAGCTGTGGCAGATGGCTGGAGTAGCTAGTGTGTTAGACTGTCAACAGAATTTGATCCAGAGGTGCTTGCTTGAATCGTGGCATATAAGAACAATTATTAACACAATGAACAGGGAGAGTGGATCACACACTGAAGCATACCATGCTCTAAATACCTAAAGAAGGCCTGAGGACATGCAGTTGTAGCTATTATTGGCGAGGTCACATGATTTGATTAACCAATGAAATGAGTTTTTTGATAAGAACTGCGGGACTGTAGAGCGAGCGTATGGAACGCCGTTTGTCTCAGTTTAAAGTTATCAACGTAGACGTCTCGGTTTACACTTTATAACGTCGACGTTTCAGCTGCAACTTATGCTTGACGTCACCACGCAAATGTCGGTTAGAAAAGAGGTGTGTGGGTAGTAAGAGGCAGTATCAGACAAAACAAGCAGCATTTTGCTCATGCCAACCCATAGGGAGAAAAGTTTGGGTCTAGAGGGGAGGTTTTACAGTAGCTTGAATTCTGTTTAAGCTAGCTAATTATTAAGCTGCATTATTAATTTTTTTGTGAGTAGCCAATCTATGTATATTGAATCTTGATTATTCTGAATATTTTAATAAGGTAACCAATAAAATCAAATGATATTATAGCTATATCGTTAATTTACTGGTACAATAATTACTAGCTATTGTAATTATTAAGCAACAATCTTCTTCAGCATTATAGCTGATTATTTCATTTCATAGGGTGGTCATTTGTCTAAGCAAATTTAATAGTGGAATTTGCGTGAGACTAAACTTCTGAACTGAGCTAGCTAAATCATGTATGCCTTTCAGCTGCATCAAGAAAGTTTTTTTTAATGCTGAGAAACACATTTCCTTCTACCAACAAGAATCATCTCTTGAAGACTCTGTTGGTTATCTTATAACACATTATTGATATTAACTCGTGTCACTAAGAGGTGTTAACCGGAGAGGCTGAAGCGCGAAGAAAAAGCTAACCTCACCCACCCTCCACAACTTTCTGGGCCAGGGCACATTAAGTTAGGGCATACAGGTGGTCAAGTGTCTCACTAGGCCATCTCCGAACTCTCTCCACTGGGAGGGGCAGGCCCAGGTGTGACATAGAGTAATGAAGAAGTTTAGCACAGAAACAGTTTTATTCAGTGATAACTGATTGAACATTTTCACATCACTCCAAGATCAGTCAGACTAACTATGCACTTAAAAATGAAGGGAGGCCAATAATGAACATCCCCTAGGAGCACCACTAGCTACAAAAAAGAAGAAGATATATTTCATTATAATGTCAAATTTCGGATTTCAGGTACATTTCAGGTACATAATAGACCAAATGTCAAAATTTAGTCAATCATGTACCTGATATCACAAATTTCCTATATGGCATGTAAATGAAATGTATCATTAATGTAGTGCACTTAGTACCAAATGAAACCTGAGATAACATGTGCACCAGATGTCTGCTCCATACAACTTAAAGATAAAGCCAAACCACGTTAATTGGATGTTTGATTGTGCATAATACTTTTTAATGTACGTATTATGAATGTCACTTAGGCCATACCAATTTGAATTTATGTTTCTCAGATTTTTTTCACAAAATTTTGACACGATTAGTAGGAAAAAAAAAAAGAAAAAACATTTTGGAAGTTAGCAATAGCAGCTTGGTTCACAAAAAACATTGTTTTCTTGGCCAAATTTGTAGGCATCTCGCACATCACAAAAAGCATAAGGATCTATGAAGTTTTCCTTTTGTAAGTAAGTGAATTCTCAACTCTCCCAAGCACTTTCTACACCACATTTCATTGTCACACTAAGCCAGGCAACTATAGCTTTTGCTTGCTAAACAAACTGTAAGTATTGACAGTGTTGTTAATAAAAAGCACACTGCTAACTTATAGGAGGAACCATGGGGACAACAGCTAGGGCATGTTCCCCAATGCAAAATATTATAATTACGCCTCATCACAGCAGTTCTTTAATGTCTGATACTATGGCTAATTTACCATTCCAATTACAACAGCAACAAGTGAATAACCTTCACTCCTGTGTCCAGAGAAGAGGTACCTACCATCATGTCAGAGGCCAGACCCAACATCATGCTCTGACATGCTCATAAATATCTTACAGATAGTAGCTACAGATGCAAAAACATCTGACATTTTTGTTAGCTTGAGGAATGTCAATGCTCATTTTATGTAGCTAGTTACGTTATTAACAAAGAAATATAATATAAAGGATTGAACTTCTATTTATTACTACATGATGTTTGACCCAACTTTGCAGAAAACTCGCAATTAAAGCGTGTGATGTACAATATCTATTTGATCTGTCCTGTAATTACAATACAATACATGAATGCAGTCTTGAATCAAGCTGTTAATTACTTCAACAAACCATGATGCATAGCTAGGTAGCAGTAACACCGGCACTATCACAACGAATTCTTTATTGCTAATGCACCTTAAACTATGCTAAAACAGTGACCCCCAATTTCTACCCTTGATGTAGCCATTGTCCAGAGTGTGAATTTTGACCTATAATGTAATGCTTGTGCACAAGTTTTCCCCAAATGCTTGCATCATTTACTGATTAGTATTTATTTTACAATGCAACTCTACATTGAGCATAGCAAACTAATTAAAAAATTTTTTTTTTTTGCATATCTAGGTCTCATTAGACAGAAAGTTGATTCTTATAACCACTGTGTACAGCTAGCAATTCAAATTTCCACTCTTAACAATTTCACTCCCTCCCTTCTCTCATTAGACAGTAATTTAGCCAACTTCCTTTAAAAGTAAATAAATGAAAATTGGACAAGTAGACTGATTTGAATGTAAAACAACCAAATGAAGTTAACAAAAAAAATTCTTTCTAGACTGCGATAGATGACATGAAAACAAAACTTGATCAGAGTTGATTATGTAGGTGGAACAAACTTCAAACAGCGTCCATCCTCCACGAGTATACTGGATCACACAGAATAGCTCTGAACTCGGACACAAACTCTGGAAGCGATTTATAAGTTGATGAAAGCTCCAGCGTTGCAGAGCAAGTATGGCTCATAGGTCGCCTAGCTAGACCATCTGAACCATTAAAAACAACATGGATATTTGGGACACTTATTACAAAACTTCCAGTAACAAATCGTAGAAATGCACGAAGTTCATCAACTAACATATTGCCAACAAATCTCCTGAGATACTGAAAAACTTCTTCTTCTGATTCACTTAAAAGATACGGCTCTTTGAGTAGATGTAAAACTTTTGCCTTTGAAACAGAAAGCGATGAATAAATGGAATACATATTATTCACTGTCATGCGTTTCCAAAAAGGACGATGTTTTAAAGGAATACCTTCATTCATCAGGTGCAAAGCTGCTGCAGGCCGAATAAAAAATGTGTAACGTGCAGCCTGCACAAGAAGTTGAATCAGAGTGGATGGTTGTGGGACTGCTCTGCATCCATGACAACTTAATATCGAAACCAGCTCTGTTTTAACATCATTTGTAAACGCTAACCCCCTTGTAATAAGAGCTTTCTGGACAATAGAAGCTTCATGAATGCTTAACGAGTTAATAAATGTTTCCTGAAGGATAGAATCGGGCACAGCAAACTTCGAGCCGAGAAGAACAACAACCAGACAGGGGAATGCTACTTTGTCAGGAAACACACCAGCAACAAGATAAGCATGAGATATAATTCCCCCCAATATGGAAAAGGTAGACATGTCTAATGAGGCATGAATTGCAGGATGAAGTAGACAGGTGCCATCAAAGAAACGTACATAAGTTTCTTCAAAAAAGGATGAAAAGACATCTTTGGTGACCCCACCAGCATCCACAGCCCTTTCATCAGTCAAAGAAAAACGAAAAGGGCACCGAAACCCAACTTTGTCTCCTGCTGTGTACAGTGACAGTAAGTCACTGAAAAGACTCTCTCTGCTAATTGTGTATACCACCTCCTCCTGGCCTTCTAGCATACCAACAAACTTCTTTCTTTCAGATTCAGCTATAATAACAATAATAACAATAATAATAATAATAATAAATAACTGTCATATAAAATTATTGGTTTATGAGTAACTTTTGGCATGTTTGCCACTATTTCATGGTGTAATATGTACACTAATCTATAAGTAACACTACCATTATGGAATATACAAGCATATAAACCTAATGCAATATGATGAATGGAATAAATGGGGCAAAATAAACATAAAACGGAAATGCTTTGAAATCTATATCTCTGTCTTTGACGGAGATACAGCTCTGCACATTGGCTACTATTCGGCGTTATTTCGAAGCGGCCGAAAGAGCTACCACGCTCATTTTTCCCTCCAGAGGTAGCTTGAGGGCTTCTTCGCAACATTACAGAGCCATATTTCTAGAAGATACTGGAACACCCTACTGATGCTTAGTTGTATTACGCCATGAATAATACATCGGCTTCAATACCAAAATATATATGTAAGAAATTGAGTACACCCAATCAACTGACCAAATCGAATTGAACTGATCACACCCATTCATACCCATTCATACTGAACAACCACTTCTGTATTGACCACCCCTATTTATTGAGTAGTCTTATTTAAAGTTATCAAGTTTAGACATGAGTCCTATTAATGACACTACTACAACCTGTAGTTTGCTCAGTTATGCTACTACAGACCAGTGCATGAGTATTGTCATGAATCTACACAGAGTTGTGAGTATTACTTACCGGCTTGTACTATCTCCTGTACATTCACGTCACACACCTAATACAATAAAACATAATCGTACAAAAGGCAATAATTTCTTCTCCTTTCTATATGTGACCATCAACAAAAAAAAAACCCCAGGCACAACGCGACCCTTTATCGATTTTTTTTGGCACATTACTGAGTTGTCAGCATCAGATAGTGAGCTCTCTAAGTTTCATCACTAGTTTTAAGCAGTGTTGACCTAACCATTCCCTTCCATATGCTAATCAGGGATTTTTCTAGCTTTGTGTCACAGTGGGGGCATATTGACTTTAACAAATTTATTGCGGGGGCAAACCCAAAGCCTGACGTCAAAGACTGCGGAGGTAATAACAATTTTAGTGGGGCAACAACGTTCTCATTTTCCTCTACAGGCCCTCCCTAAAAAAAACCCTGCTAATATAGCACATTTTGAAGAAGATCAATCTTGTGCTCGGTTTTCCTATAGACGGTCACATGCATAGACCCTACCCAGATCTAAAAATAACGCTTGAGAAATGTCTGGACTACTTGTCCAGCCAAATCAGTTTTGCTCGGACACAGCAGGTTTTGAATGGTCAACCATTTTCATCAAAATGATATAAAACACCAAATCCATAACAAAAAATTCCAAGGCAAACTTCAACAACTGGACAGACTTAAACTAATTTATTAATTTAAAAAATAAAGTGAAAAGCATTTTTTTTGGGGGAGGGGGGTGGGGGGAATTAAACTGCCTACAGAACTTGGTCAATCTTCAAGGGAAGTACAGTGATGATTGCTACTCACCAACATTGCCAAAGTTAAGTATCCTCCCCCCTCCCAGCCTATAATCCTGCATGAAAGGGTGGTTACAGTTTAGGCAGTGATTCGCCTAAAAATTTTGGAGCTAGGAAGCACAGAATATGGAGAGGATAAACTTTGCAACTGCAGACTTTAACTGAGCCAAATAACTATTCTAAAACAGCCTGAATCGAGATGCCAATTATCGTGATAGGTAGTTAGCGCTATTTTCTAAGCAGTCTTGAACTATTATAGGCATAATCTAGTAGCACAATACTTCAGCTTTCTTTAAAAATGCTTATACTGATGTGGATATTTACTGTAAAAAGGTAAAAATAGAACTGTGGATGTTAGTTTATAGTCATTTTTGGAAGGAATTGGTTGCCATTTATCTGCTGGTGAGAGGGTTAACTTAGCTCAATCTTGTCTGAAACACACAATTTTGTGTAGTACAAAAGCATACTTATTTTGTGCGATAAACACACAATTTTGCTTAATTGCCATGGCTCTGTCATTAATTAGCCAGCAACCTAAAAAAAAAAGCTAACCACAGTCATTAAAATATTTAAATTTTTATTTTGTTAGTGGCTATGGTAAAGAAAGCTTAACTGATTAACTGCAGTTTGACTTGGACATGGTGCCAGCTCAGTAACCACAACCACTTCACTGTCCTGTGTGACACAACCACAACCTATTCATGCAGTGGTCAACTCTCTCTCTTTCTCAAGGATAATGCTTCCAGCTAACTTAGACATGCCTTTTTACCTTGTCAGAACTCTTATCCCGACAAACTGAACTAATTCAACCTGCAGAAGTATAAGAACCAAGCTATTCCCACTGACTCCAATACATTGAACGCTATTTTTTCTGACATCAGATATTTGTCCCGCGTATGTCACTAATATATAGCATGCCATAATATGGCATACATACAGCACATGTCTTCAAGATCTTTGACAAGTGCAGAAAGGACTTATTTACAGATGAAGCGAGAAGCATTGTATAAGGAATTCATTAAAAAAATGTATACTACCTGACCTCAACAAGTTCACCTTGATTACCGACCACAAACCACTGACTTTGTTCAATCCAGGTAACTCAGTACATACCAGCATTGGCTTCAGACAGAGGTGGGCCATTTTCCTGATGAGCTATCAGTTTAGCAACCAATCCAGATCTAATCACTAGGAGTGCGCCTAACAGCACAGTGTGGCGAGCGAGCTATTGCAACAACCTAAAATTTCTTTGTACAGCGCAGTGGCAATAGCTCACTAGCCACACTGCACTGTTGGGCGCACCCCTAGTTAATTAAATGATATTAAATGATAGAGCCGCCTCTTCATGCAATCAAATTGTATGGTATAGATTGTCAGTATAGCCATCAAACGCTACCTACCAGTTATATATTTTTTATAATTCTGTAATCAGAGAGGTATAAAAAATAAAATAAAAAATAAAAAAATAAAATAAAAAATAAATAAAAACCTATTACTTTGCCCAATAACTCAGCATACTGTATAGCCCCACTTCCCTGCTTACATATAGTATCTATGCATTATAACAAACACACTTAGTGGGACACTCTACTCACCAATAAAAATGCTAAAATAGAGCCTATCAAATCGTAAGTGCTTACTCTTCTGAATCTTACTATAAGCTTAAAATGTTCCTCCATGCTGTCAAAGTCCCGACCCAGCTGAATGAACTTAAAAGTGGTATCGATCGTCATTGACTCCACCCAAATTACATACACAAACTCCTCCCACTTACTTTGGAGAGGCCACACACCACACATATACACATACCAAATTAGATTTGAAGTAGACCTGAGAGTGTCTTGCTCGCCATAAGCATGAAAATGTGGATGCACTAAATAGGCTATCATAATCATACAGATGCATCACTCTGAGGAGCTAACGATAACATATCCAAGCCAGTTACACGGAGCATTTGAAAGAATATGCATTTGCATTGAGCAAGATTGCTTACTGAATAGAATGCAAGTGGTTGTAACTTCAACAAAATAATGGTAAAGCTCCTACATGAAGGAATGTGAGGATTAATCATGTGCTAGATTGTGTGTGTGTGTGTGTGTGTGTGTGTGTGTGTGTGTGTGTGTGTGTGGTCAGAGCTAGATAGATATAACTTTGGAAGATGGCACTAATCAGCACACCACAGGGAGGAGCCAGACACACCACTTTGTACTGTGGAGTGAACCTCCTGGACCTTGCCAGTTAAACCTAATGGCCAGAAGTGTTACCAATGAAGTCTGGACATCTGCAAGTCTTACTATACAACAACTGAGAAGACTGTCACTGACAATGGCCTGAATTTGTTTCTGAAGAATTCCAAGAATTACCAAAACCAATGGAATATGTCACACTACAGTGGCACCATCTAAATAGAGAGTACTCACATACTCTGATATGATAATGCTTAGGTACTTTCTGAATAATATACAAAACATGTAGTAAAAACAAAAAAAAACAAAAAAAAAACAAACAAACAAAACATGATAATGTAACTTACCAATAGACTCGGCAGATCTCACACCATCACAATCAGAGCCAAAGAGTTCCAGTATACCTGGGGAATCATCTTTTTCTTCAACAACAATAACTCCATTCCAATAGTCCCGAATAAGTTGTTTACGGTGAGGCATAATAACTTGCCTTGGAAGTAAGGAATATAGAGTAAAATGACAACCTATGAGCCCAGTTGAAAATATGTACCCATAGAGCTCCTGCAAACAAAGTTTGTTGGCATGACTATACTGTCACTATTTAGAACACAGCCACTTACCTTTACTTCGGCATTTATTTGGAAATCATGCTGGAGCCTTTGTCCACTGGGCAATCGAAATTGAACTGCACACTTGAGGCTCCTACAATTGTTAGTGTCATACCTCCTAGATAAAACATCCCTCAGCTGGGTGAGGTCCTAGACAGTAAAAATGATCAGATAAGAAAATGTACACTTGATGGGCACAAAATAATAGGACCTAAACAATAATTCAGTGGAAATCATGAATGGATATAGTACAGAAACACTTATAAATATAGGCATATATAAATTCAAAATTCAGCTAATGCGCAAATAAGAGTACAGTTAGTTACCTCTTCTCGCTTCGCATCTGAGGCTTGCTTTGCTGCCTGTATTGAGGGATAGATGAACATCGTGAAATCACTCAATGCCCCACTTGACAAGACATTAATTAACAAATAAAATATAACACATGCCTTTTCTTGGTCAATACGAAGAGACTCCGCATAAGCTTTGTCCTGCTCCTGGACTAGTTGGCGAGTTTCCTTTATTGCTTCCTTAATGTCACATTAAAATTATACAAATACCATCTTGAATGAACTCATCAATTATAATATAATAACAATACACACATGCTACACTGGCATATGTATGGGATACCTGAGTAATCTCAACAGCAGACGATGCACCTGACGACACATTGGAAGAACTACAATAATTCATATTTATAAGGGGAAGCTCATCACCACTGCTTTCACTACCCACTGCAACAGGCTCAGGAATCTACAAAAATATATCAGATTCTAGATGGACTAGTATCATAACAGATTAACCACCATCATTACCTCTTTGTCCAGGATGTATAGCGATCCTCTGCGTGAGCACACTGTATTTCCATCTGGTGATTGTTTGTCCGTCTCTACCAGCTTGTTCTCCTGCCCTGAATCCAGATAAACCCAATCGGATGAAAAATTACTAAATGCTCGCGATATGCAAGCGCGCACTGTTGATGCCGTAATCTGTTTGGTGAGTTGGATACTAAGAATTCTGCCTTGATCTTTCAACCTCTTTCGCACTTTTCCTTTGGGGATGTACGATGTTAACTTCGAAAGACGGCAAACAGAGACATTTACGGGCCTCCCTTGAGAAGTAGACCCTCTTTTCTTCTTAGCGTCCGGAATCCCATGCAGCTGTTGATTTGGGTTAAATGTTGGTCCTTTTTTCTGGTGACCACTACAGTGGCCAAAAAGAGTGCTAAGCTCCTTTGCTCCTGTATTATTCAAAGGTGGCTTTATTAAACGTTCACAAATGTTAGCTGATTTTTGGCTTTGATTATTCTCCTACAAACAACAAAGTAACAAATAGTGAAGAAAAGCAACTTAACACTCAAATTAGGAAAAGGGAATGAAAGCTATGAAGATATTTTATAAGTATGCAATTTTCATAAGCCATGCTCATAAAATATTCCCCATATTACTCTGACTCATGAAATAAGTTGTTTATTGTAACTCCCTGATCTGTTGTGTTTTTTTTGACCATTTTCAGTACATTTCACTAAATTTCCATCCGCTGCTCTCAGAGAAATTGCCTGAAGGGTTGTTAGGCCATGTGGCTTGATGACAAAGTTGTAGTATTGGTGGCAGGTGCACTTAACATGTCATTATGAGCTGGCTTTATCTACCACAGGTTAAACTCAGATCAGCAGGGACTAACCACCAGAGCTTGAAGCCTGAACAGAGAAACATGTGTGAGCTTCATACAAGATTAACTGAAGCATTTTAGCTTTACCAATGCTTATAAGAATAGGAGGGAGGCAGGAACACTTACTGTGAAGCTCATTAATAATGTACTCACTAAACATTTCAAGTACAGAAGGAAAACTTCAGCCAGAGAGAACGAATTCCGTAGCTTATACCTCTGTGAACAGTAAACTGAAGTGCACAAATCAATGTCAAGAAACACTCCAAACAGATCTAACTGGTACTTATACCTATTCTTATGCCACTAAAAATAAGATCAACACTCAATTTCACCTTGCAACATGCAACTACAAGACTAGTCCCACAACCCCACTTTTTATTTTTTATTTTTTATTTTATTTTTTTTATTTTTATTTTTTATATATTCTTGCAAAATAGCAAAGGGTTTGCCAACTAGCTTTAGCAAGCTAATACTAAGGCTACCCAAAGTACAACAACAGCAACAAAACAAGAAACAAAGCAAATAAGGAATGATACAAACGAACAGTGAGCTACACAACCACCCACACACCTGCCTCTCCACTACAGCACGAATTACGCTTCTGTCTGGAATAGTATCCATCTCTCCAATGTCAACAAACTCGCCACTCCAATCTTCGCGTTTCAGCTGAAGGAAAACTTGACAAGTTGGTGCGATAACATCCTCAAACATAGTTCTCAGAACTTCAAGTGCAGAGTTAAAATCTCCTTTCATAGGGTCTACTTTGAACTTCACTGGGCGTTTTCTCTCTCCAAAGCAACAAACTCTTTTTCTGCGCCATCAGCGCTACTAAGACTAGTGAGTCCCAGACACGGTTCCTCGCTACTGCAGTTAGCAGCCATCTTTACACTTCCACACCTACGAACATGCGTGCAGGTGTAGGGTGCGCGCTTGAAAAAGCAGCGCAACCATTACCACATTAATTTTGGGATGCACAGTTCACTGACCCGGTATTATGCACATAAATACTATTGTTGTCAATATGGGAACTTGCTGAAAATACTACAACTCGAAAGACAATAAAAACAACAACAACAACAAACATCAAGGTGAACAATCATGAAGACAACAACACATTACATGAAAACAATAACAAAACCAAATAATCTGTTTCATGATGTACTGTTATCATCTCAGTGGGAAACTGAATGCAAATATTCCATTACCAAGCACAGCTGCAGTTAAGCAGTGTTGTTGATCCACTTCAAGACAGTGATAATTATGGTATTGATTTATACTTATCAGTCAGACAAATGGAAGCGTCCTCGAGGAACATTTACAGAGTCTGGTTCCGGTAAAGGAATCTCATCATCAAAACTACTTCCATATTGTTCACGCTCTCAAAAAAATCCAGAGCCGAAAGTCCGGATGAACGAAGCTGTAATGATCCCCTGACAAAAAGTTGATGAGGCGATAGATGCGCTGCAGTTCTAATTCCATGGTGATTCCAACCCTCTTGAAATACTTTCAAGGCTCGATTGATTCTAGGAATAAAAACATAGTGGAGGGCAAACAAATGCATTTCATTCAATGAATCCAGCAAATCAGACTGCTCAAGAAAATAGAACAATCTATAATACAGTGATGTCACACTACGATGCATATCGACCCATAGCCTCTCTATTCGCTGATTATGGGTGGAGGACCCAGTGATCATGCTACTTCTGCCAGTACCTCTGTGCTGCAACATGTGGGATGCAATGGCGACATTTTCTCCGCCGAAATCTGATCTAACTCGGGAAGGCAGACCAAATCTTTCCACAGCTCCCAAGAACAGTCTTAGCACAGTCGCAGATTTGTTATTGTTAGCACACTAGGTAAACAATCATTCTAGAGTGGCCATCTACTCCTCCATGTGTGACAATACGCCAACGTATTAACTTGTGGTGACCATTTGCAATTCATACAATTTGATTAACACATTTACTTACTCACATATACATTCCACAAATAGAACTTGATTAATAGAATTAATAGGGAGGTCAAGCACCACCACAAGGTAAGGGCATTGATTTTGTATAAGCAACTCTTTAGTAAGTATGTGATGACCTGTACATGCTCAACCACTTCAAATTGAGAGTTCGCTTATGGTGGATTCTAGCCAAGTGCAGATTATCAACAACAAAAAATTATATCAGATATGATTTGATCACATTTTCTAATACCAAAAATGAGGGTTAGGGCACATAGAGAACAAAGTGAAAGCCAACAAAAAAATTGAGTAAATTAAGCTGATGATCACTCAACCATCAAAATAAATAAATAAATAAAAATAAAATATAATAATAATAATTTATCACTTCACAATTTCTTTCTCAGCCTTCTTTATATGTATTCTCTCTCTTTCACAGGCTTTTTCAAACAATACAGAATTAAAAATAATTGGTCGCCACCGGGAATCCTGGGTTCGATTCCCGGTGGCGACCAAATATTTTTAATTCTGTATGGTTTAAAAAAGCATGTGAAAGAGAGAGAATACATCTAATGAATAATAATAATAATAATAATAATAATAATAATAATAATAATAATAATAATAATAGCACTTCAAATTGACACTTAAATTTATATTACCTATGTGCCACAGACAATTTGGTCCTGGAACACTGTAGGGACGTCGCTGTATGGCCATTCCTTGCCACCGCAAAACTACATTCAGTGGATCACACGTTCGTATGGCCTGGCGAACACGTTCTCGTGTCACTCTGTAACCATGAGCTCGTAATGCTCCAATAATAAACGTCTGACCCACCCTAGGATGCTACACTAATGTGTACCTCACAAATTCAATCAACTGCGTGTCTTGTATAGCTGGGTGGGGTTCTTCCAGTAGTCCATATTCAGCTCTTCTTCGATAAATGGTCATCCGTGATACCTTCAGGATATCAGCTATGGCAGCCCACGAAAAGGATAAGGAGCGCATATGTTGTAACTGTTCCTTGCTTATTTTGAACTTGGGTCGCCCACGATGACGGGAGTATTCCAATGGGGTTACATAGTGATATTCAGTACTTCGCCTGTCTAGTGAGTCATAATAACTCCTCCACTGCTCCAGGGTACCCTGAATACTCTCTAATAGCAGGTTGAGGTCAGAGTAAATGCTCCTCAATTCTGGGAGAGGTTCTATTACCGAAATTAATGCTTGGAGACTCCGACTGCATATAGAAAAACGCTCAATAGCATACTCCGTAAAGTGCTCATTCGCCAAACCGAACTGTCTGTCACAGGAAATTAAAAAAGATGAAAGTTGAGTAAACAATAACGTCCATTCACTAGGAACCTCTTCACTAGGAATTTCGGTAGCCATTCTCGATTCCACAAATCCACCGCCAGAAAAGCGCTTCGGTAAAGGAAGACCGTAGTGCTTGGTAAAGGGTATTGTACCAAGCCACCACAGTAAAGATGTACTCAGCAAACCGAGCACCTCACCAGCGACTCCAGTAGAATGTCAAGCAACACAACATCTTGTTAGGCGACTAATGCAACAGAGTCAAGGTCCTTCTGGAGTGGTACAAATTACTACAGGTGGTCAGGTATATAAGGGCATACCTTCAATATTGCAAATTATTTATCATAATAAAAAATTATTACAGCCCATTACATTGGTGCAAGTGGCAAGTTGCAGAGTTTCTTCTTCGAAGGCCAGTACACGAACTGTGAAAAGGAGAAGTGAAGTATTAGAATCGGTGAGGGACATGGTAAGTGGAAACGACAGTAGAACCCAGTTCGCTGCTGAGGTGAACTGCTTAACTCTGTCACAAAGACAGGAGCTTCATCAGAAGGTCCAGCTCCCACTAGTAATACCAGCAGACCATACCCTTGCCATGAAAGCTGACCTCGCTATTTCCTGGACCAAATTAAGAATACTGAGAAGGTAAATTTAAAGGGGAAAATATAATAATAATAATAATAATAATAATAATAATGAACGCAATAACATTATTACAACAACAACAAAATACCTTGACAACAATGCATTTTTTAGATGGTTTAAATCCTTAAATGTCTCCATCACCAGTGAACGCAAGCAGCATAGCCTGGCCAAGGGGATAGTTGGCGAGAACTTAAAAGCAGAGCGTGCACCATTTTCCTGTGACAAGGATGAGGTCCGAGAATTGCCATTTGTGCACAGGCCCAATCTGATTGTGGCTATTGCAGATACAGTGGACCAGCATGAAAGGTATATAATAAATTGTATTATTAAATTAAAATTAAATTTACCTTAGATCTGGTGATGGTCTAACATGGCATGGTGGAGCAATTCCAACTGGTGAGCTATGGTTAAAGCTTGGAGGTGACAAAGGTCACGGTAGTTTTAAACTGACACTGCAGTTGGTAAATACTGCTCACCCTAATTCCATTAAAGAGACCATGATACTCTCCGTTTTCAAAGCTGGGGACTCCACTATCAAATAGCACACAGCCCTAGACATGTATAAGAGCATGTCATAGAAGCCTAGGGAATGCAGATTAAGTAAGAAATTTTCTAACCTTCATCCCTATTACTTGCATATTTGTCAGGAGTTGCACAATGCGTCTGTTTCTTTCTGGTGACTACGAGTTCCTTCGTAAGATGTATGGACTGAGTGGTGCAAGTGGTGAGTGGTCTCTGTCTTAAGCTATGCAATATAGAGCACATACATTTGTTTAAAGGTCGGCACAACTGCCTATGGTGCCACATCACCAGTGCCGACTTGTCCGTACCTGCAACCCAAAGAAGCCCTTTTCCTTTGCGATCTCTTCAGACCTTGAAAGATGACCACTCCCGTTTCCTTTCACAAGGTCTAGGTGACATTAAAATGGCAAAATTTTACAACAACGTAATTGGAGAGATTATTTTTGACATCCCACTGGAAAATGTGAGAATTTAATTAGGTATAAAACAAGAGCAATAAAAAACTTACGGTTTGTGTAGGTATGCATTCCTGGATTACATCTGTTACTGGGAATTTTCAATTGCTTATGGACGTTGCTTGAGAAGCGCTGCAAAGAGCTAGATTTCTCTGTGGCCATAGAAGGTGCCTCAGCTGGAAGCTTTCAAAGTGACAGTGCTGATATGCTGACCAAATGGTCAAACCTACAGTCAGAAGTAAAGACATCTGTTCAGTATGCTGAAGTAATTTCAGATCTACTGACTTACTCAACTCTAACTGTGGATGATGTCACCACTAGTTCACTGCACCAGAGTCTTGTGACCGAGTTAGACACTGCCAAAAGGAAAAATAAGGATCTGGTATGTGGGGTTGAGTAATAATTAGGCTGTTGATGACAAAGTTACCTGTTAATGTAATAGGAAACCAAATTAGCAGATATTGAAGCTGTACTCATAAGGAAATGTGATGACACAAAAGGCCCCTACTACAGCAGCCTTGAGAAAAACCTGGACCAGCTGACTCAGCACATGACTTGGACGAGGGGTAGTTAATGCTGACTGCTCTGATTCCATCACACAGAGTGGTGATACTAGCGGACTTGACCTAAGTTAATGCATTTTTTCAATATATTTTATTTATTTACCTTGAGAAGTTGATGGACATGGCAACAAACGTGCCCCCTTGGTATGCCTGCCTCTTTACATAAGGCGGCCAATTTGTTTATGGAGGCATTTGACTTGTTTGGCCATTGCCACAGGGGCTACAATTCTTCTCATTATATGAATGATGAAGCAGTCACTGACCTAGGTAATTGTGGGGTTCGTCGTCAGGGTCTTACGCCTTTTGTCTCGCACAGGTAAGAGCCCAGGCCGTTATTACTCTGGGTCCTACAGGAATAGATTAATAGGGTACGCTGCCACCAGAGTAAGTGTGGCGAGTTTCTGCACGTAGGTAACTAGTTATGTTTTAATAAAATTAGTTACAATACACGATAACACAAGAAGACAGAAAATGATAATTACGTCAAGTCTGACTTACACACTAACTGCCAATGACCTGCACGCACATGCTTAAGTACGCACACACACACACAACCAACCAATCAGATCTTGTGCACGTGGCTAGTCCACGTGCACAAGTGTACACCCCAAATACTTAAAACTCATAATCACGCACAACATTACAAATCAAATCCAATGAACGCACAACACGGAAATAAATGAATACATACAAAAACTGTTCTCTTCTTTCACTTCTCTCTTCTTTCTTCTCCTCTAGTCTGTTCTCTTCTCTGCTCTCTCGGCTGCCCTTTCCCCACAGTAATGTTAAAAATTTATAAATATTAATTATGATTACTATTCTAATTTATTAGAATCACATATTACCAAGTTTTTGAAGTTTTACCGGAGAAGTTTCATTCAGCTACAATTTTACCGAAGATGCACATCCTCGAAGACCACTTCGTTCCCTGGATTCAGAGATGGAGATTAGGCTCTGGACTAATGGGGGAACAGGGGGCCCGAGTCCATCCACGCTCACCGAGAGAGTGCATCATGGTATCCCCAACAACCTGGAAAGACTGAAATATATTTTTAAAGAGCAAACACTAGAGTCTGCACCTGCCCTTACCTGTCTCAGACCACCTGTGAACAAGAGAGGGCCATACAAAAAGAGACAAACACCACCAGCAAAGAAGAGCAAGCTTTCTGATGATCAGCAATAGCCACTTGAGAAAGCTGCTCCAATTGTACTGCATTACTTAGATATCTTTCTATTGTTTGTCTGTTATACAACTAACACCATTAGGCAGTAGGGCATTTAAAGACCTTTAAAACCGCAAGATCGTGTGTAGTCCTTTATAAAAAAATGTTAGCTAGTTAGAATATATTTCACAATGACAGATAAGCTTCCTACTTTCTTTAATATCTTATGTTATCCAATAAAGTTCCTGAGACTTGCTACACCACTTGCAGATATTTCTTTATCAAACTCACGGTTACTATAAGAGGAGCTGCCAAGGGAGAAAAAAAATTTGTGGGCTAAGTGCTCGTTATCCGGTGAAAGGAAACGGCTGTGCTTAAGTTAGGGCCTCACTTCCGGGGGAGGAATTGTCGTGTGGAGAGCCGCCGCGGTCCTGTGACACCGGATCATTACGAGGGAAGTCGATATTGTTTTTTTTTCTTTCTAGAAATGAACGTTTCTAAACATTGAAAAAGTTCCGTATACTTTCCGGGTCACTAAAGGGCGCGGTTCTTTCCGCGGGCACTTATCGATAAATTGAATTTCCATTTTCCGTAAATTAAAAACTGAAAAAAAGTGAGTTATCTTTAAGCGACGTGCTCTGTGTGAAAGAAACGCTTTTAAGAGCTGAATCTTTGGAGAAAGCTAAAGGAAGGTACGTAGATACTGTCTAGCAAAAATAATTTTTTTTGTCAAACTAACCGCTCATTATCTCAAAATGAAATAGTGCTCAAAGTGGGCTGTTTTCGAAGATCCTGTCACTGACATTCTGAGAGTTATTTCAGAGATTGTTTACCCAATTTGCTGTAAACACCATGGCTGAGCTACAGAAAATGGATGATATGAGAAAATATGAAGACGCACTTATATCTGCTGTAGAGAAGATTCATAATTTGGAAAAATTTGCTAACTCTCTGTTCTCTCAACGGTTAATTCCAGAAGACATTCACAATAACTTCTTCTCATTGGATCCTGATCCTGATCATTTGGATCCAGCTTTAAAAGCAAGGTATTTGTTGCATGTTGCATTGGCAACTACTAATACTAAGGCAAGCCAGGTTAATACTCTCATTAAAGCATTGAGCAGTGTTAGAGAAATGAAAGCAGTTACTTACAATTTGCTGAAGGAAATCAATGGAAGTGAGGCTGGTAAACCTAATGCTGTAAATTTCTTTGATGAGGACACCGATATAGTCTTAGAAATGCATGTAAATTTGTTAGCAGAGATATTACAAAAGGTGTCACATAAATGGGAGGAAATTGGAATAGCTCTAAATCTTTCTAAGTCTAAAATAGATGAATGTCATAATAGTCGCACTAATAACCTTAGACTATACAATATACTGCTACAATGGTATAATGATCGTCAACACCCAACATTAGGAGCCTTAAAGAAAGCTCTTAAAAATGAAATTGTAAGTGAAGCTCGGGTATCGAAAAACTTTGTCAAAAAATTTCAAGAAAAAATTCTTACTTTTGTACCTCCTCTGACTGAAACAGCACATCAGAAAAAATCTTCTTTTACATTAAAACCAAACTACTACAAAGTTTCTGATGGTAAGTCTACGATTTTAGAAGCAACAAGTGCTTGTAATGAATCAGAAAAGTACCACTGGCTTAAAAATGGAGAGCCACTCTGTGATGATTTGAAATATAGCGGAGTATGCCAGAAGTTTCTGCTAATAAAAAAGGCATGCCAAGGAATACAGGGAAATTATAGCTATAGCATTGGACAAAACGAACCAACAACTTTAAAAGTTATTTTCTCTCTTGAAAAAAAGAATCTTCTGAAATTTTACAAAAGAATACCTGAAATAAACAATGACTCGTGGCCTCCAGTAGGAAGCTCTAGTTTCATTAAACTAGCACTTATTAAGGAGAACAGACCTTACAATAAAATCCATGATGATTCAGTTAGGGGAGACATGGATGACATTTTGAAAGAGAAGGAAACAGGAGAGTATAAATTATTATTCCAAAAATATGAGGAAGGAGCGCTTGTCTTGATAGAAGGACGACCAGGTAGTGGTAAAACTACTCTAACTCGAAAAATGAGTAAAGACTGGGCCTCTAAACCTGATATTTTAATGGGCGCCAATTTGGTTTTCCTAATTTCATTACGCATGTTAAGCTCTCAAGGTCTTACATTATCTTATATTCTGGAACTTTTTTATAGTAGTTCTGACATGAGAAAAGAATTAGTAGATAAAATAGAAAAACAGAATGGCAAAGGGTGCTGCTTTATTGTTGATGGTTTGGATGAATATCAGCCAAGAAATGATCCCAACAATCTCATTCATAAACTTCTGTATCGAAAATACCTCCACAATTCTATGATTATTGTGGCTTCACGTCCTATAGGGTCCGTTGATTTGAGACGTTACGTTAAAATATCAAAAAGAATAGAAGTGCTTGGTTTCTCTAAAGAGTCTATATTCAAATATGTGGACTCCTATTTCTTGCAAAATGAACACAGCATGCAAAAAGCGGGTGAATTAAAAGACTACTTAAGAAGTCATGTAAACCTATTACATATGTGCTATTTGCCTGTGCATGCTGCCATGATATGCTTCATCTACCAACAGCCTATTGAAGACATTCCAGTAACTGAGACTAAAATGTATGAATATTTCACACTTCTAACTATCAAGCGCAAGTTAGAATGTGATGGCAGTCCAGTAGAATATGATTCACTAAATGATTTGGATGGAGATATATTTGAGTCATTTACTAAAGTTTGCAAGCTAGCTTTTGAAATGACAATACAGTCCAAGCAAACTGTTACTTTGGGCCCCACTCTTTCTAAAAATGGTTCCGATGTCCATTCCTTGGGCTTAGTTACTGTAGATAAAACAGCAAAACTGTTTGGTGTGAAAGATTTGTACTCATTCTTACACTTGACCTTTCAAGAGTTTCTCACTGCATATCACATATGCACATGTCCGATAGAAGAACAGCAGAAAATAATCACACAATATGTCGAAAGCAAGGAGATGCTCAATGTATGGAAGTTTTTTTGTGGATGTAGCATATTTGATAACAGCAGTGAGCGCTTAAATCAAATTATAACATCCAGGCATTCCAATGACTTGTATAGAATACAGTGTGCCTTTGAGTCACAACAACGAATAGTTTGTGATTCTATATTGGAACACAAGCTTTTGGAATTTAATGACCATACATTTTTACCACCTGACTGGAGTGCATTATCCTACACTTGCAATGAAACTTCTAAGGTTGTCACCAGATTAGCATTCAACAATTGTAATCTAGATGTAGCTGAAGCTCAAATGTTCATAGAAAAACTAGACAGGAGAAAATAGATGGCATAGAATCACTTAGCTTCTCTCACAAGACTAATCACATATGCACCCTTGGCGTTTTCCAACTATTTCTAAGTAAATTCCAGTTCCTTAGAGATATTGGCTTGGAAAATACAGAGATAGGAGCAGAAGAAATAAAAATATTAAATAAACAACCCACACTGTCACACCTGAGGTACCTAGGAATTTCTATGCCTCTTAGACCAAGTAAGATAGATCAAATGTTTATACTGGGATTCAAGTCAGAAGATCAGTTACTAGAAGAAATGTCATTGAAAATGTCATCTCTTGAAGAAATACGGTATAGCTACAATGAACTTAGTAACGAAACACACAAAAAATGTCTTATTCTTCTTTTAAAACATTTTAAATGCAAAATCAAGCCACTTAGTGAGATTCCAATCCGTGTTTTAAGTAACTTAGAGTTTGAACTAGTAATGGTGCCAAAATTCCTAGATACTCCTCACTTAGTCCTTGTGAACTGTGACTTATGCGATTCAAACTTAGACACTCTACAGAATCTAGTTCATGAAAACTTGCAAGTACTTCAATTAGATTGTAATAAAATCACTTGTAGGGGAACAACAGCATTGTCTCAACTTATAGAGAAGTGCACTAACCTAACCCACTTGTCTCTGTCTTGTAACCTGATTGGTAGTGATGGTGCCATCACTATATCTAATTCTCTGTTACCTTCTTCTAAATTACTAGAGTTAGATTTGGAAGGAAATGATGTTGGGGATGAAGGAGCACTTGCTCTAGCTGAGGCTGCTGATAAAATGCAAGACAATTTTATACTAAAACTAGGCAATAGCCACATTTCCCATGAAACTTGTGAAAGGATACAAAAGCTCAGCAATTCAGTAGAAATAAAAGAGGAAAGTTCAATTCGAGTTTCAAAATATGTTAATTTGTCTCATCCCTCATCGGCACAAAGAGTGATGCCCTGTTTTGAACATTTATTAGTATTAAACTTTAGTGGTAAAAGAATATCTAAGTCAGTGTTAGAAGAATTAGTGAATGGTCTAGAACACTGCAGATTCCTGCACACTTTAAATCTCAGTCGCTGCAGTTTGAGTGAGACACGTGCCTCGTTTGGCAGAGTTCAGAAGGATAGTTTCACATATTCTTTTGAAGATCGTATATTGAGTAAAAGCTTGAAGGTACTTGACCTCAGTTACAATAATCTATGCGATGATGACTTACAGTGTGTGGCATATTACTTTAGAAACATCCAGATAGAGATATTGAATTTGAGCAATAATAAAATAGGAACCTATGGTGCTGCTGCATTGGCAAGATGGCTTAGAATAGGCAAGAGAATATATGAATTCAAGGAAGAGGAAATATCTCGCAATGACGGATACATTGGACTTTTATGTCCAACCTTATTGAATAACCGTGTGATTAGAAATGGATCAGATGGCAAGTCATATGCAGATGAAGGTCACCAGTGGAGCAGTAGCTTGTTGGAACTGAATCTAAGTGGCAATAAAATAGGCGATGAAGGGGCAGCTGCATTAGGCTATGGATTGAAGTATTGCCAAAACTTACAATCTTTAAATCTTCACAATACTGAAATATTATCATATGGTATCGAAGTTTTACTAATGGGATTAAAGGAATGCCATGCATTACAAAGCCTGAATTTAGATGGTAACTACTTTCCATTACATACAGAACAACTGTGGGAACTTCCAAAGTCAATTCAACATCTGAGCTTAAACAATGTCAGTTCTAGGGAAACGACAAATACAGCTCAAGTTCTGCTCCAAGGATTAAATAGGTACTGTAACTTGAAAACTTTAAACCTGGAGAATACTCGTATCAATTCTGATGTTGATGAAGTTAGAGCATCAGGTGAAAATTTAAAGTTAGATGCAAAATTGGTAGAATTGAGAATTGGGAGTAATACTAATATTTTGGGACTTTTGGTTGAAAACATGAGGCAATGTCAACTGGTAGACTTAAATCTTAGTAGCATTGAACTACACGAATTTTGTGGTGCCAGATTGCTGAGTGAAAGGTTGAAACATTGCCCTCAGATGAAGATTTTAAATCTCAGTTCCAACAAACTAGACTCAAATGATTTTCAGTTACTGTCTGAGGGATTACAAACCTGCAGACATTTGGTAAAGCTCAACTTGAGTGACAACAACATGGACTCTGTGGGGGCAACATGTTTGGCTAAAGGCATTAACCATTTCTGTGAAATTAAATCTATTTATCTTGAGAAGAATATTATTGGCTCAAATGGAGCAGCTGCAATGATGGAGGCTTTGAAGAATAGTATCTATTTGGAATGCGTGCAGTTAGAGTGTAATGGTATAGGTCCAGAGGGAGCATCAGCAGTAGCAGATTGGATTAGTAGCACTTCAATAAGGCCACCAAGACAAAATTCCTCTTCATTAAGGACATTAAATCTTGCTGGTAATCAAATACACACGAATGGCACTGCAGTTCTAGTGGGTGCTCTACAATTCTGTAAAAATCTACATTTTCTGGATTTGTCAAACAATAAGATAGATTCTGAATCTGCTGATGGTCTCGCATGTGGGTTACAAAGGTGCACACAGTTGCAAAGTCTCCGTCTAGACAACAACTACTTTGATGGAGAAAGTGCTATTATTCTGGCAGAAGGTCTGAAATATTGCCAATCTCTGGAAACATTGTCGCTTTCGGGCAACAAAATTGGAACTGCTGATGCAGCACGTATGGCTGTGGGACTGAAACATATTAGTATCAAGAATTTATATCTGAAAGACAATAATATAGACAGTCAACATGAATTAGTCGATGCATTGCCACATTGCAATATCTACACTGACTTAGGCCTTACGAATAAAGAAATAAGAAAGAGCAACAAGAGTTAAACTCTGATTAATGTTGATGTTTTTTATATTTTTTATTAGTAGCATTATAACTGAAAAAGCTGTTGTGTTTCATCCATTTACTAATTGCACTTCATGACACTCTCTGCATGTACTGCATTATTTTCCTATTTATTTTTTGTGCACCATTACAATTTTGATATTATATTTAAAGCACGGTAAAAGAAGGGGGGATAAGCAGATCTGCTATCTACATTCATATTTTCAGCTATTCTATTTTATGGCAGAAAAAAGAATGAGTGAACAAAGATAATTCATTGTTTGCAATGGTTTAGCTATACAGAAACACAATGCCATGTGTAGACACACAGTGTGCATTGATATCTTGTGGATATTATGGTAGATATTTGCTCCTCAGACTCTCCAGCCACAATACTTTTAGTCACTGCCACTAGGGTTAAAGCTGACCACGCCAAACGAGGGGGACTTGATGAACACAAAAACGGTACCCTTACACTTTCAACTATTATTTGATGTGCAGCAATACATGTCCATTAATACACTCGCGGCTAACTCTGACACACATTGCTACACACATTATGTTTTAAAATTTGTTAAATCAGCAGTTCTAAATATGTCAATATCAAACCAAATACATTCCTTAACTTACTTTATAGCTATAGCTACATATTGCATTAACCACTTTAGCAGTTTTCTTGAAAGTAAAACGTGTTGTTAATTGCACCATACACTCCAATTATTAATAAATACCATGGTGATGATGGCGGAGGCGGGGGAGGGGAGGGTGGGGGGGGAGGGTTGATGAATTCGTAGATTTAAGTGAGTGATGTGCTCTTAGTATTAGTCAGGCTATAAGCTCTAACCACAATAGTCGCACTTTGAGGGGACAAGGACAAAAATAAATAGCTGAAAATATTTCTTTTACAAATTAAGAGATGACTGAATATACTAGCAAAAGTGATAATAAACATAAAGAACCTGAGTTTGACAGCACTCAGAAAAACAACAACAACAACAACAAAACAACAACAAAAGAGAATCTAATCATCTATCCAGAGCTTGATGTGGAAGTCTCTCCTACCATCTTTGGCTGGATGTGGAAGTCTCTCCTACCATCTTTGGCTGGATGATATCTGGATTCATGAATGGGCCCAACAACACTTCAGTCCTCACTGTGCAAGTCCAGGAAGACACTCTCTAAGATCCTGGACCCCAAGGATGGAGCAGTGATGTTCCATTTTAATGACACTTACTCATGACAAGAGCTGGATGGACATTACAAGATACATAACATCAGGATGCTTGTAAGAGAGGTGATGAGAAGGTTTCAGCCATTGCTGAACATGCTTGGCAGCAACACGCCCCATTAAATAGGAAGAGGTAAGAGTTGTAGACAGAGCCAGTAATAATCATGAGTTAAAGATCGAGGAAGCTCTACACATACAGATGACACCAGACAACAACACGTTTAACAGAGACATAGGTTTAGAGCTTCCAGAATGCTGGCTGTCTAAGCTGCGTGCAAATTACCTTTCAAGATATGATAAACAGTAAGGTACCCTTAAGCAATCTTGCTGTTTATTGTGATTATTATATCACCACAAAGAGTTCAACCTCAGTTGACCACAGAAGAGGACTTCAGCAAGAAGTCAAAACATCGGGTTATATTGGCTGTTAGAACGAGAAATTTGTTATCATTGGCGAGCGAGCGAGACATTATACAGTAGCATTGAATTGAGAACTGGGGATATTTGTTATCGAGCGAGCGAGATACTACTAGTGATGTGCTTGAGCACAAAATGGTGAGCGAGCTTAAAACTATACTACTGTTAGATAGCTTCTAACACTCAAGCTACTAAAAAAGGTCTTCTAAATTACGTGTACATGGTAAAGGGGGTCCAGTGCCACAGTAACCATTTCCGCAACTGTTTGAAAACAAAAACAACAACTACAAACTACGTCCAGATCCTGAGGGTGAAGCCCGAGGAAGATGGCGGTTATCTAGTGATAATTCCGAGAGTTGCCATGGTTTAACTATTTTATACCATAGTTACCTTTTTGAACAGAGTAAAAGGCCAAATAAAAAGAGAGGACATTGTTGTTTTGAGTGGAAAATATGTCCAGTGAATGTAGTGAAAGTCCTTCCGAAACACTGACAACAATATAAGTGCATTTCATTCCCTTTCTGCTGCCTTCTAACAAAAACAGTGGTGACTGAGCAATGATCCAGTGAGGTTCACAAGTCAAGACTTAATAGTCCAATAACTAATTCTCCATGTTTTCAGTTCTTTATACAAGGATGGAGTAAATTCACAAAGAAAGCTTTGTACAAGTTAAAAATAAAAAAATAATAAAAAAATAAAAAAGACTTTCATTCATAGCTCAAAACATGACACATCACTATATGTCATAATTATTAGTGTATCTCATTCTATTTTGTCAACAATAAATTCTTCTGTGTGCAATTTAAACTTTTTGTGGTACAAAAATAAAATTTTCCAGAGATTGAAGGGGATAACACAGGGGAATAATAATCAATGGCTGAGCAACTATACTATATATATATATATATATATATAGTACTTATTACATGAGTCAGAGTGTGATATGGTGAAATAAGCAAAAAAAATATTCTATGAATTTTGAGTGTAGATGGCAAAGGGTGACCACAACACTAGCTATTATTTTTTCTTGACACAAATTCCGAAATACCACAAAGTCAGCTTTCTTTCATCGGCTTGTAGCATCCTATATCAGAACAGTTTTCCTCTCATGGAAACTACACCAATATCCTTGTGAGTTCATCTTCACTGTACCACTCTTCACTGAACTCGGAAAGTTTGATGGAGTGCTTCTAACTTGAGGCAGAGTTTATAAGCCCATGCAATGTATATGTTTGCGTGCATGTGTGTGTGGCCCAGGGGGCTTCTGCCATCTCGCAGAACAGTTCCTCCAAAACAGTCACATATTAACCTGGCGTATGCTAATTAGAGGAAGACCATCAGACGAATTAGGCTGCGATGGTTAAGTTCAAAAATGTTAGTCTTCACAGAGTATTGAGGCATAGCGAATGGGCTAGGTCCCTCACAGTCTTCACATAGTATTGCGGCATAGCTAATGGGCTAGGCCCCTCACAGTCTTCACAGAGTATTGAGGCATAGCTAATGGGCTAGGTCCCTCACAGTCTTCACATAGTATTGAGGCATAGCTAATGGGCTAGGCCCCTCACAGTCTTCACATAGTATTGAGGCATAGCTAATGGGCTAGGCCCCTCACAGTCTTCACAGAGTATTGAGGCATAGCTAATGGGCTAGGTCCCTCACAGTCTTCACATAGTATTGAGTCATAGCTAGTGGGCTAAATCCCTCACAGTCTTCACATAGTATTGAGGCATAGCTAATGGGCTAGGCCCCTCACAGTCTTCACAGAGTATTGAGGCATAGCTAATGGGCTAGGCCCCTCACAGTCTTCACAGAGTATTGAGGCATAGCTAATGGGCTAGGCCCCTCACAGTCTTCACAGAGTAATGAGGCATAGCTAATGGGCTAGGTCCCTCACAGTCTTCACATAGTATTGAGGCATAGCTAATGGGCTAGGCCCCTCACAGTCTTCACATAGTATTGAGGCATAGCTAATGGGCTAGGCCCCTCACAGTCTTCACAGAGTATTGAGGCATAGCTAATGGTCTAGGTCCCTCACAGTCTTCACATAGTATTGAGGCATAGCTAGTGGGCTAGGTCCCTCACAGTCTTCACATAGTATTGAGGCATAGCTAATGGGCTAGGTCCTCACAGCCTTCACATAGTATTGAGGCATAGCTAATGGGCTAGGTCCCTCACAGCCTTCACATAGTATTGAGGCATAGCTAATGGGCTAGGTCCCTCACAGTCTTCACATGGTATTGAGGCATAGCTAATGGGCTAGGTCCCTCACAGTCTTCACATAGTATTGAGGCATAGCTAACGGGCTAGGTCCCTCACAGTCTTCACATAGTATTGAGGCATAGCTAATGGGCTAGGTCCATCACAGCCTTCACATAGTATTGAGGCATAGCTAATGGGCTAGGTCCTCACCGTCTTCACTTAGTTATTGAGGCGGCATACGCTAAGGGGCTAGGTCCTATAGTATTCAAAAGTATGGAGGCAAAGCTAATGGGCTAGGTCCTCCAGTCTTCACCAAGTATTGAGGCATAGGAATGGCTAGGTCCATACATTCTCACATAGCATTTAGGCCATAGTAATGGGACTAGGTCCTCACCAGTCTCACATAGTATTGAGGCATAGCTAATGGGCTAGGTCTCTCACAGTCTTCACATAGTATTGAGGCATAGCTAATGGGCTAGGTCCCTCACAGTCTTCACATAGTATTGAGGCATAGCTAATGGGCTAGGTCCCTCACAGTCTTCACATAGTATTGAGGCATAGCTAATGGGCTAGGTCCCTCACAGTCTTCACATAGTATTGAGGCATAGCTAATGGGCTAGGTCCCTCACAGTCTTCACAGAGTATTGAGGCATAGCTAATGGCTAGGTCCCTCACAGTCTTCACATAGTATTGAGGCATAGCTAATGGCTAGGTCCCTCACAGTCTTCACATAGTATTGAGGCATAGCTAATGGGCTAAGTCCCTCACAGTCTTCACATAGTATTGAGGCATAGGTAATGGCTAGGTCCCTCACAGTCTTCAATTGATGCCCTTTGTGATGCACAAGCACTATTCTTCTGTTGCACCTGACTCTGAGAGAGAGAGTCAAAGTGCAGCATGTATATAACATGAACCAGGTGTACTCCTGGAAGTCCTTTACCAAGTCATATAACATTGTATTTTGCTCAAGCTATTGCAACCCAAGGCCAGCCAGCACCCAGCCAGATTGTCAAGTTTAAGCCTGGTAAAAAGCAAGAGGAATATTTCAATGCAGAGTCAGCCATTACGTGATACCACCACACACACAACGAGTATCACTGAGTCAATATGTGGCACACACACACATACACACAGCACAAACAACACACACACACACAGAGCATAAACAACAAACACACACATACACACAGCACAAACAATACACACACACACACAGAGCATAAACAACAAACTCACACAGCACAAACAACAACAACACACACACGCACACACTGAGCACAAACAACAAACACACACAGCACTAACAACACACACACATACACACACACTGCACACAAACAACACACACATACACACTTCTCCCAAAATGAAACTCTACTCTAAACTTACCAGACAATATCTGCACCTCCAGGATTGTGCTGCCCTGGTTACGGCACGTCATGCATGTTTTCAGTGATGACTCCATGCAGACTGTGTTTCCCGTACACTTCCGCCTCCGCACATGCCCTGGACACAATCTCCGATACATCGAGACAGTGCTTAGGTGACCCTGTGAGAAAAAATTGTGAGACAAGATTGGCTTGAAATATAAAGCAAAGAACAAAGTAAAAAAGTAAAAAATAAATATTGTTTTAAAAGTTTATAGTGGGAGAAGCACTTTACCCGGAAAAAAAAATCCAGGAACACCTGAAATTTAATCTTAACACACTTAAGCTTGTACCGAACTCCAGGACTGTCTGGGGACATGGCTGTACCAAATTTGTTCTGGAGGAATGTGGAATAGTGAATGCCCCACCTCCCTTATACAACCTGAATTTCTACCGCAAATTAGCCATGATCGCTAAACCTAGCGTGAAATTAGCCACAATCGCTAAACCTAACATTGAAAGGGTGGTTGTCGGGTACAGAAATTCCTAGTTGTGGTTGATGAGGGCTATTCCTGGTACAGTAACTGACCATCACAATACATGTACTGCAGAAGAAATTTGGTATGGTCGTGTCCCCAGACCCATTCGGTTTGGTAAAGGGTCTGGCTCCCCTGAAGAGATTTCGCGCCATGTGGAAAGTGGTCGTCGATATAATTTGGATAGCGTCCGCACGCATGGCCGGAGCACAAGGGCAACGCTAACAAACAGATTAGTTCCGATCGATAGGTAAACGTTCATTTGTAAGTGCGTTGCAATGGATTTACCCCTTCCTGTGTGTTAAAATGTAGCGATTTAACTAAAAAATTAACCGTAAGTTTAATAAAGTAACCTATTGAAGTATAATATTTTACACAATTGAAGATTTACTTTTTATTGTGCTGTAAAGTGTACTCCTCCCCAGATATTTATAATGTAACACCAAAAAAATTGCTGTAGACTCATCTTAGTATGCAATAGGTAGTACTTTGTAACTGACATTTTTTAAAGCAATTCATCTATTCTTCTAACACTTTACGTCTTTTTATTTTAAATGGCTTCATCAATCAAGTTCTATAGTGCTACATTTTTCTTCCATACTATATAAAAGTTCACATAAGCTATTGGTTGATTTTGATAGATATCAAAATTCTTGCTCACATAATAGTCTTGCACTTCCTATATTTCTAGCACTGTTATTTTTTCCCTATATGGCCATACAAAATACAGCAAACATAGGAACACCAGTCATAATTTCATTCATAAGAGTGATCTAAAACTATGCACCCAAACTTTCCTGACCATGAAACTTATCAAGCTGGTTGTCTTCCGCAAACGGGATTTCTGGAAAGTGGTCGTCGATATAATTTTCATAGCGTCCGCACGTGCGTAGCACAAGGGAACCGCTAACAACAAACTGTACTTTTGCTAGGATGAATTCTGTTTTGACCGGTATCGTAAACGTCGATCTGTAAGTTTGCTATGTAAGTTTAACCCTTTCTTGTACAGTAAAATGTAGTTATTTAACTAGATATTTTCAGGGTATCATAAACGTTAAATATAGAATAAAAGATTTACTTAATTGTAGGTTAAAGTGTATTTTTCACTGGAATATATTTTAAGCCACCAGTGAAATTAATAATACAATACCACCATATTACATGCAAATTGGTAATACTGGTAAACGAACAAGCTTCTTTGAAGGGAACAATCAGTTCTTGTGGCAGCCCAGACTTACTTAATATATATGAACTTGAAGGACTATCTGAATAGCTATGCAGTGTGTGAAAGAAGTGAATGTGTTAGCTAACTAGCTACTTGTATGAGATTAATTGGCACCTTTCATTGTATGCACTTGTTAATTGCATGAATGGTATTGTATCATCTCAAGAGTGGGCTTTTTTTTTCCTTTTTTTTTTTTCTTTCCTTACTTGTATATAAGTTCTGGTTCACTTTATTTTCTTTTGAGTGTTATTGGTCTTTCAATGTGAACACAAGGTTCTGGGCTAGTGCAGGTGGTGTGATTTTTAAAGGTTTGGTGAAGATTTGTTTATACCATAACATTTCTGCTTTTGGGATGGTCTTCTAGTGGTGACTGACAGAGAAGTGAGTGAATGCAGACAACTAAAATAGAGAGAAAGAAGTAGCCTTTCCTGCCTACAAAGTCTCTCATGATAAGCCATGATCTGGTGTATGTTCTAATTCTAAATTTGTTAAATTTAATATATTTTAATTCACTCACTTGCATTCATTGTTCATACTGTTCATCCTGTCTACACCATCCAGCCCTCTAAAGCTTGTTTCACTAACTCTATTGTCACTTAATCAGAACATTTAACACCTCTTCTCTATCTCCATTTAGCTGTTCACTTTGTAGCACTCCTTTCTCTCTATTTAGTTGTCCACATTCACTCACTTCACTGTCAGCCACCACTAGAAGGCCATCCCAAAGGCAGAAATATGATGGTTTCAACTGATCTTCATAAAAACTTTTAAAATCACGTCACCTGAGCTTGTGTTCACATTTAAGACTCTTATTGGTCCTGTTTTGTAACTTTGATAAAATATAGTCTTTCATGTTCTTTTTTAATGACTTCTTAACTAATTTTTACACATCATGAACCTTGAGCTGTAAGGTTAGATTCCTTTATTGTACTTTAAACTTCAGTCTTGTAGATATTTTTATTTTAGTATACAATACAAACATTAACAGTAGACTCAGCAGAACAAATACAGCTATGACAAGTTTTGTTTATGTCAGCTTGTTGCATTTTTTAGTATCTCATTATTTCAATAAACCTTCTATGTGATAAAGTGCAGTATCTCTACAATGTGATCAAGTTCAATGTGTCTACAATGTGATAAAGTGCAATTATGTTTACAATGTGATGAAGTGCAATGTGTCTACTATGTGATTAAGTTCAAAATTTCTACAATGTGATAAAGTGCAATGCGTCTACATGGTGATAAAGTGCAATGTGTCTACAATGTGATAAAGTGCAATGTACTTACTATGTGATTAAGTGCAATGTGTCTACTATGCGATAAAGTGCAATGTGTCTACATAGTGATAAAGTGCAATGTGTCTTCAATGTCATTAAGTGCGATGTGTCTACTTTGTGATAAAGTGTAATGGGTCTACTATGTGATAAAATGCAATGTGTCTACTATGTCATGAAGTGCAATATGTCTACAATGTGTCTACAATGTGATAAAGTGCAATGTACTTACTATGTGATAAAGTGCAATGTGTCTACTATGCGATAAAGTGCAATGTGTCTACATAGTGATAAAGTGCAATGTGTCTTCAATGTCATTAAGTGCGATGTGTCTACTTTGTGATAAAGTGTAATGGGTCTACTATGTGATAAAATGCAATGTGTCTACTATGTCATGAAGTGCAATATGTCTACAATGT
>WLWD01000944.1_pt1 | contig 174485 bp, 106 predicted proteins | sample 6712731 | NCBI WGS metagenome assembly WLWD01 (sample SAMN12718690, study PRJNA576275) | sponge metagenome | isolation source: marine sponge | host: Mycale hentscheli | place: New Zealand: South Island, Marlborough, Capsize Point | collected 2014-11-01
CCACCACACACGTCCAACTAAAATACGTGCTAATTACATGGTCCCTGGCAGTTTCTCTCTATTCATTTTGGTCCACTGGACACGTCCAACTAAAATACATGCTAATTACATGGTCCCTGGCAGTTTCTCTCTTTTCATTTTGGTCCACTGGACATGTCCAACTAAAATACATGCTAACTACATGGTTCCTGGCAGTTTCTCTCCTTTCATTTTGGTCCACTAAACACGTCCAACTAAAATACATGCTAATTACATGGTCCCCGACAGTTTCTCTCTTTTCATTTTGGTCCACTAAACACGTCCAACTAAAATACATGCTAATTACATGGTCCCCAGCAGTTTCTCTCTTTTCATTTTGGTCCACTGGACACGTCCAACTAAAATACATGCTAATTACATGGTCCCTGGCAGTTTCTCTCCTTTCATTTTGGTCCACAGGACACGTCCAACTAAAATACATAGTTTCTCTCTTTTCATTTTGGTCCACTAAACACGTCCAACTAAAACACATGGAAATTACATGGTCCGTGGCAGTTTCTCTCTTTTCATTTTGGTCCACTGGACATGTCCAACTAAAATACATGCTAATTACATGGTCCCCGGCAGTTTCTCTCTTTTCATTTTGGTCCACCACACACGTCCAACTAAAATACATGCTAATTACATGGTCCCTGGTAGTTTTTCTCTTTTCATTTTGGTCCACTAAACACGTCCAACTAAAATACATGCTAATTACATGGTCCCTGGCAGTTTCTCTCCTTTCATTTTGGTCCACTAAACACGTCCAACTAAAATACGTGCTAATTACATGGTCCCCGGCAGTTTCTCTCTTTACATTTTGGTCCACCACACACGTCCAACTAAAATACGTGCTAATTACATGGTCCCTGGCAGTTTCTCTCTATTCATTTTGGTCCACCACACACGTCCAACTAAAATACATGCTAATTACATGGTCCCTGGCAGTTTCTCTCCTTTCATTTTTGTCCACTAAACACGTCCAACTAAAATACATGCTAATTATACATGGTCCCCAGCAGTTTCTCTCTTTTCATTTTGGTCCACTGGACACGTCCAACTAAAATACATGCTAATTACATGGTCCCTGGCAGTTTCTCTCTTTTCATTTTGGTCCACTGGACATGTCCAACTAAAATACATGCTAATTACATGGTCCCTGGCAGTTTCTCTCCTTTTATTTTGGTCCACTGAACACTTCCAACTAAAATACATGCTAATTACATGGTCCCCCCCCCCCCCCCCCCCCCCCCGTCAGTTTCTCTCTATTCATTTTGGTCCACAGGACACGTCCAACTAAAATACATGCTAATTACATGGTCCCCGGCAGTTTCTCTCTTTTCATTTTGGTCCACCACACACGCTAATTACATGGTCCCCGGCAGTTTCTCTCCTTTCATTTTGGTCCACTGGACACGTCCAACTAAAATACATGCTAATTACATGGTCCCTGGCAGTTTCTCTCCTTTCATTTTGGTCCACTAAACACGTCCAACTAAAATACATGCTAATTACATGGTCTCCGGCAGTTTCTCTCTTTTCATTTTGGTCCACCACACACGTCCAACTAAAATACGTGCTAATTACATGGTCCCTGGCAGTTTCTCTCTATTCATTTTGGTCCACTGGACACGTCCAACTAAAATACATGCTAATTACATGGTCCCTGGCAGTTTCTCTCTTTTCATTTTGGTCCACTGGACACGTCCAACTAAAATACATGCTAATTACATGGTCCCTGGCAGTTTCTCTCCTTTCATTTTGGTCCACAAACACGTCCAACTAAAATACATGCTAATTACATGGTCCCCGACAGTTTCTCTCTTTTCATTTTGGTCCACTAAACACGTCCAACTAAAATACATGCTAATTACATGGTCCCCGGCAGTTTCTCTCTTTTCATTTTGGTCCACCACACACGTCCAACTAAAATACATGCTAATTACATTCAGAGTCTCACTTTAGTATTAGGCATTACAACTAGCTTGACATTTTTTATTTCTAGAGTTATCGAAATAATTGGCATTGAATGACATTGAATGTTACATAAAACATAGGCATTAGCATGTGAAATATATGTGAAGTGTATGTCAATTTTATAGATGTATATGTGAAGATATTTACAAATCACCAAACACTGTCAGCATCACCTATTATATAGAATATATATAATACCATGGAAATAATTTCACTTTGAAGTTACCTGTTATGCTAGATACTGTCAGAGTCACTCTGGTTTTGAGTATTCACACCCTCATCTATACAGTAAAGGTTCCATACTTTTATATTATATTTGTTAGTAGAAGTGATTACCTTGAAGCTGATTAACTGCCCAGACTGGACCATCTAATGGTGGTTTTGAGGTAGATGGAATCCCAACTTTTCTTACTTTTTTGGCCACTAATCCTATTGGCTGAGGTTGTCTTCTTCCAGCTCTCTGGTCCAACTTGCTCATAAATTCATTTAAATTTAATACAAAATATTATGTTATTATTATTATTATTATTATTGTTGTTGTTGTTGTTGTTGTTGTTATTATTATTATTATATTATCATTGACATTAATAATTTCAAATTTTCTTATTGGAACAGCCAATGACTGAATCATTAATAATTATTATTAAATTTGAGGGAAAAAGTCAGCTTACCATACTTACCATGAGAGCGCCAAGCTATTTTGTGTTCTATGATGCCATTGGGATTGTCTGGGTCATCCGATTCTTCTGTGAGGTATGCTAAAGTAATGTGTTGCCAATACTTCATTTCATTTTTCCTCACTACGGCTGATCTTCGTTGGAATTTCTGTTACAGTTGAGTATTAATTACGATTATGCAATATTCAAATTTGCCTACTTACTCGTTCACGACGAGATCGGTATTTTCTTCTCTTTGACTGATCTTCCACATAATCTCTCTTACCTGATTGCCCTTCTAGAAAACTACGTCTCAAATTTTCATAGCACCTTCTTACTGCAACTTTAAAGAAAATGAAAATATATAAATAGTTAAACATTTAGTGCATTTATTAAAACTTACGGGCTATGTTGGCTTCTTCAAATTTGCAATTTGGTTGTGATACCAATTCCTTTATGATGCCAATTTTCACCTCTTTGTTTTGATGAGAAGAAAATCTGATTTTTTTAAAAATAATTAGTGATGTTTAATATTAGAAATACCTTTCTCATACTCGCTACTTACTGCTGTGAAATATCAAATTGAACTTCTCGTTCTTTGTGAACAGAATACACTTTGTTCTATTAGTAAAATAATTTTTAAATACTACTACTATCAATAATTACTTAGGTCTACCAAACTCACCGATAATGTACTGTTACAACTCGCTTTCTTTTTCCTTCGCTGCTACTGGCTGCGCTAGACGTCGGCGAAGGTTGCGGGGTAGACAGTTTATTTTCTAAGTATGTCAACTTTTCCTCGAGCGAAGTTTGCCTTTCTTCAATTGCTCTTTGTCCATCTATAACTTTTTGTAAAGCTTGTTGCTGCTGTTGCAGGAAAGAAATAATTTCCGAATTGTTAGGCGTTGAGACTGACATTCCTTTATCGGCCTGATGCAACCTATCTTGAGAGTGTCGGCCCTCCTCAAACTCGAAGTCTTCGTAGTCACTATACTCAGCGGAGGTATTATTATTAAGGGTATTTTCCACTTCTTCCAAAGCTACGCCCGGTCCATAGCAAGCATTTCTCTGTCTTGACGGCGTTGTAGATCTTTCTTGCGTAACAGTGCGAATTAACCGTCCTGCACAGGAGGACGACTTGGAGTAGAACCTTCGGGCCTTGGATGCCATTAATGAAAATGCTGTCGGCAGGAATATGAAAGTGGACAGTTTTTCCTGCAAATTTATGATATCATCAGATATACATCGGCGATGACTTACACTCTCTTGCGTGCGCGTTTGACGGCACGTAAACACGCGCGCAAAAAGTTGGAGCATAAAAAGTATGCATTACCTGTTTATTTTCAGGGTTCGGTAATTTCAATAATAGCTAAATCTCTGATCTATAATCTGATATTGAGAAGAATGGAGAACCGGTATTATTATTGTTATCATTGTTGCAAAAAAGTATCAAAGACACAGTATTATCAGCATAAAAGATTATATTATTGAGAGGTACCTTAAGGAAAATACAATATTAGTTGGTGTCATTCCAGGACCTCATGAGCCAAAAAAAACTATAAATAGTTACTTAAGTCCATTAGTTAAAGAATTAAATCATTTGTGGGATGGTGTAACTATGGAATCAACTGAAGGATTAAAAGTTATAGTTCGAGCAGCACTCCTATGTACTTCTTGTGATATACCAGCTAGTAGAAAAGTTAGTGGATTTGTTGGACACAATGCCTATCGTGGTTGCTCTCGTTGTCTGAAGACTTTTCCAACTGAAGCATTTGGGCAAAAACCAGATTACACTGGTACTGATCGTTCATATTGGACTCCAAGAGATGCAAAATCCCATAGGCAGCATGCATTAGATCACAAGCATAGCTCAACTCTTGCTCAACAGAAACAAATTGAACGTGATCATGGTTGCAGATACTCAGTTTTGACCGAGTTACCTTATTACAATGTTATTCAATTTAGTGTAATAGACCCTATGCATAATTTACTTCTGGGTACAGCAAAACATATACTCACTGTCTGGATGTCTATTGGTGTTTTAAATAAAGGTCAATTCATATCTATCCAAAACAAAGTAGACAGTTTCAGTACTCCATCTGAAATTGGTAGAATACCACTAAAAATATTATCTGGCTTTTCTGGCTTTACAGCTGAGCAATGGCGTAATTGGACGCTTATTTATTCTTTGTTTGCTTTAAAGGAGACAATTCCTAGTGAGCATTATGACTGTTGGCTATTGTTTGTGAAAGCTACTAGTTTACTTTGTCAACGAGAAGTAACCATCCAACAAGTGAATGAAGGAGATTTTTTAATCATGGAATTTTGTAAAGTATTCGAGCAGCTTTATGGTAAGCAGTATTATACCATGAACTTGCATCTACATGGACACTTAAAGGATTGTATTTTGGATTATGGCCCAGTGTATTCATTCTGGCTCTTTAGTTTTGAAAGATTAAATGGGATTTTAGGAAGCTATCACACAAATTGTCGCGAAATTTCATTACAGTTAATGAGAAAATTTACTTCCAGCGTAAGACATGGTGTTGACAGTTGGCCAGCGGAGTATAGGGATGACTTTTCGTGCTTGTTAACTAAACATGAATACGTAAAAGGATCCTTGCAAGCATGCTCTTTCCAACAAGCTTTACTCATCAGTGAACCAAAAGACATAAAGCCTTTACCACCTGTTCATGAAACTGCTTGGAAACCTCACCAAAAATTATTAGTTTGTGAACTTTTTTCATCAGATGTTGACATTCAAATTTTGTATGATATAGCTCCTGCTCTGTCTGTTGGTGGACGATTTATACTTGGGTCCAGCAGAAGTAGATTTATCACTAAGTCACATGTGTTGGCTATGCATCCAAAACACAATAAACTTTACTTAGCTAAAATTGAACATTTTGCAAAGGTAGTTATACAACATTACTCAACAACAACTTCTAAATGGATAGCATGTGTAAGTTTCTACCATGCTCATGACTATCAACAATGGTTTGGTGGACCAACATCTGTTTGGACTCGATCTGTTTTTGAAAATTCATATATTTTACTTACTGGGATTCATTGCCAAGTTGCAATTTCTGAAGCAGACATAAATTTTGGGCATGAACTTGGAATGCAAACAGTATTTGTGGTGTCCAGATTATCTAACAGTTTCAATGATTAATAGTTTCATTCATTTTTAGCTGTATATAATTTCTTTAAAAATATATGATTTTGTAATCTAAATACATCATTGCAGTTATAATTGGGTTACATTAATTGATTATTCAATGCAGCTGGTTGTGGTAGTAGCTGCAATGTTTCCCTCTTTATCCCATTTTCCCACCTTTTTTGTGAATTGTGTGCAGAAATTTAGCTCCAACTTTACAGCTGCTTCCTGGAGCCTGCTTTTAGCTGCTGCTCAAGTACAACTTGGGAACATTTTACTTACCCTTAGTTATATTACCTGCAGCTGCTTTAAGGTGGGGTCTGGCGGAAGATCTCCATTTAGCTGCAAAAAAGCAGCTAGGACATTTAATCCTCTTAACTAACTATCAAGGAGCAGCCTTAATAGGCAGTAATTAAAAAAAAAAAAATAAAAAAAAAAAAGTCTACCAATTATCTAAATATAATCTAAGTGTTTTAGACCCTGACAATAATGGCATAATAAATGTCACTAGTGGTGTCATACTAGCAGATTTAGTCCCAGGTTAGCTAATAGTTATAATTCTTACCTATAAAATATTTCAAAAGATAAAACTTAAATGTAACAATATTTTATGCAGTTAAGTTAATACATCATAGCTGAAATATGCTTCAGTTAATAAATTTTGAAACTGACTACTCTGGAAATGAGTTGCTCATGTATAACAAAAACAAAAGGAAGAGTGTGCAGGACATTATCTGCCACAGATTAATTATAAATTTGAATTGAGATTGGTTTGATTGCATATTGTTCAAGTATCATTGCCACTTGCTGTCCCCAGTCCAGTAACCAGCAAAATATTACGTAGATTTATATTTAGCTTTGAACAAGAAAGTGCTAGATTTATAAAGTGTCATGAATACCAGTTTACAGTGCAATTTTCACTGAACACAGAGATAGAATTCACCCTACCAAAGAATTAGAGAGAAACTTTAATCCCACTAAATTTATCACAATATAATGGTTCAATAATTATATCTAGTGCCTTGATTAGTGCACAACCTGTGCCTAACAAAATTACTTTTGCGATGTAAAAAAAAAATTCCCCCAAGGTACAAAGGTGGTGTGAGTGATTTACTCTCCAGCTAGTCTGGCGAGCCAGACTATTTACCGACCATGCGGTGAAGGAATAGGTCTGGTCACCATCCATAAAAAACATTTCGTTCTACTGAAATGTAATTAATACATTATTTGTATACTTCCTGTTAGGATGCCATGGTTAACTTTAAAGAGTTCCACTAAATTGGGTTTTGCATAAGTTCATTGCGGTCATCAAAAAGTAGAGACAGCAAGAAAGGGGCCATATAAGGTAATAATATAGAGCAAAGAAACTTCTCTAAGACTGTTAGAAAATTTTTTTAAATTATACTTGATCAATATATTTGTAGCTTTCTTCATCACCATAGGTCCCAAAACTTATTTTCACTCATCAGCAGATCACCATAATGTCTCTAAACTGATAGAGGTGGGGAGCTGGGAACCACACTAAAGAAGCGTAACCTCACACAATAGGAGTGGGGGATTTGTGAAGGAGGTTCAACTGCTTTCAGAAATTAATTTCTATCACAACACAGTGTTACATTCACTTCGGTTGTTGTTCAGAGTCAGATATAAAGTCCAATAAGCAAGTATTTTACAGTGAATCAAAATTATCAATGTAGTATAACTCAAATTAATGAAAGAAAAAAACCCCTGTAGGTTCAATGAAAGTGCACAAAGAAGTGGGATATGGTAGAATGACAGGTGTTAGTCAGGCTAGAATGTTCGCAGCTTCATTCCAGTTACCTTGAGAAGGACAATTTACTAGGAGGCCATCATCTTCTTGTGGGGGAGTGGCCCATCGCAGAATTCCTTACTGTTCACTGCATCTAAAAATCAAGAAAAAAAATATATATATATAAAATACAATATTTCACAATTTTTTTTGTCAGCCCTTTCACTCATTAGATGTACTTTCTGCCTTTCATAGGCTTTTTAAATACAATACACAATTAAAAAATGTTTGGCTATCAACGTGAGACCACTCAGGGGGCTTCTCTGGCATTTCTAAGTGGTCAGCCCAGGAAATGGGTGTGATTTACTCTCCAGCTAGTCTGGCGAGCCAGACTTTTTACCGACCATGCGATGAAGGAAAAGGTCTGGTCACCATCCATAAAAAACATTTCGTTCTACTGAAATATATTAATAGCTGATTCAGTCATTTCATGTATTCATTGTTAACTTTCTGGCACATATGAAACAAAAAGTGCAGTCTTCAGTCATACCAAATCTATTTTATTTCCAACTCGCAAACCATTCTAGATTGAAAGTTGTAATTTACTACTACCGTTTTCTCCTTGAAAAAATGTTTGGTTGATGTGGAGTTCCTAACACAATAAGCTGTGCAGCACCTTAGAACTAGGTGTAAAACTACACCCACATAACGTGCAATACATGCGAGCGAATTATAAATGGTTAGGTTTCATTAGAGGAGCATACGCCCACTTTTGGAAAAAAGTGATCTGGCCATAGCCAGACCGCGGCGCCGCTTGCTTAACGCACAGTGCTCTACAACAACCAGCCGGCAAAACACTCCAATTCTGTATTTATACTGTTAAGGCTATGCTACAGTCTCACTCTCAACAGGCCAATGACATTTTTATTTTTTATCTGTGGTTTTTTTTTTACTGTGCTAATTTATCACTTCACTGTCGTAGCTGAGTCGCAGAGTGCTTGTGTGCTAAGCAAGTGGTAGGGCTTCAAACAGGATTTTTTTCTGGGGGAGGAGGGGAGGCTATCCTAACAGGGATTCATACAGGATTTTTGGCTAGGGGGGGGAAATATACATGTGCGTAAATGAAACTTATTTAGGTTGATATTTATGAAAAGAATAGACGCATCAGTCTGTGAACTATTGAAAGAGATCATTAATTTTACTTAGTTATTCATTGGACTAATGTTATTATTATTATTTTTTGTCAATCTTCTAATATTCTTGGGGGGGGGGGAATCCCAGTTTCCCCCCCTTCCCCCCCTCTGTATGAAACCCTGAACGTGAGCTGCTTTGTCCACTGTAAACTTCAGAGGTATACGGGGATTTTTTCAGAAACATTTAAACTTTTGAACACACTCCTTGTCCTTCCTTGGAACAGCATCAGTTAAAAGATCTTCCAGCTATATGAGGCTCACCGTATACGCAGCAGTATCACTGACTAAAACCTTCGTCAGCTCGTAAGAATTGCCATTGAGGCCTTGAACTTTAGGTAGTAAACTTGGATGAAGTTCTAGAGATTTTCAACCAAAAAAGTAGAAGAATTGTGCTTTGGTTTACATTTTTTAATAATAAAAAATAATTTTGCTCTGATACCATTTATAATTATAATTAATTCAAATTTCTTGGAGGGGGGGATTCCAGCCTCTGTATGAAGCCCTGTGATCCAGGGTTCAATTCCTGGTGACAGCCAAACATTAAAAAAAATTCTGTATGGTTTTAAAAAAAGTCGTGAAAGAGAGAATACATCAACAAAAATATTTGTACAAAATAAAAAATAAAATAAACATACCTTAGTAAACCAAATTTAGTCTGTCACTTGAAGTACAACATAAAGACTTTAGTACTCTGCAAAACACATAACACACACACACACATACAACAGTATGGTACATATAAATAAATGGATAAGAATTTTAGATATTGATTGAACTCAGATATAATTATTGCACTAGAACAGTTACATTTCACTTAAGTACTACTGTCTTAATGAATGCTTATTGCATATATATTTTTTATTAATGCTCATCTACACAATAACATAGGAACCACGATGTCAAACATTCAGTATGCAGATACGGCAGTTCTGGCGTCCCAGATTAATGCCAATGGCACAAACTTAGACCAAGCAAAACTTTAAAGTGTGAACTGACAACACAACAAAAACCGAGAAATATGTGGCTGGTAAATGACACGAATGGCTGCAGTCAAGTCACTTACACTAGTTCAGGTTTACATAATGGCTAACTGACATTCTACTGTGTTACCAATTAGCATCAATTCTAGAATAATTTCAGGTGCAAAGCCACACCTCAAAACCACAAGCAAAACATTTTTTAAGTCACTGACTTTAAATCACAGGTAGAGCTATTTTACTTGGAAATATACACCAGCACAGTAGACATTGAATTTCTTTCCTCGTCAATATTTTGAGAAAGATTATGGAGCGTCTCCTTTGGGAGGACTTGGTACAAGTGGCTTCATTATGATCAGAGTTGCGATCAAGCATTCTTGTGAAGGTACAAGTTCACCATAATTAATATCACTGGTGCCACACCCAGTTTACTAAATACCTATACGGCCATGGCAGTTTAGGTTGCTCTGGCCCTGCATAAGAACCAAGATAGCACAAGACAGAAGGGGGAGATGATAGTTTGTTTATCACATGAACATTAACAAACACACATACACATGCACAATCCTCTATAACACTCAACTTCTTCCTTGCACCCAACTTCTTCCTTGCACCCAACTATCCTCAAATCAAATCTCAGGTGATAAGGTATAATCCATTAGACACAAATGGGTACATAAATTAGTGTGTGTGTGTATGAGTGTGTATATGTGTGCATGTGTATGTTTGTGTATATGTGTGTGGTGGAAGGTCCTCTTAACCCTTTCACTGCCGTAGACACCACGTGGCGTTCTGCATTTGGTAGGCAGTTCTCCTTATTAAAAAAAATCAATTATCCAATATAACGCTCCACTAATTTTGTTTATATGTTGCTCTGACGTAGTACTTCGTGCAATAAAAAAATAGAAATGATAGCACAGGTATTTAGTTGTTGTTGTTTTTTTACAATTATTGGAACACTAACTGTTGAGTTGTCAGTTGGCCCGAAAATATTTAATAGAAGCTGATCAGAATCCACCTAATAGAAGACGAACAAGCTGTGTACTCTATCTGAACTACAGGTCATCTGAAATTGAGTTACAGTTAGTACAGTTGGTAATGATAAGTCAAATTTTTTTTTGGCATAATTCAGCGAAGAGAGCGGAGCTGACTCTCTATGAGTTCACGATATATATATATATTTAGGTCTAGAAATTGTTTTTGTTCTTGCGTGGGCGTACGTGTGTACCCTTTCTCCTACGCGCTTGCCGGGTAACCTTCTTAGCAACATTTTGTTTTGTTTACCCGCCCGTACGAAGTAGCGATGCCCAGTGGACAAAACGTTAGAAACGCTCGGTCAAGAGCTTTGAGGGCGTTAGAAATTCCTGAAGAAAAATTAGTAAGGAGAGCGATAAGAAATGAAAAAGACAGGGCAAGGAGGAGGAGAGCTAAAACGAAACAGAAACAGGTAGCAAAGTAAAGAATCTGACAGTATTTTGTAGCCACACCAAGCATGCATGGAATAGCTGCAATTACAGGGAACATGCATCGCTCGCTTCGCTATTTTGTGCTATTAGAGCACATCACTAGTAGTAATCAGTTTTGTCTGTACTTGCTGAATGCGTGTGCAGAAATAAAAATAAAATATTATTACATTTTCATGTTACCGAACTGGTCATCATAAACTAGGCGGTGAAGAATCTTACATTATCTGGAAATCACAGAACCATAGAAACACCTGACATGAGCTCCTGTGTAACTAATGACTAACTATCATGTGTATTACTTTCATTTATTTCATCACTGTAGCTATGTGTGTGCGTATGTGAGACCAGGTAATTGTGCATGGCTGTTGTCACGTCATTGACCAAATGATCCGGGAACTCTTCACCTTTCATTTGCATTCAATACTTTACAAATGAAGAGTTGAATACATACAATGTGTGTGCAGTGTGTATGTGTGTGTGTGTCCGGCCACACATACAAAAGGTTTCAAAGGATTATTCTGTTAGTAAATGAAGTGACAAGAGTTTAAAATTTTCAGACTCTAAGTCGCTCCCTATATATTTCAGGTTGTCAAAGTGTGCATTAAATGGAAATGGATAACTAAAATAATTATGATAAATAAATATAGTAATCAATAAAAGCCTATTTCTATTTGCAGTTAAAAAGTCATTCTAGAGTTCCTCACCTATAGTTGTATAGAAGTCCAGGAGTCATCAGCACGCGTGTAGACCAGTAGTCACCACAATATACACATCCCACTTCACATTCCTATATTGAAAGTGTATGTCTTAAAGTAAAATTAGATTTAACATAATTCAAGATTCTAAGATTTGTGTTATCGTGCTTGCAATTCTAACGAATGTAGACATTTTTAGCGAAACAGGCTAGTTTAGTACGGTAGAAGTTGTTAAAATTTACACCTTCCATATTATATTATATTAATATTAACTTCCACAAAACTTTGAAATTGGGGCAATGTCTCCACGAAAGTCAAAATAATATCTGGGATGTGTATATGTGTGTGTGTGCGTGTGTGCGTGTGTGTGTGTGTGTGTGTGTGCGTGTGTGTGTGTGACAGGTGAAGGGGGGCGCAGGGAGGCAAAGTACTTTCCTGTCTAGCTCAAGTGCAGTGGAGACCTCCTATTCCAAATTATCTGGAAACTGAAAAAGCCACAAAAACTTTATCAATTGAAGAAATCTCGAAGAAATATCATTTCCTTAGCACCAAAAGATATGATTAATGCTCAGTGTCATAATTTTGAAGCACAAGAGATATTACAAGCTATGCACTTGCCATATTCTGCCTCACACTGCTCATGTGGAAAGAATTTTCTAACAAATGAAACTATCAAATTAGACAAAGAATTAGATAGGCCATTGTACATTGCTTTAAATTCACCAGAACAGTTATACAATGATGACTAATTGATATTTGGAACAAAATAAATCACAATGTGTACTATTTTTTTACTTGTAAATATACTGCAATTAATTTTAAGACGTCTTCAATCCCTAAGGGGAAGGGCGGCAAATGGCGAGCGAGCGAGACACTTACAGGGGTAACACAATTGAAAATCGGGGATGTTTGTTTATTTATTTATTTGTATATATGTATGGACGTATGTATGTCATTTTGTACTTTGACCCTCGCGTTTTTGTGTTAGTTATGTGGTCGATCCCGTCCCAAATTGCACTAAACAGAATCCTCTGGTTTATTGATCAGTACCCGTATCACCCTAGAAATTGAATTGTTTACCGTTTTGAATTCTTTTGCGGGCAGTTAAAACTTGAAAACTTAAGGGACTTCCATTTCTATTCGAGTTAGTGGCGGTGGTAAGTCAATGCGCTCTTTGGCATGGTTATAAGCCGTGCGCAACAGTATTTACTTGAAAATACATTGTCCACTAGACTACCGCCAAGGTAAGTCTGTGTAGGTGCATGTCCAGTTGTGTCAAAGCATTGTGTGTTACAACCACTACTTAGCTAAAGAATTTGTTGTTGTTTTTTTCCTTCAATTCAAGCAGTTGCAGAGAGTTGTTACTATGTAATAATTGGCAGTGAGTGTGAGAATATAACCCAATAAAAAAATCAGGGATATATTATTGTATATAAAATATGCTTGGACATAATGTATGTAATTCTTGTACTTCTGATTTTTGTGTTCGCTCGCTACACGCTGTTAGTCATCACTGTTAATACATGAAAATTCATTTCCCAACATGCCAAGCCACCGAGAGAATACAATGTAATGTGTTGGTATAACCAGTGAATGAGTGCATGTGAGAATGTTGTGTGTTACATGTGCTGACTAGCTAAGAACAAACAATAAATACATAAATTTGCTTCTTTTTGTGTTAAACTTCTTCGGTTCCTTCCTGTTTCTTTTGTTAGTAAGCAAGTCTTGAGTGTGAGGATGTGTATAGCGCAATAATTCCTTGGAAAAGCTTTTTTTTTTTAAGTTCCAAAAATTGCCGCGAGTGGTCTCATACGTTAATTTAAAAATGTCGGCTGTGTACATTATTTGAACAAATTGTGCATAATGATTTTATAAAGATGAATTTAACCCTTTCACCACTGGTGAAACACCAAGTTAACACACAATACGAGAGGGTCAAAGTACAAATGACTTGCGTACGTCCCCACACATAAATAAACAAATATCCCCAATAGTCAATTCGACACCACTGTATAGTGTCTCACTTTAAACAATCACAAGAAACAAAACTAAAACAACAACAACCAACATTCAATGAAAAAAAGCAAACTACCAGTCCTAAATCCATATCGTGACTTATAAGACCTGCAACTGACACGTAGCCACACTCTAAACATAGCCATACACATTTTTGAAACTCACACTGCTTTGATGGACATGCCTATGTGAAAGTGTATATACCTTACACTGACCTGTGTTTCGCCACATAATTCAAGCTTGCAGCTGTTGTAGCTACTTACAAAATTAAAATTCTGGGAGGAACTACGAAGGTACGGGGGTGGAGGATTTAAGCGTGCCCCTAACACCTTTGCACGAAACCTGGTTATACAAGCTAAAAATGACACTGTGGTTCCGAAGCCGTGATATTAGCACTTGTGCGTTTAGAGAAACTGACCAATTTACTGACGTTGCCTTAGAGATACATAATAAAGCGATAATGATGTAATAAATTGTTTAAACCATAATTAAGCAATGGGCAATCTGAAAAAGTCATTCAACAATAATTCAATGAAGAATAAGCAGATAAGTAAAATAATTTCACTGAAGTTTATCAGAATTGAATGAACTAGAATGACAGGAATTCATACACGATTTTTTCACTGGGGGGAGAGAGAGAGAAGAGAGAGATTTGTAAAGTCACAAAAACCATTTAGCCACATGAAAATGGTGAAGTCATGATCATGAAAGCTTGAACAAACTACTATGAATTGCTACAATTTTATATTCAGAAGAGGTAAAAAAAATAATTAGGGTTGAAATCCTAAATAAATTCAGAAGAGGTAAAAAAAAATAAGGGTGGAAATCCCAGGGCTCCCAAAAACTGCATGAAACCATGGGCCTAAAACAAAGTAGACAACATTATGTTGATTATATGCAATGATTTTCTCCCCCTCATTGTCCAGGAGCACACTGAAGGATGTTAGGGTAGTCATGGGAAAGGTTATGAGTGAGGATAATTTTGGTGGAGTATGTTTTAGAATAATTCAGTAACTAGAAACCGTTCAACGTGGACCCACACTTTCTCACAAAGAAATGAAAATTTTCAAGAGTAGTAAGGAACAAACTAACTGGGAGCTTATCATATAGCTAAAACTACCACAAAATATCACTACCATAATTCAGGCATTCTACATTCATTCATTCATTTATGCAGTATCTTAGAAAAAATTGTTCAGGAAACACAACTTCACCGGGAGAACACCGCACGGGGAGAACACTGATCGGGGTGCCCAATGCAGCTAATAATAAAACTGACTGCTAGCCTTAAAACTACTTACCCACAAGTATAAGCCAGGGTAGACTGCGAAAGCTTCTTCCCAGTCCACCAGACAAAGTAGAGCTGTAGTAGGAATCAGTAGACTAGCGCGCAACAATAGTTTAGACGACCACTTCCAGTCTAGAATTTTACTTCTATGGTAAAGGGTTTTAAACTTATTTAACCTGGGGATAGTTACTTACAGTTAACTGGAAAAGGGTTTTCCATGAGCTAATACGGTACCTTTACCTACTGCTGCCCAGCATAGATGTAGGTAAAGGGTCTGGTAAGGTATTGCCAATTAAAGATATCATGTTGTTTGTGCGGAGAAATAATAGAGGCTTGTGCAGTATGCAGCAGTGAAAAATCTATTTGACGACATTGACCAGCAGGGATTCAGATTTTTTTTATTTCTTATGCAGTTTAGCTATGTAGGTTATAGTCTCTGGTTGCTGAATTAGGCAGTTCAGCAAAATACTGGAGCATTTAAGAAAGGGTTTAGCTAATATTGTGTAGTGTGTAAAGTAAAGCAAAGTCCCTTATACCTATCCAAAAGTGAGGTTTAAAATGGCTAAAGAGCTGACATGGCCCTTTTACTCTTTATTCTACATAATTTTTCTTGATCTTTAAGTAGTAAACAAGTCCTGAAATGCTTTTACAAAATAACCCAAATTGAACAAGACAATTATTGGTTGATAATGTAATGTTTTCAGCATATCATAAATCACGAAAGGGCCTTTCAAATGGTAGTGCAATATTTTCGGAATCCACCTGTATACTTGAAGTAAACCTGAAATATGTTAAACAAAATATACATCAAAGTTTACATGAAAAATATTTCAAGTGACTAAGTATACCAAATAGACTACAATAATTCTGTACACTATATGTAAATCACATGTAAACTCCAAAAGTACAATTTTGTAAAACATTGAAAACTAAGGCTGTTGGCCCTGTGCTACTTTGAAGAGACTGCAAGGATGGAGGGAAGTTCCATTGGACACTATTGTGCTTACCTTGTACCATGTACAAGCATTTTTTCACAATGAAATTCAGAGAGGATTTATTGGTAAGCACATCATACTGAGTCTGTAACTCCTTCAAATACCATCTATGGTTTTTTTAAAGGGTCACAGTGTTGTAAGGTGATTCTTCTAAGCCAAGTGACGTATATACTCATTTTACACTACTTGACCACATGCAATGTACGTATTTAATTCCATTCTCTCAAATCCAAAGTAGCATAGGTTTTCTATTCAAATTTTCAATATAAAGGTTAAATGAGATGTGATGCCAGTGTGGGCACCTTAATTATGGGGTGCAATGCATACTGCTTTTTGACTGTTATGGTATAATAAACAGCCATCACTGTGCTGGAGAAAGTCCTAGGATGTTTCATAACGGAGTGAAATGAGTCAAGTAATACAATAGGTGGAGCCACATGAGTTCATCATAGAATATTGTTATGTACAGCTCCTTGTATTGGTGCTGTTGAAACACATTGCCAATAGATAATTATTTATACTATTAATAGGTTTTTATTCGCACTTCCTGCATTTAACAGGTGTAGGAGATTACAAGCTCTGTCCTAGGTTTTCCAAATGGACAAGGTCTCCACAAGATCTCCATTTCATCCAGACTTATTCTCAGGAAGAAATAGTGGAGATGGTTATGCTGAAGAAGAAACCTGACAAATCCACGTCTCTACCAAGCTGTGGTAAATTTATGAACATTCATAAGTCAAAATTATTATTTACTGGTAATATAGATGAAGTGACAACTGATAACAACAACATGGATCATGAACTTCCGTGTAGCAGTCAGCAAGCCAGAGCAAGGTTAGCACATATTTATCAATAAATTAATGGGATGTAATATGAGGATGCTCTAAAGGGAGCACAATATTATAATAATTTGAAAAGACTACAATAAACAATGATAAATTTGGCCGATTTAAACTTTCATCATTATTTAGTTTTGATTGATTGGCGAGCTAACTAATTGTGGGCGAGAGATTACTAGGAGTAACACATCGAAAATTGAAAATTATTTATTGTTTGTTTATGTATATGTGGACGTGCCTATGTCATTTTGTACTCTGACCCTCACTTTTTGTATTCGCTGTGTAGTTGTCAACCTTGTCACTAAACAGAACTACTTCGTAGTTAGCGATCTTCCATTATCATAGAGGAATTAGTTTGCATACCTCTTTGACTAACACGATCTGAATGTTGTGGGAGGCAATAGATCTTACAGACATATTGGAGTTCTGGCTGAGATAGGTCATACCATACACTCTACGCAACAAATAAACATCCTCCAAAGTAAAGAACAAAAGAAAAAGAAGCTAAATGCAGGAAATTTATTATTGATTGTAGATATCAGTAATATGCAGGGAATTTAGCATCACAGTTAAGTCAACATGGAAGAATTTAACAAATACAGTTGGAAATTCAAGTCATTAAAACCTCAATCATGACTCTAGCTTGCTATTGTTGTTTTATATTTCTCATTTTGTTCGGAGGATGTTGACTGTTTTACTTGAAAATCCATTGTGGAATAGTCAAGTCAAGAAAGAGAACAGCTACAATGTATATCTTGTGTTGATATTTCCAGTAAAATGTATGTGTGTGCTGTACAGCTACTGCTTAGTTATAAAGCACAAAATACCTTAAACAAGAAGGTCACATAGCGACAGGTCTGTAAAGTAATTGCCCTCCCTCCTCCCTCTCTTAGATAGGGCCATTGTGGGAAGCTGGTTCGTAAGGGAGGTATTGCCGCGCACAGTCTCAGAGGAGCTCCTCACAAGTTACTCATGTACTGGCCGGCAATGTTGCTGCCACCAGAGTTCCACCCCGATCCAGTAGTCTGACAGATAGAGTTTTAAATCTATTATCAAAAAAAAGAAGGCACGAGGTAGAACTGAAGCAAAATGGCTGATACAACTATTTATATGACCATGAAGACCACACCTATTATGATGAGTACTGACACACGATGACACACACGAGCTAGACTTCCTGCACTGCAGCGTTTAGTTCGCACTACAGCACAGGCACACACATACGCACAATAAAACAAATGCATGACTAAAAATATAGTTAAGTTTAAACGGTTCGATGCGGGCGTGGTTCGGCCACACCCGGTCTTGACTTTAGGCCCGACCCACAGCCATGTTCTTGTAGTTATTGTGTTCTCACCCTGTGTGCACAATTTTCATACATGGGTATGTGTGGGTTGGCGGTCACAGGCCACGGGGAACCTGGATTGGCTTAATCGGTAAAGGCTATAAGCCTGAAGGTAAGTCGCCAGAGGTAGAGGAGAAGTTATTCCACACACACTTACTCGTACGCTCTGGTGACCTGCTGCCACCAGAGTTCGCCCTCCGCACCCTTTGACAGAGTATTAATCTGTAACTAACAGAATGCGAATATAAGGGGAACTGAGGATACGCATGCGTGTCCTGGCTTATATGTCAGAAGACACGCATGCGCACAAATAATGTGAGGGTGTGGTCACGGGACATCCGGACACAAAATAAGCACAACATGACATACGCATACACTAAAGATTACAAACACTAAAGATTACAAACACGCACTGCGATTCACTATGCTAATAAATAATTACACACACAACTGTCTTTCAATGACACAACATCAATGTTCATGCATTCCTCTTCTCTTTGTTCTTCTTCTTTGACTTCATCTCTTTCTCATTCTCTCTCGTCTCTGTCTCTGTCTCCAGCATTCTATACTCTCCGCCCACAGTATGTATTATTTTTTTACCACAGGTGTAGTAATCTTCATCTGTTACCATAATATTTTCCCCTCTTCCTTAGTTCATAAAATAATATGGTCCATTCAGACTTATCAGCAATATTTCATTCCAGTGCTATTAGATATCTCAATCATTTAATTAATAATGCATGAACTAAAGCATTAAATAATTTCAGACAACTTGTAGCAAATCAGTTGGTGTGCCACAATCCATCTCTCAGAACTTTCACAGTCAAAGGTACAAACGGAACGCCACATGCTGTGAAGTTGTTTCCAAGTGAGTCATGCTCTTGCCCTGCGACTTCTAGGTGCTACCATATCATAGCAGCACAATTAAGTATTGGATTAGCTAATCCAGGTGTCCAAAAAAAAGTTAATTTGACGCAGCTGAGAAGAAATATGCGTAGCCGATCAGAAAGAAAATCTGGACGCAAAGCTCCAAGGCCTGGTGATTATGAGGTAATACCTGCGCCAGACTCAACTGCATCCCAACAGGTTTGTGTATGGGAGGGACAATGAGTTAGAGTGTAAGAGAGAAACCACAGATTGCATTGGCAACATTATTTTGTTACACAGAGAATACATTTGAATAACATCATTAATGTACAGTAGAATGTCAGCAATCCAAACTTCACTTATTCGAACATTTCAGTTAACCAAACACCAAAAATTTAATAGAGTAACACATGAAGACATAACGTATATCGCTTGACCACGCCCTAATACATTTTCAGTTATTTGAACATTTCAGTTGTTCTAACACCTCTCTTTGTCCCAACGTGTTTGGATAACTGCCAATCTACTGTACTACTACACTGTTTAAACTAATGAGGATTGCAATGAAATGATCATTACATTATTAGAACTGACAGATATTATGTGCATCTCATGTTGCTCTTATTTCCAATTAAGTTGATCAATTTGCATTAGCTATTAAGTTCAGTTATCTGTGTATTTTTCTAATGTTTATTTTGTTATGTTTACCAGCTCCTATCTTATTTTTAATTACACTCACATAGCTATTACATGTGGGTCTCTTTTATTCAAATATTTTCTTCTGATCTTGCATTATATTACCATTCTAGCTATAACACCACTACTTCTAGTTGTGTCCACCAGTTTCCATCATACCATTTCAGTTTATAGTGTGGGTCCTCAGTTAATCCTGACGACCCTATCTCTCTGTGGCCATTAGGAAATCTGAAGAGATCCTAGTAGATCTTTGAAGTAAGATGGCTGAATATATCTGTCCAAATAGAGGAAGATAAAACCAATCAGATCGTATTTGATCCTATCTGATCTTCAATAATATATCAAATTATTGATTGATTCAACTAGATATACATGATTATGTTACAAGAACTGTGCAGATCTGATTGGAAAAGTATTCAGATCATGAAAGATCTTACTGTATTAAATAGGATTGATAATAAACTAAATAAGCAGATCTGGTAAGATTTTAACAGATCTTGAAGTCAGAAATTAAAAGATTCTGATAGAAATGTTATAAGATCTGCTAAGATAATAAAAGATTCCGAATAAGATATTACAGGACCTTAAATCTAAAAAGATTCTGACTGTATATGTTTGAAAATCATGTCAAATCTGACTTAGGAATTAGCCATAATATGATAACTTACATTTACAAGATCTTATAAGAAAAAAATTTTACTTGGGTTAGTTAACCTTGACTGACCCAATTCACTCACAGGGATAGTTCCAATAAACCCATCCAGAATTTATAGTGCTGGAAAATTCTAATAAATGATAATTGGACTAATGTTCTACTGGGGAAATCAGGATACTTAACAATTATGTTAAAAATTGCTATTTTATCTAGAAAATATCAGACGAGTATGACAATGACAACAGTAAACCAAGTGCCGAACCAGTAGACGTGAAGAACACCTCCGATGAATTTTCTCTGTTAGATTCCACCTCTAAAGTAGAAACTGCTGTGACCAAATTAGGTACGTGTGGAAATTGACCACTTAATAGGAATTTGATAATCAATATTTACACAGTACCTGTGGGAACCAAGCGCAAGAGATGTGGTAGCTGTGAAAGTTGTCAGTCTAAGGACTGTGCACTTTGTGTCTATTGTTTGGACAAGCCAAAATTTGGTGGTCCAAATTTGCTTAAGCAGAGCTGCCTCAAACGAAAATGCACACAGCTGAGTCAGTCAGGTTAGAATTTTATGCTTCAGTTTTTCTTAATCTAGCAAACAGTAAATATTAATCAGGTCGCATTGGTGTGGCTTCTCCCAAAAAAGATAAATCTACCAAAGTATGTAAACATTCCTATTATAAAATGACATTTTATTATTAAGTGACTATTCTTTTAGGAGGAGAGTGTGCCAGAAGAACTTCAAATTTTATTTGAGCTCACAATTGAACAGAAGAACAGAGTAATAAGTAGCATTATAATAGCAATTTGCCATTATCTAGTATATTACAGATTCAATCAGAGCTGCTAAAGAGCGATGAACACAAACTTCTAACTCTTGATGGATGTGATCTTTATGTAAGAGACCTTAAGACATTGAGTGGGACATCTTGGCTTAATGACAAGGTATCAGTATAAATCTTATGAATACTTTTAATTTTCCTGATGCTTATCCAACGTACAGATCATTGACATTTACACTACACTAATAACTAAGGTGTCCAATGCCAAGTCCCCTAATTCTATATTAGCTCTATCGTGTTTCTTCTACCAAAAACTTTGTACCTGTGGATATGAAGCTGTGTCAAAGTGGATTAAGGTATTTTTCAACATTCCACTTCACTCAACCTCCTGTAACATTTTTTTTTTTAATTAGATGGACATGTCCTTTCACAAGCTGTTGATACCGATCATCACATCTTCTCATTGGCGGCTAGTTGTTGTGGATGCTCATGAGAAGACAATCAAATGCTATGATTCCATGTTAGGAAATGATGAGAGCTGCTTAAAAAATATTAGGTAATGATCTGTCTAGCTATACAAATAGTTTATATACTGAATTGGTAAATTAGAGACTATTTGTCCAGAAGATATACTGACGATAATTTTTCAACATGGAAACTGTGGTCCCCAAAGGTATTAGTATAAAAAAAACTTTTGAAATATTATTATGTGTTATTAATCAAAATTACTTTATTTCAGAACATACCTGTACAGAATAATGGTTATGATTGTGGTGTATTTACTTGCATGGTAAGTTTATTGAATATGATTATTTGTTAAGTAGCTGCTACACTTATTCATAGCTAGTTTCAACTCAAAATGTGAATTTAATGTAGTATGCCAGGCATGAGGGAATAGGAACATCTCTTTCATTTCATCAGGTAACTGAATTATTATTATTGTTAGCTAGTGGTGTGCATTTATTATGTCATTATTATGCAGAGAGATATCCCCACTATCAGGAAAAGAATGATTTATGAACTGTCAATCAAATCACTCATTAATTTTTGAATTTTGTTTATTGACTTTAATATGCTGTATTTATGAGTGAATAAAAATTCATATACATAATTCACCATACATAATATATGAAGGGGAAACTGTCGTACACACATTAATTAGCGAGAAGTCACTTCAGATGCATCCACCAGCACAAATTATACGAGGGGAAACTGTCGTACACTCTTTAATTGATGAGAAGTCACTTCAGATGCATCCACTGGCACAAATTATACGAAGGGAGACTGTCGTACACTCTTTAATTGATGAGAAGTCACTTCAGATGCGTCCACCATCACAAATTATATGAGAGGAAACTGTCGTACACTCTTTAATTGATGAGAAGTCACTTCAGATGCGTCCACCATCACAAATTATATGAGAGGAAACTGTCGTACACTCTTTAATTAATGAGAAGTCACTTCAGGTGCGTCCACCATCACAAATTATATGAGGGGAAACTGTCGTACACTCTTTAATTGATGAGAAGTCACTTCAGGTGCGTCTACCATCACAAATTATATGAGGGGAAACTGCCGTACACTCTTTAATTGATGAGAAGTCACTTCAGATGCGTCCACCATCACAATTATATGAGGAGAAACTGTCGAACACTCTTTAATTAATGAGAAGTCACTTCAGATGTGTCCACCGGCACAAATTATATGAGGGGAAACTGCTGTACACTTTTTAATTGATGAGAAGTCCACTCTGCCGATGCGTCCACCATCACAAATTATATGAGGGAAAACTGTCATACACGCTTTAATTGATGAGAAGTCACTTCAGATGCGTCCACCATCACAAATTATGTGAGGGGAATCTGTCGTACACTCTTTAATTGATGAGAAGTCACTTCAGATGCGTCCACCATCACAAATTATGTGAGGGGAATCTGTCGTACACTCTTTAATTGATGAGAAGTCACTTCAGATGCGTCCACCATCACAAATTATATGAGGGGAAACTGTCGTACACTCTTTAATTGATGAGAAGTCACTTCAGATGCGTCCACCATCACAAATTATACGAGGGGAAACTGTCGTACACTCTTTAATTGATGAGAAGTCACTTCAGATGCGTCCACCAGTACAAATTATACGAGGGGAACTGTCGTACACTCTTTAATTGATGAGAAGTCACTTCAGATGCGTCCACCAGTACAAATTATACAAGGGGAAACTCGTACACTCTTTAATTAATGAGAAGTCACTTCAGATGTGTCCACTGGCACAAATTATATGAGGGGAAACTGTCGTACACGCTTTATTTGATGAGAAGTCACTTCAGATGCTTCCACCAGCACAAATTATATGAGGGGAAACTGTCGTACACTCTTTAATTGATGAGAAGTCACTTCAGATGCGTTCACCAGCACAAATTATATGAGGGGAAACTGTCGTACACTCTTTAATTAATAAGAAGTCACTTCAGATGTGTCCACCGGCACAAATTATATTAGGGGAAACAGTCGTACACGCTTTATTTGATGAGAAGTCACTTCAGATGCGTCCACCAGCACAAATTATATGAGGGGAAACTGTCGTACACGCTTTATTTGATGAGAAGTCACTTCAGATGCGTCCACCAGTACAAATTATATGAGGGGAAACTGTCGTACACTCTTTAATTAATGAGGTCACTTCAGATGTGTCCATCGGCACAAATTATATGAGGGGAAACTGTCGTACACGCTTTATTTGATGAAAAGTCACTTCAGATGCATCCACCAGCACAAATTATATGAGGGGAAACTGTCGTACACTCTTTAATTAATGAGGTCACTTCAGATGTGTCCACCGGCACAAATTATATGAGGGGAAACTGTCGTACACTCTTTATTTGATGAGAAGTCACTTCAGATGCGTCCACCAGCACAAATTATATGAGGGGAAACTGCGTCCACCAGCACAAATTATATGAGGGGAAACTGTCGTACACTTTTTAATTAATGAGGTCACTTCAGATGTGTCCACCAGCACAAATTATATGAGGGGAAACTGTCGTACACTCTTTAATTAATAAGGTCACTTCAGATGTGTCCACCAGCACAAATTATATGAGGGGAAACTGTCGTACACGCTTTAATTGATGAGAAGTCACTTCAGATGCGTCCACCAGCACAAATTATATGAGGGGAAACTGTCGTACATGCTTTAAATAGTTAGAATTCACAACAAATTTATCTATGTTTTAAAATACAGGATGTTAATGGTTGTTCACTCTCAATTAGCGATGCTTCAATAATAATAATAATAATAATATTAATAATAATAATAATAATAATAATAATAATAATAACAACTGATGATGATAATAATATTTGTTATTATAAATACAATAATAACAACTGTTATTATTATCTGGAATAGGATAGTCTTAATATCACAATAGCATTGTTGTATGTCAACTATTTTGGTAAGATTAGATACAAAACTTAATAAAGAGTAGTCAGGAAGCATCACTGACAACAAATTAATTCACTCTCTACAAGTAACTATATTTTTCTTACCTTTATTCTCTCCAACTCATTAAATGGCACTAAACGGACTACATGAAGTCCGAGCATGCGCGTTGGCGGTCCGCGAGATTTTCGCGAATTTAGTCCGGTCCGTGGGTCCGGTCCGGTCCGTGTTTTAGTCAGACCCTTCGACGTAGTCTGGCGTCGCCGACCCTTTTCCTTCTATTATATTATAAATATTTTTTTATATCCATTGTTCTATGTTGACACTCTACGACAAAGACGGCAGAGACATTACGGAGAGGTGTCCAGTAATTGCAGCAATTCTAAGGAGCCACGGCGCATAGAATATTTTCATGTGTTGTGCGCTCGACTCCAGTGAACCGGCGAAAGTGATGGAATTAGAGTCAGGAGAATCAATATCACTGCGGTTTCAGCGAACTTAGTCAAAAAGTTCCAGCCCACCCATCTACATTACCTATTTTTCGCATTTCAGCTCAATTGGTGAGATAAAATTTACAAAACGGCTTTGTCTCTCCTAAATCTTCTTTCAACCAGCTACTCTTCCACCTTCTTCAACTCAATCATCTCTCCTTTATTTAGCTCCTCACAGTCTCCAGTCTAGCTCATCACTGTCAACTTTCAAGTCAAGCCCCTCACAATCAGTACTCTAGCTTTGCTCTTTACAGTCAATCTCCAGTCTAACTTAGCTTTTGAATCAAAATTTGGTCAACCTTTACATGATGATGAAATTTTGAAAGATGTAAGGCCATGCAAAAAGTTTGTATTTACAGTATCTGACATTGATGAACAGCTTGCGATGGATAAGGAAGAATTTTGATTACATAAGCAAAATATAACGAAAATACCATGAATGTAGTGCTTTTACATGACAAACAATATACTAAAAGGGGTGCCTTTAATTTTCATAACTGTAGTGATATAAACATCCACAAGAATAGTACTAAAACTTTTAAAATAACATATGCAACATATATAACTGCTTTTTTATTGTTCATTATGTTATTGGTTTCTTTCTCACTTTCTCATTTTGGTGATGATTGTATTAGTTAAGAAAAATATTGTTAGTGTGCATAGGCATGCGATGAATCCATCTTATCTTTCGCATCTGACAGGAAAACCGTGCAAACAACATTCTTGCACCATAGATAAAATAAAAATTCTTTAATTAACGCTTGCACGACTCATAAACAAAAAAAAACTAATAAAATGCTAGAAGGGAGGATACTATTAGCCAGAAGGGAGGATACTATCAGTAGTATCTTCCCTTCTGGCATTTAGTATCCTCCCTTCTGGCATTTAGTATCCTGTGCACTCACTTGAACAACACTATGCTGGATAGAATGCCTACTTCACAATACAAAAAAGGGGTTAGCTATGTTCTAAGAATTTTTAGATCCCGCTTAGTAAGTGTGCACCATTTTTTGCCTTTAGCCATTTCTGCGAAAATGCTGATAAACAAAGTTGCTAGTGGCAACTGGGCATGCGTAAACGGGATCTAAAATAGTTAGAGCATGCGCGCTTATGCTCTAACTATTGATTACTTTAATTTAATAGAAATAGCCAGAGAAAGGTTATGAAATGTATAAATGGGTGACACTATAGTTCTGCTTAATTTAGGTAAATACCAGCATATGTAAGTACCCAATCTATGTACATATAAATAGGCCTGCATGTACTATTGTTTCATACCAACTATAAATATTAAAGTCATCATGAGAATTGTGGAAATTAAGTATAATTGATTAATATTGTCTTTTATTAGGTGCATGCCACTGTGGAGGAGTTTGTGATAGACATTGGACATCTCAACCAAGATTCTCTCAAGTAAATTTGTGTTCTTCACATAACATGTGTCATGTGTGCGTGTGTGTTTGAAGTATTGTAGTAGGTATCTTCCATACAATACAACCCACTGACAAGATCACTGTGGTGATGCGATGTAAAACATATCGTATCTTTACAATACATGTGTGGGAGTTGCCAACTAACCAGGCTAGACTAGATTATGCTATCACTAGCAACTGCCAGAGGTGAATAAAACATTGACACTTTAACAGGGATGCATATGTTTCATAATTAGTAATGGAGGACATGACTTGGAGTAGAATTGAATGATGTGAGGTGAAGGGATAGTGAAGTGTTCAGTATACACCACACACACATAGGCTACATAGAATATTATAACAAAAACACTCAACCAAAAATTATATATGTATATATTATATATATATACATACATTATAATACTTATTACATGAGTCAGAGTGTGATATGGTGAAATATTTCACGAGCAGGCTAATTTATTTTCACAAGCCAAAGGGAGAGTGAAAATAAAGCCTGAGAGTGAAATATCTAGCCATATCACTCTGATGAGTGTAATAAGTGGTTTATTCCATACTAGATATCTTCACAGGAGTATTTTTTTGGTAACTCACCTGTGTACTGATATCATAGCAGCTGCTCTAGCCTGGCTGGGTAGGCTCCACTAGAGTAAAGGTAGCTTTAAAAACCCAGAAAACTTGTAGCCAGGCCCTGGGTTGCTATAACTACTCTGGTAATGAGCTTGTGCAATACAGCCATGAGATAACACTTTGTGCACATACCTAAAAATATCATTGTGAATATATCTAGCTTGGAATTATTATTTTCACAAGCCAAAGGGAGTGAAAATAAAGCCTGAGAGTGAAATATCTTGCCTTAACACTTTGACAAGTGTAATAAGTGGTTTATTCCACACTAGATCTCTTCACTACTGCAGTTAGTACTAGCCGTTGGTTGTAGGGGCTACCCATACCCCCCAGCTGTTATTTTAGCAGCTGCTCTAACCCTGTTGAGCAGGGTAAAGAGTAGGGTACACCAGAGGAAGGTAGCTGTAAAACCGAGAAAATTGAAAAGTTTGGCCATGGGGTAATGAGCTTGCCAGTATAGCATGAAATATCCAGAAATATCTTGACTCACTGGGGTCATGTACCTAAAAATATCATTGTGAAGATATCTAGGGTGGAATAAATATATATATATACATAGCCGAGTCACAGTACAAAGAAGTGTGGTATTATTTTGAAATACCACAACAGTTGAAAACTGAAATAATGATCTGATTAGTTGATTAGTCACAGCAATCTATCTGTGACCTGCCACACTTTGTTCTCTAGGCAATATTGTGGCAAAATTGCTGGGCAACTTCATTAGCAACGGAAAGAAAAGTATAAATAATGGCAGGATCAGAGTGGAATAATTTCTTTGATGAAAAAATATAATACCATTGATTATGATTTTCTTAACTGCAAAAAAAATTTTTTGTCTATAAGTATTAACATTATGATAGCACGAAAAACGATATTTGGATTAATAAAACTTGTGCGGCGCAAAGTTTCTCTCACCTTCTCCTCGTGAAATTTTCCTCACGCCACTCTTGCTATCAATCTCGGATACCACAGTTTTCTGTGCTAGTATATTTCCATATACAAGCATATATAGTACAAGTATATTTACCAAAATAAGATAGAACTAAAAACAGCAAAGAGGCCAACACAAATTGTGTATTGGAAGGAATCTTTTAAGTCAATAAGACAATGAATGGTTTGGAAGGTAATCTACAGATCAGCTGAAACATCTGCTACAGTTCTCAAGGGGATTGAAGTCAACACTCCTGATTGCTAGGTCATCATTCTGTATCAGTTATAGGAGAGTAGGTAAGGGGGAAACTACAGCTAGGTGAAACCTCTTTGGTGCTGGTTGGTACATACATGTAGTCACTATCTGAAGTGCTCCTTTAGTGCACGTCACTAACTGGTCTTGCAAAAGTTGCCACCACTTTTTATTATCTTTGGTTGTACATGTTTTAAATTTGGTGCTTAGCAGTAGTATAGTACAACTCATAAATTAAGCTTTTAAGCAGTATATAGAGTGGCAGGTGGTTAAGACACAAACAGTTACTATGCCTCTATAAAAGGGTGTGGTAACTCATTTACTAGAAATCATTGCATCTCAAAACCATTGCTATCTTCCTTGACTTCTTTTGGTCACAACATCAAACAATGTGTGTAAATTCTTGTGATTGTCTCATGATTAAATAATGAATAATTTTAACCATTGTGTATAACTGATCGCTGCAACACACTTACCATATAGTTTTTGGCAAGATGAGTTTTGTAAGGTGTTGTGCTACTATTTTGGTGTTCATAGTGAGTTGTTCAGCTCAAGTGAATAACTGCACACTGTTGTCGGAATTGGAATTTGCTTTATATAATACTGATTCCAATGAACAGCAACTTAACCAAGCCTTTTTTCCTCCAAGGAAGGCAACTTCTAGATACATAATGGTTATGTATGACTTCAAGGATGAAAATGGAATGACCGACACTTGTAACGTGAAGTACGTCTGGGCTATTGGAGGATTTCTCCTCATTGAACCTCCCACAATTTTCAAATTATTGTCTCTTCTCTTTAGCTATCCAGCTAATGACATAACAGACATTACTATAACTCTGCCAAATGAATGTCGACAGATAGTTAATTCTCTTGATGATGGCACATGTTCGTGTAAGAACTTATCAAACAGCAACCTTGATATATTAACTCAACAAGTAAGCTAATATTTTTAAAGTTAGCAAAAAAACAACAACACTAAATAGTTTAATTGTAGAAAATAGTCCAATATACTTTTACAGCTAAAAATAATGCACAGGGATTAGGTGGCAGCAGTTTTACAACAATATCAGAGTATTAAAATTAATTAGGACTAATAATATATAGCGACTTAGTGTTGTTTTGGTTAACTAAAACTAAAACTAAAATTAATTTTAGTTGCACCCAAAACATTTTAGTAAACTAACCAGAACTGAATATCACAAAGGATGATAATAACTAAAACTAAACCTAAAAGTCATAGAGCCCTTGAATAAAAAATAAAGCTAAAAATTATTTTTTAATCAAACTAAAAATATAGCTAACTATTCGTAGTGACATCTCTGAAAGAATGACCAATGGTAGCCCCAGGAAGCAAAACCCTTTACCCAATCGTTTCTTGGTAGCACCTGAGTAATTGTTGGGCTAAGGCAAACTGTTGGACAGTAGTCTGGGTTGCTCAACTATCTAGCCCAGCCCCCTCCCTTAGCATGTACATGTCAAATCATTCAGTGTCCGTGCTGTATTTGCTGTCATTCAGTAAGTAGAGATTGACCACAGGGTAATAATAATTATTTCAAAAACTAATTTATTGTACTCCTGTTAGGAAAAAAAAAAAAAGCTAAAAAGACAGCTAACAATAATGGTGGAATACAAAAACTAAATTGAAGTCTGCTTTGAAAAACAAAAACTATCTAAAATTGATGACTTGAATAAAAAAAAAATTGAATTCTAAAAAACCAAAACTAAAACTAAGACTAGAATTGTAGTCTTTGCTAGTGAAAAACTAGAACTAAAACTAATTTTAAAATATTTTTTGTCAAAAAACTATAACTAAAATGTAAATGTTCAACCAAAACAACATTAGTTAGCGTGCCAATATTCGTAAAGTGTACAATGACATTCATATCTACTCAAATTTTACTCTTAAATGTCATCCTTGTCTTTGACTAGTTTAAAAATACAACACTAGAATGTGTGAGAGAAGTCCCTCACCCTCATCAAACTCCTCTCACAAGGAGGAGTCGAGAACTGTTTACTTAATTACCTAGTTGGTGGAGTGGCCTTGATTGGTGTTCCCTGGCTATGTTTCCATGTAATCATACCAGTAACAGCGTTTGGCTGCTTAATGATTTGATTTCTATGTCAGCACATCATGATACTGGGCATGTGCAGAGTTTTCTATATTATGGCTTTGCACATGTCCAGGGAGGGAGTCTGCATTCATTGGGTTTTTAATAGTTAACCTCAGACAACCTGGTGCTATCTAACTGCCTTAAGAGGCCAATAGCTAGCTATACCTAATCTTCTGTGACAAGCAGATTCTGGTGGCAGCAACAAACACTTTGTTGCCTCCACTGTTAGTTGGCGAAAAACCACCCATTCCAGTCACAGAATGATTGTTTAAACTGCTGCTACTGTAGCCGTCATCACATGAATACAGAAATTGAACTGTGACTCTCAGGTAGTTTCAGGCAGCTTTTGTGGTAAAAGAAAGGCATGTCCTCTACTAATTGGGTATTACTGCTCTTTTTTGACATTGTACTTCGTCCTTTAATGCCCATGCAACTTATCTAATGTTGTTTTGGTTAAACATTTACATTTTAGTTTTAGTTATAGTGTTTTCAACAAAAATATTTCAAAATTAATTTTAGTTGTAGTTTTTCACTAGCAAAGACTACAATTTTAGTTTTAGTTTTGGTTTTTCCAATGTTCTAATTTCAATTCTAGTTTTTAGTTTAAATATGCTAACTTCCATTTTAGTTTTAGTTTGTTTCTAAGGGAAGGGACTGGGCTAGATAGTCGAGCAACCGCAGACTACTGTCCAACAGTTTGCCGTAGCCAAACAATTTACTCAGGTGCTATGAAGAAACAATTCGGTAAAGGGTTTTGCTTCCTTGGACTACACCGGTCATTCGTCTTTGAGCAATTTGTACTTTTAGTTTTGTCTACAAAATAATTTTAGTTTTAGATTTATTCATCAGCTCTATGACTTTTAGTTTTAGTTTTACTATAATGTTTAGGTGTAACTAAAATTAATTTTAGTTTTAGTTTTAGTTCCAAAAACAACCCTAAACATATCCTTTTTTTAAAATATAAATTAAGCTGCTCAATGGTCATATAATTCCATTCTTTACTACTCCTTTGTTTATAATAATAAATAAGTTTAAAATTTAATATAAATTATGTATGACCAAAAACAGAGGAGTGAAATTTTAACATTTTTTAATTTGCTAATAAGAATATATTCACAGAAAATTGCCTAATAGAAATGTAAAAATGTACTTAGTAGCTACAACAATAATTTTTAATTCAATAATAAAATAAACTTTTTATTTAGCTACTAGATCTCAAGTGCTAACCTACAGTGTCATCAAATAACATTTATAGTCTATTTATAGTTGTGTTTATATTTATATATGAGATAGTTAGCTACACATACCAGATTTTGTAGTGTCATACTACTACAATGTAAATTTGCCTGAATAGCTATTGATGCTCATGAATTGTGAGAGATGGGTGCAGGCTACCTGGCAAAAACAGCCTGAAACATCACATATATTTAAGCACTAACACACACAAAAAAATAGAAACACAAAATGGCCAGCTATTTTCAGAATAGAATCTTGTTCAAATCAAATCATTCTTCTGGTTCATAGATACACTAGAATAGTTTTGTAATATATACTGTTGTAGTTATACAACTGTAGCAAACACTCTTAGTTCTTACTAGTTCCCTGTTTTAGCCCAGAGATAAACTGGTTATTATTACACATACGCAGACATAACTACACAATATTCAGTGTGAATCAATGACCATTCAAGTGTTAATTAGTGATGATATAATCGTAAATGGTTGACAAGGTTACTAATGGCTTGTTGTGACACAGTCTAGGGGACTGTCTGATTATGTCACAAGTTTTATGCACACAGAATGTATTCAATGCTCTATTAATGTTTTTTTTATAGATAATGCAATATTCTAAATTTGTTAATAATTCTGCAATAGTTCGAGATGAAAAATCTGTGGCTCAGTCTGTTTGTTTTAAAGATATTTCTGAAAAATATGATAATCCTAATGTAACTTTATATTTGTTAGCAAGTTTAATCTTGCCTATGGCAGTTGCTGTTCCAAGCATGGTGACTATTATAAAATATTACCCAGAAATAAAAAGAAGTTTTGAAAACCCCAGTACTAGGTCAAGTATGATTGGAGCTGCAGTGACTGGGATATATACAACATTATATATATTTTGCATTGATATAGCAGCAGTATACATGTATGATAAACAGAAACATGAGTATGGCGAAATACTTAAAGAAAATGAACCTAAAAGCCTGAAGTGGAGTTTTGTTACTTTAGTTGTGGAGCTTATAGTCTCTGTGGTATCGGTAATAATAACAGGAGTTTATTTATGCTATCAATATCATTACCATTTTTACAAGGATAACAATATACGTAGCTTTAAAAGGATTTCTTTTTTTTTAGTACCCATAATTTTTGTATCAGCTCATTTGGATTATATATTTGCTGCCTGGTTAACTGAACCCGCAAAGACGACATCTGTTGCAATTATGTCTCTAGTAATTATTCTTTTCCTCTATATAACAAGCAGAACAACATATAGTTTTGTCAAATCAGGACACTATTTTTCAACCCACGAACGATTTTTAAAATATAAGGAAGAAATTGTTATTGGTATCACTTTATTTTCTTCATTATTTGCAGTAGGTCTTATTTCAATTCATGTTGCAGCTTTCTTTATTCTTCCTATTCCATCTGTGAGTTTAGCAGACTATTTAGAAAACATAGTTCAGATTTCTTTGGTGATGATTGCTTCTTTAATCACATACAAGATTTTTTCTTTTCATGAATCTGATTCCAGCAAAATTTTAAAACAACTTACTAGAACAAATGAACTCCTAACAAAACTAAACATGCCATCTTTATCTCCATCATTGGAAGTGGAAGCCTCACAGAGTGAGTCGTTAAAGGCTTTTCTAAAGTTTAATTCTGAACATATTTCAAACAATATTCAGATACATAGGTCCTATGGAAATACAAAAACTGCCATTATAACACTTGAAGAAGCAGAATTATTCGTATGTCTACCTGATCGTGAAGAGCAACAAAAAGAAATAAAAGTTTTAACATCACATGTAAAGCTTCACACACCGCCTTTCTGGGGATGGAAAACAGAAGTACACACTCAGTTGGATAACGCTATGTTAGAGTTAGAACTGGAAGGGAGCAGATCTCCATCCTTAAAAATCAGTTTAAAAGGAGGAGCTTTGACTGTTTGTAAAAAAACACATCCAATTTCGTATACAGAATATCCAACTTCGAAAGTAGACCTTTGTCTAGTTTTTACTAAGGACACTAGTACTGTCACTTTTGTTAAAAGTGTGATTATGTGCAACTACGATGATGTCACTGAGAATGCTGTTTCTTTCCAGTTTCCTTGTAATTTTATTAAAGCTTCAATGACTGATTATCACAATGAGAATAGCATCAGGTTTGACAATTATGTGACAATTACTAGAACTCCCAAAGCTCCACAGGCCACTGCAGCTCCACCAGATTCTGCAGCTACACGAGATACTGTTCCCATGGATTCTGTAGCTCCACCAGATTCTACACCTATGCCTACACGAGATACTGTTCTCATGGATTCTGCAGCTCCACCAGATTCTACACCTATGCCTACACGAGATACTGTTCCCATGGATTCTGCAGATCCACCAGATTCTACACCTATGCCTATACGAGATACTGTTCCCATGGATTCTGTAACTCCACCAGATTCTGCAGCTCCACCAGATTCTACACCTATGCCTACACGAGATACTGTTCCCATGGATTCTGCAGATCCACCAGATTCTACACCTATGCCTACACGAGATACTGTTCCCATGGATTCTGTAACTCCACCAGATTCTGCAGCTCCACCAGATTCTACACCTATGCCTACACGAGATACTCTTCCCATGGATTCTGCAGATCCACCAGATTCTGCAGCTCCACCAGATTCTACAGCTACACAAGATGTTTCAATTCCCATAGATCCTCCAGATCCACCAGATTCTGCAACTCCACCAGATCCTGCAGCTACACGAGATAATTCCGTTCCTATGGCTGCTGCTACACAGGCCCCCACAACTCCACAAGAATCAACATTTGTTACGAGAAATTATGTTTTGATGGATACAACTTCTGTGCACTTAAAGCCTACAGAACTTGCAATTGGAAAACAAATAATTGAATATTCACAACCTGATACATTGAAACTACAACTACATAATGCCACATTCTTGTGTCAAATACCAATCGCTGATGGTAAAAGTTTTACATTAAAGTACTCTGATGAAAATAATACAATAATTATTACCAACAATAACGTACAAATTGAAATATCCACAGACTGTTTACCTGCAATGGAGTTTATACTTAAGAAGAAAACATGGAAAGAGTACACAATCTCTGCAACCAAAACTTCCCCTACAGAAAATGATTCAAAAATTATTTCAGAGCAAAAATTTAAGACTGTGTCTATAGAAAAAGTGAACAACACAAATGATGTAATTTTACATTTCAATAGTAAAAATGAAGCTCCGGAAACAACTCTTTCTAACAATAAAGATTTTAAAATTTGTATAAAGGGAATAAAAGACTCCTATTTACAATTCACTTTAAAAGAATCCATTGAAACTAATTTGGAGTCAAATACATGGCATATAAATGACAAAAAAATCAAAATAAAATGTCCCTGTCCCTGTAAAGATCTTTTTTTGAAATTAAAGCCTAAATTAATCAAGTTGTGCGATACATCATTTCTGCATTTTCTGAATGGACGTTAAATCTGGAATACATATTTAACTACCAATTGGTATTTCAAGTCAGGAACTTAGTAACTTATACATTTTCACAAAAATTGTATTGTTGTCTTAATGTTTGTTTGTTTGTTTTTAACAAAATGTAGAGCATAGAGCATAGAAGATTATTCTTTAATTATATTCTTATATATCATTGCAAATTTTCAATTTATAGCTATTAGCAATATTGTTTTAATTTGCCATAATGGGATATTATCAATTCTAGTGTGGTCGAGCTTGAAGTCTAGAAGTGTTGGATTAATTAAATAAACAGTATACTTAAGAATACTGAGCTTTAGGCAGACCACAGAAGTTTCAACTACTAGCTACTAGCCACCATTACAGTGGGTTGAGTTTGGTCATAACTTGGGCTACCACAACAAATCCGATCAAGGAGCTTGCTAATGGCCAAGAGTCAGTTGTTGTGTACATCCACTAGTAATAATGGATTGCCCTCTGTAGCTGGGTTGTAAGGCAAGCTATGCACAGAAATAGCTCAGTCAAACTTACCTAAAACTATCTTTACAGAAAACATAGAGCAAGGAGAAAAAACAGAGAGAGTGAAATGATGCAAGGTTCTAGTTTAAATAGTGGGATGAGGAAAGGTGAGCATGAGTGGAAAATATACATATATGGAAAAGAAGTGTTTGCATGAACATGTGTGTGTAACTGTTCCACAAATTAAATAAATCGCATAATGATACAAAATGAATGGAGGGTAGGGTGATTGTATGTCCATCTTTGCCAGGATAAATATTGACTATTTTGCCCATGGGCCAGTGAGAATTGGATACCAATCCATCTTCCTTAATAAGTACGATGTCATCAACCTGCAGATTAGTGGTTGGAGTTCTACACTTGTTGAAGCGCTGGAGTTGCTGGAGGTATTCGATTGACCATCTGTGCCAGAAGTGCCGACTGATGGCTTGTAGCAGTGACCATCGTCGTAGGAGTGGCAGTTTCTTTGAGGTGAGGTCAATCTCATGCTGCAGAACTTGAAGGTTTCATCCAATTAAGAAATGACCTGGCGTAAGAACATCGATGCCGTCGTCAGAGTGTGATTGGAGACTAGAGGTCTACTGTTGAGGCAGCATTCGACTTGGCATAGCACAGTAGTCAACTCTTCAAAGGTCAGTTGCTGCTCACCAACAACCCTTTCGAGGTGGAATTTAGCACTCTTCACAGCTGCTTCCCAGAGCCCTCCGAAATGAGGGGCTTTATCAGGAGAGAAATGCCATTCGATTCTTTGGGATGTAGCAAAGCTAGTGGTGGCTGTTTGAGTAGTCTTCTCTGACAAGAGGGCATAAATATCTTTCAGCATGTTGTGGGCCTCCACAAAGTTTGACCCTCTTCGAGCTACAAATCTTTTGAGAGCTGCAAGGAAGGCTTCGCTGGTCAAGTTGGATACCAGTTCTATGTGAACTGCCTTGGTGGAGAAGCATACAAACAGACATGCATATGCCTTTAGATATACTGGCCATCTAATGTGACCTTTCTTGATGATGAAAGGTCCAGCAAAATCCATTCCAGTGTGGTTGAAGGGAGCAGATGGAGTGACTCTGGATAGTTGTCCCATCATTTGTTGCTGAGTAATTGCAGAGGTTTTGCAGGACGTTATGCAGCTCCTGCACGTGGTCTGAATTAGTCGCCTAGCACCAATGATGTGATAATTGGCTGCAGTAGCTGCCATGAGAAGTGTGGGTCCACCGTGAAGTAGTGCTGTGGGCGGCATGATGAAGGGTGAGCAGAGAGAGATAAAGAAAGAGATGAAGAGAAAGATAAAGAAGAAAGATAAAGAAGAAAGAAGAAGATGAATGAAGAAGATGAATGAACTGTGTGTGTCATGAAAGTCAATTATATGTGTATTTATTATTAGCAGTGTGTCATTATTATTGTATGTATTCTAAAGTGTATGTATGCGCATGTCATGATTATGTGTGTTAGTTTTGTCCGGATGTTCCGTGACCACTCCCTCATTTTGTGTGCGCGTGCGTGTCCTCGGCTACATAACCTTAGACACGCATGCGTATCATCAGTTCCCCATAGTTTTAGTCTTAACCCCAAACTGATCGAGAGCTCAGGGAAGGGCGGACATAGCTACAAGGAACTCTGGTGGCAGCGAGTTACCAGAGTGTACGAGTAAGCTGAGTGACAACTTTACCGTTTCTTGTCGTTGGTGACTGTGCTGAGCTGGGCTGTGTCGAGCCGCAACCCACAATTGGCGGCCGTGGTACCTACCTCCCCACAATTGGCGGCAGCGGTGGTTGAATCCGAATCTTTCCTACGTCTCGAAGTGCTTTTTTTTTTGCTACCTAGTGCTGCTACCTGGACTATCACTTCCGATTTAACACTCGGGTGGACCATCTACGCTGGTGCTCTTGAGCCATCCCGCAGTTCTTATCAAAGAATTCTTCTGATTGGTCCCCTAGCCCTAGTCCTAGCCCTTGCGCGGCGCTATAATTGGTCACGCGCGGCGCTATAATTGGTCACATGATTTGATTAACCAATGAAATGAGTTTTTTGATAAGAACTGCGGGACTGTAGGTGCTCTTGGAAGTCTACGTTCGTGTCTCTGTGTCGCAGCAACTACCGATTTAACACTCGGAAGTCTCTCGGCGGCCTGACTAGTCTACTTACCTCTCTCTCGGACGCCATTATCCAGCTCCTCTATTCCCATTGAACGCTCACCACATGTGGATCACCTACGCGGGGAAAAAAATTTATTTTCCCTCATTACCGAACTTGCTAAGTTGAAGTGTCATTTTTTTGTTGTCACTTGTGGTTGTAGTGGTGTTGATTGTTTGCTTCATACTGAGTTGTTGTGGTGCAATTAGTGGCATTGTTGTTGGCTTGTTATTCATTAGGCCTTGAGTTCAGTCATCTGTTGTTGTTAGTGTTCACTCTGTCGTGAATATTTCCTGTAATTGCTTGCGTGCCGTGTTAATATTTTTATTCTTTCGTGTGTGTGTGTGTGCTGTAGGTCAGTGTGTCCTTCAGTGCACCTTGGATGAACAGGAGAGAGTGGTTGGATAGGAAGTGCAAGAGCAATTTGCGTTCCAGGGATACGGCAGATAGTACAGCTGCGCCCTCCTCACCCGGCAGTTCCATTGGTGGTATTTCAGATACAACTTTATTACCAGCTAGTTCTGTATATAGTAGTAGTGTTCGCACACTTAGATCTCCGTGTTCAGTGGGTCATACACCTTTTGTGTCTGATCAGTCCCCTCCTGAGTTGAGTTCACCTTTTAGTCTTAAAGCCACACCTGCGTTAGATATCAGGGAGGGTTCAGAGTTCATTGCTTCCATCTTAGAAAAGATTGCTTTGGAGACCGATACAACTCTTGAGTACCCTAGAATGTCAGATGATGAGACAGCGGCCCATGAAGCCTCGGCTGATGAGTTACCAGTGGTTACCCCGGCTATGGAAGCCATGCTAACGAGGTTGGTTTGTAAAATTGAAGAAAGCCGTGATAGATCTGGTGGTGATAGAAGGGAGGATAGTCTGACTCGGCGTATGGATGCCTTGGCTCCTCACAAGGAAGGCCATGACATTTCTAAATACATTAAGAAGTTAGAGGATGATCTTAAAAATTTAGGTTGTCCCCGTGTGCGCTGGAAAACGGTGTTATTTCAGAAATTACAGTCTAAATCCGCTTCTGGCATTGCTGCTTCAGTTGACCGAGACCGTACTTCGTATGACCAGCTAAAAGCTTTGCTCATTTGTGCTCTACTAGCATATGTAAGTACCCAATCTATGTACATGTAAATAGGCCTGTGTACTATTGTTTCATACCAACTATAAATATTAAAGTCATCATGAGAATTGTGGAAATTAAGTATAATTGATTAATATTGTCTTTTATTAGGTGCATGCCACTGTGGAGGAGTTTGTGATAGACATTGGACATCTCAACCAAGATTCTCTCAAGTAAATTTGTGTTCACATAACATGTGTCATGTGTGTGTGTGTGTGTTTGAAGTATTGTAGTAGGTATCTTCCATACAATACAACCCACTGACAAGATCACTGTGGTGATGCGATGCAAAACATATCGTATCTTTACAATACATGTGTGGGAGTTGCCAACTAACCAGGCTAGACTAGATTATGCTATCACTAGCAACTGCCAGAGGTGAATAAAACATTGACACTTTAACAGGGATGCATATGTTTCATAATTAGTAATGGAGGACATGACTTGGAGTAGAATTGAATGATGTGAGGTGAAGGGATAGTGAAGTGTTCAGTATACACCACACACACATAGGCTACATAGAATATTATAACAAAAACACTCAACCAAAAATTATATATGTATATATTATATATATATACATACATTATAATACTTATTACATGAGTCAGAGTGTGATATGGTGAAATATTCAAGAGCAGGCTAATTTATTTTCACAAGCCAAAGGGAGAGTGAAAATAAAGCCTGAGAGTGAAATATCTAGCCATATCACTCTGATGAGTGTAATAAGTGGTTTATTCCATACTAGATATCTTCACAGGAGTATTTTTTTGGTAACTCACCTGTGTACTGATATTATAGCAGCTGCTCTAGCCTGGCTGGGTAGGCTCCACTAGAGTAAAGGTAGCTTTAAAAACCCAGAAAACTTTATAACTACTCTGGTAATGAGCTTGCTATAACTACTCTGGTAATGAGCTTGTGCAATACCACTTTGTGCACGTACCTAAAAATATCATTGTGAAGATATCTAGAGTGGAATAAATAATATTTATTATTACATGAGTCAGAGTGTGATATGATGAAATATTTCACTGAGCGGGCTAATTTATTTTCACAAACCAAAGGGAGTGAAAATAAAGCCTGAGAGTGAAATATCTTGCCATAACACTTTGACAAGTGTAATAAGTGGTTTATTCCACACTAGATCTCTTCACTACTGCAGTTAGTACTAGCTGTTGGTTGTAGGGGCTACCCATACCCCCAGCTGTTATTTTAGCAGCTGCTCTAACCCTGTTGAGCAGGGTAAAGAGCAGGGTACACCAGAGGAAGGTAGCTGTAAAACCGAGAAAATTGAAAAGTTTGGCCATGGGGTAATGAGCTTGCCAGTACAGCATGAAATATCCTGAAATATCTTGACTCACTGGGGTCATGTACCTAAAAATATCATTGTGAAGATATCTAGGGTGGAATAAATATATATATACCATAGCCAGAGTCACAGTACAAAGAAGTGTGGTATTATTTTGAAATACCACAACAGTTGAAAACTGAAATAATGATCTGATTAGTTGATTAGTCACGGCAATCTATCTGTGACTGCCACACTTTGTTCTCTAGGCAATATTGTGGCAAAATTGCTGGGCAACTTAATTAGCAACAGAAAGAAAAGTATAAATAATGGCAGGATCAGAGTGGAATAATTTTTTTGACGAAAAAATATAATACCATTGATTATGATTTTCTTAACTGCAAAAAAAAATTTTTGTCTATAAGTATTAACATTATGATAGCATGAAAAACGATATTTGGATTAATAAAACTTGTGCGGCACAAAGTTTCTCTCATCTTCTCCTCGTGAAATTTTCCTCACGCCACTCTTGCTGTCAATCTCGGATACCACAGTTTTCTGTGCTAGTATATCTCCATATACAAACATATATAGTACAAGTATATTTACCAAAATAAGATAGAACTAAAAACAGCAAAGAGGCCAACACAAATTGTGTATTGGAAGGAATCTTTAAGTCAATAAGACAATGAATGGTTTGGAAGGTAATCTACAGATCAGCTGAAGCATCTGCTCAAGGGGATTGAAGTCAACACTCCTGATTGCTAGGTCATCATTCTGTATCAGTTATAGGAGAGTAGGTAAGGGGGAAACTACAGCTAGGTGAAACCTCTCTGGTGCTGGTTGGTACATACATGTAGTCACTATCACCTTCCCGTTGTGTCTAAATGCTTATATTCATGCCCGAGGGAATGAGCATAACATCAATGTCAATCTGTTTCCAATGCTATTCATTCTGTTTTGCAGCTTCATTTTATCTGTGTTAATCATACAACACTGTGTAGCCAACTTACTGTATAACTGTTATTTTACTATTTTTTTTTTAGAGATGAAGATTTGTTATCTGAGTTGGAACAATCTTTCAGGGCAGTTCTTCTAACCATCACCACCAGCGAAGCATCTCTAGACCCTTTACCAACTGGTATGTATTATTGTACATATAAGGAAGGCCCTTTGTTTATCAGTCTAGTACATCAATGCATGATAATATCATGGCTATCCTCTGGTTGCACTATGAAATGTAATTAATGCAATATTTCAAGTGTAGTATAACAATAGGTGAGTGATGTTATATATTATATGCTCAACTTCAGTCTTTTCAGAGCTGGGCTTTTATGACTGGAAATTGTATAGTATTGCTATATACATAAATCTAGGGGTTTTACTATTGAGCTCTGCAAGTACCAATTAATCAAGAGCCTCTACTCCATGATATGTATGGACATTCACAAAGAGTATCATTATGATAAAACCGTACATTTGGTGGATGTTTAATTCTGGTAAAGAGTGTAATTCTGGTTATTCTGATTATTTTGATAAAGGGAATAATTCTGGTAAAGGGAATAATTCTGGTAAAGGGTATAATTTAAGTAAAGGTATCAGCTAAGGATGTAATTCTAGTGGTGGCAACTTTTTAATGAAAGTAATCTTTTCTGTGTCCACATAATATTATAACCTGATAATGCAACTCCTAAAAGATAACGACAACAACAACCATAACAAATCTGTGGAGTGTAGTTATATTAGTACTTTATACTGGCCTAATTTTATATTTCTATTGAAGCCTCTATTTCCTAGAAATCTAAATATAGTACTCTGGACATGATTTCTAGACACATTGGATAGCTAACACATAAAAATAAATGAATTAATGACATCACTCATTTATCTATTTATTCAATTTTTTTTTTACTTTTTTAATTTACAATATTATCTTTTTGGTAGCTCTCTTTTCTTGACAATTTCTGAAGGTTAAATTCATACAATACATTGATGTTGAAATGTAATGGTAATTCCTCCTCATCCTCCTTGCCTCCCTTTTTCTTATTATATTCTAGAATGTAGTTGCATAATCCTGGTGCACATAAGTAATGAGCCATGGGGCTGTGGGATAGGATGGACAATCCCATGTAATCCCATGATCCCATGGGACCGTGGGATGGGATGGACAATTTACGGCATTTCTGGACAGCCCTCGAGGACCTTAACATAAGGAAAACACAAAAACAATGTGAGAAAAACTGCGGGATAAAAAGAAGAAGAGTGCTGTTGGCCATTGACACAGCTAAATTCAACTACACAGGATTTACAGTATACTGTCAAGTACTGCTAGATACTATCCTGAGGGATCACCTTCAATCAAGAAGTAATTTGGTATACACACACAGCATTGATAGGAGCTAGAGTTTATTACTCTGCTATATCACAGGCAAAAATGATTGTATAACACCTGTTTGTGTGTTGACACTCATATTAAACATAATTGATGAATAGTGAGCTATTCTGGAAGGCTTTTCTTTGTGCGACTACTTTTAAGTTTGAATGGAGAAGAAGCTTGGTCAAAGGGCACACCGGGGATTCACTTTTTATACCCAGAATGTTGTAAACAAGGCCATAAGAGAACAACATTGAATTATAACTACGAACTCCACGTTTAAGCCAGAATTTATCACATTGAACTGCTAAAATTATGTAGAAGGATACTTGAAGTGGACTTCTTTAATGTGAATGTAGAGGCCTGCATGCCCCATATTATATATGGTAAATACATTATTAGTGAATGGTAGAAGTTTTCTCTCCCCCCCCCTCCCCCTTTCCCCTCCCCTCATCCCCTCCCAAGAAGTAAATTTTAAGGAAGAAAAATTGCTAAGAATAGTGCCATTGTGAAGCAACTGCTCAGTTTTGAGTCATATGATTTTGGGCCACTTCTGATGCGATCCACCATCACAAATTATACGAGGGGAAACTGTCGTACACTCTTTAATTGATAAGGAGTCACTTCAGATGCGTCCACCATCACAAATTATACGAGGGGAAACTGTCGTTCATTCTTTAATTGATAAGGAGTCACTTCAGATGCATCCACCATCACAAATTATACGAGGGGAAACTGTCGTACACTCTTTAATTGATAAGGAGTCACTTCAGATGCGTCCACCATCACAAATTATAAGAGGGGAAACTGTCGTACACTCTTTAATTGATAAGGAGTCACTTCAGATGCATCCACCATCACAAATTATAAGAGGGGAAACTGTCGTACACTCTTTAATTGATAAGGAGTCACTTCAGATGCATCCACCATCACAAATTATACGAGGGGAAACTGTCGTACACTCTTTAATTGATAAGGAGTCACTTCAGATGCATCCACCATCACAAATTATACGAGGGGAAACTGTCGTACATTCTTTAATTGATAAGAAGTCACTTCAGATGCATCCACTATCACAAATTATAGAAGGGGAAACTGTCGTACACTCTTTAATTGATAAGGAGTCACTTCAGATGCGTCCACCATCACAAATTATACGAGGGGAAACTGTCGTACACTCTTTAATTGATAAGGAGTCACTTCAGATGCGTCCACCATCACAAATTATATGAGGGGAAACTGTCGTACACTCTTTAATTGATAAGGAGTCACTTCAGATGCATCCACCATCACAAATTATACGAGGGGAAACTGTCGTACATTCTTTAATTGATAAGAAGTCACTTCAAATTCATCCACTATCACAAATTATAGAAGGGGAAACTGTCGTACACTTTTTATTTAATAAGCAGTCACTTCAGATGCATACATCGTCACAAATTATGAGGGGAAAGTGTTGTACATTCTATAATTAATAAGAAGTCACTTCAGATGCATATACTGTCACATATTATATGAGGGGAAACTGCCGTATACTATTTAATTAGCTAGAAAATTCATTAACATATATATGTTACAGACCAATTACAAACTTGGACTGTTTTAAAATGGTCCAGCCATTTTAAAACGGGCCAGACCATTTCCAAACCTCAGACTGTTTTAAAACAGGCCAGACCATTTAAAAAAAAACAGGCCAGACCACTGGCCAGACTATTTTAGAACAGGCTAATCAAACTATTCAAACCATTTCGAAGAGTGTCAAACCCTTTTTAAAAGAATCAAATCATTAAAACGAGTCAGATAGTAAACCTGGCAAAAAACAAAAACAAAAACAAACTGCTAACTGTAAATAGGGCAGTTGCCAAAGCAGACCCAAAACACGGAACTCTTGTGTGTTCATAAATATTTTTTTCTGAATAGAACTATTTAAAAAAAATTAAAATAAAACAGATAGTCTTTTAAAAAGTTTGTTAATCTAAACTTCACTAATCCAAGCAATTTGGGCATGCCAATCCTATTAAAAACACACTTGATTGTTTGTGCGTGCATCTGTCACTTGTCCATATTCTTAAAAGAATGTAACTGAAAAGACCTCGTCACACTCACAAATAACTAGTGCAGGAATACAGTGTAGTCATACCATTATAATTATAGGAAAGGCTACAGTTTATCAATCTATTAGAGCATTAACGAAAGCTGAGTAAGGTGGGTCGCAGTCATCTAGGGTGAAAACCTATAAGACATTCAAGGTCATTCAGTAGACATGGCTATGTTCTCATGGTCAGACAAAAAAGGAAAAAAAGACAGGTAAGTACACAAATTATAATGTGAGAAATGCATAAATATGTAATGAGTTTTTTCAAACTAAACATTTCACAAATTTGAACTCCCTCTTGGTCCCACTAAAGTATTCACCCACACAGATACAAAGATCAACAAACAACAAGTTAGATGTTAATGAATTATGTTGCTCAGAGTAATCTCTTTTTCCAGCTAGCTCTGTGCACAACAGATTCATTACAGAAAGGTCACTAAAAATAATGAGGAAATATATTACGTCTATGGAATTTTGAAAAGAGGGTTTATTTCTCTTTACCAACAATGGAGTGATACCCGCTATGACGTAGACAAAAGAAACAAGTTTGTTTGGGAGAAGTGATTGTGTACGAACTGTTTAGGAGAAGGACATGGCTACACGCACTGTCCCTCCAAGTACACCTGCCGAACATGCCACAATAGACACCACACGATGCTGCATCGAGAAAAGTCCACCAGAGAAGCCACGAATGCAGTCCTTGGGTCAAAGTTTAACTACATAATGTGGATTCAGACAAAGCTGACAGTGACGTGACATTCGTGGAGACAGCTATGGTGGTAGCCATGTCAGGCAGCGTCACACCAGAGCCAGAGTATTGAGATCAGACGTTAAATAACTCTGACAAATGTGTTTCCTTGTCACCTTTGAGAAATAATGTCACTGTTCCTAGAATTTGAACTGAAATAAGTGTACAATGCAATCCTTGCATCTTGCTGCATCATATAGCAGTATGAAATGTTGCAAGAGCTAACAGCAAACACTAAGACTGTACTACTGCTATCATGGGGGGTATGACTAATTTATGGTCAAGTTTATTGTACAATCCTTATCAAGCTGCACAACACAAACACATTTTTTTGTCTAAAGCACTTTACATTAAAAAAATTACAGAAAATACATGACAGTTTTTAATTTTGTGAAGTTTTTAAATGACTGTCAAAAAAATTAGACACACTCATACTGTTTTAACTGACTCATGTCTTAACAGATACAGTGGTTCAACGTGATCTAAATTTATTGAATACCCTGCTGTGCTACCAGTACTATATGCAATAGTTATAACCAATATTGAGTTTGTATGTGATTACAGATCCCAAGACAGGAGGGTAAAGCCCAAGAATTGCAGTACAAACCAATTCTTATTGGTTTTATAGCCCAAGGACATAGACACCAAGGCAGGTTTCTGTTCTTAGTTTTTTTGTTTGATGGAAGTTAGCCGGAAAAGCAGGACTTCAGATGATTATACTACTATGACACATAGAGTAAAAAGAGAACATGTATTTTTCCTTTAATTTAATGTGTCCTGTGTAGTTTATAATATAGTTTGAATTTGTTAATAAAAGAATGTGGTTATGGGCATAATAGCCTGATTTAGATCACGAAGGGTTGACACCGAACTAAGTTGTGCTTGTCTGTGCACAGAGGGCACTTGATAACTGGGAGCATTTTATTCGGCTTGCTCTTGACTGAGCTGTTGGCTGGTAATGTGGAAGTGGTTCCAAAGGCGTCTGGTGCCATTTGTTTGACAAGGTTTCTGATGTATTCCTCGGTATCTTCTACTTCTAGTAGCAGCTCATTTACCAGAAACCATTGCATCTCAACATTGCTAATAATTTTCATGGCATTCTTTTATATCAACATGAAGGGGTGTGGCAGCTTGTTTACCAGAAATCATTGCATCCAGACTCCATTAATAATTTTCATGACATTCTTTTGGTCACAAAACCAGACAATGCATGTAAATTCCTGTGATTGTCCCATGCCAAAACTATGAATAAAATTAACTGTGGTGTATAACTGGTGCTGTAGCACACCAAACAAACATTTTCTGGCAAAATGAGTTTTGTAAGGTGTTCTTGTATTCTGTTGGTTTTCATATTGAGTTGTTCAGCTCAAGTGAATAACTGCACTGTGTTGTCGGAATTGGAATTTGCCTTATACAATACTGATTCCAATGAACAGCAACTTAACCAAGCCTTCTTTCCTCCAAGGAAGGCCACTTCCAGATACATAATGGTTATGTATGACTTCAAGGATGAAAATGAAATGACCGGCAATTGTACCGTGACATATGTCTGGGCTATTGGAGGATTTCTCCTCATTGAACCTCCCACAATTTTCCAATTCCTGTCTCTTCTATTCAGTTTTCCAGCTAATGACATATCCAATATCACTATAACTCTGCCAAATAAATGTCAGCAGTTGATAGATGCCACTGGTGACACATGTTCCTGTATAAACCGAGAAAACAACAACTTGGATATATTAACACAGCAAGTAAGAATGTCAATTAATAATATGCCAATATGACAAGTGGATAATTGGCTATTAAGATTAATTTTTTACACATAACTCCACAATAGAGGTTTTATGCAAATTTAAGGAAACAATCTTTTAGTCTACCACCGGGTACAGCTGATTCCAACAATTGAGCTCAGTAAATTGTGTAATTCTAGTTAATTGCTATTATTTCCACTTGTTAGAGAAGGAAAAAATTAATGAACCCTGACTAACTACTGCAGACAACCAAAGATAATAAAAAGCGTGAGTTTTACAGGAAACACATAAATTCCAAACCTCATGACTTTTACCTTTATGTTACAGTTTAGCTATAATAGTTCTGTATGTCTAATTCACAAATTATGTAGCATCAGATTAGCTTTTCTGAGTCTACCCCCCCCCCCCCCCCCCCAAAAAAACCCTAACAACATCTAGTATAAAACTGCAGCAAGAAAGCGACTGTATATAAAGTAAAATGTACATGGCTTGGTAACAGCTCAAGAGTAATGTCTACCCTATAATATATATAATATCACACCTGCATTTTACACAGTAGCTCACTGAACTAAATAAAATAAGAAATATATGGTTTGAAAAATGGTGTAGCAGTAAGCTAGTGGTAGCTTTGGCACTTTTTGAGAAAAAGAATGCCATTTTTTATACTAATATTGTGCTCTTGGTTTGTTTGTTTTTTTGGTTGTTTTTTTTTGTTTAGATAATGCAATATTCCAAATATGTCAATAATTCTGAAATAGTTCGAGATGAAACATCTGTGGCTCAGTCTATTTGTTTTGATGACATAAATTCTGAAAACTTTAGCCATCCAAGTATCACTTTATTTTTGTCAGCAAGTTTGATATTGCCTGTGGCGGTTGCTGTTCCTAGTGTTGTGACTGTATTCAAATGTTACACAGAAATAGAAAGAAAATTTATAAATCACAAGTCCAGACCAAGTGCAATTGGAACTGTAATAACTGGGATATATATTACAATATACATGTTATGTATGGATATTGTGGCAGTGTCCATGTATGGAAGTAAGAATCACGAGTATGGTGAAATAGATACAAAAACTGAACCTTTCAGCCTACGGTGGAGTTACGCCACTTTAATTGTTGAATGCACTGCTTCAATGTTAGCAGTACTCGTAATAATTGCACGGTACACGTGTATTTCTTTGAGATGGATAATATTATGTATATTTATTTTTTTGCTACTTATTTTTTTATCCACTATATTTTTTCCTCTAGTGTTGATTTTTATCATTTTTGCTCCTCCAGTTTTATTTTTCTGGTCTAAATCTAATCTGATTATGATTTCATTTCTAGTAGTGCCAATAATATTTGTATCAGCTCATTTGGACTATATATTTGCGGCCTGGTTAACTGAACCAACAAAAACCACATCTGTTGCCATAATGGCTATTACCATCATTTTTTTTCTCTTTGTTATGAGCCGAACTTCGTACAGTTTTATCAAATCTTTTATGTACAAGAGGTATTATGCAACCTGCCAAAAAACCTTAAAATTAATGGATGGAATTGCATTCTTTATTACATGTATTTTTACACTGGCTGGAGTGGCTCTTGTTTCACTTCATGTTGCAGCTTTCTTCATTCTTCCTATACCAACTGCCAGTTTAGCAATCTATCTGGAAAATATTGTTCAGATCTTCTTGGTAATCTTTGGTGCATTGATCACATACAAAATTATTTCTGTTCATGAACCTGATACCAGCAAAATTTTAAAGCAACTTTCACTAAACAATACACTATCTTCAACTTCTCCAAATGCATCAGTGACTCAAAATTGTGAACCAGTAAATGTTCTGCTAAAACTTGATCATGACTTGACCGAAAATAAAATTAAAACATTTTGGGAATATGTGGGTCAGAAGGCGGCTTCTATAGAGCTTGAAGGTGCCAAAATTTCTGTAAAGTATGGTCAAAATAACGAAGTATTAATTGCAACATCAAAAATTGTGCTACGTGTGCCTTCCTTTCATTGTACTAAAAAAGAAGTACATATTCCCTTAGACAAAACTAAACTGGAAGTGACATTAGCAGATGATGAATGTACAACAGTAAACATTAGCTTAAAGAAGGCAAATTTAAAGGCTGATGCAAATGAGTATCCTGCATCCCTAATGGAACTTCGTCTTGTTCTTCCACATAATGATACAGAATCTGATGGTGGTACTATTACTTTAGTTAAGGGCAAGATTTTATTAGAGAAAGTCAATGTTATCAAAAGACTCGATTCCTTTACCTTACCAAGCTATATTATTAAGACTCATCAAGCATGTAATTACCCTGGATCGTGCATTCGATTTGACAATTTAGTAACATTCACAGGAAATGATAATATGAAGAAAAAATATGTTCTGGCTGGTACCACTACTTTAACTATTGATCAGTCTGATACTCTTGAATTAGGCAGTAATAACATCAGCCTTACATTACCACAAACATTCGAAGGATACAACACCAAAATAACAAGAAGTCCTCTCCAACATGTCATGATAATACAACCCAACTCAACCACGTTTTGTGATACATCATTTCTGTACTTTCCCAATCCTGATCAAGAAATGTACTAGAAATTGTACAAGGAACACAAGTGTGACAGATCGTGTACACGCACTCACACGCAAAAACCAAGAACTTGCTGTAGCTAGCTTACTTTATGTTGTTATTATACACACTATTTTATGGGGTGCCGTTTGCACCAAAATTAAAAAAAAAATGTATTACTTCAAAATACTTTGTTTTATAAAACCAATACCTTAGTTTGTATAAATCATAGGCTGGTTTATAAACTAGGCCCCTGGTTTATAATAAGGCCCATGGTTTATAAACCTGGCCCATGGTTTATATACCAGGCCCATGGTTTATAAACCTGGCCCATGGTTTATAAACCTGGCCCATGGTTTATAAACCTGGCCCATGGTTTATAAACCTGGCCCATGGTTTATAAACCTGGCCCATGGTTTATAAACCTGGCCCATGGTTTTGATACCAGGCCCATGGTTTATAAACCTGGCCCATGGTTTATATACCAGGCCCATGGTTTATAAACCTGGCCCATGGTTTATAAACCTGGCCCATGGTTTATATACCAGGCCCATGGTTTATAAACCTGGCCCATGGTTTATATACCAGGCCCATGGTTTATAAACTAGACCCCTGCTTTATAAACTAGGCCCATGGTTTATATGCTAAACACCTGGCTTATATGCTAAACACCTGGTTTGTATACTAAACACCTGGTTTATAAACTAGACCCCTGGTTTATAAACTAGGCCCCTGGTTTATAAACTAGGCCCATGGTTTTTAATCATTTGGTGTTTCTAATGAATTTATTTAATATTCGGTAAAGGGTCAATGTGGTGAAAACACTTTATGGAGAAGTTATTGTCAGGTAAAGGGTGGCTTTTTGTATGCTCTAGACTTGACCCTTGCCTTCAGTCTTGTTGCACTATTATTATGGCTACTGGTACTGGTACTATCAACTATTTACCTTTCCGCGAAGTATGGGTTTATTGGAGTATGAAGAATTCAAGGAGAAGATGGATTACTGTATATCTTGTTCACGTGGATTTGGTAACATTTGAATTCAGTCACTTTGTAGTACTACCCATCGTTTTGCTTTGACAGTTTTTTTTTTTTTTTTTTGTGTGTATTGCTTTGTATCAACCTTCTGAGTAAGAGATTCAATCTTGACAATAATAAGATTTATCTTTAGGTTCAGTAACTATGTAGTCTAATTGGCGAGCGAGCGTAGCAAGCGTATGACAAGCGGATAGTAACATAATTAATACGTACGTTTGTACATCCTTAAACGTGCTTTTCAGTGCAAAACGCACCAGTTTAGCTGAGAAGGCTGTTGGAATGGGTTTGTCAGAGTAATGTACGTGTTTGAGGGACGTACGTGTTTAATAAGACGTACGTGTTTATGCGACGCACCGGTACGTGTTAGAGAAGTACGTATTTGAGATACGTACGTGTTTGAGGGACGTACGAGTATAAGAGACGTACGTGTTTGAGAAATGCACGTGTTTTTAAAGACGTACGTGTTTGAGAAATGCACGTGTTTAAAGACGTACGTGTTTGAGAGCTGTACACGTGTTACAAGTGTTGAGGTGTTGCTCAAGCATTTGACGACCTATTCCCAATCAGTGCGAGGATGGAAAAGAAGTCAGCTTTGTGTGTATTTGGTGAAAGAAAAAGGCCAGTTCTGTATGATTCCTCCGACGATTGGGAAAACGAGAAAGGCAATTTAATGGAAGCTAATATCAGGCCTTACCATTGTATCGAAAAGCACATCAAGAACCTTCTGGTCATAAACCGAGTCCTCAGCCTCCACCATAATTAAAGCATCCTTATACGGAAGCAAACTTTCATCACTGAAAGGTAGAAGTGATCGGGGATGAGCCATGAACAAGGAGAACGGAGGGGATATCTCTGGTACATACATATGTATGTACATGCGTGCATATGTGTGTGCACGTGTGCATGCATGCATGCATACATACATGCATACATACATGCATACATGCATACATACATGCATACATACATACATACATACATACATACATACATATTTAAAATGATTATGATTTTTAGAATTTCAGTATCCAATATCAAAATTTTCAGTCAGTGTACCTTCCTCAGTGATAAACGATTGAAACTGAGGTGATAAATTGACAATGGACTCAAAGTTCACCCCACCTGGAAAATTGTGTTTGTAACAACAGCATTATTTACCACCTGAGACCATTAACCACTATTTGAATTGTATCTAATATCACTTAGAAAGGTCCAAGACTGAGAATGTTGATTAATTGGGAAGTGAGCGAAGTGAGTGAGACACTATCAGGGGTAACACAATGAAAATCGGGGATATTTGTTTGTCTGTTATATGTGTGGACGTATGTATGTCATTTTGTACTCTCACATTTTTGTGTTTGTTTCGTGGTCTGCCACTTCCCATACCTCCACTAAATTGAATCTTTCAGTTTAGCGTGATCCCGTATCATTCAAGGAAATTTAATTGTTTACCCTTTTGTGTTAGGTTGTTTTTACATGCCACAAGACATATTTAGGTCTTAAAAATGTACTGTCTCAACAATATGGAATAATTCTTTAGAACCTCTTGTTTTTCAAGTCACAAAATGTTATGGTGAAAGGTTACTATGGTATAGAGTACCTTCACCAGACATAATTTCAAAATCTCAGCCATTTGTGTTCACTAATTATATTTTAGCTATTCATAAGTTCTAAAAAATCATTCTATTTCATCATTAAAGACGCAATAATTAGTATCTTTGACAAGCTTGGCCACTTCATCAATGAGTGTGAAACACGGCTGGGCTTGTCTACAATGTCTAATTTAATGTACCATCTCATTCATTTTATGTCCTCCCCACTTTTTTCTCTCTAAGAGTATCATCCCCGTACTAAAAATATATTTTAGATCTCGAAAAAAATTATTTTTGTTGTATAATTTTTGCAAAAATCTTGATAATTGTAACATTAATGCAAGATATTTTCAATATTCTTTCAAGAAGATTGAGAGAAGTTTGAACATTTCTATTATAATTCCATCGAGTTTCTCTGAATATTCTTGCAAAATTTTTCAATAATATTTTTTGCAGTGTTATAACAGAAAATTTGTGCCCTCAAAGAATTTAAAAAGATTCTTGATGAAGTCTTGGAGGGTTATCTAAAGACTATGTTAGAATTTTCAATGATGTGATTGTATGGTCTTGAACACTGGTATTGATACTATTTTGGTTAAGTGATTTCAGACTTTCTTAGTTTTAGCTATTCATACTAAAAAATATCTTGAGTGCTTAGTTTTAGTATTTTTCCCAAATTCTCCCTGAAGATTTAGTTAGTTTTTAGTTTTTCTTTAATACATGTAGAAGATTTAGTTAGTTATACTATCAATTGACTTAGTTTTAGTTAATTTACATTGCCTCTCAAATTCTTCAATAATTAAACTCCTTTTTAATAAAAAGTAGTTCATGTAATTTTCCTAAGAACTTCAAAAATGGCATATTTCTGTGAAAAATAAAGTAGGATATTTGTCATGTAGTTTACAGAAAAATTACTTAATGGCAATTTATATATTCACTTAATAACGACATAATTTAAGGTGAATTGGTTACAATAAAAATTACTTATGTAGTTTTAGTATTTTTGTCATCCACTCTACTGGTAGTTTTAGTTATTATCGAATTTACTGTCTTCTAAAATATTTAGTTTTAGTTATGTTTCTACAGCTTAGTTTTAGTTATTCTTACCAAAAGTAAAATACCCCAAAACTAAGGGGTTTTGGTTAGCTTTAGTTAACTAAAACAACACTATGTGTATCTACGATGATGTCACTAATGAAGCTATTTATTTTCAGTTACCTTGTAATGTTATTAAAGCTTGCTTCAATGGCTGATTATCACAATGCGAAGAGCACCTGGTTTGACAATTTTGTGACCATTACTAGCACTCCCATAGCTTCGCAAATTTCTGCAGCTCCACCAGACTCTGCAGCTACATGAGATACTTCTGTTCCTATGAATTCTGCATCTACACAGTCTCCACAACACCACAAGATTTAACATCTGTTACGAGCAATTATGTTCTACTTCTATACACTTAAATCCTGATTCACTTAAAATAATAGCCTAACAATTAAACTTTCACAACCTGCAACATTGAAACTAGAACTACATAATGTCACATTCTTGTATCAAATACCAATCGCTGATCGTGAAAATTTTACATTAAAGTACATTGATGAAAATACAAATACAATAATGGTTGCCATCAGAAGCGTAAAAGTTGAAATATCCATGGACTTATATCAGTAATGGAGTTTCTTAATAAAAATGTAAAGCTTACACAATCTCTGTAACCAAAATTTCCCTTACAGAAATGATTCAAAACCTATTTCAAATGAGAAAATTTTTAAGACTACTGTGGCTATAGAAACATTGCAAATGGTGTAGTTTTACGTATGAACTTTGATGGTAATAAGAAATCTCTAAAAACAACTTGTTCTAACAATAAAATTAAAATTTGTATAAAGTGAATAAGAGACTCTTGTTTACAATCAACATAAAAAAAATCCACTAAAATTAATTTGGAGTCAAACACTTGGCATATAAATGACAAAAAAAATCAAAGTAGCTACAATGTCGCTGTTCTGATGGAGGTGATTTTATGAAATTAAAACCTAAATTAATCGAGTTACGTGATACATCATTTCTGCATTTTCTGAAAGGACATTAAAAAACTGGAATATATACTTAACTACCAACTGGTATTTCAAGTCATGAACTTAGTAACTTATAGTTTCACAAATTGTATTGTTGTCTTAATGTTTGTTTGTTTGTTTTTTAACAAAATGTAGAGCATTGAGCATAGAAGATTATTCTTTAATTATATGGTTATATATCATTGCACGTTTTCAATTTATTGCAATTAGATATTGTTTTAATTTGCCATAATGGGCTACTATGGTCGAACTTGAAGTCAGGAAATGTTGCATTAATGAAATGAACAATATTTAAGAATACTGAGCTGAGGCAGACCACAGAAGTTCCAACCACTAGCTACTAGCCACCATTATGGTGGGATGAGTTCGGTCATGACTTGGGCTACCACACCACATCCGATCAAGGAGCTTGCTAATGGCTAAGGGTCAGCGTAGGTTTGTAACTATTCATATAGACACCCCCAGACAGATTTTCAATCTCGGGTAGAAGGAAAATCAGTCAACTTCATTGTTATAGTTAAGTGTAAACTAGAGTAAAATATGCAACAGTAAGTCAGGGCTAGTATGTATTCCTATTCTGTTCAACTGCTTTTAGCATGGCAATAGTGAATTCCACTCAACCACATAATCAAATAAATTGTTAATTTGGCATGATTAGACTATTATTGGAGGTTTGGCTGGTACAGAGATTGTCACAGGGGCAGGTCTAGAATCTGGAAAAGGGGTAAACATTTGTTGGGTTTTGTGACACTGATGCATGCTTTAGCACTGGAGTTTCAATTTCAGCAAGGTACAAACTGTGTTCTAGAACAAATTGTCACTGAAAAGCTGACTGTTATTAGGTCTATCCGCTACAAGGAGAATAAGAAGGGTTCAACCGAACTTGGACACCAGGAGTAGTAAATCCCTGACCCTGTCCTGCCAAATTTCGCAGTTAATGTATCCTACATACTTGTCACCAAGGAGAACAGTAGCTAACACCCTAGATGCTAGTTAGACAGACTTAGGGCAAAGAGACTTCTCCCTTTTAGAACCTAGATCAAAACTGGACAGATAACAAAAACAAAGGACACTTAACTACAGGAGCCACACCCTTACCAGTTAAATTCACTACAGGGCTGACCAGTAGACAAACCTAACAACTAAGTGAATTGTGAAAAACATAATAGATATTACTGAGCAGAGGAGTTCTCAGTAGCAGCTGCTACTATATAGCTTAGCACCAGGCTATAAAATTAGCTGCTTCCACCCTATAATATTGTGGGAACCAGCAGTTCAGGGTTATATGGGCAAGGTGCTCAACTGTTTAGTAATGTGTGTGTGTGTGTGTGTGTATGTATGTGTGTGTGTGTGCATTTGTACGTATCATTTGGAGTTAGTAACTTTATAATTCCTATGTAAGTGTGAATGTGCTCTCTCCCAGAATTGAAGAGCTTGAAGTAATGTCAGTTGCTTTGGAACGTTACAAAAATCTGTTTTCTGCTGGTAGAAATACAGGGATTAGAAAGAGGATTGTGTAGTATTCTTATTACTACACTGTTACTGTGTAACCCAACAATAGTGTGAGATTTAAAAATATCAATCATTATAATAGTCATAATTTTACCACAGGTTGAAAGTATCAGAGGAAAAATGAAGATATAAAAGACAATTGTACCCAAATTTTGGTAGCCATCAATAAATATATATATATATACATAATATGTAATGTATAAAAAAATTAAGAGCAAAAATGGCTTAAAAATCTACTGAATAAGATTGGGACAAACCCATTCTTTTGTTTGTGGGTGTGGTTGTGTCGATGTACACCTTACATGGTTAACCTCCACCTCCTCGCAGATCTGTTCAGGACATTGGAGAAGCTGATCTTGGCTCAAAAAGACAAAAGCAAATGCCAAAGATTCCCAGCAATCCCAGCTACTAAATGGATGTTTGATTTTGAAATAAGGGGTTTCATTATTTAATATCTTCCCTTCCCGGTCGATGCATCCGTTGTGCTCAAAGCAAGGCTCTTCAAACATGCTGGGTAGAGTCGAAAAGTATCCATCTTGATTGTCTTCTTCCATAATCACCATAATAACATAGCAAACCTCGCGTGTGTATCTTAGTGTTCCACCTTTCTTGAGGTATACATTCTTCACTGTACAGTCACTTCATGATGTCTTGTAGCAGTTAATCAAATCATGGAATGGTACGACAAATCCTTTGTTTCCATATGTGCTCTCAGGCGGCATTTTCAAATAGCCTGCTTCTTCTAAGTAAGGACATTCCGTTTTTGCATCACACAAAGATTTTCTACACTCAAGAATAACATCATTCTCCTGCAAGTTGTAAGTACTAATGCTCTACCATGATAGGCGGACTGGAATCAGTGAACCACCCGGTACAACTCTCTGATATTGATATCCTTCACCAGCAATTTTCCTGTATGTTTCTCCAATATGCAGCACTGACCTATCAATAACAGTTTTTGTCTTCCCTAATTTTTGTCTTGGTTTAAAAGTACTCACATCTCCACTTCTTACTTGATCTGCTTCTTTATTATGAGTTACATGTAAGAGAGATAGAATAGGAAGAGTGTTTGATCTATCTCTGACAGCTCCTTGCCAGCTAGGATGTACTGAAGTCACTTTGTAGGGATGGAAATCAGAGAAAACTCCAGAATACAAAATTTCCCACTTATCAATATTCTGAAAGTGACTGCAAACATTATTATGTTTTAGCTAGTACATCTCACTAAGAATAAGATACTTACTCATTCTGGTATATTTTTTTCATTCTCCACAAGCGCAGTCCGCCTTCCCGGCCAGGGGCAATTTTGTCACCTTACAACGGGAGTGGATCATTTTTCTCACCGCCCATCAACAAAGACTGCAGTGGGCGTGGCTTTAGAGTGAGCGCAAGAGATAACTTGGTTTCCCCGTAAAGCGACCTCAAAAAAATTCTTGCTTTGTAGACGATTCTTTCCTCCTTAAAGGATGCACAGTAATGTGCATCTAAAAAGCTACCTAGTTAGTACCTACATGGACTTATTAGTTGAAAGGAAAAAAAACTGTTCCTTGCCTTGACATGGCGTCTGCAATGATGTGAAGATGACCTTGTATGTAGGTGTCCATGAGTTCCACATGCCATCTCCACAATCAGTATTATAATGAGGGTGGATGAAATAAATAAGCCAGTGCTTTAATGGTCAGTAAGAACATCAAGTTCTTTTCTCACAAGATAATAGGCAAGATGTTGAAAAGTCTAAACCATATCAGCCAGAGCTTCTATTTCAGCAGATAAGTGGGATACACAATGTTTCAGTTGATGAGAGTAGACAGCAACAGTCACTCATTCCCCAGATCTGAGAACACATAAAATCTACCAAGGCCATGAAGTGATGCATCACAAATAAAACAGAAAAAAAAATCTGCAAAAACAGAAATTGTTTCAATAAGTTATAAAATTAAGTTTTCTGAGAAATGATGTGGATTCTTTATGTTGCTACCTGCATTTATAATATCACACTGGTTTTAACATACAAGTAATCCCAAGATGGTGTCAACTTTAATTAAGTAAAAGATGTTTCATTGAAGTATGCATGATCAATGACACAACTACTATGAATGGATTCTATATGGTGGTGTATTTTGAGATTAGAGCCGTTAGGATGGTTGTGTCAGTAATGTCAGATTATGTACTATGTTCCCTGTTTCATTCTTTTACTCTCATTTTTTTATTGCATATGACTTCTAGTAGCACTTTCTGACTTTTTGTTGGAATTTAGTACACACATGAAAAACTTTTACCTCCATGCTAATAGATCACATGATTGTTCCTCAATAATGATCAGCAATATTAGATAGCTAGTCTACATGGACAAGTCTTCTCTTATGCTCTTTTATTCTGTTATAAAGTTTATCCAGTCAGTCCTACATACTCTGTCTTATAATTGACCATGCCGGTTTTTAGAGTCCTTGGTGTTGTTATGCTAATAGGCAAGTCTTCTCACAGGTAAAGATATATAACAGGCTAAAATGTGTTGACATGAAGTTGTGTCTCAGCACTCAGAATTTTTTTTTAATGAACTTGGCTAATCCGCACCTTCTCTGGCATAGCCATCACACTACTATAATTGCACTTGCTCTAATAATTGTTGAAACAAGTTTGAAATCTCAAAAAAAAAATGCACAGCAATGTCCTTGGACTTCTTATCTCTTTTTCCTTTTCAGTGGACATACAAATCTCACTAGTTACTACATCCATAACTAAATTAAACAAAAACTATGACTCAATGTAATAACTGCATATTCAAAATATTCATTTTAGATATTTACCACCAGAGAAATTGTTATACTTAACTCAGTATATATCCTTTCAATTCACACACACAAAAAAAGTAAATGGGAAATTTTTCCCTTATTTTCTCCAGTCCTTGAACACCTTATCATCAGTGTCAATTGTCCAAGCAGCTGCATATCAACAAAGTATATTGTATTCTGTCAGATAGCTGTGTACAAATCAATGACAGAAGTGTGTAGGATATGTCCTTGCTTCCTAATTAACCCTCAGCACGCATGCGCGAGAGGGTTATAGTAGTCCTCCGGTCTGTCTGTCTGTCTGTCTGCCTGTCTGTCTGTCTGTCTGTCTGTCTGTCATGCTCTGATTTTGGAGATCGCTGACAATTAACAATTGATTTAATTGATTTTTGTGGTAGTCATTTATCTACGTTTTATTTTTATATAACCAGTTTAAGATTATTTTCATAACTTCAATACAACTGATATTCTTCAATGACTGTTTACAACACATTAAACTTTTTTCTCAAAGATGAGAAAATTCTTCGGGAAATCACACTTTGGAGCCTTGTTACCAAGCTACGCCTTTTTCTTTGCTTCTGCCTAGATCTTGCATCAGTTGATGTCTCCCTGTGCACAGCTGATGTAGTTGTGTTACTAGCAGGCTGGTTTGTGTTGTCAGTTGAGCCAAGTGAGTGGTCTAGTTCTAATACAGGTGATGACTCTGGTTCAGGAAGCAATATGTTATCAATAGCTGGACCAGAAGGATGGTTAGTCTGTTTGATAGAAGAAGATGAGATTGACTGTCCAGGCACAGTTGTGGTTGAAGAGCTATCTTGCTTCATTGAAGTAGATGACACAGATTGTGTAGGTTGAGTTGTAGTGGCAGTTGAATAATTGTGATGACTCTTCTGTTTTTTGGTGGTAAGGGACAGTGATTTTGCGGGCAGAGTTGTATTAGTGGTTAAAGTATTTGAAGTAGAAAGATGATGGTTTTGCTCCATGGAATTTGAAGCCACGAATTTTGCAGGAAGAGTTGTATTGGTTGATAGACTCAGATGGTGATCCTGCTCCTCTGAAGCTGATGATTCTGATTTTGCAGGCATTGTCTTGCTAGCTTCATCTGGAGTAAGGTTATCCTGCTTCACTGATGTCAATGATGCCGATTTAACTTGCTGAGTTGTGCTAGCACCTAACTCAGGTGGTGTGTTGTTGATTGATTCAAGTTCATTCAAGACAGCTAGTTCATCAGCAAGTGAAGGACAGTTGTTAGCTGAATTCAAGGGATGGCAATCCTGTTCCTTTGAGCATGAAACGGAAGCAGATAGAACTGTGTTGTCAGCAGGGATAAGATGTTCCTCCTGCACTTCTGAACCTGATGCATCTCTGACAGGTAAAGCTGTCTCAGCATCAGTTGTATCCATAGCATTCGTAGTATCTTGCTGATCATTGGATGGTAGACGTGGGGAGTGAACCTCTACGTCATAGCAGCGAGTACTTGAATCCACACTATGAAAGATGGAGGGAAGGGAATTTTGTATAGTATGTTTGCCTCCACATGGTCCTTCCCATGACGGGCGAACAGATGGAAAACTCGTCATCCACATGTGGGACAAGACTTCCGCAATTAGCGGACGAGCAGTGACGTCCACGGTAAGAAGGGATTGTACCAACTGCTCGTATTCTGAAGGAAAAATAGGAACAATGATGTGGTTATAAATTAATACCAGTTAATTTACCTTTAGATATCTGATTGCCTTCCATAGGTACGTGATGATAATTGCAGAGGCGATTGATGATTTGGTTGTCATCTCCAAATGGCAGATAACCCATAACTATGGCGTACAGAAGCACACCCCTGTAAGGGAAGTAATAATCATATCATAGACATGAAAACGATAGATATATAGCTAACTTACATGCTCCATGAATCAGCTAACTGTGGATTGTAGTATGGGTGCGGTGAAAGAACTATTTCAGGAGCACCATAGCTGTACGATCCACATGGAGTAGAGCAAAAGTCACTTTGAGACTCCAGAGCAAATCCAAAATCTAATGAATAAATATATTGATTTAAATATAATAATACTTGACCCTCAACCATACTCACCGCCTAATTTCACATCCATGTTTTTATTGAAGAACACATTCTCCATCTTGATATCACGATGTGCAATACCTAATGAATGGATGTACGATATTGCCTGGCACATTTGTTGAAAGATGTGCCTCGCCTCTTCCTCTGGAAGATGTCCTCTAGAGTTGAAGTAATCCAGAAGGTCCCCATTCTCAGCAATTTCCAGTGCAATGAAGCAGTAACGCTCTGTTTCCACAATCTGGAAAGTGCTGATGATGTTAGGATGGGAGATCTTCTGGAGAGTGGAGATTTCTCGAGGCAGAAACTTCTCCACATCTCCCTGGTCCAGTTTGCGTTTGTTGACTATTTTGATGGCTATCTAAACAATTAATAATACAAAACATTAGCTATAACATTACTGGCGAAAATGTATACTTCTCTCACCATTCGAAGTTCATAGGGAGACCAAGCGGCTTTGACCTTGGCGAACTTTCCACTACCGAGCGTCTTCCCCAGAGTATATCCTAGAACTTGAGGACAAGGTATAGACGTCGAAGGGCAACTGAGGTACAGTTTACGCGAGTTCGAGGTCGTCATTCCGTAATCGTCCGCCTTCCGTAAAGGGAACTGGTCTGAACCAGGTGAAACTTAAAGGAAATGTACAGAAATAAACTCAGTCAAGTCAGCTATTGAAAATCTAAGTAAGCCCAAATTGATCATAAAAAATGACAGCGTTTATGAGTGTTCACGACTCCTATATACTGGGAAACTAGCGTTCGCCTAACGATTCCACGCACTTGCGCAATGTTGGTAGCTAACACGATAACGAAAAATAATACTGAATAGCTCCAGAAGTATATTGGTACTTGAAGAAATTAATTCTCTTACAGATAGAAGTGTTGTGTTAGGCAGTGATGGGGGCCTACACTCTACTGTAACAATGAAGCTAGTATGACATAATTTTAGACTCTATTTCTGCTATTAAAGCAATGGTACAGAGTTTTATAGCTACCAAAAAGGACACTATTGGGGAAATGTGTTTCAGGAATTCTCATACTATCCACTATTCTAGAAAGATGTGGATATGAGTGACACAAGTGAAACATTTCAACAAAATTTCTGCAAGCTACTTTAGCTGTTGCACTATGATATAGCAAGAACGAGTGCATTGGACATGCAAGTACAAAACAGAAGCAGCTCTAAAGTGTATTTAATGATGCAATTGATATGGAGAATTCTGTAAAGACTATATAGCTAGTTTATACAACTTCAAATTATTTTTTTTTAAACCCAAAATAATTATGAAATATTGAATGTCTATCAAACTTATATTTTTTAATCCAGAGAATTCTTAATGATCTTACATAAATACATACAGTAACAAGCAATCACATAAGATTTAGATGGTTATCAGAAATCAAATCAGCTCTATAGTTGAGTCCAGTACCCAATTACAAAGGGAGTGCTAAGATGCTTCACTTTTAGCTATACTGAAAGGACGTTGTCTACCAGCACGTTTAATGCGCATATCAAACAACGATAGCACCCAAGTGGTACGAATCATATTTACACAATTATAGTGCAGGGGCGCTTCAGTTGCTTTGATGATTCATTCCGTCCGACCTCGCCTGCGTTGTTGTTGCGCACGCAATGGGGACAAAGCAGCTGGGTACCTCGTGGACTTCCTCCGCCGACCATTTCCCCAGTAGTAGAGCAGCGAAGCACAAGTATTGTGAATTTTATGATAAAAGCATGAAACTTAACTAGTTGATTTTACACATGATAGAGACTTGAGTTTCTGGGGTAGAACCATTTCTGACTTGTTCTTTTAGTGCACAGATTGTATGTTTTGCTAATTAAAAGTGAGGTTATTTGTGCAATACACTTAAATAAGATATCATTGAAAAGACTTTTTTCTAAGTAATATTTTGGATCTTGAATCAAATTAATACATACTATAGATCAAAAGTTATGGTCATTAATTCATAGTGGCTGTTTAGAATTGTGGTTTGTAGCTACATTATTGATACCTAGCAGGTGTGAGTTATGTAATTGTACATGGTGCCTTATATAGAGTTTTACTGAGCACATAGTAAGTTACAATACCTTTCTAACTGTAATGCTTTTATTTATTATGTATATGATAGGTTTCCAAAGCACTTTAGCATGGCAAAGCGACACTCACTGGTTGAAATTTTCATGCCCATGCCACCCATGAAACCATGTATCACTGACTGAAATATATGCATTCTTTGCCAAAAAAACACCAAAGCTTATCTGGAATGCCCAGCTAGATCGCATATAGCACCTATTGGTAGTGGCTACAAATCATTGGCAGAGCACCTAGCTCAATTTCAGATGCATGACTGCATGCCATTGGATATTTATATTAAAAGGTTAGATGACGGAGATGGTATTAAAACAACATTGATAAGACATAGTGCTTCCTGGCATAAAGCATGTCGTGTGAAGTTCAGCCAGACCAAGCTTGATCGGCTAGAAAAAAAAAAGGCAAACAATGAAAGGATTGAGTCATTACATATGCAGACGCATTCTAGCCAGGACTGTTTTATGGTGGATGAGAACAGATGCTCTTTCTGTGATGAGTCTGCTGGTTTGGCCACACTTCATAATGCTTCCACCTATGATATAGACCAAAATGTACGCAGATGTGCACTTGAACTTAAAGATAATGCTCTTTTGGCCTAACTAGCTCCGGGTGATATGATTGCCCTTGAGGCAAAATACCATAGCAGATGTCTTGTAGCCCTGTACAACAAGACTAGGGATGCAAGAGTCACACATGTAAGTGATGACTGTGCTGATCTTCACGGCATAGATTTGCCGAATTAGTAGCATATATGGAGGATTTCAAAATGGAAGAGTATGTTGCTCCAGTCTTTAAATTGTCTGATCTAGCACAGCTCTATAAGCAGCACTTAGAACAACTGGGAACTGCAACTACAGGTCATGTCAACACATCTAGGCTAAAAGAGAGGCTACTATCTGTTTTTCCAGACCTTGGCACGAGCAGCAAAAGTGGTTCAGAAAGAAATCTTTCATCAAAATACGGTCCCACGGTCTCTACTTGCACTGATAAATATGATATTAGAAGGTACCAATATCAAACACCAAAGTGAGCTTGTCACTGCTGCCACTACAATGGCATCTCACTCCATTGCTCAACTGGATGTTTAACTTCCACTTATTTAGAAGGTGGAATCAAGGCTTCATTTTGGTGCATTTGAGAAGTATTATCATTGGTGACTTGTCTTACTTAAGCTACTGTAATTTTCAATCACTTGTTTGAAACTTTCCTAAAATAAGATTTTTTAACAAATATATGTAGCTAAATGTGTAATAGAAATAATTAGAAGTGTTACAACAGAGCTACTTCTCTTAACATTACTCTGTAGGAAGTGTTATAATTTATCAAGGTGTACGTTAGGACTATTTCATAGTAGTGGAGTATTTCTGTAAATACAAGAACAAAAACACCATGGAATTTCAACTTTACAAATGCATATGTAGTGGGTGGGCTTTTTGAATTTTCAGTAGTAATTTTTGCACTTAAATATATTTGTGGTTATGGTTTGAATGGTTTGGATGATATGAAAGCATACAAGTCACTTACTATTGGTCAATTATGTTGGAAACAGCAGAAATAATTGTTTAATGTCTATAGCTATTATCAAGAAATAGTTTGTAGTTTAAAATCTGTATTGTAAGCTATTCCACCAGCTTCCATTCTCCCTAATGTTTCTTGACTGTATAAACATATGGAGGACCATGTGGATAACTCCATCAAATTAGCTTAAATCAAAAGATAATATAAAATTTTATGAGTGATTTTTGTGCATGGACAGTTATACTGTCACATATTAGGTTATGTAATGTTGTGATTTTCATAGGAAAGCGTAATACTGGCCAATGTAATTTCTTCTTTTTTGAGTCACTTGCTTATTGTTAGTCAAAGACTTCATCTGATTAAGATTAAGCTTGTTAACCCTCAGTGTGCATGTGCGAGAGGGTTATAGTAGTCATCCTGTCTTTTTGTCTGTCCGTCACGCTCTGATTTTGGAGATTATTGATAATTAACCTGGATAACTGGATAACTTGGAAGTTTCAACTTCACCATCTGTTAATGGCTAAGGGGCTTTGGAAGTTTGTGGATGGGTCTGCTATTCTGGCTAAAGAAGCTGTAGAAGATTCTAGAGAGACGAAGCTCAAAGCTGAACAACAGAAGGCATTTTCCACTAATGTCATGTCAGTGTCGTCATCACTGTTATATCTTATCACTTCCTGTTGCCCAAAGATGCTTGGGATACCCTCAAGAAACACTTTGAGCATGGCAGTCTGGCAAACATATTGTTCCTTAAGAAGCAATACTTTCGCGAAGAAATGAATGAGGGCACTCCCATCAATGAACATCTGAAGGAAATGAAGATGTTAGCGAGATCAAGTAGTTACTCTCCTTGAGCGCCTACCAGCCTCCTTTACGACTGTTGTAACTGCTCTGGAAGCAAAAGGTGAGGGCATGACCATGGATTATGTTCAGGAGTCCCTGAGACTGTGAGAGAAGTTGAAGAAGGAAATAGATAATAAGGCTGGCAATGAAGAAGTACCAGATCGACCAATTTGTAGATCAGACAGGGTTCACAACAAACCGGATCGTTCTGGTAGCTGGGTTAGCTACACGCCACTTGTGAGCATTTTGCGTACAATGTGTGTGAAAATTGTTGAACCAAAAAATATAGAGGAAGCTCTCTCTGGTTCACATTGTAAAGAGTGGAAGGAAGCTGCAGACTCTGAATGCCAATCTTTCTAGAAAATAACACTTGGGATTTAGTTAAGCTCCCAGAAGGAAGAGAAGCAATTAGTTGCAGATGGATATAGCTATAAGGTCAAACATGACGGTCGTGGCAAGATTGAAAGGTTTAAAGGTCGTCTGGTGGCTAAAGGCTATTCCCAGAAGTATGGGATTGACTTTGAAGAGACATTTGCACCTGTTCGTTTCTCTTCAATCCGTACATTGCTGGCATTTGCTGTCAGCAATGGCATGGTAATACACCAGATGGATGTTGAGCCACGTTTTTAAATGGAGGATTACAAAATGGAATATATATGCAGCAACCACCTGGGTATGACGTTTCGGGACAAGAGAAGTTAGTTTGCAAGCTGAAAAGGGCTCTGTATGGGCTCAAGTAATCCTCACGATGCTGGAACAAGTCTTTCCAAGAATTCATAACTGAACTTGGGCTGAGTCAGAGTAGTGCATATCCCGCATGCGTATTCATGTAATGCCATGATGATTGTTGCGGTATGTTGACGACCTTGTGGTAATGTCTTCTTCCTGGGATAGGTTGGATGCAGTTAAGAAAGTTCTCTCTGGAAGGTTCAAGATGAAGGATATGGGGCCTCTGCATTACTGCCTGGGTGTTTCTGTAGTTCAAGATGAAGAAGGTATTTGGATACACCAGAATCAGTATATTCTCTCAATGTTGTGCAAGTTTGGTTTGATGGATGCCAAGCCAGTGTCTACTCCAGCTGATTCAAATGTGAGACTAAAGAAGGGTGATGGTGTTAGCAAACCACTGGAGAGTAACTCATCCTATCAATCAATGGTTGGCAGTCTGCTTTATGCTGCTACAGCTACCTGACCAGACATAGCTCAAGCTGTTGGAGCTGTTTCGAAGTTTTGTGCTCAGCCAACTGAGGCTCATCTCACTACTGTAAAGATAGTGCTACATTATTTGAGTGGTACTAAGAATTTGGCTCTTCGTTATTACAAGTGTGGGGGTGTTCTTACTGGTTACTCTGATTCTGATTGGGCCGGTGATTATGATGATAGACATTCTACATCTGGTAATTTATTCATGTTCGGAGGTGCTGCAATTTGTTGGAGTAGCAGAAAGCAACCAGTTGTTGCCCTATCTACAGCCGAGTCTGAATATATAGCACTCAGTGCAGCTACACAGGAAGCAGCATGGCATCAAAAGCTACTGACAGATCTTCGAATGCCCTCTCGGCCAATTGTGCTGATGGAGAATAACCAAGGAGCAATAGCATTGACCCAAAATCCTGTGGCCCACTCAAAAAATAAGCACATAGACATACGATTTCACTTCATTCGTGAAGCACCAGAAAAAGGAATGATCCAGATCAAGTACTCCCCAAGCGAAGACATGTTGGCCGATATTCTCACAAAGCCACTTCCCAAGATTACATTTACAAAACTGCATCAATTGTTTGGTTTGAAGGAACTCATGTAACTATTAAATATGTATTTAGATTAAGTGGGAGTGTTGTACATCATAATCTAAGGTAATATGAATGCACGATTTATTATATTATCCACCGTTTACCTGATTTTTGTTCCTTACCTGTTTTTGTACGATCACATTTTTTTAATATCAAGTAAACCTGAATGGTTGGGAGACTTTCAAGAGAATACAGGAAGGCCAATACAAATGGATTCCTAAACCTACTGCTGTCTTTCCAGGCTATATCTCCTGGTGGGGAATAAGCTTTCGAGATTGATATGCTGGATCAACTGATGAAAGGATTTTCAATATGTGCTATCTGAAATATCTGGCGATGTAAAAGAAGCAGATTACCTCAGGAATCCACCATTTAGTTCACACCAAAATCAAAGTTTAATTGTCAGTAATCTCAAAATCAGAGCATGAGAAACAAACAGCACTGTAACCCTCTATAGCATGCACGATGAGGGTTTATTAGTTAAATGGGAAATAAACACAGTGCCAAATTTTTGTGACTTCTAGTTATTGGTTTATGCCACAACTTGCTCCATATCATTGATGATCTTCAATGCCTTAACTACAGAGTGGCCTACTGTATGCTAGTCACATAACCAGTACTTTCTATGTCAGCTTTGATCAATAATGTCAAGATTTATGTGCTGAATGAGTTAATCCACTTTCTATTCTAGAAAATAATGGCTCTAGAAATATTTGATCATGGAGACTATTCTATGACATCCACATCTCGCAATGGATCACAACCAATGATTAAAGAGGAGAAATTTATTCTCACCTACAAGTAGTTCTGCTGATAGTGCAGAAGTCTAGAATTATAGCAGCCTCATCTATTCTCTTTACATCCAGTGACACATGATGGTCGTTCATTTTATTTTACGCCACAAATTGATGCATGAGCTTTGAATTACTATTTAGTCTTTCTTAGCTGTTCTGTCTATGAGCTTCTGTCTAGCTTTGTAGAATGCTATGATGTCTTTATCTGCTGCCTGGTCACCAGTCAGTGGAATAGAAGTAGTGGCTGATGGTACAGCATCCCTACAATACCAAATACATATATCATGTATATATAATCATCATTCATGTAAAATGCATACAAAACACACAAGTCTGTATAACTCAACCTAAACACAAGCTATGCTCATTGTGCATGTTGCCATCTATTCTTCAAATATTATACTTGATATCAGTCGCTGATAACCTTTTATATTTTTAATCTCCTAACAGCTGGAAACTGACACTCTAGTGTGAACATTCCTCACCTTGGACTAGTTATAGATTATGAAATCTTTCCTTCTGCTAAGGGTTGACCAAGAATGGAAGCAGCAGGATGCCAGGTCTTACTGGGAAAAGTCAAGTTGAATGACTTCACCTTTCCATCTCCCACCACTGCCCCAGGTTCAATTGGTGAATTACTAGCTCCTCCAACTTCAAACTCCTTATCAAGCCTCCGTCTTGGACTAGTTCTCTTTCTAATTTCTGATGTACTTTGTTCTTCAAAGCGAGCAGCTATGGCATAGTGATGTTGTTTAGAATGCATTCTGAAAAAATCCGGAAGAAGCTAAATCTTTACTCGTCTACACGTTCCACTTTCATCTCTTTCTTCAGTTCTTCTTTCTCATTTCTCTGACTGAAGACAAATCTGTTCCTTCATGGAGTTGCCTAGCTATTTGATACTTCTCTAACTTGGACTTCAACTTATTTAAAAAGACGAGAAGAGAAAAAATTATTTGTTCCTATCATACATAAGGAAGAGTGAACACTTACTGACATATATTCGAGAGTTGTTGACTTTCTCTCCAAAGTCTTTATAGCTTCTGCATATCTACGTATAAAACCACAAGCCAAATGATCCGACATTGTTAGTATATTTATAACATGAACATACTTGGCCATGAGGACTTTCCTGAGGTATTCCAGCATCTTGGCGTCTGCATGATTCTTCTTAAACACGTCAAAGCTCTCCTGTCTGGCCCGTGCTAGTTCTGTCAATATAGGAGGTATATCTTAACATTATTACTACGTTAAATTAAAATAATATTCAATTTTTTAAACTTATCATAGTATGGAGCAAATAGAATATGATTATGAGACATTTTGGCTTTGTGGAGCCTTCATTAGTTGTGTGATGATACAAAATGTATTTTTTATCATCACACAAAATGATAAAGGCTTCACAAAGTTGAAGCATCTATTTACTCCAGAGACTATGATAAGTTCAAAAATATTGATTATGTTAATTCAACATTTGATATTAAGAATATATGTATTAACACAGTAAAATTATATTTAAAATTGAATGTTAATAAAAGATATTCTTTCTAATTCTATCTTTTCTTACCTTCCTTCAGAGTAGCCTGCCATTCTTCTGATCCATCCTGAGTCCTTTTAGAACCTGACGATTGTGATAACTTGGCTTCCATTTGCCCTCTCTCTTGGGGACTGGAGACTACTTTTCCCACGCTGGCCTCGCTCACACTATGCCCACCACAGCTGTCACCTTGAGAAGGATGGGAGCTTACAGTGTTTGTTTCACCTGAAACCTGGGAACTTTGCTGTAAGAGTTCATTTCACGATAGCTGTACAGGGATGACTCGATCGGGAGAGACCGAACTGACAGCCCTGATGGGAACACCGGCTGCAGACAAAGCCCCTTCTGCACGACTGGCCCTCTTCCTCACCTCCTTCAGACTACGCAGGAGAATGTTGTTCTTGCCATCTCTGAGCCTCAGTCTCTCTTGAACCAGCTCCAGTTCCAACTTGAGGATGCTATCCTGCTCCTTGGCAGTGAGGCCTTCCCTGGTTGGTTTGCTGGCTTTACCATGGAGAAGATTCAGTCTTAGGGTCACACTCAGTGGTTACTTGATCCTTTGAAGGTTTTTCCTCACAATTTTGTGTCAACTCTGTTGGTATTCGTGTGTGTATAAATATACTAGTATGATAAGTATGACTGTGCATAATGTAGAGAATATATTAAAAAGCTATATGATATTAAATAGAGAACAACATTCACAGAAGGAAATAGTTGACAATTGTGACATCAAAAAGACTAACACAGTCACATACACTGACATGCATTTTGATACAGTACAAACTCACCTTCATTATTGTAAAGTAGTATGATTTTTTTCCTTGTGTCTCCTCCCACCTGTAGCACGGCCTCTGGGCTGGTGTTCTCTATGTAGCTTTCTAGCATCTCCTCTTAACTGAACACACACAAACACAATCACACACAGGCACATTTGATTCTTTAGGCATGAATTTTTGACAATTGAGTAAGGAAGTAATAAGAAAAGGAAAGAACATTTAAGGAAGAATGATAATAAATATAAGAAGGTGACAGACTTCAGTGATGTAGGTAAGGTGAGACTGAGGAGGCTAATTGCCCACAATAATTTTGGGCCAAAAACTAAAGACTCACACAAGCACACTTAAAACATGTGACACATGTCCTTGGAGGCCCCATATCGAAACATCTTCCTATACCACTTTAAACCAAAGACACAAACGAATACTGAACAATGGTTAATTATTAAAGCTGAAACCCCGCCCAATACAATTGAAATTTTTTCCTTCATATCTTGTCTCTGTAAGTGATGTGCTACTCACTGGTTCTTCTCCTCTGATGTGAGTTCTTGAGAAGCCCCTCCTTAAAACTCTTGTCCATTCTGCTTCAACTTCTGAAACATCTACAAATTACACACACATACACACATAAATAATGACCTTGATCAAAATTTAAAGGCAAAATAATTAAATTCATCCATCAATCAATCGTACACATGCAAACACACACACACACACACACAAACACCAGGTTAGAATCCAGTTCCTCATTGAAAACTCATTTGTCCTTGACTAGTGCTACCCTCTGAGCTAATCGATTCGTTAAAATAGTTCCTAAAAGAGATTAATTATCAACATGTCCGCACATGCACACAGAATCAAAAAAAAATTATGGTATGCTCAATTTAAACAGCTAATTTACCAACTTTTTTAGTGACAAGAAACAAAGAGATAATTATGACACACTTACATCTATGTTCTTCTTGTCAACAGCACATGTTGGTAGTCTTGCAGTTCACTCCTCCTAGGCTATACATACATGCACGAACGTGAATTCTCAAATACTAGTGTATAAAGTTTATAATCTTGAAGTCCCTTTACCTATCTCAGGACTGAGGTCCTGTACAGAATGTGGGAATGAGATTTCAGAAAGTGCCATGATCACCTGGATACAGAATATAGTGATGCCAAGCATTACTTGTGACAGGTTCAAAGTGTGTACGACACGTGTAAAACACGTGAAAATATTAAAATACCTTAAACTTTATATTTAAGCATGATTGTGTTATTTCAGGTTAAATAAATAGATTATGAGGATAGGTTTCAATGATGTAGTATTGTTGAGTCTAATGGATATACATACAATTGCATGGAAATATGTTGTATTTCTTTCATATCTTCCCTTCCACACAAATTTGTCTAAATAACTTACTGATTAAAAGGATGACCTTTCATTCTTTAATGTCCTCTTACTCTTAACACAATTCTATTGTTTGTGTGTGGATACCAGTCACTGGATCAGAGCATATTTGTCAGGGAACAAACCCTTTTTCAATCTACACACCTGATCAGAGTACTGTTGCTCCTTGGGGGTGACACACATGTTTGTAGGAGGAAAGCAATTCATTTGCCTTTCTTTTGTCCACAATTTGCATGTATCCAAGTCCAGGTTCCAAACACCCATACTTCCTTAGTTTTCGAGCATTTCCTACGGTATTAATTCTGTGTGTGTTTGTGGTAAGTTCTCTAGAGAATATGCTCTACTACTCAATTCTAATTCCCCAAATATAAGTTTTTATGGCATCATTTGTAGTGGCAGGTGGTTAAGACACAAACAGTCACTATGCCTCTATAAAAGGGTGTGGTCACTCATTTACTAGAAATCATTGCATCTCAACACCATTACTACTTTCCATGACTTCTTTTGGTTACAACATCAGATAATGTGTAAATTCTTGTAATTGTCCCATGACTAATAATGATTAACATTAACCATTGTGTATAACTGATGGCTGCAGCACAAAAATAACCATGTAATATTTTTGGAATGATGAGTTTGTAAGATGTTGGTTTGGATCAGTTGGAGTATACAGCACCTACGCGGCCAAGTGCTGCACACGACAGGATCAAATATGTATGGCACATGTTAAAACACGTGAAAAATCATTTTAATTAAAATACCTTAAACTTTAATTTTAAGCCTAATTGTGTGATAAAGATATATTATATATATGTGACCGTCTACAGGAAAATCGGGCACAACGCGGCCCCGACGAAAAAATTTTTTTTTGCACTTACACACTCCTCAGCAAGCAGATATTAAGCTCTCCAAGTTTTAGCACCGTAGCTTTAGCCATTCCCGCTATATATCACCTAACCGTCCCTTCGTTAGGCTTATTTAATACAATTTTAAGAACTAAATCGATCTTTTTGCGACGTCTACACGTGCCGCGTTGTGCCCGATTTCCCATAGACGGTCACATATATATGTGTGTATATGAATACTTTTACATGAGCCAGAGTGTGATATGGCGAAATATTTTATGAGCAGGCTAATGTATTTTCATGAGCCAGAGGAGAGAGAAAATAAAGCCTGAGAGTGAAATATCTAGCCATATCACTCTGATGAGTGTAATAAGTGGTTTATTCCATGCTAGATATCTTCACTGAAGTAGTTCGTTGGTAACTCTAGGTGCAAGGTTGGCCTTGAAACTCTCTAGGGTCTCCCCACACAACCAGCTGATATTTTAGCAGCTGCTCTAACCTGGTTGGGTAGGCTCCACTAGAGTAAGGTAGCTTTAAAATCCCTGAAAACTGGTAAGACAGGCAGGTAGCTATAACTATTAGGGTAATGAGCTTGTAGCAATACAGCCATGAGATAATACTATGTAATAACAATGGTAGGTCAGTCACTTACAAGGAATAATTATAAGTCCAGGTGACTTAGAAGCTAACATCCACACTGAGGTATAGAGCATCTCTTGTGATATTAGGAAGTATTAAGTGATAACAGCAACCTTCAAAACAGATACTACAGTGTGATAAAAAAAACATGTATAACAAGGTAGGTTTGACGTAAGTCTGTGTGTGTTTGTGGTAAGCTCTCAGGAGAATATGGTTTACTACACAATTTCTCTAATTCCCCCATTCTCTTACTAGTAAGGCTATTGTCTACCACTTCTCCTTGTCCCCCCTGCTGGCTACTCACCCTCTATACAAGGTTGGTATTAGTTCTTCCCCTGTCATATACATGTTAAATTTGGTGCTTACCAGTAGTATAGTGCAACTCATAAGTTAAGCTTTTAAGCAGTATTTAGAGTAGCAAGTGTGGTTAACACACAAATAGTCACTATGCCTCTATAAAAGTGTGTGGTAACTCATTTACTAGAAATCATTGCACCTCAATTAACACCATTACTACCTTCCATGACTTATTTTGGTCATAAAGTGTGTAAATTCTTGTGATTGTCCCATGACTAAATTATGAATAACATTTAACCATTGACTATAAGTGATGGCTGCAACACACTTACCATATCTTTTTTTGTTCTTTTTGTTCTTGTCTTATTATTTTTTTTTTTTTGCAAGATGAATTTTGTTAGATCAGTGGTAGTACACGGCACCTACACGGCCAAATACAGCATGCAACAGGATCCAATATGTATGGCATGTGAGATGTAGTATTGTTGAGTTTAATGGATTTCCTTACAGTCTGTTGATATTGCTCAGAAAATGTTTCATAATGTTGTATTTCCTTCATATTTCTCCTTCCACATAAATTTGTCTTAATAGCTTGCTTACTGATTAAATGGTTAATCTTTCATTCTTTAATTTCACCATACCTACTTCAATATAATTCTATTGCTTGTGTATGGACACCAGTCACTAGATCAGAGAAAATTTGTGAGGGAACAAACTCCATTATAAGCAACTCACCTGATCCGAATACTATTGTTTCTTTGAGGGACATTTATTGTTGTATTACAAAAGGCAATTTATTTGCATTTCTTTTGTCTACAATTTGCATGTATCTAAGTCCAGGTGACTTAGAAACATCAGCAATTCCAAATACCAATACTTCTCCTGAGTTGTGAGCATCTCCTGTGATGTTAGGAAGCATTAATTAAGTGATGTACTAGAGTGTGCTTATGAACTATACGCATGGTAAGGTAGGTGTGACATAGGCCAGTGTGTGTTTGTGGTAAGTTCTGTAGAAAATATGGTTTACTACACAATTTCTAACTTCTTTCATTCTCTTACTAGTAAGGCTATTGTCCACCACTTCTCCTTGTCCTCCCTTCACTTGCTACACACAATACAAGGTTAGAGTTAGTTCTTCTAAAATTAATGAAACCCTAAATAATGTGCATTCTGATATTGTCTAAATTTGGAGGATCAAACTTGCTTACCAGTAGTATAGTGCAACTGATAGATTTTACTTTTATGGCATCGTTTGTAGTGGCAGTTGGTTAAGACACAAACAGTCACTATGATCTATAAAAGGGTGTGGTAGCTCATTTACTAGAAATCATTGCATCTCAACACCATTACTACTTTCCATGACTTCTTTTGGTTACAACATCAGATAATGTGTAAATTCTTGTGATTGTCCCATGACTAAATAATGATTAACATTAACCATTGTGGATAACTGATGGCTGCTTCACAAATAACCATGTAATTTTTTTTGGAAAGATGAGTTTTTGTAAGGTGTTGGTTTGGATCAGTTGGAGTGTACGACACCTACACGGCCAAGTGCTGCACATGACAGGATCAAATATGTATGGCACGTGTTAAAACACTGAAAAAATAGCATTTAATTAAAATACCTTAAACTTTAAATTTAAGCATGATTGTGTTATATATTTAGCGTTTATAACACAATGTAAATGGCAGGTTAAATAAATAGATTTATATGGATAGGTTTCAAAGATGTAGTTTTGTTGAGTAATAGATTTGCATACAGTCTGTATCTGTTGCTTGTATATATTTTCATAATGTTGTATTTCTATCATATCTCTCCTTCCATATGTAGCTTGCTTACTGATTAAAAGAAATAACCTTTAATTTTATCCCACTTCAATATAATTCAATTGTTCGTGTGTGGACACCAGTCATTGGATTAGAAATGATTTGTGAGGGAACAAACTCCTTTGTAAGCAACACACCACATAATTAAACTATTATTCTTTGGAGGGACACATATATTTGTATGATAAAAATCATTTTATTTGTATTTCATCATGTCTACAATTTGCATGTATCTAAGTCCAGGTGACTTAGAAGCATCAACAATTCCAAACACCCACGCTTCCTGAGTTATAAAGCATCTCCTGTGATATGTGTTTGTGGTAAGTTCTCAGGAGAATATGGTTTACTATAAAATTTCTAAATTCCCTCATTCTCTTACTAGTAAGGCTATTGTCCACCGCTTCTCCTTGTCCCCTTCACTGGCTACACACCATCTATACAAGGTTAGCACAAGTTCTTCCCTTATCATGCAATGCTAAATTTGGTGCTTACCAGTAGTATAGTACAACTCATCAGTTAAGCTTTTAAGCAGTATTTAGAGTGGCAAGTGTGGTTAACACACAAATAGTCACTATGCCTCTATAAAAGGGTGTGGTAACTCATTTACTAGAAATCATTGCATCTCAACACCATTACTACCGTCCTTGACTTCTTTTGGTCACAATGTCAGAAAGTGTATAAATTCTTGTGATTTTCCCGTAACTAAATAATGAATAACTTTAACCAATTGCGTATAACTGATGGCTGCAGCACACTTACTCATCATATCTTTTTTTTTTTTTTTTTTTTTTCTTGGCAAGATGAGGTTTGTTGTTGTTGGATCAGTTGTAGTATACTGTACTACACGGCCAAACACTGCATGGAATAGGATCCAATATGTATGGCATGTGAGATGTAGTATTGTTGAATTTAAAGGATTTGCATATAGCCTGTAGCTATTGCTCAGAAATTTTTTCATAATGTTGTATTTCTTTCATATTTCTCCTTCCACATAAATTTGCCTTAATAGCTTGCTTACTGATTAAAAGAATAACCTTTCATTCTTTAATTTCACGTTAATTTAATACAATTCTAATGTTTGTGTGTGGACACCCAGTCACTGGATTAGAGATGATTTTTGAGGGAACAAACTCCATTATAGGCAACCCACCTGATCAGAATACTATTGTTCCTTGGGGGGACACTTGTTTTTGCATTACAAAAGGCAATTTATTTGCATTTCTTTTGTCCACAATTTGCATGTATCTAAGTCCAGGTGACTTAGAAGCATCAGCAATTCCAAATACCAATACTTCTCCTGAGTTGTGAGCATCTCCTGTGATGTTAGGAAGCATTAATTAAGTGATGTACTAGAGTGTGCTTATGAACTATATGCATGGCTAGGTAGGTGTGACATAGGTCAGTGTGTGTTTGTGGTAAGTTCTGTAGAAAATATGATTTACTACACAATTTCTAATTTCTTTCATTCTCTTACTAGTAAGGCTATTGTCCACCGCTTCTCCTTGTCCTCCCTTCACTTAGCTACACACCCTCAATACAAGGTTAAAGTTAGTTCTTCCCCAATCAATTTTTTCTTTCCTTTCTGATCTCACTTACCTTCTTATTGCCACTACCAATGTAACATGATTTTGGCACAGTATGTGATGACCCTTTAATTAGCTTATGAATTATTCATGGTGTGCTGAGCTAATGACAATCGAACATATCATATGTAGATGCGTGTGTGTGTGTGATATGTTTGTTGAAGACAGATTTTCATGCCCTAAATTGTAAGTGTTGCTTAAAAGAGCTGTGCTTTTGTCAATGCTTGGCTGATGTTTGAAAGCGTACAATACTTTTTTGATTGGATTTACAAGATCCATGTCATTAGATGTATTCTCTCGTTGACAGGCTTTTTTTAAACAATACAGAATTTAAAAAAGCCTGCGAAAGAAAGACAATACATCTAATGAGTAAAAGAAGGCTGAGAAAGAAATTGTGAAGATCCATGATGTTCTCCATTTTGGTAGCAGTAGTTACAAAGTCTAATAGCTAGTACGTTTTTACCAAATGCTTTTGTGAAACTGCCTGCTTACAAAAGTTGATGTGCTAATGAGAAAAGTGTTAGCAATGCCCCCCTCCCCCCAAAGAAATCAAGAACTCTTATTATTGTAGCAACAATAGTGTTTTCCTTCAATTGAAAGTTATTACACTATTATTGAAAGTATTTATGATTTTCTTTGTTGCTAATGATATTCACGAGCTGCTTCCCCATTTGAAATTGGTAAGCCTATAAATGCCCACAGGATGCTGTCTGGCTGAAGTTGCCAGATTCCTACCAGTGAAGTGGCCGAGCAGATTGCTAGTCAGGCACTTTCATCTGCTGCAAAAGCTGGGTGCGAAATGGAGAAATTGAAGACTCACACCAGGAAGAAGATTAATAAGAAGACGGCAGAGCAAAGCATAAAGAAGGAAATTTTAAGCAAGACTTGTGAGAGCAAGCAAACATCAGGGGACAAAGTCCAAGTTTATCTGGGGGAAGAAGACACAGCTGAAGAAGAAGAGCTGGAATACGTCAAAGAAGATTTGGCTGCCGACAAAGATCTGGATTGTGAAAAGAAAGCCGAGGACGATGAAGTAGATGAAAAGGTTTCGTTTACTGAAAAGTTGGAGTTGGATCAAGGATTAGAGAGCAAAGAAGAGGTGTTGAAGATGGAGCCTGATGATGTTCTTGTAAAGGATCTTCCACAAGAGACACCTAAAATTGCCGACACAAAGGAGATGTGTGGCACAGAGGATAAAGTGGACCTGGGGCTTCATGCTAACTACCCTGATGATATTTCTGCGAAAGAAGGTGCTGGGGATATGCCACCTAGTCCCATAATTTATAAGACCCAAGAGTTACCAGATCCTGTTACCATTGTCATAGAAGAACCCACCCTCATTGTCATAGAAGAACCCACACCCATTGTCATAGAAGAACCCACCCCCATTGTCATAGAAGAACCCACCCCCATTGTCATAGAAGAACCCACCCCCATTGTCATAGAAGAACCCACCCCCATTGGCTTGACACCTGCCCAAGAATCTTTCTTGAAGGAGATTGTGCCAGATGTGTATGCAAGTATATTGAAGTTTGAATCTGAAGAAGAAGAAGAAGGAATATCGAAGTCGTGCTGTTCGTGCTGCTGGAATATTTGCTGCCAAACTTGTAAATGCAATCTGTCGAGTATGTTGCCCAGGAGCTCTGAAAGAAAAGCTCCGGAAATGGAGAAGGAGGAACTGTTCACACCGACACTTCAAAAAGCTGCACTAATTGGAATGGGCATGATAAAAAAGGCTGTCTTCCCTTTGGTATTAGCCATGACTAGGGAAATTTGGGTCACTCTTGAACTCTCTACGGTTTTACTTGGCTTGATCCTCTCCGTCGTGGCACTTTCTTTTGATAATAATGAGGTTTTTAATATCATTCACTTTGTCCTTATTGTAATATCCAGCACTCTTGCTATTATTGATGCCGTATATAGCTTGATGAAGTGCCAGAGCTGCAGGATATGCTATTCCTATATCAGGAACCGAGATAAACACGATGTGGAAGGCACTGAGGAGACCAGAAATCGGTGTTTGAAATGCCTGTACTGGTGCCATGAAAAAATGGACATCGCTCGAATGATTTTGACAGAGGTCCTCGTCTATCCTCTTTTAATATGTGATATATTTGAAGTCATTGTTGGTCGGAGCTTTGAAAGCGACTCACACTCAGATCGTCTGGGATTTGCTCTTTTCTTACTCTCTTGCATATCCTTGTTGCTCTATGTGTATGTGGTTAGAGTCATTGTTTTGGGTCGATCCATCAAGCGTCTACAAGAAATGCGTACCAATAAAGGTCAACCGGACACAGGCAGCGCTCGCAGTGCATTTTCTATTCTGAGCGGGGCCTTCTGGTATCAAATGTTCTTTTTCCTTCATATTGTCTTGCAGATGATGGCTCAGATTATGATGCTGGTAGCTATTGGAGGCAAGATACGCTACGACAACCGCCATTTTTATCAACGTGACAATTCTAACGAGGTTATCCAATACAGCCTGCAGCTAATCATCATGCTGGTGATCGGCTACGTCTCTCCTACGTTTGGATATTTGTCATTCTTTATCGTCACCAAGCCTTGGGCTCAGGAGTTCCCTCTTGGAATTTTTAATGACATCACTTCACAATTGAAGTTGCTGGCATCGGGAGGACCCGATAGTTATTTATCGAGTAGTGACGATTTGAACGATGAAGTCAATAAGAATATTATAAAAACTTTAGGGGAAAACTACAAGAAGCTGTCCAGGAAAGAGATAGGCAAGAGACTAATAGCGTTCATAAAAAAATTTGGGGACGATTTCGAAAAGCTTCGTCAAATGTCTTTCTTGAGCAAATTCGGGTATCCTTTTAAAAATCCCTGGTTGGTGCTTCTGTGCTTGTTCTATGCAGGCATGCAGTTTACCTTCGTCATATGTGCCGGAGTTACAATGAATGATATGGGGATCCTTACCAGTCAGATTCTCAACGGGGGAGGCTGGATCTTTTATTATATCATTGCCATTGCCTTCGGAGTCATTGCTAATGCGTATGCTTTCTTGGTTGCTGCTTTCTGGATCTTCATCATCGCAACTATTATAGCCATCATCATTGGAGTGATTCTGTACTGCATACTCATCTGCGTTTGTGCCATCACTTGTGCCGCCAGTGGTAGTAGTAGTAGTAGTAACAACCGATAGAAACAGCCACAAAATGGGAATACCGTGACTTAGAAACTTGCTATATAGTATCACCACATATTTTTTTTAATAATTATATTATTATGTAGCTATTTTCTTTATTCTAAAATGATACGATTTCGTGTTAGGCTGATTTCATCACAAATTCAATTTTCTTTATAAAACTGATTTTTGACTCTGACTTATTAATAACTACTAATTGAATTTGCTTCAAGTATGTGTTCAAAGCAGTGAACTAGGAAGTATTTGTGTGGAATATTGAGTAAATATCTCTCCATTTTGCTTACATTGAGATAACTTGGGTCCACCCAATGGTCTGTCCAACCTAGCTGATTACTCTCGTGGTGAATCAGCATTATCAGGCAGATTAATATTATTCATAGATAGCAGGAGATGGAGTGGAGAGTGATTGGTAATTAACCTTTAGAAGTTGCCAGCTTTTCAAACTGGTTCATTATTGGATTATTAGATTCTGGTTTGGTAAGGATTATTGGCGAGTGAGTGAGACACTATACAGTGGTGTCAAATTGAGAATCGGGGATATTTGTTTATATATGTTGTGCTCTTTTATGAATTTGCACAATCTATAGATTGTGTTGCACATTCTATAGATTCATATAGATTAGGCAACAATATATAAATTGGCAAACAATCTATAGATTGTGCTACTCATCTATAGATTAGCTTCCACCTAAAATTTAACTTCAATTTGAAAAGCTAATGCAAGAAAGTGATTCTACATCCCATAAAAACCCTATGCAAGATATATTACACATATGTATTTCTGGAATATTGGTCAATGAAATTAAAAAAATTCATTCACAATTTCACTGAGTTCCTCACTACTAATGAATGGAAAATAGTGATTTTATGAAAATTTGTTAGATACAAATAGCTAAAAACCATTAACATCTACTATGGACCTGATTTTACAAGGCATGTCTTACTCGCTTATGCAGTGATGAAGATTTAAGGGTGCCAAAATTGAAGTATAGATTTATTGATATATGGATACTAATCTATAGATTGTGCAGCACTATCTATAGGTAGGTGAGTTGCATAATCTATAGATTGTTGCCCAATCTATGAATTTTTAGATCCCGTAACTACTAACTTGGTAAGTGTGCACTATTTTTTGCCTTTAGCCATTTCTGTGAAAATGCTGATAAACAAAGTTGCTAGTGGCAACTGGGCATGCGTAAACGGGATCTAAAATAGTTAGAGCATGCGCGCTTAGGCTCTAACTATTGATTACTTTAATTTAATAGAAATAGCCAGAGAAAGGTTATGAAATGTATAAATGGGTGACACTATAGTTCTGCTTAATTTAGGTAAATACCAGCATATGTAAGTACCCAATCTATGTACATGTAAATAGGCCTGTGTACTATTGTTTCATACCAACTATAAATATTAAAGTCATCATGAGAATTGTGGAAATTAAGTATAATTGATTAATATTGTCTTTTATTAGGTGCATGCCACTGTGGAGGAGTTTGTGATAGACATTGGACATCTCAACCAAGATTCTCTCAAGTAAATTTGTGTTCACATAACATGTGTCATGTGTGCGTGTGTGTTTGAAGTATTGTAGTAGGTATCTTCCATACAATACAACCCACTGACAAGATCACTGTGGTGATGCGATGCAAAACATATCGTATCTTTACAATACATGTGTGGGAGTTGCCAACTAACCAGGCTAGACTAGATTATGCTATCACTAGCAACTGCCAGAGGTGAATAAAACATTGACACTTTAACAGGGATGCATATGTTTCATAATTAGTAATGGAGGACATGACTTGGAGTAGAATTGAATGATGTGAGGTGAAGGGATAGTGAAGTGTTCAGTATACACCACACACACATAGGCTACATAGAATATTATAACAAAAACACTCAACCAAAAATTATATATGTATATGTATATATATACATACATTATAATACTTATTACATGAGTCAGAGTGTGATATGGTGAAATATTTCACGAGCAGGCTAATTTATTTTCACAAGCCAAAGGGAGAGTGAAAATAAAGCCTGAGAGTGAAATATCTAGCCATATCACTCTGACGAGTGTAATAAGTGGTTTATTCCATACTAGATATCTTCACAGGAGTATTTTTTTGGTAACTCACCTGTGTACTGATATTATAGCAGCTGCTCTAGCCTGGCTGGGTAGGCTCCACTAGAGTAAAGGTAGCTTTAAAAACCCAGAAAACTTTATAACTACTCTGGTAATGAGCTTGCTATAACTACTCTGGTAATGAGCTTGTGCAATACCACTTTGTGCACGTACCTAAAAATATCATTGTGAAGATATCTAGAGTGGAATAAATAATACTTATTATTACATGAGTCAGAGTGTGATATGGTGAAATATTTCACTGAGCGGGCTAATTTATTTTCACAAGCCAAAGGGAGTGAAAATAAAGCCTGAGAGTGAAATATCTTGGCCATAACACTTTGACAAGTGTAATAAGTGGTTTATTCCACACTAGATCTCTTCACTACTGCAGTTAGTACAGTAGAACCTCTCTTATCCGGGCACCTTGGGACCAGGGGGCGCCCGTATCTTAGAAAGTGCCCGTAACTTAGAAAGCTATTTTTTCCCAGTGCAATAATAGCAAAGTTAATTTATTCTACGCTTAATAGAAGATTTATTTCAATAAATTTAGCAGTAATTCTATTAATGATTGTGACTATGATGAAAGTATTGTTACTTATACACCAAAATTTATTTAATGTATGATAATAGTGTTTTCTGTTTCAGGTTTTTAAATCTTTTCCTAGCTGCAGTATCTCTCCACTTTTTGACAAGGAGCAAATGAACTGGATCAACTTCTTCTTGGGACTCCAACCATCTCAGAGATATGTCCAAGGCATCACAAGCCTGTGCATCGGATACCGAGTTCTGATCTTCAATGAGTGCCTCATCTTCAGAAGAAGACTCTTCAGGATGTGTGATATTTGATACTTCCTGAATAATTTCAGTGTCTGTCATCAACTGAAACCCTGGATCATCAGCATCTTGTACCAGCCAATTTTCAGGTGTTTGCCAGTTTTCATCGCCTGGTGTGTACCCCAATCGCTGAAAAAGATCCAAAAAATCTTCCGTATCGTTAGACACGCCAGCACCATCAGAGGAGACGCGAACATCATCAGAAGATCTAGGATTATCTGAAGAGTTATTACCTGAACTGCTATTACCATCTGAAGAGCCAGAACTTTCAAAACAACTCCCAGCTATATCTTGTGTGGATACTTCAACTGAAAGGAGCAATTTGTTCCATCCTTTTCTTAAAGTGTCTGATTTGATTTCATCCCAGGCTTGGGCACTCCAATATACAGCCTCCTTTATTGTTAATTTTTTCAAAATGTCTGGAATAGACATTGAATTTGCTTCATTTTCCAGAACAATGTGTCGTAGGAGAGATTTTTTGTATAGTCTCTTAGTTGCTTCCAAAATTCCTTGATCCATTGGCTGGAGGATTGATGTTGTATTTGGAGGCAAAAACATGGACTTAACTTTCCCATCTTTAGACTGCAATACTTCAGTGGAGGGGTGTGCTGGTGCATTGTCAAGTAGGAGTAATATTTTATATTCAATTTTGTTATGCTCACAAAACTTTTCACATATGGTACAAATTTATCATGAAACCAAGTTTCAAAAATATGCGAATTCATCCATGCTTTTTTCTGATTATAGTAGTACACAGGGAGCAATTTCATATCCATATGTTTAAAACAACGGGGCTTTTTGCTGGTATGAATAAATACTAATGGTAGCTTGCATGTACCAGTAGAATTCGCACAAGCCATTAAAGTTACTCTGTCCTTAGATTTCTTAAAATTTTTTGCATGTTTTTCTCCACAATGCACAAGAGTTTTTGATGGCATCCCTCTCCAAACTAATCCAGTCTCATCTGCATTAAACACTTGGCTCAAAGTGTATCCCTCGTCTTCCATAATCTTAGCAAGCTCACTTTTAAAAGGATCTACAGCAGAGACATCGGCAGATAGAGATTCACCTTGCATAGATATGCTTCTGATGCCATGTCTGCAACAAAATTTGTGAAACCAACCAGAGCTACCTTTAAAAGATTCAGGATCTCTGTCTGGGTAAACCCCTGAGAAGAGCTGAAGAGCTTTCTCTTGTACTAAGGGACCAGACACTGGAGCTCCTTTAGAACGCTGTTGAATAAACCACAAATAGCAGGCTTTCTCTAGATCCTCAAACTGTGCCTCCCTTATAATGCAGCGTTTCTTTGCAAGGGATGGATTATCACTAGAAGAAACATGAAGCTGTATTTTCTCTCGTAGCTTCCAAATATCTGCTACGGTAGACTTCGGAACTTCAAAAATATTTGAAACTAACCTCTGTGACTTGCCTTTCGTTAGTTCTTCAATTATTTTAATTTTGCTCTCCAACGTTATCACCTTTCTCTTCCTACCCGGCTTAGTTGCCATCTTCCCAGCTGCAAATCTCAGATTTACGCGCGTGCGTATACCCGTAGCCCCGCCCATAATAATTCAACTTCCTCAAATAGTGCTGCCCGGTTGATTGAGGTGCCCGTAACTTCGGGGTCCGGATAAGCGAGGTTCTACTGTACTAGCCGTTGGTTGTAGGGGCTACCCATACCCCCACCTGTTATTTTAGCAGCTGCTCTAACCCTGTTGAGCAGGGTAAAGAGCAGGGTACACCAGAGGAAGGTAGCTGTAAAACCGAGAAAATTGAAAAGTTTGGCCATGGGGTAATGAGCTTGCCAGTATAGCATGAAATATCCTGAAATATCTTGACTCACTGGGGTCATGTACCTAAAAATATCATTGTGAAGATATCTAGGGTGGAATAAATATATATATACCATAGCCAAGTCAAAGTACAAAGAAGTGTGGTATTATTTTGAAATACCACAACAGTTGAAAACTGAAATAATGATCTGATTAGTTGATTAGTCACAGCAATCTATCTGTGACCTGCCACACTTTGTTCTCTAGGCAATATTAATATTGTGGCAAAATTGCTGGGCAACTTCATTAGCAACGGAAAGAAAAGTATAAATAATGGCAGGATCAGAGTGGAATAATTTCTTTGACGAAAAAATATAATACCATTGATTATGATTTTCTTAACTGCAAAAAAAAATTTTTGTCTATAAGTATTAACATTATGATAGCACGAAAAACGATATTTGGATTAACAAAACTTGTGCGGCGCAAAGTTTCTTTCACCTTCTCCTCGTGAAATTTTCCTCACGCCACTCTTGCTATCAATCTCGGATACCACAGTTTTCTGTGCTAGTATATTTCCATATACAAGCATATATAGTACATATATTTACCAAAATAAGATAGAACTAAAAACAGCAACGAGGCCAACACAAATTGTGTATTGGAAGGAATCTTTAAGTCAATAAGACAATGAATGGTTTGGAAGGTAATCTACAGATCAGCTGAAACATCTGCTACAGTTCTCAAGGGGATTGAAGTCAACACTCCTGATTGCTAGGTCATCATTATGTATCAGTTATAGGAGAGTAGGTAAGGGGGAAACTACAGCTAGGTGAAACCTCTCTGGTGCTGGTTGGTACATACATGTAGTCACTATCTGAAGTGCTCCTTTAGTGCGTGTCACTAACTGGTCTTGCAACGTTATAAGTTTATTTGAGGAGTTCTGTTCATTTGCTATCTTGTATTATGAATACTCTATGAGCGGTGTTAAACCCCACCACAGAGGGGCACTTAACTAACTACTAACGCTTGTATACAAGTGATAAGCGAGCTAGCCTTATTACATTTCATACACTACAACCATAAGGATTTCTGTACTAATTTCTAAAAAGAACCTTCAATTTTTAATTCGTATAATTATGAACAATAAGTTAAAGAAGGAGTTCGCTACTAGCTACAGCCAGTAGCATAAACTCTATAATTTTCACCTCTAGTTTTTAGCCCAAGTGTAGTAGGTTTTGCTGCACACTGAAGTGTGTATTCTATTTTGACTGCATGCTGAAGCCAAAGGTTATTTAAGAATTTAGCAACATACCGAAGTTAAAGTGCGTTCGCTATTTGTAGCCAAAGATAGTAGCGTAGTCTTTCAGGTGCTCTTATACATTATTGTTGAAATGGTTGAACTTACACACCATACATCTACTGAAGAGAAATATAGCGTCTTTCAGTAGCTCTCATAGTCCATCATAGTCCACTATGTGTTGTTAAGTAGACTAAAGAGGGTCTGCCTTATGGGTAGGCTGCTTTTCAAGGCCCGAAAGTCTATACTGAATAGTTGGCAAGTTTGTTACTCCTGCATGTTTTATCAGCCTACACTCCATACATATTGAATCTTGATGGAGTTATACCAGAGAATGTCTCACTTGCTTCACTCATTTACCAACAAAAGAAATATTTGTGATTCAAGAACTAAATGATTAATTGGCGAGCGAGCGTAGCGAGCGAGACACTTACAGGGGTAAAAATGAAAAAATCGGGGATGTTTATTGGCGAGCGAGCGTAGCGAGCGAGACACTTACAGGGGTAAAAATGAAAAAATCGGGGATGTTTGTTTATTTATTGGCGAGCGAGCGAAGCGAGCGAGCAACTCTAAGATGTAGTCTATGGAAATCCTGAATACGTCGTCGTTTAAACGCTCGCGCACATATACGTCGTCGTTTAAACGCTCGCGCACATACGTGGTTGTTTAAACGCGCGCGCACATACGTGGTCGCATATGCTTTTTTCTAATTTTCTCTCGTTACTCTAGCTAATGGTAGTGTAGCTAATCATATACCATTCAACTATCATTGGTAGAGCTACTCATTCAATGAATATCACTAGATAATGGAGCAGTCCACAGTGTGGGGTACTGATGTGGAGATCTTCACATTTGCCCACTTGCTGCAGATTGACATTCAGTCATATTCACAACTCAACACTACCTGGCAGAGGTACTCTCCCACTCTCAGGATTGAAGACACCATAAATATGATGCCAGGAGAAGACAGCAACATGGCTTTATACATCAAGCACATCCCATCTCATTTTCAGGTCGTGCAATCTGTCTCTAATTTTAGGGTACTATCTCTATGCCAATTAGCTATGGCCAGCTTCCAGTATTATGCGTCTGTAAAACTGAGACTTGAATTACTGTCATGCTTAGCATGTGGACACTTCAGAGTATCCCCCATCCCCATTTCCCCCTTTACACGTTTCCCCCCTTTACATGTTTCCCCTTTACACGTTTCCCCCCTTTTCCCCTTTTCCCCTTTTCTGTACTTTACACATTATTTTGTTATCATTGTTACTTTATCATGAGGAGTACCATTCTTTACCCTTTACCAATCATCATTTCCCCCTTTACATGTCATTACATATTCTACTACTAATAATGAGATGTGAATTCAGATTTGGCAACCTGCAGGAAGAAAACCAATGCAAATTCAAATCAAACGACCCCAATGCAAATGAAAGTGTCAACATTTCCCCAGAACTTCGCTCGCTCGCCCAACCAATGCTACACGAGCATTTTCTAGTTATTCAGACTATTATTTTACCTAGCTACCAGCTAGCTCTGGGCAGCTGATTGGCAGCTGATTTAGCAGCACTAGGGCAGCTGCTTCATATAGCTTAAGGGTTTATTATCAGTTGTTACTTACCAACTTTTGTGGTCTTATCTTTCAACCCAACTCACAAAATCTTTAATTACTGCTAACTGAGGTTTACTTATATCTAGTTTATAATAGGGGATTAAAGTGTCCATTATTGCCTAGCTTAGTAACTAAAGATTACTCCCAGAAAGGATCTAAGTTAGTCTGATTCTGGGGTGTTAAAGCCCATTTTATAGTTTTGATCTTGGATGATGTGGTGTGGAGTCACTGGGCATTGATGCGGTGTCCAAGAAATTCATGGAATCCTTGAAAAAGTAGCATTTCTCTGTTTTGGTTAGACTCAGTAGTGACGCAGACGTTGCAGTACCTCCTGTCAGTGCTGAAAATGAGTATTTTATCTGGACCTGTCACCAGAATGTCATCTATGTAACAGTCACTCTAGCAATACCCTGCAAAATAGTGTCCATGGTGTACTGGAACAATGCAGGAGCTGATGCAATACCAAGGGGAGTCGTCAGTAGCAATATAAGAGTCCTCGATGCATGTTCACTGTTACATAAGATCATGTTCCCTCCTCCAACTCCATTTGCTGGTGAGCATGGAAGAAGTCAAACTTGGCGAACTGCTTTTCCCTTGCAAGTGTCACAAAAATGTCCTCTGGCTTGGTAGGTTTGGTCCGATTTATAAGTATGGATTGACAGTGACCTTATAGTCACCACACAACCTAATATGACCATCCTTCTTTGGTATAGCCACTGTTTAAGCAAACCATTCACTAAACTTAAACTCAACCTTCTCTACAATGCCTTGTTTCTCTAGGTGATTCAGTTCACAGCCAATAGCATCCCAAAGCACGGACAGAACTGGTCTGTGACAACAGAACACAGGCTCTGTCCCTTCCTTGAAAGGAAATTTGCCTCGAAGTGCTGCATGGTGTTGTGTCCTCCCTTAATAATGTCCTGATACTCCTCCTCACACACCATATACTATTACAGTCCAGGCATAAGAAAGAAAGCCAATTGTGTCTTTTCAGTGTCAGTCCTTCTCCTTCCACTACGGTTGAAGTGAGGTTGCATTCTTGATTTTGATACTTCACACTGCTGGTAGTTCACCACGTACTACTATTGGTTCACCGGTATAGGTTGTCAGTTGATGAGAAGAGGATTGGAGAATCTGCTTAGGGAACACGTAAGTGGAAGTTCTTTCATGAAAGATTCAAAACAATAAGCTAAAAAATGGTAATAAAGTGCTGCAAAATTTATTAGCGAAATCTTCTGTTTGAAATCTACATATAAGAAAAATCATTTAAACAACCATGCGGTGATAGCTAACTAACACCACACTATAAAATATATTGTTGTAACCTGTGGAGAACCACTCCACAATGAACATAATCATTTTAGCTAGTTATGATTTATATCATTATCATTATTATTGTATTTTAGTTTGCACACCGTGAATCGGGCACTTCTGCTGCAGGGTACGATGTTCGTCGAACAACTTCGTCCTCGCTCCATCACCTATATTTATTTGATTGGACATTTGAAAAACTACGTCATACACACAAATTCATATTTAAGCATTGTATCATTATTCTCAGTTTAGTTCTGTCAATATTATAACAACTTAAAAGTTAGACTGTTGTTAGCTAACTTGATTGACGGAACTCGAGTCGAGAAGGAGTAAAAGGATTATAATTCCCTACATTTAACTAACTATTATTAGTTAAATCTTCAATACTAATCAATATTATTATTGCACATGACACCAATTCTCCAAGAACTGCAGATGAAACCAATTATTCAAGCATTTTAAACACGGATTAATGAAGCATACTCAGTTTTACGAGGAAGCAATAGCAAAAAATTAAGTGTGCCTAGAGTTAACTATATTGATGAGTGGATTCAGACTGAAATCAATGCAGCATATGTAGAGACCATGAACAATGAAATTGGTTCCACAAGAAATGGCGATTCTGAGACAATTGTTGTCTTGTCTATAGCAATGTTGATTATTCTTATATTGATACTAATCCTAAAGTCAAACAAATTAAAAGCACTGATGAGAGTGATTATTACTATTTATCTGTAGCCACTTCAATATACAGTTGCCCAGGATTCACTAAATCTAGAATATTATAATAAGGTTTTGTTATATACACAATACAAGTAATATCGCTTTAGCTAATCAGTTGCTAATTTAGCATTTCATGTTGAACTTGTACCACATCTTATACATCACATGTATCTCAGCTGTAAGTCACATGCATCCTTATACTTATATGATTAAAATTGATGTCATAATCACAAAGGAACAAATCCCACAGGCATTTTGGGGTGTAGTAAAATTCTTCATGAATTTAGTTTTTGCCAAAATAGATTGGAGTCGCTATAGATCACCAATTATTATTTCAGACTAGCAAGTACCCCACCACTCAATGGTACTTGATGTACATAACTACTGCAAGTTAGGAATGGTACATATTTTTGCCAATTGTTATTATCTTCTACCACTTGGTTTAATTGCATCAGTTCATTTAGTACTACCACCATGGCATCATCGACCTTTTACCAGCCAGACTCAGCTTTATTCATACACACCATAGTTGTCATTTACCTGCAGCTTTTGATAATGCTTGACCAACCCGGCTCATCTCATGAATTATTCATGAATACACTCTGCCATCGGTCACTGTCATTGTGATCATCATTACTGAAACACTAAGTTTATTATTATTATAGAAGATAGCATAGTGCAAGAATTTTGAAAAGTTTAAGTATTAAAAATGACTTCAGTATTATTGTCAGATAATAGTAATATATAGCAACAAAAGGTTTGTTATTGTTTTTCAGAAGCCTGTTAGGCAAGTAGGGGTTGTGAGGGCAGGGGGGGGCTGTTCCTCCTTCCTTCCAGCCAATTCCTCCTGAGGAGGAATTGACTAGCAGGGGAAGCTGAGGAGGGACTAGCTGGTGTGGGGAGCTGAGGAGGGACTGGCTAGTGGAAGAAGCTGAGGAGGGACCATTTTAATTGGTAATGTTTATTGAATTGATATATTACTGATAGTGGGTGTTGTGAATATCTTTTACCAATATGCTTAACTTGACAAGCCCACCGCAGCCACTCTGTGGACTCAGGTGGTGGCATAACTAACTACACATCTTGGGAAAATCTACTAGTTTTGCTCTCCCTAGGATATCATTCAAACTTCACCCACATCCTCCCCACAGACAGTATAGGTTAAGAAGAAAATAGCACACTCATAGAGAAGCTTTATGTCCTGCATTGTGCTTATTAAAATTGACTTGCAACTATAGTTCCATTAAAATGTTTATGAAATTTATCCTATTTACCCTTCAATCCTGTATTTTTTTCTCTAAAGAGAACATTCAACTACAATCAATGAATAATAAAGTGTCCAATAACTTACACACAATCTAACACATTTGCACATGCAGTTATTTTTGTTTTCAAATTAAATCTTTTCACTATGCAATTTCTTTTGAGAATCAATGTCAATTGCATATATATTTACTGTGAAAACAGAATAAAATGCTGTAATTTTTATTATAACTATCTTTGCAAGAGGTATATTAAAATACACCATCTACAATTGCAAGATATCTTCACAATAATGTTATTTTTAGGTACCTGACCTTTAGTCTCACAGTTATTTCACAGTGTTATTTCATGTAAGCTCATTTGCAGGAGGGTTATAGTAGTTGTCCTGTCTATCTGTCTATTTGTCAGTCTGTCTGTTTGTCTGTCACGCTCTGATTTTGGAGATTACTGACAATTAACTGCTGACTTAGGTATGAACTTACTCAGAATTTAAGACCTTTTATTGTGCTACTTTTTCGAATTTTGGTATGATTTTTTTAAGAAAAAGCAAGCTGTAGGCTCCACGTAGATTTAAGCTTATGTAGGTAATGCTCCCTGTTGTTATTTCGCATTCATGTGAACAAATAATTTCTTTTTCTGTCTGCAGTAGTTTTTGTTTTATGCTGAAAAGTTAATATGAGTGCTGGAATTCAGGAGCTTTACGTTGAAAATACATACAAGTGAGAGTCTCCTGCAAGTTTAGCTACTTCTTTTTTAGGCAGCAATCAGGATTTTTCATTACTTGAGCCTGTATATCTCATGGAATCCCATGGGACCGTGGGATGGGATGGATAGTAGGACACACATAAGAAGGACATGCAGACATCTGAATGTCCCATGGGACTGTGGGATGGTATGGACAATTATACTGTCCCATGGGGTAGTAGGATGAGATGGACAAAAGGACACACATGCATTGAAAAGAGGGACAATTGGACATCCCATGGAATGTCCTGTCGTCCCTTGGGACTGTGAGAAGAGATGGACAATTTACAGCATTTCTGGACAACTATGAAGGGAAGCAATGAATATTTTTACCCCAAGGTGTATATAGGTACCTGTGTTTTCTCAATGTAAAGTATATTTCTCACATATTCTTATTGTGCTTTTCTTTACTATAATATAGCTACCAGAGAATAATACAGCAGTAAATTATAATATGTATATGTGTTGTTTGTGTACATGATACCTCCAAATTGAGAACAATATGGGACCAGGCTTTCAATATACAAATAAGAGGTTGCTTGCATTAAGAGGTAATATGCAATACAGTTTCCATTGAAGGGGCAAGTGAAATGATTTGTTCATTAAAGAGTTCCTTATTAGAGGTTCCACTGTATCAACTTTAGAACAATGAACCTCTCTACAAAAAGACTCTGAAAAGCAACATGACTTTTAAATAGTTTTACTGTAGAAGTAGTGTAGTAAATTAATGTATAATGCAATTGAACAAGAAAAATGGTAAAAACTAAACAGTGCAATAAAAATGAAGTGCTAGAAAAGGCAAAAGACCATACAATAATAGTTAACAATTAGTGAATTTAACAATTATTGGTTTGCTGTTAATACAAAAGTTAAACATAGCTCCTAGAGGTGACCTGCCACCCGTGTCAACTTCTCGTATCTTGGGCGCAAATAGCTAGCCATTCAGTCATTCTCCAGTTAGGCTAGACATCCAAACATTAGACGAGCAGTACTGGGGGAGAATTAGCGCTTATGAGAAAATTGTCATGCCAACCTACAAGTTGAGAAGTGGTGGCCTTTTTGTCTCACTAGAAACTCCATGGTTAGCCGCCTTTCCTGTGGTTTGGTGTATGACCCTGCTGTATCTCATCCTTTAGATCTAATCATGATAAAAAACAACAACAAACCATACTCTGTTTGCCAACTTTCTCTAAATGAAGCTGTGAAGATGTCCTCATTTTACTTAGAGCATTAAAGAGAAAGGTAACATTTTTTGCACTTAAAAGGAAGCATGATTTATACTATCAAATACGATGTCAGCTGTATTACACAGACCGAAATTGGTATGACTTTGTGCTCTTAACGGATGTAGCCATGCATGTGCAAAGAATAGAAAGGGACAGATTATGGTGGGATTCAAATATTCTGAAACTAAAGAAATTGTAATTTTCATCTCTCTTGCCAGAGCTAGCTTCTCCCAGGTTTCATCACGGAGGAGTTAGAGATCCACCCAGCTAACTGATTTCAAAACTCACTCTAGAACTTTTACTTTGTTCCTTAAATTTATTGTAACAATTGATTCTTTGCCATTTTAGCAGCCCATGTTTTTCCAATAGATATACCAGCTCTTGGAAGCCTCAACTGTTGTAGGAACAATAAGTACTTATATGTGGGAACCACAACCACATGTTTGCATGTAGGTTTTAATGCTTCCCAGTAGTATTAGGGAGAGCTTTACAACTCGGGAAGTATGGGCGTTAGGAATTCTTGATACTTCTTAGTTACCTGCACTTCACTTTGATAAATGCCAATTGTGGACAAGAGGTGTAAATAAATTGCTTTCCATCACACAAGCATGTGTGTCCCACGGAACAAGTCTATCCTGACCAGTGGGCAGGTTATAAAGCAATTTTGTTTTTTGTCACAAATGTTGATACCCACTGCACTGCAAACCACACACTAATCTTCATGGGTCAAGTGACCAGTGTACACACACAACAAATAAAATTGTATTGGAGTAGGGTGAAATTAAATAAAATAGAATGAAAGTTGTCTTTCTAATTAGTGGGTAGCAAGTGTATATGGAAGAAGAGATATCAACTAACGAAAAATCAAGCTTTCCACAACATTATAAAAAATTATTTCCTAACAATAGCTACCTGCAAACTAGCTACATTAACAAATCCATTCGACTCAATAATGCTACATCTTTGAAACCTTTGTCATTGATATTATCTTATAAAGCTAGATATATCTTGCTAACCTGATAAAACTATCACAGTCAAAAGTAGTCTGGCGGAACCAGACCCACAAAGCACGCAAAGTGCGCGGAGGGCCCGGGGGACATGGCCATACCAAAACTGTTCTGGAGGAATGTGGAAGTGGTGAGTGTCCCACCTCCTTTATACCTGAATTTCTACCGCAAACAGCCATGATTGCTAAACTTAGCGTTGGAAAGGGTGGCTGACACATACAAGAATTTCTATTTGTGGTTGAGGAGGGCTATTCCCGGTTATTTACTAACGGTAATTGACCGCCACACTATATGTGCAGCAGAACAAATTTGGTATGGCCATGTCCCCAGACCCATTCCCAGCATAGCAGTTTGGTAAAGAGTCTGGCCATGCCAGACTAAGTTAAAAGTACTTCACAATATATTTAAAATATAGTACTTTTCATGCATTTTATCACGTGCTATATTTGATCTCATCATTGTGCCGAATCTGGCCACATAGGTGCCGTATATTCCAACTGATCAAAAAGATTTGACCACATGGTTTGCCTTTGTAGAGAGGATACACTGTACACCCTTTTATCTCATACATTAATGCTTATTTTCAACTTGTTATTCAGCTAGCGAGCGAAGCTGACTCTCAGTCGTGTTCAATTAAGATTTCAGATATTCCTGACCTAGATACACAAAACGGTCTAATTTTAACAATCTATGCTAGGAAACTCGACTAAATAGAGTGAGATGCACAAACAATTATGGTATAAAGTGATATATATATATAGCTGGTTATCATCGCTCTATCACCATGGCTTATACTTGAGGTATGGAATTATTAACTTCTTGCTGTCTAGCTATGTTATATTATTGTTAAACTATGGCAACTCTCAAAATTATTCTTAGATAACCATCCCCTTCGAGGGCTATCAGCAATGATTAGGCCTACATATACTGTACATATAATTTGATCTATAAATAAATATATTCAGAATCCAATCATGAGAGTCTTCTATCCGGAACAAGATGTAGAGTACAGACAACTTCTTCAGTGCCAGTTCTGAAGATGGTGGTTATCCTGCCCATGCTGCTAGACTTGATGAGGACTCATGGTGCTCACAAGATCCTCCTCTACTCCAGCAGCCATTACAGATCACATGTGGGACTGTTGTCAATATTTCTGTGTTTGAGAATTGGTGGACTAGAATCACCATTTATTAATGATCATCAGTGGATGGTGGGTCAAAGAATATTCATGTATTAAACTCACCAGCAAACTCTATGGTAAGTGAGATTTACTTATCACATGTTGTAATTCAAGTTCTCGTGTTTGCCTTGGGCCATGCTATTTGGCTGATATGCACATTCATAGCTCCACTGATGTCTTCTCACTAATGCATGCTCAGGGTCAAGTAGTTGTCAAGTCATTTATTTATTCTATTATGACAAAGATACTACAACATATGACTGTTAGAATTCATGTAAATTTTTTACTGTCTTTCTTTCTCCCTTCCTTTATCTTGCATTATTTTCTGTCTTTATTGCTTTTCCTTGCTGTAGCTAAATGTTAGCATTGAACTTATCAGAAACTCAAACTTGAGCACTTTACATAAAACTTCCTCACTGAATATGACTTGATTCAGTGTATATGCTACTGGTGTAAGGTGACAACATACCCGTGGTCAAAAAAAAAACAAATAATTCAAGCTATTGATGTCAATTAAATATTAAATAGACGAGTAGCATTATACATTCAGTACAGTTACTAAATGATTAAGGCTTCTCATTTCAACAAAAACTGAAAAGCTTTTTATTTGATCACGATTTTGGGATTTCCATGCCCAAAAGAGACAATCCGAGGCAAATAGGATGACAGTAATGTTTATAAGTATAGATGAGAGCTAGAACAGTTACTTCTGAAGATGTAGCATCCCTTGAAAATGTAGTAGGTTCCACACAGCATTATAATATCAGTAATTAAGAGAGTCCAGATTCAGAAAGTAAGCTGGAACCATAGGCACTTATTTTATGAATCATATTGACCACTTCTTTTGTATATTCAGTTATAATTCTGTTATTTAATTAAATTGATTCTAACTTCAATATACTGCATTATAACTACAAATTTATACATAATAATAAAATGCCAACAATTGGTGTTGGTTCTTTGCTAGCTAACATTTATTGTGTTCACAATTTAATTTCATAATAAGCAACTTGTTGGGTGTCTTTTTTGGCTGATTTAACTAATTGTTTATAACTGCTAATATCTGCCTGACAATAATTCATCAGTAAAGGGCAAAAATAGATCAATTATTATCACTAACTCAAAATATTCTATACTCTATGCAGTTCTATGGTCGTTACCTCCCAGTATGCTATATTATATTATACTATAATATCACTCAAACCATATAATGCAAATATCGTACAAATATTGCCATATAAAGTGCCTTTTATGTTGAATCGGGAGCCCTTATGCAGTTACTAGTAATGCTACTTATGACATTTCTAATATGATACCAGTTAGTAAAATATCAACTAATAGAATATTGCATATTATTATATATTATTATATTATTATTTAAATGTATCAGTGCAGCTCTAGTTTTATGAAAATGTAGGTACGTCCTCAGTCAAGAAAGAACTCCAGCAGAGAGGGACACTTGGTAAACTTATACTATCACACCACAGGTGTTGAGGATTGAAACAGTAGAATAAACACCAAGCAATCAAGGTGTGAGACTTGAAGTCTTTGTCTGCTTAGTTCAACCTGGTACATATGGGAGAGTGTATGTATCACGTAGTGTCATGTATCACCTAGTGTCATTTAACTTGAAGTAGTCTTCCATACATACTAGATTAAGATCCTAATATTAGAAAAACGGATGCACAAATTTTGAGTTTAGAAAGGCATATTATTCCGTAATAGAACTAGCTATATGCTGCTTACTTTTTTTAAAAAGAAAATAAGATAAGATTGCCATAACAACAGACCAGGCATTTATAAGTTCTAATGCTTAATTTTTTTTGTCTTTGTTTTGGTCATTGTGTTGTTTGCTTTATATGTCCAAGTAGCTATGTTATCTATACAATATAGACACTCTACATTAAAAATTTATTAATTTGATGTGAAACTACTGATTGTTTAAAAATATTATTTGCATTGAAATATTATAAATGTTCTTGTACTTCTTTGTTCATTTAATCATGAAATAATGTAAAAAACATACATTTTTTCCTTTTCATTAATCAAATTCACTAATTAAATTAATGAGTGGGTGTGGTTAAGTAGTTGTGGTTAATTGAGTGTGATTATGGCCGCACCAATTCAATTTTGCTTCCTACTCCTCTGGGTAAAGTGTTAATTAGTTCCTCGGCCACAAAATCAAGCGGCAATCTAACAATCCTCCCGTCAACTTCAAAGGGTGCAAATCCAATGCCTTGATTTACTGCCAACCTTATTGCAAACACAAAACTTTATTTGCATAGGCTGATCACCCCATCTGCACCTCCCAGGGTACTGGTCTAGAAGATACCATTAGTAGCAAAAAGTAAAGTAGGGGATAGTCACAAGTCTCCTGCAATGGCTCAGAATATTGCAGAGCCTTTGATGGTCATGCTGATTTCCTAGAACTTCTACTATTGTATAGAATTGACAACAATAGTAGAAGTTCTAGGAAATCAGCATGACCGTCAATGGCTCTGCAATACTCTGAACCATAGCAGGAGACTTATGACCATCCCCAGTACAGGGAATCAGCAAGAGATAAATCAAGTGTTCCACGAAAGCAGGCGTCTCTGTGGTGCTTCATTCAGGTAGGACACTCAGATCCTTCCTGAAACAAAACATGATTGTATATCCTGGTGTGAAAAATGTCAAACTTCAACCAGGGTAAAGGACTAGCTACTGTATTTAATGACAACCTGAAACGAATCACTCTGTTAACATACTCAATAATATTCTTATTGTTATTAACCCTCAGTGTGCATGCATGAGAGGGTTAATAGTCGTCCTGTCCGTCTGTCTGTCTGTCATGCTCTGATTATGGAAATCACTGACAATTAAGCAGTGATTTAGGTGTGAACATACTCAGGACAAAGATTTAGGATCTTTTATAGTGCTACTTCTTTTAATTTGGGCTAAATTGGTGAGAAAAACACGAAGTTTTCAGCTCCGCATTGGTACCAAATTTTATGGGTAATCCCCCTAGCATCACGTCATAATCATGTGAGCAAATCATTTCTTGCAGCCTACAGTGTAGTTTACTTTATGCTCAGGGAAGTTAACAGAGTTGAAAGAATTGAAGTTTCACATTAACAATGTGTGCCAGTGAGTGTTTCTGGCTAGTTTAGCTTTTCTTATGAAGGCAGGTTTCCATGTACAATTTTTATTACTCGAGCTAAATTAAAGCCTCATAAAAATAGCTAATGATTGCTTGTTCTATTGGCAGGAGATTATATTGTAATAGCTAGGTAATGTTTAATAGCGCTGGAGGGTTTGCACCTTTGGTGCTTCATTATAATTCTTATAACTATTATAATCATTGTTATCATGTTTAGTAATTCTATTCAATATTTATTACTTCATACAGTTTTCTTTATTACTTTTCAATAGATAAAATTTCCTTTAATCTCTTTCCATCATCCCTCACTTTTTAACCACTTTAGCAAAAGGTCCTGCAATTCTCATGTACACAGTCATGTACAGGCCCTGCCAGATTAAGCTAGCATTTTTCTGGAATAATAGACATGAAATTGACAAAAAAAAAAGAAATATTTTACCAATTGACCTACAAATTTGTAGGGAAGAGAATATGTATCCATTGCTAATGATCATGTTTAAAATCTTTAATTCCCTAATCTACATCTCCCCAAAATGTTTTGCAAGGTTTCTCATAATTGAACTTTTTTTTCAGCTTCATGTTTTTCCATTCTGAGATATTTGAGGTGCTCACTGAAAAATTAGCTAGCTATATTGAATCCTCTATATTGAGTAATTCAATATAACAGTAAGATATTAATCCTTTTACTACTTTAGATCTATCTTTGCACCTCTTACTATTAATTCCATTACTACTTCTATATGTCCATTTTGGTTGGCAATCCATAGAGGAGATGCTCCAGTGTTATTTTGTAGATGTATCTGTGCACCTCTTGCTATTAGTTCCTTTACGACTTCTATATGCCCATTTTCACTGGCAATCAATAAAGGAGATACTCCAGTATTGTTTTGTAGATCTACCTTTGCACCTCTTACTATTAGTTCCTTTACGACTTCTATATGCCCATTTTCACTGGCAATCCATAGAGGTGATGCTCCAGTGTTGTTTTGTAGATCTACCTTTGCACCTCTTACTATTAGTTCCTTTACGACTTCTATATGCCCATTTTCACTGGCAATCAATAAAGGAGATACTCCAGTGTTCTTTTGTAGATCTATCTTTGCACCTCTTACTATTAGTTCCTTTACGACTTCTATATGCCCATTTTCACTGGCAATCAATAAAGGAGATACTCCAGTGTTGTTTTGTAGATCTATCTGTGCACCTCTTGCTATTAGTTCCTTTACGACTTCTATATGCCCATTTTTACTGGCAATCAATAAAGGAGATACTCCAGTGTTGTTTTGTAGATCTATCTGTGCACCTCTTGCTATTAGTTCCTTTACGACTTCTATATGCCCATTATTACTGGCAATCAATAAAGGAGATGCTCCAGTGTTGTTTTGTAGATCTATCTGTGCACCTCTTGCTATTAGTTCCTTTACGACTTCTATATGCCCATTTTCAATGGCAATCAATAAAGGAGATACTCCAGTGTTGTTTTGTAGATCTACCTTTGCACCTCTTACTATTAGTTCCTTTACGACTTCTATATGCCCATTTTCACTGGCAACCCATAGAGGTGATGCTCCAGTGTTGTTTTGTAGATCTATCTGTGCACCTCTTGCTATTAGTTCCTTTACGACTTCGATATGACCATTTTCACTGGCAATCAATAAAGGAGATACTCCAGTGTTGTTTTGTAGATCTACCTTTGCACCTCTTACTATTAGTTCCTTTACGACTTCTATATGCCCATTTTGACTGGCAAACCATAGAGGAGATTTTCCAGTGTTCATGTGTAGATCTATCTGTGCACCTCTTGCTATTAGTTCCTTTACAACTTCGATAAGACCATTTGCACTGGCAATCAATAAAGGAGATACTCCAGCGTTGTTTTGTAGATCTATCTGTGCACCTCTTGCTATTAGTTCCTTTACGACTTCTATATGCCCATTATTACTGGCAATCAATAAAGGAGATATTTCAGTGTTCTTTTGTAGATCTATCTGTGCACCTCTTGCTATTAATTCCTTTACGACTTCGATACGCTCATTTTCACTGGCAATCAATAAAGGAGATGCTCCAGTGTTGTTTTGTAGATCAATCTGTGCACCTCTTGCTATTAGTTCCTTTACGACTTCTATATGTCCATTTTGACTGGCAATCCATAGAGGAGATGTTCCAGTGTACTTTTGTAGATCTATCCGTGCACCTCTTGATATGAGTTCCTTTACGACTTCTATATGCCCATTTTTGCTGGCAATCCATAAAGGAGATGCTCCAGTGTTGTTTCGTAGATCTATCCGTGCACCTCTTGCTATTAGTTCTTTTGCGACTTCTATATGTCCATTGTGACTGGCAATCCACAGAGGAGATGCTTTAATGACCATTTGTAGATCTATTTGTGCACCTCTTGATATGAGTTCCTTTACAATTTCTATATGTCCATTTTCACTGGCAATAAACAAAGGAGATGCACTATGGTTGTTTTGTAGATCTATCTTTGCACCTCTTACTATTAGTTCCTTTACAATTTCTATTTGCCCATTCTGACTAGCAATCAATAAAGGAGAAGCTCTATTGTTATTTCGTAGATCTATCTGTGCACTTCTTGCTATTAGTTCCTTTACTACTTCGATATGTCCATTTTGGCTGGCAATCCATAGAGGTGATGCTCCAGTGTTGTTTTGAATATCTATCTGTGCACCTCTTGCTATTAGTTCCTTTACTACTTCGATATGTCCATTTTGGCTGGCAATCCATAAAGGAGATGCTCCAGTGTTGTTTTGAATATCTATCTGTGCACCTCTTGCTATTAGTTCCTTTACTACTTCGATATGCCCATTTTGGCTGGCAATCCATAGAGGTGATGCTCCAGTGTTGTTTTGAATATCTATCTGTGCACCTCTTGCTATTAGTTCCTTTACGACTTCTATATGTCCATTTTGACTGGCAATATAGAGAGGAGTAATTTTGGTTTTTAATTGATAATTCAAATCCACATCATAAGTCATCAGTTTCTTTAATAGTTTCATGTATCCCATTTTGCTTGCAGATATAACAGCAGATGGTCTCACATGTATACATTTGCTATCTTGCATTAATTGGGATTCTGTTTTTTGACACTAAATTAAAAATGTACATTAATTCATCAATCTAGTTATGTTTATCACAATGTTCAATGTAATTAATCTAATTTTTATAATCCATCAAGTTCTTCTTGAAATAAAGTCAATACGTAACTACAAATATATCTTCTATCGACCACTTTATTGAAATGAATTTATTTCAACTTACTTGTTCGTCATTCATGTCAGCAGCCACAGAAGGCCATGGAAATTCATTTACTTCTATGAAAGCAAATAAAAGCAAATATAATTTTTTATTCAGAATACTTCATCTCATATGATCAGAGTTGAAAGATGAAACATATATCATTGTGTCTCATTGGCGCACACCGCCTTTATCATTTCCAATTGTGTATCACCTTTTAGTCGAAAATAATACTTTATAGAAATGTATTCCTAATCTCCTACCATGTGTGGGCTGGTGTCCATCAGTAGCTAAAAGGATTACTTACATGACAATTACTATTTGTTTTGTTGTTTGTTTTGTTTGTTTTTTCATCTGCCTCCATGTTGGCTATTTTATCAGTAATATCTTGTGGGCATGGTGTTGCCCTTCTAATGTTCAGTAAAGTAAATGCATGGCTATATCTAAATATGGTGACTGTAATTGGCAAGCGAGCGAGACACTCTCAGGGGTAACACAATTGAAAATTAGGGATATTTGTTTGTTTATGTGTGGACGTACGTATGTCATTTTGTACTTTGATCTTCTCGTTTTTGTGTTTGCTTTGCAGTCTACCCCTTCCCATACCTCCACTAAACTGAATCTATTGGTTTAGCGATCCCGTATCATTCAAGGAAATTAATTATTTACCCCTTTGTATCAGATTGTTTCTAAATGATATAAGATGCACTTAGGTCTCAAAAACTTACAGTTAGATTCAACACAGTGCAGTAATTCTTTAGAACTTCTTGGCTTTTGAAGTCGCAAAATTTTATGGGAAATGGTTACTATATTATTTAACCCTTTACCAGATTTAATTTTATTTTTTTAACTCGGCCTTTTTAGCTACGGGTGTTTGTTATCAAAAGTTAATGGTAATTCGGATAGTCAGAGACTACAGAAAATACCAGTACTCAGGGAATTGAGGTAAGAAAGTAGTTCCATATTTGTTAGCTAGAGTATTATAATGGCCGCAATGGCTACGTACTTATACTTTTAGAAATGGACTGATAAATTCTATTGAAGTATTTTATTTGCACATAGGCTTGCTCGCCCTTTGTGCTCAAGCACATCACTAGTTAATGAGGCCAAGAAAAAACGTTGCAGTATTAGTCGTCCACTTCTGTACATGTCTAATAAGTCTGATGTTCTGCCCTTCAGCAATTTTGAGGCAACACCAATATTTGTGTTCGGGCTCTAACCCTCCTCCACTATGAGTATGAAATTAAACTTGCGCATGATTGCCTCAGGTCTTACCATCACGGAAATCGTCGATGTCGTTGTTTTGACTCAGTAGTTAGTTTAATGCATTGTATCTTTTTTCTTAGTTACCGTTTTGTTCTTACTTTTGTGTAACTCTTTCTTCTTTCTATACTATCATCTACTATAGTATATTCTATCAATATAATATAAAGATGTATTTAATTTGAGGTTCGGATACAGATCCTCTTCTTGACGGACAGTCCTGAACAATTTATGTGAGTGTTACTGAGGCACCTTTGGCTGATCCTATGAAGACAAATGTGTACTAATTGCTGCACCAACTTTCAAATCTGGACTTACGCCACAGAAGATAATATTATGTTTTAGTTTTGTTTTTTACAAACTTCAGCAGAAAGACTAGTAGGGGCGAGTAAGTAATACGAAGATGATCTTCACACTGAGCTGGAACAACAAATGTTGAGTTTGTTGAAAATATGTCAACTAGTCCTTTCACAAGGAAGTAATTCAGAAAACTTTGCATAATAAGTGCTAAGGAAAACTACTGAAGTCTCACTGGTAAGCTTAAAAGTGCAAAAGATCTGAACAGCTTAAACTTTTTTTTAGCAACATTGCCTCTTTTCTGGGAAGGACTCTTTGAGGTACTCAAACAGAAACATGCAGAGGAAAAAATCTTAAGAATAGCTATTTCTACGGCTTGTGAGGCCATAAAAGATTTTCAATCTGAGAAAATAGGAGGGTTTCTCCCCGACTTGCATGCTGCAAATGTGAGGAGTCTGCACTCTACTTTCTTGTCTCCCTGATCAATAAGTTTGCGGTTTGCCAATGTTGTTGTGCCGCCACAAATACCATGCATGCTGAATGATATTGCATTTGATTCTGTCACTCAATATCAGCTGGAAAATATGTGAAGTATTTGAAAGAAGGAGAAAATGAGTTTTCCAGGAGAATGCTAATAATCAAAGGTGGCTGAAAATTTTAAAGGGAATATCATTAATTATTTATCATCTTCAGGATTCATCACTAATAGAATTCAAATCAAGTGCAATAAAATTATTCCATGCAATTCCTGATGACACTGATGACATGAGTGAGGCTTGATAACTGTAGTGTATGTATGCATGTGTATGAGTCGTATTCATTATTATCGCAATTGTTTATACCCCATGAACCGATTCTCCTGTATCATTATTGGTGTGCGTTATTTGTGTATGATTGAGTTGTTACACGTGTGAAGTGGTATGACGAATTAAGACCTTAACTGTGAAGTGTCAAGGGTTGTAGTGCTTGTGGGTAAGCCGAGAGGCCGCCATTAAAAGTGAATACATCACATATTAAACTGGCGACGAGGACGGGATGGCGGGACTCCTGGGAAAAATTGAGCAGTACGACCCTGAAGTAGAGGAATGGCCTCAGTATGTAGAACGTCTCGAGCACTTCTTCAAGGCGAACAGTATCGTTGGGGAAGCCAACGCTGATAAGAGAAGGTCAACGTTTTTAACGGTTGTCGGTCCGGCGCCGTACAAACTGTTGAGGAGTTTGCTAGCTCCCACCCGACCCGACGAGAAGACATTCGAGCAGCTTGCCGCTACGCTAGCGTCACACTACAGTCCGGCACCATTGGAGGTGGTGCAACGGTTCAAGTTTAACACTAGAACCAGGTCTACAGGAGAGTCAGTGGCAGCGTTCGTTGCAGAGTTGCGTCGACTAGCTGAGTTTTGTAACTATGGAGACAAACTCAATGAGATGCTCAGGGATCGCATCGTTTGTGGTGTGAACAATGAAGCCATTCAGAGAAAGCTTCTAGCAGAGAGAGACTTGACATATGATCGTGCAATTGCCATTGCACAAGGTTCAGAGCTAGCAGACAGGAATATGAGGGAGATCAGGAAACCTCAATCCAACAGTCTACCAATTAAGCAGGAGCCTGTGCATAAGATTCAGGCTAGAGGCCAAAGAGCTAAATCACGACCAGCACCGAAGAAGCCAGTTGAGAAGGAAGACGCTCCTTGGAAGACCTCCTGCTACAGATGTGGAGGCACGAACCACAAGCAAAATGATTGCAGATTTCGAGGACAATTTTGTGGATGTTGCGGAAAGAAAGGACACATTGCGAGAGTCTGTCGGAAACAGAAGGAAACAACCCAAGGAATCAAGACGGTGGCAGGAGAAGCCGAAGTGGACTACGAGGATTCACTCAATGCTGTGAATTCTCCAAACGGACACGTCCCACCACTGAAGGTACAGGTACTCATTGATGAATGTGAGGCAACTATGGAATTAGATACGGGGGCTTCCAGATCCATAATGTCGGAGAGGGTGTTCAAGGGTTTGTGGCCTATGAGGAAATTACAGCCTGCTAACCTGAAATTGCAAACTTACTCAAAACAGTCATTGGTAGTGTTAGGGTTAGTTCATGTGAAGGTGGAATATAATGGCCAGATAGCTCAACTTCCCTTAGTCGTGGTTCAGGGAGATGGTCCTTCACTATTTGGGAGAGATTGGCTTAGTGTAATTAAAGTTGATTGGCCTGCAGTGCATTACACTTGTAGAGGAGATTTGCAGGTAATCCTGGACAAGTATCCTGGGATCTTCCAGGGAGGACTAGGAACCTTCAAAGGACGGAAGGTCAAGATTGAAGTGGATCCTGGTGCTGAACCTCGCTACTTCAAGGCTCGAACTCTACCATTCGTTGTGCGACAGAAAGTCGAGGAGGAACTGGAACGCTTGGTAGCAGAGGGAACTCTAGAGCCTGTAAAGCACTCACAGTGGGCCACACCCCTGGTAGTGGTGATGAAGCAGGATAAGTCTGTGCGACTTTGTGGGGCTTCTAGAGGATGATTCCAAGAAGTATGTGGTCATCAACACTAGTAAGGGTTTATTCCGATACACGAGATTGCCCTATGGGATATCCTCTGCTCCTGGCATTTTTCAGAGAGAGATGGAGCACCTCTTCCAAGGAATCCCAAACGTGGTAGTTTACCTGGATGACATTTTGATTGCGGGAGAAGACGAGCAGAGTCATTTGCGGATTTTGGATAAAGTACTTGCACGGTTGGCTGAGTCTGGATTGCGAGTGAAGCAGGACAAGTGTGTGTTCATGGCTCCTTCAGTCTCATTCTTGGGATATCAGATCGATGCAGATGGTATCCACCCTCTGAAGGACAAGGTCGAAGCTATTGAAGCTGCACCTACACCTACAAATGTGACCGAGCTGAAGTCCTATCTAGGCATACTGACGTACTATGGGAAATTTCTGCCGGATCTGGCCACGAAGTTGTCACCACTGTACCAGCTCCTTAAGCAGAATGTTCCATGGAGGTGGACCTCAGAACAAGAGAGAGCATTTTCCGAGTCTAAAAAGTTGCTAACTTCATCGTCATTGCTAGTTCACTACGATCCGAAGCTGCCACTAACGCTGGCATGTGACGCCTCATCGTACGGCATTGGAGCTGTGTTGGCACATCGATCTCCAGACGGGACAGAGAAACTGATCGGCTATGCATCCAGGACACTCAACAGAGCAGAGAAGAATTATTCCCAATTGGAAAAGGAGGGATTGTCGTTGGTGTTTGGCATAAAGAAGTTTTATCCCTATGTCTTTGGTCGTCCGTTCGAGCTCGTGACAGACCATAAACCTTTACTAGGATTATTGGGAGAAGCTCGCTCTACCTCACCTCAAGCGTCTGCAAGAATCCGACGTTGGTCTATGTATCTCTCCATGTTCGAATATGTTCTGAAGTTTAGAAAGACAGATGCCCATGCTAATGCAGATGCATTGAGCCGCCTCCCACTGCCGGTCCAAGCACCTCCACCAACAGAACCTACGGAGTTAGTGCTTTTGTCAAAGCATCTACTGGATTCACCTGTTTCGGCAGAACAAATTCGTGAACAAACTGGGAAAGATCCGATGCTCGCACCAGTGGTCCAGTTTCTGAAGCAAGGCTGGCCCATCACTATGGACAAGGACTCGTCACTGATTCCTTTCTTTAGAAGGAGGGAGGAGTTGTCACTGTTTGAAGGATGCATTCTGTGGGGTGCCCGGGTTGTGATACCTAGTGCATACCAAGAAGCAATTCTGTGTGAGCTACATGAGGGACATCCTGGAATGGTGCGGATGAAAAGTCTTGCGAGATCTTATGTATGGTGGCCTGGACTCGATGGAGACATTGAGACGACAGTCCAGTTGTGCTCAGAGTGTCAGATGTCACTCGCCACTCCTGCTCGAGCTCCACTCCATCCCTGGAGTTGGCCTGCTCGCCCTTGGGCGCAGTTACACATTGACTATGCTGGCCCTGTAAACGGGAAAATGTTCTTGGTTATCATCGATGCCCACTCCAAGTGGATTGAAGCGTTCAACACGCCATCTGCAACATCAGCAGCAGTGATAGAAGAGCTACGACCTCTGTTTGCGTGTTTTGGATTGCCGGAGACAATTGTTTCAGACAATGGCACCTGCTTTGTGAGTACTGAGTTTGAGGACTTCCTTGCAACAAATGGCATCAGGCATGTCACCTCAGCGCCGTATCATCCGGCATCGAATGGACTCGCCGAAAGAGCCGTCCAAATCGTGAAGCGTGGTCTGAAGAAACCACTGAAGGAAATATCACGTCAAGGTTGGCAAAAATGCTCTACGCGTATCGACTAACGCCTCAAAGTACTACTGGAGTGTCACCTGCGGAAATGTTACTGGGAAGACGACCAAGATCTCGGCTTGATGTTCTGAAACCCCTGACTGCTGAAAGAGTGGAGAGTCAACAGATGAAGCAGAAGAGCAAACATGATGCCCATGCCCACCATAGGTTGCTACAAGAAGGTGACCCAGTATTGGTCCGGAACTATCTGCAAGGAGAAAAGAAGAAGACTGGTCCAGTATCATGTACTGTGAAGTTGGACGATGGTCGTAGTCGCAGATGTCACCAAGATCAAGTACGGAAGCAGTTTAAGGAGATAGCACCTCCAAAGGAAGAACCAGATGTTGACATTCCAAAACAGTCACCGGAAGTTATAGTGGACCCGAAAATGGATGAGCTGCTAGAAGTAGAAGCACTTCCAGGATCGCACGAACCAAAAGTGACTCCTGCAGTGGATGCTAAGAAGGTATATCCTCGTAGAGAGCGGAAACCTGTGGACAGATTTGAACCCAAATGGTGATTATATGTGTTGTTGTGTGGTCCATGGATCCTCTTATAGGGGAGGAGTGTAGTGTATGTAGCTATGCATGTGTATGTGTCGTATTCATTATTATTGCAATTGTTTATACCCCATGAACCGATTCTCCTGTATCATTATTGGTGTGCGTTATTTGTGTATGATTGAGTCGTTACACGTGTGAAGTGGTATGACGAATTAAGACCTTAACTGTGAAGTGTCAAGGGTTGTAGTGCTTGTGGGTAAGCCGAGAGGCCGCCATTAAAGGTGAATACATCACAATAACATAGTCAAAGTTGCATTGAAAATGATAGGAAATATTATTGCTATCATATTGACCATGATTATCTGCTAGCAATACACTAGAGGATGTACTGTGAAAACGTCAGCCAGAAAGCAATCTTTTGATAGATAATACAGCAATAATCAGTGGTGAAAAATCTAACTACTCCTCTTCAAATAACATTGTCAGTGCCACTCAGCGATTCAAAAGAACTTATCAGAGCTTTCTATGATATTGGGGTAACTTGTTCTTATGCTGAACTCTTGTATGCATTTCAGGAAATCAGCTGCAAATGCTAACATTGATCTTACTGGATGGAATTCTGAGACAGTTAGTTGGATACAAAGAGTGAGTGACAAATCAAGAAATTTGTCCTCAAAATGGAAGGCTTAGTTTGGCCCTGTTAATAATTCAGTCACATGATTAACTGAAGCCAAATCAACAAAGAACATTTTTACCTCATCTTACTGCATCTGACATGTTTCAACAATTTCTTTGTGATGTCAATATGCCATGATACAGGTTCAACATCACAAGAACACCCACAAAATCAATGCCCTTGTTGAATTTGTCATATTTAAATAAATACCCCAAAAAACTTCTTGAGTAAATAACAGATAAAATTTAACTCCAGTTTAAAAATTCATGTCAAAAAACACCCCAGAAAACCTTATGCTAGAGTTATTGCACATAATATCTAGAATATGTTGGGTCCAATTCTAATTTTCGCATGTGTGAAATTAAATATTTACAATTTTCACAGAGTTCCCAACTGCTGACAGATGTCCAGCAAGTGATTTTATATAACTTGCCATGTGCACAACAACTATAAACCATAAAAAATAACTGATTGGGAGGTATGGCTTACATTCTGACGGACCTTACTATTATTAGTAAGAGGAAATATATTATATTGTTTTTAAATCTGCAAATTTCTTACCAATATCAGCAATAATGAAGTCTATGTCACCACACTGAAGTTTTAGTATTTTTGCATTCATGTACTGAAGACTTCGGAATTGAGTGATTTCATCTTCTGTTAACCAGAATCCATCTGGTATTGCTGACATGTGCAAGTGAAAAGTAACACAAACACATCCCATTTCAACTTTTTCTACTTGTAGCTTCTCAGGATCTGCTTTGATAATTCTACATATATCTCGTCCAAGTAGCTTTAATTTATCCATGTTACAGTTTTCAAAATATTCATCCAGCTTCACTAGTAATTTAACATGATTTTCTCCCTTCATTCCAATTCCTGACGGACATTTTGTTACTATATTTTGTATGTAACTGGTAAATCTATCTCGGTAACCTTCCATCATACCTTTACCTTTCTCAAAACCAATTCTGCGTATAACTCGCTCAAGAAGCTTAAAGTTAAAGAAAGAACAGTAACTTAAAAATATTGTCCACAACTCTCTTAAGTCGAAATCTTCCAATTTGTCTTTATTTATTTTGTGATATCTGTCATCCTTCCATACTGTTCCACAAGGTAGCCATTCTTGTACTACAGAGCGTAAATCAATAACGACACCTTCATTGTTTTGAATAAACTCGTACAATTCGTCTAGAATATCACAATATTCCTCATTAAGATCGTAAATTGCCACTTCTGGTTTAGAATTTTGGTCGTGTGATTTTCCAAAATCAGCATATAGTATCATTTTATCTAAAACAAAGCATCATAAAGAGGTGATAACACTTAAAATTATTAAAATAGTTAGCCTATATCATATTGTGCAAAGGCAATAGCTTTCATTTAATATATTTGCTCACTGTGTGAGTCTGTGTGCTGTTTAAAAAAATCAGACTGCCTCAACCATTTAAAAAAGTACCTAGCAACCATTTGTTTTTGTATGCACAAATACTTAATATTTTGTTGTGTTTTTTGCTTCCAAGCAATCATGTGTATGGTTTAACTTTGTGGTTAACATCAAAGAATATCATTTGTATCATAATTAGTGAGTACTTCAGAGTTGGTAAAGCATTACCATTATCTGAATGGTCAAAATGTTTGATAAAGGGGGAAAAATTGGGAAAATAGCGACTCATCACCGTTCGAACCTGTAACCGTCAATTGCAGAGTGCACACACAAACCACTAAATTGTCAGGACGTAACAACTTGGAAATATCTTGAAGTGCCTTATTAACCTATTGTATAGCTTGGAAGATCTTGACGTGCCTTATTAACCTATTCCATAGTTTGGAACATATTGAAGTACTGTATTAGCCTATTATATAGCTTGGAACATCTTGAAGTGTCTTATCATCCTATTTTATCTTATAAAAACTGAACACTGGGTCGCTGAACTGAGTTGGAAAAGAGTGTTTATCTACAAAAGCTAACCATAATGGGTATCAGAAAGGTAAAGAATCAGGAGAATGCAAGGCTCAATAAAAGGAGAAGCAAGTGAGAAAATCGGACTGATGTAACTTACAATGAATAAGTGAAAGAAAATACACAGAAAGGATGGATTCTACATGATATATACTATGTATATATCATGTAGCTAATATAGCTACTTGGACATATAAAGCAAGCAACACAATGACAAAAAAAAACAAAAAAAACTGAATCCAAATTAAAACTTACAAACCATTCTGACTATCTAAATGACCATTACTCCTGACAAAAAAAAAACACTCAAGAAACTGCCGCAATTTAGAAATTCTGTACAATAATGGAAGAAAGTGCCGCAACTTAAAAATTCTGTACAATAATGGTTTTTCTATGCCATAGTAACCAATTCCATTTCTAAGGAAATATAGCAAAGTTTAGAGCCCAACACTTAAAGTAAGACTTTCTAACTGAGGGAGCCTATAAAGCTGTGTGTTAGGCAGCTATTACTCTATTTATGTTTGCTTAAAGATTTTGTGCCATTAATTAGCTAAGCAATAGCTGTAACACACAATACTTTCACACTTGTTCACTGGATAAGAGCAATGCTGTTACATAGAGGTAAGTATGGAAAACGGTGCATTAACGTATTCCACACTAAACTTACAAATGCCTGCCTTTTGTGGCAGTCGTAGTTTAATTTTCCTCAAATATATGTGGCAAATAACTGAATGGGAAGACTCCTAGTAGCAAAATGGCCATTTTGCAGACCAACATTGCTGGAAAGATTTCTGAACTACTTTTTTTCCCTAAAGATTGCTTTGGAATAGTAAACGAAGGACCAGGCTGGTCTGGAGTTTCCTAAAAATCTTCCGACAGGTTCGATATTAGCTACCTAATTCCGGCAGAAGTTATTTCGACGGTTCGATTTCGACTGCCCATTTTCGATAACGAGGACAAGTTTGGGTAAAGAGTAGAAAAATTAATAGACACTGCCCTTTTGTTAAAATATTGGTGCGGTCATGGCCACTCGGCTGCACCCGTTCCTACGCCCCTGATTTATAAGGACAAATAGTAAATTCCAGACTCAACATATCAATAAGTAGAGGTACGTTCATTAGAAGACTGCAATTACTACGGAAGATGAGGAAAACAATGACCAAACAAGCAGTTATTGCTATTATTATACTTTTGTTTCCGGCAGGTGAAGCAGAGCGGACCGAGGTTACCGGCCAGGGAGTGGGAGGATCTACTGGCATTAGGCCTACGCATGCGCGGAGCGCCGCAGGGCCAGGCTATAAGGACCTCATGCAGTGGGAAGCATTTAGAGTTTAGAAAAAATAAGAAAGCATGAGTAGTAAGAACGGTGAAAGGACCACCAGACAATCAGGGAAAGCAACGGGCGAAGCCCGAGATCGCGAAGTCAGAGAGCGTGAGGAGCCTGTCTCCAAAAGGAGGAAAGAGGCTTCGAGTTCTGAGGGGGAATCGGACAGCGAGGAGGAACCCAGAGTTGGGATGAGAGAGGATCAGAGGAGTGATCATGTCCAATGCTGGCGCGATTAGAAAGGTGCAGGACCAGATAGAGGCGCTGTCTGGGGCCGTTCTTAAGCTAGCGAATACAAAAGTTGGTGGATAGGGTACCTACGGACCAGCAGGGGGTGTATCTGGCTGGGTAGGCTGGGGTGAGCAGTATGTACAGTCAGGGATGGGTTAGGCAAGCTGGAAGAGCTGAGACAAATGTTCCTGACGCTCACCTCCGTACCGGTGTAGGTACGTGATCAACCGAGCTATAAGGGGTTTGTGGAAGCAGCCAGTGGGCGAGTGTCAGGAAATTGTGAGATCAGACACTGGGTGCTGTATGAAGTGATGAACCGGGGAGCATGTTCGGTTCGGGGTAGTTAGGTACACTGGGCGGGTGGACTCATGCTTAGGAACGTAGTGTAGTTAGGGCTGGTGGCCGGGAGTAAATCCCATGCAGAGTTGGGGGCAGATGGTCAGTATTGTCCTAGACGTGCCTTAGCACGAAGGGATGGGACCGTGCCCGAGTGGCTCGAGGAGGCATGTGGCTCCCAGAGGGTGCAATAGGGTTTGCACGAGTGTCCTGGTGGGGCAACGAAGTACCTGTATAAGGGGACGGTAGAGTAAGTTGCTGGAGATAGGCAACGAAGTACCGTCGTAAAGGGAAGCAGGTAGAGTAATTGCCAGGTGATTGCAACGAAGTACCTGCAAGTTGGGCAGGTAGAGTAGTTGCCAAGCGTATAAGTTAAGGCACGGCTGCAAGGGTACGCAGGAGTTGGGTGAGATGCCCGAGTGAGCAGTTGGATGTGCCAGGTAGAGATCCAGTGTAGGGCTCCAGGGAACGGGTGCTCGAGTGTATGGGCATTGGAACGTTCTAGATTGCCAAATGCCCGAGGAGGGATCGTATGTGGGATGGTGAATGGGCACCGAGGCCAAGGGGCACAAAGTCGTTCTCAGATATCACAATATATGGCCGGGCCTGTGGGAAAGACAATGGGAGAGTGAACGGGTGTTCTAAATGACGCCTAGTGGTTCACCAAATTGTTGTCTATGTATGCAGGCGGGTTGGAGAGTCTGGTGAGAGTAGCCAGAGAGAAAGGGGCCCGTGTGGAGGCAACAGGGGCTGGCGGGGACGACAGTTCAGTGAAGTCGTTGGGAGGCCAGAGAGACCCCAAAGAGAATAAGGAGGCCAAGAAGGACGTGGGGGTGGTCCACTTCCTAAAGAACCAGCCTCCGTTGGATAAAAAGACAGTGGAAAAGATCAGAGAGGGTGCCTTCGTGGAGTTCGCCATGTTCCCTGTGTTTGATGATGGCCCAAGTGTGACTGGGGGTCTGAGACTGGATGGTGGTGATCCCGACGACGGAGGGTCGATCGGGGCCACGAGCAAGAGAAAGAGCACCATGAAGGAGATTCCTGATCTGGCGACGTGGAGCACTTGCTTCACCTTGTTCAATCTGGCATGGGCCACGGGAAACGCCGACATGTGGATCCCGCTGGCAGCCTACAGGGAGGTGATCTTCAGGCTGGCAAAAAGACACCCGTGGGCACAAGTGGTCAGGTATGACCGGAGATTCAGGAGAGAAGCTGCTGGAAGGAGTGACGTGGTGTGGGGCGAAGAGAACTTTCCCCTGATGTTAGACGTCACTCACTCTTCGCAACCCACTAGCAGTGAAACAAAGCCTAGTGGGGGATTTGCGACGAGAAGGGCTGACTCCAAGAAGAGAGGAACGTGTTTCCGATTTAACAAGGGGGAAGGCAGATGCAACTTCGGACAGCAGTGCCGTTTTAACCATGTTTGTGCCACCTGCGGGGGAGATCACCCGGCAGCAGTATGCAAGACTACAGACAAGTCGTCTTAATGTGTGGACCTCGCATCCTTGTTCACGTGTCATCATATTGTATTATTGTTTGGTGATCATTGCTCAACTGTTTACTGGGGCACCGATGGGGTGCAAGCAGGCAGTCAAGGACTGCAGAGTTGGGCGAGTGTCTGGGCGAGTGTCAGTAGTAGTAGAGGGTAGCGGAGCCGGGATGGTAGCTAGAGCGGGAAGGCTACATAGGGGCGGATTGGGGTAGTTAGAATGCATGCCGTATATAGAATACACACACATAGTTAGGGTTGGAAGGGTCTCGGTACGGAAGGGCTTCAGCCTGATATTTTGCTGTTGCAGGGTACCGTTTCACAAGTCAGTTGTTGGAACTCGAGAGAAAGTCGGAGGGCTCGAGTAGCAAAGTGCTGCAGGGAGCAGAGGAGGTGGTCACCCCTCTGAAGTGGCAGCAGTGGGAAAAGGACCTGGGGGAACACCCGGACAAAGAATGGGTAGAGTTCCTGGTCAGAGGGTTGAGACGCGGGTTCAGACTGGGGCACGACCAAGATAGGTCGCGGCTAGGGTCACAGACAGGCTCAATGTATGAGGCGTCTCAACACAGAGATATCATTAGCAATTACCTGCAGAATGAACTGCAGGAGAGAAGGATCTGGAGAGTGGACGGGGACACCGTGGAAGTACAGTGCTCCCCGTTCGGTGTGATCCCCAAGAAAGGCAAGCCAGGTCGGTGGAGGCTGATAGTAAATTTGTCTGCACCAGAGGGATGCAGTGTGAACGACGGTATCAGCAAAGACCTGGCTAGTGTCACGTACACGTCAGTAGACGAGGTGGCCCACAGAGTGGGGGAGCTGGGATGGGGGGCACTGATGGCAAAGGCCGACGTCAAGGCGGCCTATCGTAATGTGCCAGTGCATCCCAGAGACAGATGGCTCTTGGGCATGGAATGGGAGGGCGTCAAGTATGTGGACGGTACCCTCCCGTTTGGTTTGAGATCAGCACCGTTGCTATTCACGGCGCTGGGAGATGCAGTCCAATGGATTGTGGAGAATGAGTGTGCCGGTTGGATCAGACACTACATAGATGACTTCATAGTAGTGGGTAGCAAAGGCACCAATGAATGTCAGAGCACGATGGCAGTGTTCAAAGAGTCGTGCAAGAGATTGGGCATGCCCCTAGATGACAGCAAGGAAGAGGGGCCTTGCGAAGTTCTGACCTTCTTGGGCATAGAGATCGACTCGATCAAAGGAGAGTTGAGATTGCCCCAAGACAAGGTGTCAGAGTTGAGAGAGCTCCTGGCCAAGTGGGGGAGCAAGAAGCATTGCAGGAGGAGAGAATTGGAATCACTGGTAGGCTCTCTCAACCATGCATGCAAGGTGGTGCGGCCTGGAAGGGCCTTCAAGAGAAGGCTACAGAGCAGGCTTGCAGGAGTCCGCAGAGACGGTCAGAGAGTAAGACTCAACCTGGACGCAAGGGCTGACATTGAATGGTGGCGTCAGTTCGGGCTGAATTGGAATGGCACGTCATTGCTGAGTGGATGGATGACCGTGGAAGGGGACGAGATAGAACTGGTGTCTGATGCATCGGGCAGCTGGGGCTGCGGAGCGTTCTGGAATGGGAAATGGTTCCAGATCAAGTGGGACGACGTGCCGGGCACGGCAGAATGGTCCATCATGCCCAAGGAGCTATTGCCCATTGTAGTGGCAATGGTGGTGTGGGGCAAGAGATGGTGGAAAGGCACAATCACGGCCAGATGTGACAACATGTCAGTAGTGGCGGCCGTGGGTGCCGGGAATTGCTAAGAAAAGAGATCCATGCACATGCTGAGATGCTTGGCCATGGTGGAGGCGACGTTGTCGTTGGCTGTGAGGGTAGAGCACATAAGAGGGGTGGACAACAGAGTGGCAGATGCCCTGTCTAGAAATGAGGCAGAATTTGCCCGTATGTTAATGCAGGGAGCGGAGATGGAGCCAACGGCAGTACCGAGGGAACTCCTGGAGGTGCTCTGCAAGAAAGGTCCATCCTGGTGCGAGCCGGAGTGGGAGAAGCTGTTGGGGCTGCTATAGAATGGTCAGTGGCAGAACCAACAAGGAAAAGATACACTTCGGTTTGGGAAAAGTACAGGGAATGGTGCGAGGGTCTGGGGGAGACTCCTCTCCCTGTGTCAGAAGACAAGGCCACGGCATACGTGGTGACATTGGCCAAAGAGGGGCTGAAAGGAGGTGCGGTCAAGTATCATTTGGCTGGGATCCGCTGGGCCCAGATCAAGGCTGGCCTAGGTGCTCCACAGTGGAGTGCCATGACCAGGTTGGCACAAGTGAGAAAAGGTCTGGCCAGAATGGAAGTTGGTGGAGAAAAAGACCGACTGAAAAGGGGACCAGTGAGATGGCATCACTTAGTGGCCATGAAAGCATCTTGGGACCGTGATGGCCGAAAAGGTACGATGCTCTGGGCCGTGGCATGTTGTTGTTTCTTTGGATGCCTACGAGTTGGGGAAGCACTGACTCCAGACGGAGTCAGCTTTGACGAGAAGGCACACCTGACCTGGGAAGACGTGGTGCTAGAGGATGCACCGAGGCCTGGGTGGATCAGACTGTGCATCAAAGAGTCCAAGACGGACCGGCTGAGAACAGGGGTCATGGTCACCCTGTACAGCAGAGAGGACGAGCTGTGCCCAGTGAGAGCAGTGCTGCTGTTCATGGCAGCCCGCGGTAGAGGACCAGGACCTTTCTTCGCTGACGAAGATGGGAAGGGACTGACGAGGAGAAGTTTTGTGTCTGAAGTCAAGTGTGCCCTGGAGAAGGCAGGCCTTTCGGCCAGTGGGATCTCAGGGCACAGTTTCAGAATTGGTGCAGCTACGGCTGCAGCCGAGAGAGGGGCGTCCGACGAGGACGTGAAAGCTCTGGGCCGCTGGAAAAGTCGTGAGTACCGAGGGTACATCAGAAAGAAAGAAGGCGCCCAAGCTGGGGCTGCCAAGAAGTGGACTGAGGCCTCCAAAGTGAAGAGGGACCAGCAGTCGGAGCTCGATCGGTCCCAATAGTGTAGCAGTCACCTATTTGTCATTTTGCTGAGGTATTGTATGTGCCGTTATTGTGCCGTTATTGTGCATTATGATTCAACCTAGGCAAGGGGTGTATGGAGAGTACGGGCAGTCGGGTTGGGTAGTATGGTGTGGGGATGGATCCTATGCGCTAGTGTGGGAGTGTGGCTGGCTGGATGCAGGCGCCACAGGGTCGAGAGTGGGGGGTGTCTGTGGGGTGACGCGGTCGCAGCGTTAGGTAAAGCTGCGGCCGCTGTAAGGCGAGCCTGAGACGCTGACGGCCAATGCTCGGTAAGCCCCCAATCGAGACCCTGCGAAGGTGGGGCTGCGTGAGAGGCAGCCCCGCACATGCGCACTGCGGCCAAAGCCACACACTTACCAAAGGGGATATGTAGCCAACTATAACACACCAAAATGTATAAGTCTACTCTGCTACAAGTGTTCATCGACGACTCAACGACTGCCAGTAGGTAACGGCAGGTGAAGCAGAGCGGACCGAGGTTACCGGCCAGGGAGTGGGAGGATCTACTGGCATTAGGCCTACGCATGCGCGGAGCGCCGCAGGGCCAGGCTATAAGGACCTCATGCAGTGGGAAGCATTTAGAGTTTAGAAAAAATAAGAAAGCATGAGTAGTAAGAACGGTGAAAGGACCACCAGACAATCAGGGAAAGCAACGGGCGAAGCCCGAGATCGCGAAGTCACCCACCCGCCTCTACCCGGTAGTTATGAGGGTTGGAGGGGGCAGGGTCTCCGGGGGATCTTAGGTTGGCATAAGGTCTTCCGTGAGCTGGTTGTAGTACGCATAGGGCGTTGGGGTGACGCGGTCGCAGCGTTAGGTAAAGCTGCGGCCGCTGTAAGGCGAGCCTGAGACGCTGACGTCCAATGCTCGGTAAGCCCCCAATTGAGACCCTGCGAAGGTGGGGCTGCGCGAGAGGCAGCCCCGCACATGCGCACTGCGGCCAAAGCCACACACTTACCAAAGGGGATATGTAGCCAACTATAACACACCAAAATGTATAAGTCTACTCTGCTACAAGTGTTCATCGACGACTCAACGACTGCCAGTAGGTAACACTACTGGTCAGTAGCAAACAAAATAAGGGCTCAATACGACACCAGTCCAGCCACCCCTAAATACGCTCTAACCAATTCCATTTCTAAGGAAATATAGCGAAGTTTAGAGCCCAACACTTAAAGTAAGACTTTCTAACTGAGGGAGCCAATAAAGCTGTGTGTTAGGCAGCTATTACTCTATTTATGTTTGCTTAAAGATTTTTGTGCCATTAATTAGCTAAGCAATAGCTGTAACACGCAACACTTTCACACTTGCTCACTGGATAAGAACAAGGCTATTACATAGAGGTAAGTATGGAAAACAGTGCATTAAAATGTCCCACAACATTTATATCATATCATAAACACCCTAATTCAAAGGGTTAAACTATTAAATTTCTTTGGATTTTACGGGTAAGGATTACTAACAAAAAGATTCTGTTTAGTGGACTATGGAAAGGGGTCAGCCAACAAGTGAACACAAATAAGTGAGAGTCAAAGTACAAAAATGACATACATATGTCAAAATATACACATAAACAAACAAAAATATCTCTGATCTTTCAATTGTATTACCCGTGATAGTGTCTCGCTCACTCGTCAATTACTTTACCTTCGTCATGTATACAAGGCAATTCCTGCTCCGCTTTGATAGAATTAGTGATGGGTGGGGTTACAGAAGATACTAAAAACAATAAAAAAAAACAATATGCATGAGCTTTATATAAAACTGATTTATGAAGATAGTGACATTAATTTTAAAATTGAAGACAGTGGCTTATCTAAATATTTCATTATTAAAAAATTCTTTAATCATAGCTGTCAAAATTAGCATAAAATTTCTAAGAATAATGTGTCTGCCCATGTAGAGACATACAATCTCAATATCCACATGTTAAAGCACATAATTTTTTAAATACATATCTAACAATTCAGCTTGCAGTACTACAGTGAGGTAAATAGGAATTTTCTATAGCTAAATACTAATGTGAGTATTACTTGTGTTAATATAAATTATAGTTAAACTAATTATTAAATATGTAATTACATAACTACAAAATTTAAATCTAAGAATAGTTAAACCTTCTTTATCAGTCATTGAATTTTTATCAGTCATTGAATTTATATAGGCTGGCTCTTCAAAACATTGCAAATTTGAGCCTAGATCCACAATTATGTCAGATTTGTGCAAATTTTATGGTAAAATGACAATATCGAAGATGTAGGTAATTTGTATTACAGAGAATACCACTATAGCTAAGCGATGACTACTTTATTAAATTTGTCACCCTTTTAGTCATAAACATACTCATAGAAATTGGAAATCTATTCATTAAAATGTTAAACTATTTCTATAGAGAGCTAAAATCATTAGCAAATTGTACTGCACAATCACTCTAACACAATGTTGTACCACTATAATAATTGACCTCACAAATTACCTCGAGGTGCTATATATTTGTTTGTAACCATTAAAGCCAAGTCCTTCCTTTTTATTGCATATAGTGCATCACATATTTTAGTAAACCAAACATCTTCAGCAAAGTTACTCATAAAGTGGTCTAAAATGTGAATAAATATTTTACTAGAATTATGACTAAAATCATTTTCATAAGTTCCTATTGTATCAAGAGATGTTCCAAGTAAAACTCCAAATGTCATGTATTCATGTTGTACTCCAATCAAGTCTTTCACTAATTCAGCCATAAGATCTATGAAAAAAGTATGCAGATGTACTTATAATAATTAAAAACTGGATAATACTAATGTTACAAGATAACTAAAATTCAGTCATTCTCGGCTGAAAAAAATAATAATGGCAAGCAAATTTGTCTCTTTCTAACAACCAATATTGTTAATTAAAACATAACCCGACGTTTCGACTTCTTGCCGAAGTCCCCTTCAGGGGTCAACTGAGGTCAAACTCTCCGTGGTGACTATTCCTCTCTTTACATGATTAGGATGATGCTTGTATCAGAGAGCTCGGAGGGTAACTAATATGAGTGACAACTTGAAGGCAGAAGAGAAACACCTACACAATGTACTTCAAAGTAATGGTTACGATAATGCAACTTCTAAAGATCATACTGAGCAAGAGAAAGGTTTCATTCTTACTATTCCATACATAGCAGGATTGAGTGAGAGTATTCAGAGAGTGTGTAGAGACTTCGACATCAAAACAGCATTTAAGTTGGGTAAGACTCTACGATCACATCTTACTAAAGTCAAAAATTACCAAGTCATCCATAGTGTACAGTATACCCTGCAGTTGTGGTAAAGTACACATAGGTGAAACAACTAGAAGGCAGAAAGTAAAATAACATCAGGATGCTTGTAAGAGAGGTGATGAGAAGGTTTCAGCCATTGCTGAACATGCTTGGCAGCAGCATCACCCCATTAAATGGGAAGAGGTAAGAGTTGTAGACAGAGCCAGTAAGAACCATGAGTTGAAGATCAAGGAAGCTCTACGCATACAGATGACACCTTACAGCAACAAGTTTAACAGAGACGTAGGTTTAGAGCTTCCAGGATGCTGGCTGTCCATGCTGTGTGCAAATCACCCTCCAGGATATAATAAACAGTAAGCTACCCTCCAGAAATCTTACTGTTTAAATCGTGTTATTATATCACCACGGAGAGTTCAACCTCAGTTAATTGACCCCTGAAGAGGACTTCAGCATGAAGTCAAAACATTGGGTTAAGTTGTAATTAACAATATTGGCTGTTAAAATGAGAAATATTATAACTAAAATTATTTCTACTTCTTACTTCAGGAAAATCGGGCACCATGTAAACATCAAGAAAAGATTAATGTATACATCTCAAAAATGTATTAAAGTAGACTGTACATTGAACCGGTCAGGTCCCGCATGTAGGCAACAGTTGAAACTACCGCTATAAAACTTCAAGAGTTCAGTATCTAGATACTGACAAAAGTGTAAACGCAAAAAATATTCAGGTCTTTCATTGTGCCCAATCTTCCTGTGCACAATCACAATTATAGATCATCCTAACCCTGACCAATATATATTATGAATATGTACATTTAAATGCTCACATTACCATATATTGAACCTGAGAGAGTTACGCTCATTTGTGAATTAATATATGAAAGTACATTACTCCCTTCCCTTTTTCTTTGTACGAGCTCAATAATAGGGGCAGTGTAAGTATTATAGATTGGATATTTTCCTTGAATATTTCCACACCACGTAAGCATTCAATATTTTCCCTTTATTCATTGCTACATATTGAACACTTCAACATGCCCATGCATAGTTCTGGACAACTAACATTTTAGAAGTACGGTGGAGTTTCCTTTGAATCTTAATGGTTTTAAAATACATCATAGAGGTTGATTGGAATAAACATTTTATACACTCATAGTACAATATGGGGATGACAAGAATGAGAAGGGAATCTATAAGCTGAAGAAAGAAATAAGAAAAACAAGCACCATGCTGTGGCAGGGTACTTACTAGTATCTATATAATACTAGTGATGTGCTTGAACACAAATGACAAACGAGCCCCTACACTATTGTTATATGATTGATATAGCTTCTAACACTCTAAGCTAATAAACATAATGTCGAGTTTTTAAATTACATTTATACAGTAAGGGAAATTTGAGGGGAAAAAAGTCAGCACATGTGTTTAAGGGGCATATGTACAATACATACTAGTACTTATTACATGAGTCAGAGTGTGATATGGTGAAATATTTCAAGAGCAGACTAATTTATTTTCACCAGCCAGGGGTAACTCTATTGAAAATTGGGGATATTTGTTATCGAGTGAGCGAAGCGAGCGAGATACTATTAGGGGTGGACAATTGAAAATTGAGTATAATTGTTTGATGTATAATATATATATTTCACCCTAGATATCTTCACAATGATATCTTTAGGTTCATGACCCGTGAAATAACTCAAGATATTTCAGGTTGTAATTTCACATTTCAGGTTGTTATTTCACGCTCATTACCCTTGTAGTTATAGCAACCGACCCATGTCAATTTTCTTGGTTTTTACAGCTTACTTTCATCTGGTGTAGCCTACTCAACCCTAGAGCAGCTGCTAAAATATCAGCTAGGGGTGTGGATAGCCCCTATAACCAACTTTACTCTGTGAGTTACCCTTCCTCTAGTACTAACTACAGTAGTGAAGATATCTAGGTACAGTAGTGAAGACATCTAGTGGGAATAAACTATTTATTACACTGGTCAGAGTGATATGACAAGATATTTCACTCTCAGGCGTTTTTTTTTCACTCGCCTCTGATAGTGTCTCGCTTGCTCCGCTCCCTCACCAAGTATGCTTGTGTGTCAGTAATGACGATAGCCGACGACTACGATAGTGACTGCCGGTGTGTGTATTCATGAATAATTCACGAGATCCAAATAATTTGGCAAAGCATCATCATTACACGATGGTTAAAGTGTCGTCAAATTCAGTAGAAAGTGGTTTATTCTAAAAAGTGGGTGTAATATTCTAGGGAAGGCAGCGCAGGTTTCAAAAGAAAGGCGAAAGTACAAAAGAGAAGGCAAAAGGAGATTAATTATAACTAAAAAGCAGGTGGAACCAGTGAGGTAAGGCAGTGCAGTTTAAATAGAATGGAAGAGAAGGCAAAAAGGCAAGCGATTAATTGTAACTAAAAAGCGGGTGGAATCGACAGTAAAGGCAGAGGCAGTTTCAAAAAGGAAGGCGAAAGTACGAATAAGAAGGAAAAAGTCCACAATCATGATAGTAGGACATAGATTCAGAAACAGGAGAGGTAGTCAAAGGAAAGGGACTCCGTGACTCAAGAATAAAGAGCTGAAGATAAGAAAAGCCAAAATAGTTCAGAAAAAAAAGAGCAGCAGAGGGAAACTTATGTAACCTTAACCAATGGTAGAGAATGATAACTGAGCAAAACAACTTGTGGTACTGCATTCTTACTTTGCAATACATCAAGCGCCACTTTGTGGCAGGGTACTTGCTAGCAATATAATATATGTTTGCCTGTCAGTAATGATGACGACGGTGTATGCATTCATGAATAGAGCTGATCCGGGCTAGTAAAGTCGGTCAAAACTGGTTGGTAAAGCATAGACAATAACATCGATGATGATGTGTGAATCTACTAAGTGAGCTTGCCCGATACAAACTGATTGTGTCTAAGAGCAGCTGAGGATGGCAAAGATCATAAAGCATTCAAAAGGGAAGGCAACACTTTCGCAAAGTTTTAGTCCACAATCATGAATAGAAAGACTGGAGATACTGAGAAGCAGGAAGAGGTACTCAATATAGGAAAAGGGAATCCATGACTCAACAAGAAAAAGCTGCTGAAAAGAAGAGAGAGTTCAAGAAATAGAGCAGGAGTGAAAAAATGATGCAACTAAACCAAGTAGTAAAGGATATAAGAATGCATAAAAATAGCTTATGATATTGCATTTACAAAAGTTAGAAGCTACATCAAGCGCCACTGTGTGGCAGATAGTCTACATATATGAATACTCTGTCTCTCTATTGGTTCATAAGTCCGGCAGTCAATAGTAAATTAAGTGCACGTGCATAGACATTCAAATTGTTGAACAGCATGTGTTAAATTAATATTTGGCTTGATCTTTCCAAAGAAGCAATTCAAATTGAAAGTGAAAGTATATGATGTTCTGGCCTATAGACTTCATAAACATTCCCTGTCACACTAACATTCATTTCCTCTATACAAATCACTTGCTTACCACATCACCTTGTAGTAGTATTGCATATTGTCACATTGCAAAAGAAAAAGAAAAAGCGTAGTAGCTATAATCCAATCTAGCTAAATCCTGCTAACAGAATCCAAGTCTGGAAGTCTGGACTGCCCTTATCAGTGTAACATTCAGTTTTCTAGAAAGTGACAAGAGAAGTGTATCTAAAGTATGACTACCCAATGTGGCAATGATAATATGCAAAGATACTGTAAATCAGCTCTAGACCTTTCTGGATATCTATAATTGGGTGGTAGAAGTGAATGAAAGTTATAGTTATTACTGAGACAATACCTAGCCCTTTTATAGGAACAATGACTTTTCTATAAATATCCAGTGTACAGTGTCATTAAGGCTTGTTCTGCATCACAAAATGTACCTAAAAACTGAGCCAGCTAATCACACAGTTCTGTAGCACCTTCGAAAGTGTGCTAGTCTAAACAAGCAGTGGTGTTGGCATATGAATAATTCATAAGCTCAGCTGAAATGCTAAGCAGTCCTCTTCTTCAGTAGTCAAATTGAGTTACTTCGGTAATAACTAAGAATGGAAGTAAAGATGATAAGGAAAAATTAGTGAAATTGGTACAGAATTATAATGACAACACTAAAGGATTTTAAAACGACAATTAAGAAAAGGGATAACAATAACTTGGTCAAACATTCTGAAATTGAAAGGCAGTTCTTAGGAGAATTCCTTCACTGGAGCAAAAGACAGAAACAAAGGGAGGGGGAATAATAAACTTGGTAAAACATTCAAAATCTAGATATTTGATAAAATATAACATAAACACTGTCTAGTGTTTTATACAAATTGTGTTTTGAAAACTTAATGCTGTGATATTATTACGGTACAAAATTAATCACCAACCTTCACGGTGAGGTCCTGGATTTAACTCCACATCTCCCGATAGTAATAATTTCCTTAAACAGTAATTCAATTCAATATTTGTAAAGAAACTGTTAATTTTTTTCAGGGTTGAAGCAAGTATCGATATGAAATGGAAGGTGGAACATATGTGATCGACTGACAATTTCTTCTTCGTTCTACAAATGGATGATTTACATAGATTACATAATGATTATTAAACTAAATACATACCTTTCTGCACAATAATATTGAAAAGAGAAAAATAACTTTAAGTGCTTTTTCTTGCACTTTTTTATTTGTCTTTTGTAAAAATACCAGACCAAAACAGTTCCTAATAAAAGTGCACCACAATTTCCAGGTGATATCAGTTCAGGAGAAAGTACAGTTGTACATCTCATTTCCCAATTAGCTCTTCTTTGTATTAGGAGATTCTGAAATCTTTGATAGATATCATTTCTCTGATAGTAGCTACATCTGTATGATATTCCATGTTTTTTCGAAAACATGTCAAATTGTTTCACACAAAGACATGTATAGTTCCATATTAATGAAATTAATTTAATGCTGTATTTTTGCAACACAGTACTGCACAATATCTTTAGTAGGCCAATTGTCACAAAGACTATTTGAAAGTTGGAATTTGCAATTCTGGAAAAGACAATAATATTAAAACCAAAAAGTAACAAACTAAGTACTTACTAAAAGTTTAGTCATGTACACATTATGTGTCAAACACAACACTGTGATAATTCTTTATGGGTATTAAATGTGTATCCCTAATATCAATAATTCATATTACTGGATCAGCTCAAAAAGTCAGAAAACTATAATTGCCCATAACAATTATGTGTCATTAATGTGCAACCATTAGCATATTGGAGGCTGGAGCATTGACTTTTTGAGAGTTGCGCAATTCCACGTAAGAGCATTTATAAAATGCAAGCATATATTTGCCTACCATAAAAATAATCTGTCCTATTCAGTCTAACCTCACTTTATTGTAGTGTTAAAAGTGCAACACAATTTCTGTACAAATTTTAACCGAATGATAATAATATACACACATGCGACATATTATTAGTAGTATGTCTGAAATACTGATTTATGTCATTCTTAGCTTTATGGATAGCAGCTAGAACATTAAGTTCTGGTAAGTTAAATTACATAGCAAAATTATTATTTTGTTATAGCTAATTATATTATTACTAGCAAGTACCCGGCCACACAGTAGCGCTTGACATATTGCACAGTAAGAATGCAGTAGCATAAGTTCCTTTTATTCATGGCTACAGTTGGTTAAGGTTACAATCAGTTTCACTCTCCTGCTCTATTCATTCCTGAACTATCTCATTTTTGTATCCCCCTTCTTCTTTTTTTCAACTCTTCCTTCTTGAATCAAGGAGTCCTTTCTCCTCCTTCATCTACCTTTCCTGCTTGTGAATCTTTCCGTCCTTCTATCATGATGGTGTGTGATGCGAGTCCTATGTATTTCTTGAGGATCAGAGACTAATCTCCTCACAAACACTTCAGTGCCAGTGATACGTAGTAATCGCTGCCACCAGAATTGATATCTCCCAGCCTCCTTTACGATAGCTCGCCTCTAGAGACTTTGCGCAGTCGCAGAGAGAATATTGGCAATAGTTAGAGTTTAACTGTAATTGCACTAACTGGTGAAGAACATCAACTGAACTGACTTTCAATTTCTGGTGCTGATATATAACTCAATGAATGAGAGCATGACTAGGCATAAATAATGTGATAATGACAGCTGGGGTGATGTTACATTAACGAGAGCATGAAAAGTAATAATGTTCTCAATAGGTGAGATAATGGGTTCAGAGTGATGATGCACAGCTGGGGTGATATTAAGAATACATTAAGATAATAGAATATTAAGGAATGACACAGCACAGCACTGCACAGCAATGATTGCTATGAAAACAAGACACCCATACATTAACTAAGTTTTTAAGTTACAGTGTTCCTGGTGACTATGAAGTCAATCCCCTCTATTACTGAATGTGAGGGAGGCTTCTCTCACAATGTGGACTTAGGCTAAGTGAAACTTTTAACTTCTGCTTTTCTACTTTCACCTTTCTTTTTGAAACTTACGCTGCCATTACTCAACGATTCGATTTCACCCGCTTTTTAGTACAATATTAATCGTTTCCTTTTTGCCTTCTCTTTCATAGTTTCTCCTTTTTACCACACCACCTTTCCTCGTCGATTCCACCGATTAACTGCCTTTGCCTTCTCTTTCACATTTTAACCTTCCTTTTTGAAGCTTATACCACCTATCCTCGTCTGTTCCACCCTCTTTTTGTTGCAATTATAGTAATCACGTGCTACCGATCATGACGACACTTTACTCACTCTCCGGTTTGTCTGCCACTCTCGTCTTCTTCCACTTAATTGTTGTACCAGGTTAGGTAGCAAACGAATTCACCTACCGGTAGTCTAGCGTAGCCAACCCCTTCACTTCTTTATAACTGCATTCTTGGCTTACTCGGTAATTCAGCGTTAGTTCACGAAAACCACGCTCCTGTTTTTCTGCCACTCCTGCCTACTGTCCATTTATTTTGTGCTGGGTTTGGTTGCTAACCAGTTCTGCGTTGAGCTATAGCTTTACCCGGTAATTTAGCGCGAGTTCACGAGTATTGTACGTCTGCGCGTTCTAGCTCATTAGCTCATGAATTATTCATGAATACGTATGTCATCGTCGTCGTCAGTCACGGGTATTATTATATAGATTATCATCATCATTTCTATGATAATTTCAGTAAAGTGAGCAAAGCTGTATATGAGTTTGCGATACATGTATGTCTTCAATTCAATTACCATAGGCATATAAGACCTTTTTCTATTAATGTGTCTGTGCATGTTATGAAATTCCATGGCAGTACTTAGCAGCATTGTAGTGTGGGGTATTTATTGAAAAGAAAAGAAATAGTTGGGGAGCTAGGATGGTAGAAACCGGGTGCACCGAGTTGCTGAAACAGCAAACGGAAAAATTGGTGAGGAGGAGACAAAGATAAATGATAAAGATTGGGCTCAAAAAAGGGTAAATAAGTTGCTACTGTAGAGCAGGTAACTGTTGACCATGTAAGATATGTATTGGTATCAAATCCACATTAGCAACTTCTATGGTTCCAATCCCACTTTATTATTTTAACCTCTCCTGTTCTTCTTTTTCCCTCCCCCTCTTCCTTCTTTTACTTCGCTCCCTCAATTATTTCTCTGGTTGTTTTTTTGTTGTTGTTTTTTCACTTTGACGTACCTGCCAAAATAAAACCAAATGCAAGCTATTACTAGTACAACATGATCCAGTATTCCATGCTCAAATAGATATGCTTCACTGAGTAGTTATATAGCCTCCCCATAGAAATATGCTGCAGGTGTCAAAACTTCAAAAACTCACACAGTTCCTGTTATGCTACATGAACATTTTTGATATAGAATGGACTATCGGTAGATTTTTAAATATATCAGCTATCTGCATAAATATTGGTTTTATCCATATTGGTGTAACACTAAACTTACGACAAAGTTTGCTGAGATTGTCTTGCACTACTCTGTTGACAGAAACTTGCATATGTTTTCATTAAAATTGCATCAAAAATAGCTGAGACTATTGGAAGTAGTAAATACAAGCCAAATAGATAGAAAATGCCAAGCTCCATAGAAGACCTAGACAAAAGTACAAAAATTATTAATAATCATTATTTAAAAACATACTTAAGACAGAACTTCTACCACAATCAACAAGAAACAAAAAAAACAATGAAGTATTAGGTGAAAAAAGTATATTATAATAAATATATATTTATATGGTACGTGGTCCTTTAAACGCACTTGTGGGAACTGTTTTTCTCTTAAAAATAATAGCTTTTTAGGCAAGTCGGCATTTTCTTTCAGTAATACAGCACTATAACCAAAGCTCCAGGCTTTTTTTAAGTCACAAAACATTGCATTGAGTAGTTAACTGTGGTATTAATGACCCTTTACCAAAAAAACATGCCCTATTTGAGTAGTTGAATGCTTGATTTCTGCTATTAGTACTCTGATAGTCAGAATGGATAAATTAGATACTACAGAATCTACCACTACTTGGAAAATTGAGATAATTGTATTAGCTGCTATTAATAGTCAACTACTATACTTGTACTAATTATAACCATTTATGCCATCCATATCTGTAAAAATAGGAGCTAGAAAAGTCACAAAAAATTACCATAGTTATGCTTTTATTTGAAAATAGATAGATCTCTTTATCATTCTGTAGTCATAAAACAAGACATTCTATACACTATTTGTGCTCAAGTGCACCACACACAGTGTATTCAAGACATTCTCCACACTATTGGTGCTCAAGTGCACCACACACAGTGTATTCAAAACATTCTCCACACTATTTGTGCTCAAGTGCAAAACACACAGTGTATTCAATTTGAAAAAGCTAAAGTTCCAAGTTACGACTTCCATTATTTCAAACATGCCAAACTGATTATTCCCATATGTACGATTGCAGTTACATACATTGTATGTTATATTCATAGCAATAGTATGATATATTACCTGAGACGAACTTGTAGGTCATGCTGGGGGTGTATTATGGGATACGTACTATGTAACTGACACTTGACAATCTGCTCTTTGCAAATTTATGGAAGATATTTAATTTCAATTTGTGAAATTTAACCTTTAAAAAAGCAATCAGTGGATAAGCTGAAATTTTGTGTCAAGCATCATAAAAACCATAATTTAAATTGATGTACTATAGTGCACTATACATAATAGTGGGGCTAGCATGGCTTGCACTCAGAACTGGTTTCACACAATTAATCACACGTTTATAGTACAGATATAGCAATCTTACTCCATGTATTAAAGGCTGCTGAAATTCAGAGTATGCTACACGTATCGTTAGTAATATGATGGAGCATGAATGAGCCTGTCAAAAAAAATTGTGACAATTACTACTCATTTGAGATCATGGATTAGTGACTCCTGCATGGTCATTACTTTATGTTTGTCATAATTTCATGAATACTGTTTGCTAGGGGCTAAAACTAGTGAGTGCTTCACAATGTCAAAAAGCGAGCCCACCTACATATAAAACAAAAAGGAAATTTACAAGTAAGCATTAAATTTCTATGAAATTATATAATCAATAAAGAACTTGCTATCTACAAAGTTGATTTATATTAAACTGCTTAGATGACCTTTTAAAACTATAAGGTAATCAATAAAATACAGATGAGTACACACCCACCTTAAAGTGGTGCTTAATACACCAAAATTATGCCAATTAAGAATATGTATTTGGTTGTTACCATACACAAATTTGTTGGTTTCAATGACTAGTTCTGACAACTGTGGCCTGAGCAGTAGCTGGATATACGAGCTGCGCATACAAGAGTAAAATCAGGCAAAGCTTTGTCTGGGCACCAGCCAAAATATACCGGGCTTCATACAGAATTTTTTTCTGGGGGGAGGGAACTTTTTTATTCCTAACTAGGATAACATGTGGCTAAATAGGCTGAATAGGCCACAGAGAGGGGAGGGTGCGAGTACTCCGAGTACACGTATGGACTATCTTCTTCAAACATACATGTTCTACAGTGACTCTACATTATCAGACTCATGGCTTAACTGCTATCACTTGCATCTTGTTTAAGTATATCAGGGCTTCATACAGGGAGGGGGGCTGGAATTTTTCCCTCCCCAGGGAAAATCCCCCCTTCCAAGAAATCTGAATTTTTTTGCTGTAATTATAAATGGTAACTCAGAGCAATTTTTTTTATTATTAAAAAAAATGTGCACAATTCTTCTATTTTTTTAAAATTAGGCTGAGCTGTCTCAGTGTCACTTCTATCACCATTCTTACTGTGAGTCACTGACTCATGATCACTGGTGCTAATTTGACTTTGGAAATATTTCCTGATATCCATCTTAGATTCAGAACTGGCATATGGTCTAGGATCTTATATACAGAGCCTCTCCGGACTACTTAGCTTGATATCTCTGAAGTGTAACTGGACAATTTAAAAGTAGCTGTCATACTAGCACTAACCGCCCCCCCCCCCCCCCCCCTTATGTGCCAGTCTAGCCATCCCGGCCTTGGCCGAATTGCTATTTTTGGCAATAAAAAATGTATGCACAAAAAGGCTAATTAATATTGGAAAGGTCATTACGCGAGATGCGGCATGTGGGAGTTCCCACATGAATAAAGAAGAACAAGAAAGGATAATGAACATTGTGTGTGTACATAGAAACGATCACGAGTCGTTTGTTGCATGATTGTAGAGTCATGAGTTGGTTGTGCAGAAGTCATGTTTATAGGTGTCATGAACAGAGTTTGTGTGTTAGCGTGTGTCTAGCATAAAAGTCATGTTGGATTCTTTGTGAGTCAGTTCTTAGTTCTGTTCTGTACGTCAGTCACCTCTAGTTAATTAAATTAACCTATTCCTATGATCCTCATCCTGCAGCAGGGGAACTAGCTATGGCCAGGGATAGTTTAGAGAAGGAACAGACTTGGAATTCTGGTGGCAGCAACTATCTTGCTGTCTCCAGTGAGCGCTTGAACCTAGCAAGAGACGTCTCAGTCGGGACAGGCCGACATCTGGCGGCAGTGGTGTCTTCTAAACACTACGGTCTTCAGTCGACGAACTCACAGGTTCTCAGTATGCTGTGACACTCTACCAAGTCTTCGGAACACCACGGTCTTCAGTTGACGAACTCGCGGACTTTCAGTGCGCTGTGAAGTCTCCATCATTGCTGAGAGTTTACGGAGGAGTTGAACTCTTCAGTGGAATATTTCTGTTTTTTTGTTGTTGTTGTTGCTTTTTTGTGGCGGTTGTCTCGTGTGTCTCACTGTGTGCGATTTTGTGGAATTGGAGTCATTGTGTTTTTGTTTTTAGTTTTTTGTGCAGGTCCCACCGGAGGCGAAGTCACTCCGGTTCAATGCCGGTGTCAAGGTTGGAGGTGTCAGGAAGGAGACAGAGGAAGGTTGGGAAACAATTTCCTGACACTGCTTACAAGCCTTCGAAAGAACCAAAGGTTTTGCAGAAGTCATCTCCCTACAATATCAGGCCGGGAGGTGCAAGTGAGTGTCTGAGCAAGGCCATCACAGGTGACTCAGAGGCTGAGTTCAAAGAATCTAGTGAGCTTACACCTGTCCAGTCGGATTTTGGTAACACAATAGAGGGTGAGCTCGAGCTAGTTGCTAGTGGCAGAGACATGGAAGACACTGACACTTCTGGACAGATGGGAGTTGAGGAGCTGATGAAGTTCATGGTCCAGAGGGATGAAGCCAGGAAGGCAGAAATGACAGCCATGTTCGAGCACCTACCCGGACTGGATCATTTTCGTTCGGAGGCCATCAAGGAGATGGAGGCATCGAGAAGGGCGGAGGAAGCAGAGAGTGCATGGAGACGCCAGACTGCAGCGTTCGAGGAGGAACAGCACTGGAGGAAGGAGGAGTTAGAGGAAAGGGACAGACGGGACAAGCTAAGAGAGAAGTTGTAGATGTTGGGGGGTTATAGTCCAGCAGATAAGAAGAAGTATTGTGACAGAGTGGACCAAAGCATGAAACTTGGTATGCAGGTTCAGTTTGGCATAATATAACAGTATCAGAAGGGGTGCCAAAAAAAATTGTTTAATTAAAACAAATTTTTTAAAGTGTGAAATTTTGATAAACAGTTAATTATGTAAAAGAGCTCAATATAAATTGTTTATTATAATGTATTGTGGTCTAATACTTTAATGTTAATGATTAGGAGTCACCTGATATTACAGGCAGCTAGACTATTTAATAGAACTAGCTAGCTATTCTGATAGCTAGCCAGGTGTAGCAAGCAAATTTCAGAGAATTTATTTCAGTAGAATAAAACCATAATATTTCGGTTTGTTACTGAACTGAATGAGGGTGACTGAACAAGGAACTTTGTATAAACAGATGATACAGAACATGAGATCATTGTGTGGTGGGGCACAGCCCCTGGGAATGTTAGTTGGTGTTAGACAATTTCTGTGACATGTGAGTTGTACTTGGGAGGTGTGAAGGTGTAGTCATAATTTAATTAGTGGCCCTCCAGAATGACTGCCACTAATTCAATTATGACTACACCTTCACACCTCCAGGGTTTAGTCCATTTGAATTTGTGTACGGGTTTAGGGTTAGGATTCCCCTCTATGCATTGTATAATGGATTGGTTGAGTGCGAACATGGGAAGCTGAATGTGTGTGACTGGGTGGCAAATATGGCTGATAGGTTGGAGTTTGTGAGGGATGCAGCGGCATTGAATTTGTCTAAGGTGAGGGAGAAGAGGTTGATTCAAATGAATAAGGATGCGAAGCAGAGAGAGTTCAAGGTTGGTAGTAGGGTCTTGTACAGACTTCCGGGCATGACTTGTAAGTTGGGTGAGTCATGGGAAGGTCCATACATGGTGGTGGAAAGGTTAGGGACTGTGAATTATAGGATTAGTAAAGATGGAATGAAGAGGCATAGTAAAGCTATTCATGTGAATTGTTTAAAGGAATATGTGGAATGTGGGAGTGTGTGTAGATTGGATGTGGTTGTGGAAGAAGAGTGTGGGGAGAGGAATAAGTTAGAGGGTGTGTGTGCAGGGTTTAGTCAGAGCGAGTTGGATGGTGTGTTGGAGGAGTTCGGGGATGTGTTCTCTGACAGGCCGGGGAATACGAGGAAGGTTTTGATGACCATTGATACAGGCAATCATCAGCCTATTAGGCAAGCTCCGTATTCTGTCCCTCTGGGTATTCGAGACAGGGTTAAGGAAGAGCTGGAGGCTCTTGAGGAGTGTGGTGTTATAGAGAGATGCGAGAGTGCCTGGTCATCGCCCCTGGTCCCAGTGAGGAAGCCCGACGGTGGAGTGCGGCTATGTGTGGACTATAGGAGGCTGAATGTGATCACCTCTAAAGAGCCGTACTACATCCCAGGTTTTGATGAGTTGGTGGGGAAAGGAAGAGTCCTTTCCAAGGTGGACCTTTCCAAGGGGTTCCACCAGGTTGAGGTTGAGGAGTGTGATAGAGACAAGACGTGTTTCACCTGTCCATTTGTAAATTTAGGTATAAACGGATGCCCTTTGGGTTGGCGAACGCTCCATCGGTGTTTCAGCGACTGTGTTGTTGGGGTGTGAAGAGTTTGCCAAGGTGTACATCGATGACATTTTGGTTGTGTCTGAGAGTTGGGAGGAGCATATTGTGCATTTGAGGAAGCTGTTTGGTGTGCTGAAGACAGAAGGTTTTGACGTGCAAAAGGAGTAAGTGTAGTTTTGGGAGAAGGAGGCTGGAGTTTTTAGGCCATGTTGTGGGTGAGGGTGCATCCCTGGAGCGAGAATGGAGGCTCTGAGGAGGCACCCTAGGCCAAAGTCAAGGAGGCAGTTGCGAGAGTTCCTGGGTATGATCAACTACTATTGGCGATTTATCCAGGAATTTCATGAGTGCTCGTCTCTCCTGACACCTTCGACATCCGAGACAGCACCGGGCATTGTGGAGTGGTCGGAGCCAATGGTGGAGGCCTTCGACCATCTCAAAGATAAGTTGTTGTGTCATGTGTGTCTTACTGTGCCATGTGTGCGTGATGTGTTTGTGTTGGAGACAGATGCGAGCAGAAGTGGAATAGGAGCTGTTCTGTCGGTGGAGAGAGAGGGAAAGAGGGAACCTGTGGCCTTTTTCTCAATGCAGCTGAGAGGAGCTCAGCTCAGGAGCTGGAAAGACTGGGGCTGTTCGAAAGCGTCAGACATTTTGCGTTTACCTCTATGGGAGAAAGTTCAAGGTGGTGACCACAGATCATTGGAGAGTCTGATGACTGCTCAGCAGCACTGTAGGCACAAGTACATGACAACTGAACATTATCATTATGTTTGTGTGCATGTATGTGTATGTGAAACTTGTAGTTGTAAATTAGGTTTATTGTTTTTGTAATTTGCAAGTTCTATTCATATTTTGGCTCTTTGTGAAGGACTGGCTATATAAAACCACTGAGTTGTGTTCTTCTTGTCTTCTTTCTGAAAGTTGAGATTCTTTTAAATTATATTTAAATCCTGAACAATTCCTTTGGAGAGAGGACTTCGCGGTAGCTAAGAGAATCTAAGAGGAAGAACTGGTGGCAGCGACTACTACGTGTGGGAAACAGTATATGTACGTGACCTTCACAAATCCATCGACCTTGTAGCCATAGCCCAACAAGCACAATAGACGTCTGTATAATTGGGCACTCAAGCTGACAGAGTTCGACTTTGTGGTAGAATACCGCAAAGGCAGAGACAATGTGGTGGCGGACTGTCTGAGCCGCAGAGAAGGAGAGTGTATAGAAGATGGCGAGAAAACCTCAAGTGAGGAGGGGGGAGATGTGGGAGTTCCCACATGAATAAAGAAGAAGAAGAGAGGATAATGAACATTGTGTGTGTACATAGAAACGATCACGAGTCGTTTGTTGCATGATTGTAGAGTAATGAGTTGTTTGTGCAGAAGTCATGTTTATAGGTGTCATGAACAGAGTTTGTGTGTTAGCATGTGTCTAGTATAAAAGTCGTGTTGGATTCTTTGTGAGTCAGTTCTTAGTTCTGTTCTGTACATCAGTCACCTCTAGTTAATTAAATTAACCTATTCCTATGATCCTCATCCTGCAGCAGGGGAACTAGCTACGGCGAGGGATAGTTTAGAGAAGGAACAGACTTGGAATTCTGGACGGCACTTAACAAAGAGGGAGAATGAGTGGTTCCTAACCTCTCGTAGTCTTTTGCTGTCAAGTTCTGAAGTCAATAACGAGAGTGTCTCACATAAATCTGTAGAGCCTCACCAACTTAGTCTCGCATAGCGGTCGCTTTACCAAATACTATAGGTAAATGGTATGCGAGGTTTTAGTGATTAAAGTACAAGTGGAATTAGGAAAGAAGAATCTAGTTCACTGTTCCTTTCAAGCTGGCTGGTTCTAATTGTCTACAAAGCAATTACCAGGTCACTATTGTTGCAAAGCAAGAAGAATGAAGCATTTCTACTGCAATTATATAACAAAATGATGGTGCCTCTTGTAATTTCTTTAGCTATAACTGATTTTCGTCAGGAGATATTTGGTAAATTTTAATGCTCAATTTTGTTATGCAATGCTTTACAGATCAAGCATTTAATGAAACTATGTGTGGAGAAATTTCCTTGATAAATTTTTTATTTAAAATTGTTTCATGCCACACCCACTCGTATTAACCACACCTGTTTTGTTGGACACACCTACTTCCTGGCCTGACCAATTGAAAATTGGCCTACGCCTATGGACTGTAACAACTATTGTGATAATTTGACAAGTAAAAATTATCATAGTTTTGAACAATAGTGAAGGAGTGAGTACCAGATTAGGATATTGGTTTAACGGACCAAGATGCAGTGGCACATTATAAAATTGAAGCTATGGAATCTGAAACTGTCAGAATGCAACATGTATTAATATTCACATAGAGCACTCTTGTGGCAACTGACTAACAGTGATCATACTCATTAAAACTAACTGTATTCATGGCATGCAAATTACCAGTTTTTCAGGACCTCCTCTGTGTATCATTTATTTATTCATTTTTGTGTGCGTTATTAAACAGATAACAAATTCTTACAATTTACAAGCATGCTCGGTTCACTACAACCCTACATAATTAGAGCTATAGCTTTTTTGCCCAAGAAGTACAAACAGTGATGCGGTAGGAATCGTCATGTATTGTCATTGATAGGCGTGACTGTAGGTACAGTGGTAAAGAGCATCAAATTTATATACAAAAACCAGGATTGTGCACAATATGACAGCTAAACTCACAAAATCTATTTATTCACATACAGCACCCTGTATAACTTTTTTTTTTTTAGAATGAAGGCTCCACCACGAAGCTGAAATGTTTAAACTATTATTATTAATACTACAGAAGATGAAATAATATTATTTAGTAGCTATTATATTTTGCATATTAAAGTGGATTTTTATGAAATTAACTCAAGTTTGGCTGGTAGCAGTGACATTTTTTTTTTCAAAACACAATCATTACATGTTTGAGACATGTTACATTCATAAATCTCCAGTTTGGCCAAACATTATGGTCACACCAACATACAGGGGCATGGGAACTGCTGCAGCCAGTGCAGCCATGGCCGCGCCATTATTTTAAACCAAAAGGAGCATGTCTCTTAGATTAGTCTTAGATTGTTTACTTTTTAGCAGATCTCTTTATCATTGTTGAAATCAAGCGGTTTAAAGACTTTTGCGGGATTAATTGGCCAATATTGCGCATTTTTTAAGATATCTAGGACACTCCCCACCACCTTGGTCCTTTCTTTAGTTTTTCAAATCGGATCTTTTGGAAATAAAAACATGGTTCAAACATTCTTCTAGCACTGTTGGTTTGCACAGTGGCCATTTTTGCATTACAAGTATAGCTATTCACTAATATAGTATTTTTGCCACACATATTTATAAAATAAAGCTAATACCTGCACAAAAACAGAGCAGGCATTTGTAAGTTCTGATTATGGTGGATTCAGGGTTATTTTTAGTTTTTGTTGTTGTTGTTTTTTCATTCTTTCTACATCCAAGTAGTTGCGTTAGCTAAACAATATAGACACTCTAATTTTTAATAAATTATTTTGCTTAACATGAACCTACTGATTGCTTATTTGCATTGTGATGTAATAAATTTGCTTGCACTGAATTGTTTGGAGTTATGACAGTGGTGGTTGATTTGTTGGAAACTCAGAGCATAGTCTATGTGGGCCAGCCCACATGAAATGGAGAAAGAGACGAAGGAGAGGAAGATAAAGAAGAGAGAGACGTCATTATGTGTGCATGAGTTGTGTCATTGTCATTGTCTTTTGTGTGTACTGAACAAATTAGTGTGTATGTGTGGCTTGTAAAGCAGTTGTATGTATGTGTGTGTGTTACATTTGTATCAGAGCAGGAAGTGTGCATTATTTTGTGCTAAGTAGGTGGAATCATTGTGTTGTATATATAGTTGAGTTTTGTGCCATGTGCTTCAGTCTCAGTTGTAGTCTAAAATTGGTTAATTTTGGTAAATTTTTCTTAATTATCCAGAGTAGTGATAGGTTGTGTAAAACAAGTCATTTTAAATACATATAAAAAAAGCGTCCACACATTATATAAACAAACAAATAAAAAATCAAACAAATAAAAAATCGAATAATAATCGAAGTCATTAATTTAATGAATGAATGGGTGTGGTTATAATGACTGCACCAACTTGATTTGGCTTCCTACTCCTCTGATATACATATGTGTGTGTATGGCCGTCTACAGGAAAATCAGGCGTAGTGCACATAAACATCGGGGAAAAGATCAATTTAATTCTAAAAATGTATTACTATGCTTATTGTGGAGGGAACGGTAAGGTCATACATGAAGAGCTAAAGCTATTGCAATAAACCTTGGAAAGCTCAATATCTGGATGCCAACAAATGTATACGAGTACAAAAAAAAAGTTTGATAGGGGCTGCATTGAGCAAGATTTTCTTGCAGACAGTCACACATACACACACACACACCATGTCAACCTGCCGTATAGATTAATTCACTGACCATTTTCTTAACTATCGCCACAGGTAAAGAGTGTATAGTGTTGTATACCAGAAGACTAACTAGTTAAGGAATTTCTACACAGTGGTAACTGAACAGCAGTAAAGAGAAAATCGTGACAAAAGAAGAGGTAAGCGTGACACAAGAAGAGGTAAGCGTGACACAGTGACATATTGGCCTGAAAATCGTGACATACACACACATTTATACAGACAATTACAATGAAAAATGATTGCTTTACACACTGCCACCATGCTTGTAAGCTAATAAGCTGCCCCACATTTCAATCTGGCTTGTGATTATCTAAACCCCTCCATCCCCTCTACTAACTTACTTCATTGTTCCAACACCAATTGTTGATCATTTTCTTGCTACCAAGGCATGCACGGAAGAGACTCATCTCTTGTAATTCCTGAGCCATTCGGTAGTGTTAGCAAAAAAGAATACCTGCATGATGTAAAAAGCCAAAAAAAAAAAATCAAATGTAGGTAGCTAGATATTTTAAGACTCTTGGACAAGTTCTATACAACTTTAAAGCTACCTCGAACGTCGAAAAATCTTTAGTAGAAGGACTCTCAAGACAGTCTCGCGTAGCCAACTCGCGTAATTCCCGGTTTCCTTTTGCGAAAAACCGATGACGTAATTCATGGTTCGAGTCGTATAGTGCAAAGACAAGGAAATGGAGTTTGACTGGGGCGTAGCTCTGCTCTGTCACTAGTAGGTAGTGTTCTCTTGTGTCTAAAGAGAGCACAAGACACTTTTAAAAGTATATAGCGCTAATTTTTTGTTCTACTCCAGAAAAATAGAAAGTTTTACTGGTATTTTATCACAGGTATTGGTTTCAGCAAAGAAGGAAGTAAAATTATAACTGATCATAACTAAAGGTAAGTACGTTTTGCAGTTACAATATTAATTTCAGAGATAGCTATTATAGTATGTTTAGTGATGATATGGCTTAAAAGGGAGTAATTGCTTGCAGATTGCAATGTCCCGAGTTGTTTATGTTTCCTGTTGGACTTCCTGATTTTATTGGAACTACTGCTAATATGCCTATTGGCTACAAGCTGTTGAAAAATACAACACATTATGATGAACAGATAAACACTTGCACATTTATAACTCAAAGAGTGTTAAATAAAAAGACAATGAATAAAAAAAAAAATAATTAAGTCACAAAGTAAAGTCCTTGACAAGAAACAAGGGCAATTTATAATCTCATTCCACGACTGCATCTTCTGGGATTGAGTCTGGAATAATGTTATTTAAAAGGGCACTTAATTCATAATCATGACTATTTTACTTAAAATTAGCAATTATTTCGAGGTGACTATTATTACAAATTGTGCATATTTTATCGTTTTCAGTGATGACTTGACAAAAATGATATTTAATGGCAACAGTGTTAGGGCAGTGCCTGTACGACCCCTTTATGTTAGCACTACAAGTATACTTGAGAGTTGATTGTGTGATGCACTTGTTTATAATGAACCTGGCACAGTGGAACTAGCTTCCCATCATCAGTGTTATGTTTTCTTTGTTCTGCAAAGTAAACATGCAGTAAGTAAACTGTAAAACCGGACCAGTTGTGCACGAATGTTTTACACATGTTTTACTACATCTACACTGTCCAGTAAAACATGAGGTAAACTATAAGTATTCCAGTACACCATGAGGTAAAACATCCAGTACACTTCAAGTGTCACTCATGTTTTACCATACCTGTCCACCACTAGTAAACTCTAGCTCCAACAGTAAAATATACATAGCAGCACTGGTGTACTTGTGTTTTACTAGGTTTTACTTCACTGTACAAGCAGCATACTATACCATACCGTACCAGACAACGCCGCGCACCAATAAACAAAATTCTGGTTAGTAATAAATAATAATATCACATCAAAGGACAAAAAAAGGTACACAAAAATTTGGATGATAGTTTGATAATAATATGTCAAAAAGTCTTGTACTCATCGTCATTCTTGATCATTGTAGCCAACTTCCTATGCATCATTCATCTGGACAGAATACAGTGCCCCATACTCCACCCATACATGTAGCCCTAATTCAAAACTCCACCCATTCATGATGTAACAAATACTAGCATTTCATTAATTATAAAACTCTTGAATATTTTTATTAATTAAAAAATTATGTTGCTGTAGTTTGTAATAGAGTACCCAACATGCTTGAGATTGTGCTTGAAAGCACTTTAAAAGTACTTGGCTGTGTACTTTAACATAATGCTTTAAAAAGTGCAGTAATAAGTGCTTGAACCTATCCCTGACACACACTCTCACCTCTAATCACCCACATAAATCTCACACTCCACCCATACACATGTACCATAATATAAGCCTCAGACATGACTGCCTACTCAGTTATACAATGCCACTACACACAGTTGTTTTTGTCTCACCTGCCCCAAAGTAGGTACACTAATTAGTAAATAGTCCATTAGCACAGACCCACTAATCTTGTCCAAGGAAACATTAGTTGAGGTAGGGCTGCTGGTAAGCCAATATTTGAAGGGGAAAAAAAGATAAAAAAAGATGCCTTCAGGATATTCTGTATAGAAGTGCAATAGCTGGCCATGTTGACCAACTCACGGTGATGTCATTGCATTGAAATGCACAGAAAGTGGACTGTTAATTGTTGTTGATGTATGTCACATCAAATGCCCAATATTTTGTGGGAAAATCAATGTATATACACAAATAAAGCATAGCCTTTTTAGACTAGATTCCTATAGGGAACATATGACCTCACTGAAACTCTCTGGCATATTTCACTGTATAGTAGAAACATGTGTATACACACACATGCAAAAATGCAAAATGCTAATTATCTTGCAACCACTAGCAGTTATGCGCACCTGGTAGAGCCAGGATTCTGTGCACTAAGCAGGCACTGTGAGTCATGCAAGCAAAGTTCCTAGAGCCGGGCTAGGAACTCTCGCAGGAGCACAGGCCTTTCCTCACAGCAAGTGATGTAGACACCCGAAGTCCCACCTAGACCATTGCTGTTTCATGAGAAAAGGCCTTGAATTTGCAACCCAGTAAATGCCAGGTACCCAATCACAGCTGGGTGGACTGGTGGGGCTGGTGGGAGACAGGTGGAAAACCAGATGGAAAACTGCCTGAGTGTGGGGGGCTTGTCAGGACCCTCGGCCCTGAGCCAAGGACACAACCACTACACCACTGTGGTGTGACCACCCCACAGCAACATATATACTACACATGTATTCTAACATTATCTTATTCATGCATACATTTTCACTTAACATACTAACACGCATACACAACATATTATCATTGGCTGATACACTCTCAACATTACCATACAAGGAACTCGTCATTTATGCAAGCATGCCCAGACTCACTATATGTATACAGTTTCCTTTCATTTTGTCCAGTCTCAGCAGTTTCTTGAAATAAAGCTTTGTACAATTCCACCTAAAGCTCCAACTGTCAACGGGCACCTTGAGGTTATCGAGATAGCTAGTCTCAGGGTTGGTGATTTACAAGCCTAACCTTAGCTGCAGAATTGGTGAGGTTAGCCTGCTGAGTACTCAGGTGGCAGCATACTGTGTGAATAGTGTCTCTCTACCACTGGGATAGCAGTTAGTTGTCTCACCACATCTGGTGACAGCGGTGCTCCTTAGTTGAAGCAATTCCTTCGGAGTTAAGAGACGATTCTACGCCTATTTATAGTTGCTCCGCTACTTCGATAAATTCATCACACTGAAATAATTCCCTTTGTTTAAGCATTTTTTTTTTCAAACTAAAGATTCCAATTCAACCGTTATAATATATTTTCTTTGACTTATTATGTCTGATTCAGATACTCCAGCTGTGCAGTGCAAACCAGTAAACAAGAGACCTCATCGCTCTCGTGCTAGGGTGACCTATCCAAAAGAACAAGAACCCTACTTTGAAGATGATTTCTCTGTGGACAACTTGGTGCTCCGCGCAAGTCAGATGAAAATTGATCTTGATGCCTCAGCTTCTAATGCCCCCCCCCAGGATGCCAGCGCTTCTCATACTTCTGTACCTGCTCAAGATGACCTCCAATCTCTTCGACATCTTACTAGCCATTTAGCTACTGAAGCAGCTTCCTCAGACCCATCATCTGCTAAACTTTTGTCTTTATTTGTATCACAGAATGAGCTGCGTGACCGGGAGCAGCGTCTTCAACGTCAACAGGAGGCATTATGGCGTGAACAAGAGAAGTCTTTTCAGACTCAGCAGCTGGAGTTCATGAGACAAACTCTAGCCACTCAGACTGCCATCACTCAGACTAGACAAAAGGAGGATGATGAGCGTGAAGCTATAAGACGTGCTGACAAACTTGAACAAAGACTAGACCGTGTGCGTTCTTCTTTGGTGCCTATGTCCAGTGCTGAAGATGCCTTTTCTCTCCTATTGAGGTTTGAACGCACTATGGTATCGCGCAATATTGACAAGTTCCAATGGGTGGTTCTGGTTGAGGTTGTGTTGAGGGGTAAATTGTTAGATACTTACCATTGTTGTGTGGATTCATGCATTGGTAATTGGGAATTACTGAAGGCCAAGCTCTTAGAATCTGGGGGGTTTGGTACACATGATTGTCTCGATATGTATTACCCAAAGTTTAGACAATCTGGTAGTCTAGAAGCTTCTACTTGGGCTAAAATTACAAGCTATCGTACTTTTGTTGTTCTTAAGAATTCTGGTGTCATGTCTAAATTTTCTGATGATGATCTTACGCTCGTATCGCAAACTGTTGCTAACTGTGGTGTACTGTCCTCTCTGTCTAGACCTGGTCGCTCCTTTGTCTACAGTCAAACTCTAAACACCCCCCAAGATATTCTTACTGCCTGTGACCAATACAAATCCAAGAAAGAATTCACTGGTATGTTTCCCTCTCATTCCAATTCATACCGGCCCTACTCTGAGAGACCACAAAATCCTAGCCTTTCTATTCCTGCTAGAGCTCCATCCGATAATTTGTTTTCTCATAACCCCAAAAGTATCACCTGTTTTAAGTGCAATGCTGAAGGTCACTATGCCAATGCTTGTCCAGAGCGTAAAACCAATCATGAGAGCAATCAGTTTCCTCCTGCTCATTCAAATCCCACTGCCCAATCTACGTCAATGCCAGGCTTTCCAGCCTCTGCTAAGCCAAAAAAAGGACTTTGATCACAATGTACGATCTGTAAATCAGACTGTATTGAAATCAGATCAAGGTCATGAGTGTGTAGAATCTATTCTGCCTGACTGTCTGAATGTTGTAAATGGCTTTCCTAATTTAATTAATCTCACTCTAGATGGTACTGTGAATAATGTTCCAGCCTTGTTGATCTTAGATACAGCTGCAGATGTCTCTATGTGCTCATCCAACTTAGTTTCTAGCTCTGACTCTCCTGTGTGTCGTAGAACTATTAGTGGAATTAATCATTCCTTGCCATGTTATTTGTTGCCACTCTCCACTCATGGTGTACAGGGTAAATGTCTCTTTGCTTCGTTTCCTAAACTCCCCCCTGGTTCAGTCCTTGTTGGTCGTGATTGTGGGGACACCCTCACACACCTTATTGATGTGGCTAAGTGTACTCCTAATAAAGTTTTGGTCACCCGCGCTCAAGCTAAAGCCCATGCAAAGGTAGAGCATGAGCGTCAGCTCAGGCACGCTGTTGAAGGTGCCACTCCCATTTCAGTTGATTCTATTCAAGATGACGAAACAGTAATTCTGTATTCTGATACTGACACTCCCTCTAATTCTGATTGCTTAGAAGACTCTGATTTTGCTGACTCCTTACTGCTTGAAGTGCCTCCTTCCACACATAGTGGTAGTGCTTCTCCTGATGACCTACCTAATCATTCCCCAATAGCCTGTCCGCCTTCAACAGTTGCATCCACACCTACAGAGTCTTTGCCTGATGTTTCAGTTTACTCTGATGCAAAGCCCAATGCTTCAAATTCTATTTCTCATTTAGTTCCTTTCCCTCACTTACAATTTGATGGTATTTCTAAATCTGATTTTATCAAACTTCAAAGATCAGATAGTTCAATTGCTCACATTTGGTCATGGGCAGAACAAGGTGTTAAAAGGTGTTTTGTTGTTGAAGATGTATTAATGTGTCTCAGTACAACCAATGGTCGTATATCTCACTCTATTGTACTTCCTAAACAGCTCAGACAAGAAGTGCTCACTATAGCCCACAATCACTCTGGTCACTTTGGTGTAGGCGCCACTAGAGCATTAATAAATCCATATTTTACCTGGCCTGGTTTATATCGTGATATTAAAAATCATGTTAAATCTTGTGTGCAATGCCAAAGGTTCAACTCTTCTTCTCCTTCTAAAGCCCCACTGATTCCTCCCGAGATCATTACAAAGAGGTTTGAGAAATTGGCCGTTGATGTGGTCGGCCCTCTTCCTAAATCCAAGCAGAACTATCGTTTTATTCTCACTGCGATGGACTTAGCCACTGGCTTTCCATTTGCCTGTCCCATGCATGGTTTTACAGCTGAGGAAACTGCACAAAACCTAATTTTAATATTTTCCTTTACTGGTTCCCCTGTTGCCGTTCTCTCTGACCAGGGTAGCAACTTCTTGTCCAGGGTTATGTCATGTGTTTATGCTAAGTTTGGGATCCTGCGAATTAGGACATCACCCTATCATCCCGAATCCAATGGCAAACTTGAGCGCTTACACTCTACCCTCAAAGCTGTTATCAGAAAATCACTAGATAATCGCTCAGACTGGCCTGCTGTCATTCCTCTTGCTTTGTTCTATCTACGTAACCTCCCCCATTCTAGACATGGCCACACCCCTTATGAATTAACATTCCTTAAGCCAACACCCCACATTCTATCCTCTCTTCGTTCTATCTGGATCTCACCTGACTCATCTGTGAATGTACCACGTTTCCTTGATGAGCTTAATAACTCCATGGAAGCTGTCCTACTGGCTTTAAAGCAACGTGTAAAAGATGACGTTGTCAGAAAGCGTGAGTCCCGGGATCATCGTAAACTTCGTGTGTTTGGTATTGGTTCTCTTGTTATGCTGAGAATTCCTGGGTTGCATGGTAGCCTGGAGGCTTCCTGGGAAGGCCCTTACAAAATTCCCCACTGAAAAAACCTTGCAAGATCTTACAAGGTCTTGCATGACTTCTCAGAAATTCCTTGCAAGTATCTTGCAAGAATATTCCTGCAAGATTCTTGTCAGATTCTTGTAAGAATCTTGCATGTTCTTATAAGAATTAGATGATTAAGATATGCATGAATATTCTTGCAAGATTCTTTGAAGGATTCTTACAAGAATCTTTAAAGATCTTACGTGTATTTAAAGTCGTATATTAGTAAGAAATCGTAAGTGTATTCTTGCATGATTCATACAAGATTCTTACAAGAATCTTTAAAGATCTTACGTGCATTTTAAGTTGGATTTTAGTAAGAAATCATAAGAGTAATCTTGCATGATTCTTACAAGATTCGTGCAAGAATCTTTAAAGATCTTATGTGCATTTTAAGTTGGATATTAGCAAGAAATCGTAAGTGTATTCTTGCATGATTCTTACAAGAATCTTTAAAGATCTTACGTGCATTTTAAGTTGGATTTTAGTAAGAAATCGTAAGAGTAATCTTGCATGATTCATACAAGATTCTTACAAGAATCTTTAAAGATCTTACGTGCATTTTAAGTTGGATATTAGTAAGAAATCGTAAGAGTAATCTTGCATGATTCTTACAAGATGCTTGCAAGAATCTTTAAAGATCTTACGTGCATTTTAAGTCGGATATTAGCAAGAAATCGTAAGTGTATTCTTGCATGATTCTTACAAGATTCATACAAGAATCTTTAAAGATCTTACGTGTATTTTAAGTCGGATATTAGCAGGAAATCGTAAGTGTATTCTTGCATGATTCTTACAAGATTCTTACAAGAATCTTTAAAGATCTTACGTGCTGTTAAGACCTGTTCACACCTGGATGACATGTGTAGTGCACTTGCATTGGAATAAAAGATTTTTCAGTTTTAGTTGTTGCTTTTTAAAGATGTCTAAGTATAGCAGCAGTTCATCCAGTGATTACTCTGAGGATGAAGAAAGAAGAGGATCACCAAGGCACCAGCTAAGCTCAATGATTTTGTGCGAGTGAAGGAAAGTGCACAGAAGAGTAAGTTGTTTGTAACTTTACTACAATAACCTGGCAGGATGTTGGAATCATAACTACTGATACATTTGGTGATTTTCCAGTAACTTTAACATAGTATAGCTATGCAATTAAAGTATCAGAAGAGTTTAAATTGACACTAACTTTAACCATGGTTATCAGTTCACACAAAATTATGATTGCAGGAGAAAGCTTACTGAAATGCTGATTGATATTGTTCCCACAGGAATTAATATTGTCCCCACAGGAATTGATATTGCCCCACTAAATGGACTCTTGATACCAGGTAGTCCAATGGTCCAATGTAGAATATAAAAAAATATGATAAACACACTTTTGTAATAGGTATTTCATGAAGTATACTATTATATTATTGAACAAGGCTTTTTAACATGATTAGGTTGGTTTTGAAACAATCTGGCCCGTTTTGAAACGGTCTAAGGTTGGGAATGGTCTGGCCAGAAAAACGGACCCCGTGTGATTAGCAATATTTTATAATCTGACATGTTCGCTGGACTAAAATGGAAGGGGAATGTATCAGGTGACTAAAATGGAAAGGAGAATGTATCAGGGACCATGTAATTAGCATTATTTTATAATCTGACATGTTCGTTTAAAAATAAGTAAAGTGTACTGATGAATCATTGTGAGTTTATTATTTAGCAGAGCACCACAATTCAAGGCGATTCCAGTAGTAGTTCATCTCGTATAGATCAGGTGTGTTATTTCAATGCAGCTTAATAAGAGTACTGTTTTGTGTGTCCGTACTTGTGCACTTCCATTTCAAATTATATAATTATTTATTTTTGCTAAGATATCTGTTGGTTCACATTTGTTTATTTAATGTATTATGTATAGTGTGATGCTGGTAGCAGTGGTACACAATCACCAGTTCAACAGACACAGAGAAATGATAAGGTGTGTTACTGTAGTTTTAACAGCAGTTTGTTAAAATGGTTTGGAGTAAAACTTAATTTTGACCAGTTGTAGAGTGAAACCTCGCTAATCTGAAACTTATTCATTTTGATTGGAAGATCACAAAAACTCCAACATAACTTTTCCGGAGTCCAGAGTGTGAAGTATAAAATATAATTGCTAATCCATTTTTTCCCTTCATTTTTACTAATCTGGGCAAGGTACTGGCCTCAAACCATTCGGATTAGCGAGTGTTTACTGCAATGACAATAACAGTAATTTCCTTGACACGTTTCACATAGAGACAAAAGAGGTGTCCCAAATGAAACTGAACCAAACTATGAACTTTTCACTTGAAATAAGCAAAAAAAATTATGGGTGCTTTAACGACACCCATGAAACAACTTTGACCATGACTTGCGAGTTTTATATTTGAGGTACAGTCAGGGCATTATTTAGAATTGTTGGTCTAATGTGTCACCGTAAGTTATTTTTGTATTACTACCCGTAATTTCTTCTTACCTTTGTTTTGGACAATAAGCAATCTTCTCTTCAGATTTCGAGTATTTCCGGGTGTGTTATAATATTATTTATTTTATCTGTGGTAATATCATCAATTTTATGTAATCCAGAATGACTAACTTTTAACACTTTGTAGGATGATACAGTTCAAGGTGGTCCAAGTGTAGATGTAACTTCACTAATAGATCATTCTAACAAGGTGTGTTATTATTACTGTTTTGAGTCATGGCAAATCAATTTTGCACTTAATATTATGCTTTAATTAAAGTGTGGTGAGAGCAGCAGTGGAAAACCATCACCCTTTCATCGAAGGCAAAGGATTGAGAAGGTGTGTATGTCGTCTGTGTGGTGTTGCAAATTTTAAGTCTAGGAAATATATGAGTATAGTCTCTAGTTGATTGAAGCTTTATTTAGAATGCTTATTTTAACCCACATAAAAATAATCCATTTTGCTTGCAGGACCTACTTATTGTTATGGACAGGAAATTAGATTCCATAATTGGAAAATTAACAGATTTGGAGAACAAATTTACAAAAATGGAAAGTAAAGTACCCTCTTCAGCACCAAAGGTATGTTGGTGTCCAGTATACATAATAATGGACAGTCGGATTGATAAAAATGTATATATTTTTATATTAGCAACTACCGCTATTGTATTAGTAATTAAAGCACACCACTTTATGAGAGGCATGGTGCACTGCTGAGCTGGACAATTTAGTGCGCAAGCTCAATGTAGTTGCTACGCCTTGGAAATAATAAGTCGCGCCCTGGTTTAACTCGCGCCCTTGAACAACTCACTACCTATGCTTGTGCCTGAAAATAATAGGCCGCGCGCGGCCTGTTCAAGGAAATACAGTATACAAGTCAACCATAGCCTATAGTCATCAAACACTTGGGCGATATTAGTCACTTTATAAGTGTGAATTCAAGAGATGGCTGATGATGACCTAAAACACTAAATCTGACCAGGGTTGAACAGAAATATAGTATTATTGCCTCCTGTAGTTTACCATTGGATGCATTTTATTGAAAAATTAGCATAAAATTACACCAAAAAAATGACATTTTGTTAGCTTACGCTGACATTTAGCTTATAATCACATGATCCATGTCTTTGTAATAATTTTAAAAAATAACACCACAAATCAAGTCATTCTGGCGTTGCCGGCTTTTCATCTCCGTTTATTATTGTGCAGGGGAAGAAATGGTCTGGGATCAGTAGTAATTTTGACAAGTTTATGTGATGTTGCTATTTTTGAGTGTATTAATAATGCACAAAACACTTGTCTGTAGTTGATATCCAAGGCACTATTTGGCAAAATTTACTATTCCTTAATTTGTTTGCAGATTACAACTGAAAATGACGACAATAATGAATATATAGTAAGTAGCAACTACATTGCAGAATTCATTGCTTACATAAGTTGCTATTACATCTTTAAAGGTTAATGGCATCAACATTAAGTGCATTCATGCCACCTCAGCATTGGCTTATGGCCAAATACTGCTAGACATTCTATTTGACAGGAAAGAACAGCAGCAGTCTGTCATGTTTAGCACTCCGAGGAGCACCAGGCCTGCATTAGAGTCCAAACAAGTGTAATTATTGATTAGTAAGTTTTTTTCAATTTTTATTGAACAAAACTATTTACCCTTTTTCTATCCACAGATTGTGTTCGCCAGAGGTTTACAGATTTAAACGAAAAAGAACTTATTCGAAATTTGAATAAAAAATGTAGAGACAGCGTTAAATTTTGCAAACTTTCAGACCAATAGTTTTGTAGTTTACTCATTGACATTTGCTAGTTTTGTTTATTTTTATTATTAATATTTACATGCTATTAATGGAGTTTTTGTGTTAAGTACTTGAGAAATTTCATGCTGAGTAAGAGTCTTGCAAGGTCCGGCAAGAGTCTGGCAAGAGTCTTGCAAGGTCCGGCAAGAGTCTGGCAAGAGTCTTGCAAGGTCCGGCAAGAGTCTGGCAAGAGTCTTGCAAGAAATCATGCATGATTCTTGCACCGGCAAGAATCTTGCAAGATCCGGCAAAATTCTTGCAAAGTTAGCAAGATTCTTACAAGGATCTTGCATGATTCTTACGAGGATCTTGCATGATTCTTAAGAGAATCGTGCATGATTCTTACGAGGATTTGCATGATTCTTACGAGAATCTTGCATGATTCTTACGAGGATCTTGCGTGATTCTTACGAGGATCTTGCATGATTCTTACGAGGTTCTTGCATGATTCTTACGATGATCTTGCATGATTCTTGTAAGAATCATGCAAGATATGTTAAAAAATCAGGCAAGTTCATGCAAGAATCTTGCAAGATCCGGCAAACTTCTTGCAAGGTTAGCAAGATTCTTACGAGGATCTTGCATGATTCTTACGAGGATCTTGCATGATTCTTACAATGATCTTGCATGATTCTTGTAAGAATCATGCAAGATATGTTAAAAAATCGGGCAAGTTCATGCAAGAATCTTGCAAGATCCGGCAAAATTCTTGCAAGGTTAGCAAGATTCTTACGAGGATCTTGCATGATTCTTACGAGGATCTTGCATGATTCTTACGAGGATCTTGCATGATTCTTACGAGGATCTTGCATGATTCTTACGAGGATCTTGCATGATTCTTACAAGGATCATGCATGATTCTTACGAGGACTTGCATGATTCTTACGAGGATCTTGCATGATTCTTACAAGGATCTTGCATGATTCTTACAAGGATCTTGCATGATTCTTGTAAGAATCATGCAAGATATGTTCAAAAATCAGGCAAGTTCATGCAAGAATCTTGCAAGAAATCATGCATGATTCTTGCAAGGTTCTTGATAAGAAATCATGTAAGATCATGCAAGATTTTTTTGATTGGGGGATGATGGGTATTGGGGGATGATGTGTATTGGGGGATGATTTGTATTGGGTGATGATGGGTATTGGGTGATGATGGGTATTGAGGGATGAATGGGTATTGGGGGATGCTGGGTATTGGGGGGATGATGGTTATGGGGGGGATGGGTATTGGGGATGATGGGTCTTGGGGATGAGGGTATTGGGGTATGTGGGTATTTGATGGATGTTGGGGATTGCGGGATGATGGGTATTGGTGGATGATGGGTATGATTGATTTTATTGGGTAATGGGGGATGAGGTATTGGTGGTGGATGATGGGTTATTGGGGGAATGATGGGTGTATTGGTGGATGATGGGTATCGGGGGATGATGGGTATTGGGGGATGATGGGTATTGGTGGATCATGGGTATTGGGGGATGATGGGTATTGGGGGATGATGGGTATTGGGGGATGTTGGGTATTGGTGGATGATGTGTATTGGGGGATGATGGGTATTGGGGGATGATGGGTATTGGGGGATGATGGGTATTGGTGGATGATGGGTATTGATGGATTATGGGTATTGGTGGATGTTGGGTAGTTTTGGGGGATGATGTGTATTGATGGATGATGGGTATTTGGTGATGATGGGTATTGGGTGATGATGGGTATTGAGGGATGATGGGTATTGGGGGATGATGTGTATTGGGAGATGATTGGTATTGGGTGATGATGGGTATTGGGTGATGATGGGTATTGAGGGATGATGGGTATAGGGGGATGATGGGTATTGGGGGATGATGGGTATTGGGGGGTGATGGGTATTGGGGATGATGGGTATTAAGGGATGATGGGTATTGGGGGATGATGGGTATTGATGGATGTTGGGTATTGAGGGATGATGGGTATTGGTGGATGATGGGTATTGATGGATTATGGGTACTGGGGGATGATGGGTATTGGTGGATGATGGGTATTGGGAGATGATGGGTATTGGGGGATGATGGGTATTGGTGGATGATGTGTATTGGGGGATGATGGGTATTGGGGGATGATGGGTATTGGTGGATGATGGGTATTGGGGGATGATGGGTATTGGGGGATGATAGGTATTGGTGGATCATGGGTATTGGGGGATGATGGGTATTGGTGGATGATGGGTATTGGGGGATGATGGGTATTGGGTGATGATGGGTATTGGGTGATGATGGGTATTGGGGGATGATGGGTATTGGGGGATGATGGGTATTGGTGGATGATGTGTATTGGTGGATGATGGGTATTGGGGGATGATGGGTATTGGGTATGATGGGTGTTGGTGGACGATGGGTCACGGTTGTTTCATTCAAGGGACTAACGCGCACTCGGACACACCCACAAATTTTTTTCCCTTTGACAACTCCCTGCCTAGCAACAATCAGGCCTAATATTGAATTAAAGGCCCACAATTCATTTTTAACTGAATTATCACGTGAGGTAGAGGAAGTTAAAGCATAATAATAGCTTTTGTCTGGAGAAAAAATTTTTTTTTGGTGCAACTCTTCGGGTGCCATCCACGATAATAATGGAATGGTAGAGGCGAGCGTAGCGGGCCTTGCGAACTTTTTGGGGACTCTGAACATATATCGACAGAGAGTATAAAGCATTGTGGACATTATAAAATTCGTTCCAACTACCTATCTTTTTTTTTTAAGGAGTACCATGGATTTTTGAAACTACAGTTTCACGGCTGACTTGGCTAACTTGGCTGACTACTCTGGTGAGTATAGTTAGACTACTACAACAAAAATGCATGGTGATTATATTATGTAGGTGAACTGAGTATGTTTAACTATCAGAAGAGAGCCTTCTCTTCTTTAGGGGTTCTGGCAGACTTTTCTTATACGGCCCTCTCTTCTTCAATGGAGGTCGAAGATGAGTTAGTGCTGGGGCAGACTCCAAAGTTTGTTCCTTAAAAATGTACTTTAGTCAGTCCAGCTCATTTGGTATGCCTTGATGGACCCTCTCCAGTTTCATAACATGAGCATGGATCGATTCAGCTCCCTGTTCGCCCATCAATCCGGATGCCAACCTCCACCTTCTAATCCATGGGATAACGTGGTCTTCGAGAATGTGCATCTTTGGTAAGATGGTAGCAGATGGAAATTGTTCTCGATAAAACTTTAAAAACTTGCTAATATGTGATTCTAATAAATGCAAACAAATTCTCTAAAATTATAATGCTATGGTATGTACAGATTGTTACCTAGCTCATCAATGTCTCTATCGCTCATGTATTGAGAAGAATTATATCCCCTGTGACAATTGCCGAACAGGTCAAACGCCTTGGCAAACTGTTCAGCACTCTTCTCAGCGGAAGACTTTGATGAGGGATGATGGAGAGACACTGCTTTGATGTTGTCGAACAAAGTGATGATACTGGAGGGCTGGAACAGCACACAACAAGTACGTAAGTTGTTGTTGTGTTGTTTTTTATAAAACAACTTCAGGTTGTATTTACCTTCAGAAGCTTGTGGACGTGATTCCCAATAAAGGTACCCCCTTGGTAAGCTTGGCGCTTCACATTAAGCTGGTTAAGGCTTTTGTCCAAAATACAATAGTAGGGTCCTTTGGTGTGGTCAAACCTTTTCTTGAGGACAGTCTCAAGATCATGTACTTGACTTTTCTATTATATTACAATTAACTATGGTCATTTGTAATATATATGTATTAAATTTACCAGATCTTTGGTTCTCTTTTGAGCCACTTCAAACTCGTCCACGAGACTCTTGTGAAAGAGATTGGTGCTGACATCTTCAGCCGATATTGTGTGTATGTGAGTAAGTCGGAGATGACTTCTGTGTACTGAGTTGATGTCTTCAACTCTAACTTGAGGTTGGACAACTTCTTTAAATGATCAGCGCTCGCATCAGGAAAACTATTTGCTGAGGACCCTTCTGTGGCCAAAGAGAAGTCAAGCTCCTTGCAGTTATTCTCCAATAATGTCCAAAGGCGGTTGAAAATCCCAAGGGATAGGTGCAGTCCAGGGATGCAAACCTACACAAAATGTAAGTCTATTTTTGTTTTATTCAACTTAATTAATTCTCACATTGTCAAAGTGGAATATCAAATATGGTCTCTCCAATAACATTGTTATAGAATTTCGCCGCTTTGAGGTCACCATGACCTAGTGAAGTGAAGCGGGAGTGGTCGTCCTTCAGCGTCGGGAGAGATCTCGGTGGAAGATAACCTCGTTTGACTAAAGGTTTGGATAAGTTTGCACTTGTGATATGGCACCACAGACAGTTGTGCCGACCTTTTCAAAAATTAAAGATTCTATATTGTAGCTTTGTTAGTATATCATCAAAGGAAATCACTTACCACTGGCACCACTGAGTCCGTACATTTTGCACAGAAACTCATAGTCTCCAGAAAGGAAGAGTCGGACTGTGCGACTCCTAAAAAATATTAGGTAAGTAATGGGTTTTAAAAAAATGTTTGTTTAGATCAAGCTCACTTAATCTGCATCCCTTGTGCTTCCCTAATGTGCTCTTGGTACATATCCAAGGCAGTGTGCAGATTTGTCGTTGTGTCACCGGCTTTGAAAACTGAAAGCATAGTCGTTTCCTTGATGGAGTTAGGGTGAGCAGTGTTCACTAGCTGCAGGGTCAGTTTAAAACTGCCATGACCTTTATCTCCCCCCAGCTTCAACCATAGCTCACTGCTGGGGATTGCGCCCTCATGCCATGTTAGACCATCACCAGATCTAAGGTAAATCAAATATTGTTTTGATTGAAACTATAAATTCATTCTTTATTGCATACCGTTCATGTTGGTCTACTGTATCAGCTATGGCAGCAATCAGGTTGGGTCTGAAGACAAATGGAACCTCCCTGATATCATCTTTATCAGAGGAGAAGGGAGCACGCTCAGCCTTTAAATTATTACCAATAATCTCCTTCGCCAGGCTGCGTTGCTGTCTCTCGCTGGTAATGGATACATTAAAGGACTTGAACCATCTAAGAAAACATTTAGGTATTTGTGCTGTTTATTATTATTACTATTGTTATTTTTATTTTTTTTACCTTCGTAGTATTCTCAATTTCGACCACGGGATGGCAAGATCTGCCTTCATAGCCAGAGCATGATCTGCTGGTATGACCAGTGGGAGCTGGACCTGCTTAAGAAGCTCCTCCCGTTGAGATTTTGAAAGGTAGTTAACCTCAGCAGCAAGTTGGGCACTGCTGTCACTTCCACTTACAATATCTCGCACAGAATCCAGCACTTCCGTTCTCCTCTTCACCGTTCTTGCACTAGCATTGGAGGAAGAAACTCTGCAAGTAGGCACTTGTACCAACGTAATCGGCTGTAAGAATGTGATGAAAATGCATAATGCAGTAATTTGTAACCAAGCCAGACGAATTATGTTATATACCTGACCACCTGTAGGAATTTGTACAACTCCAGGAGCACCCTCTCCTTGGTGTAGGAGTCGCTTGACTAGGTGTTGAGCTGCCTTGCGCTCTACTGGAGTAGCCGGTGAAGTCATTGGCTGACAAAGAACATCCTTCAGCGTTACCTTGGAAGGTGAGTTTATAACATGATGTGTTTTGCAGCCATTATGTAGGTGGTGATGGTAATCTTGCAGTTTCACCATATTGCCACATTTTCGAACGCACACAAGAACGGAATCATTCAGAAGGGACAGAAAGAATGCTGAAGGTGTGGATATTGTTGCACTGCTGAGTGTATGTCTGTAGCAGCATGGACACTGCAGGGAATAACTGACTTGTATGTGTTTACTGCAGCAATGAGCACAAACAGTGTGATCACACGAAAGGTGGACAGGACTCCTGACTATATCCAAGCAGATAGGACAAGTAAGTTTGTTTATTATTGTGGTGGGAATGAACTGTGGGTGTGGGTCTTCAGTCGGAGGAGGTGGTGGTGCTATGGCAGTAATATGTTCAGCAACCATCCTAGGAGTTTCCCCACCGGATCTGCCCCTCCGTTTAGCTTTTACACTCCTGCCTCCTTTCCAAAGTTGTTGGAAGTGATAGCAGATCTGGAAGAACAAATCATTTTTTTTGTGTGTGCAAAACATTTATTTGAGAAAAAATAGATTTTTAAGTTTTCACTGGTGATCATATTGGCTTGAGACTTGTGGGTAGGATTCAATAGAAAGGGGGAACTACTGCTGCCCAGGTGTCTACTAAAATTTATTATTATTATTATTGTTATTATTATGGCCTTTTGTTCTCTAACACAGCTGCATTACAATTAATATAGTTATTATTATTATTATTATTCTTACACTGCAGTGATCTTGATGTGGTGACCATTCCAGGGGAACAATGGGTTGGAATGGAAGACCATCCTTACTGGCTTTCTTGGCTCTGTCCAGTTTTACATGGCACTGGTTACAGAATTTGCCAGGGAACGTGCTGCCATCTTCTTCACTCTGCCAATCGATCCCTGCAAAAGCCTTGAGGTCTTCGGGGTAGTCACAACAGGAGTATATTGGCTGTACTTTCCCCTTGGCCTTGTTGAGCCTTCCTCCACACACTCTGCAATGCCTTTGCAGTTCACCCAAGTGATATTCCAATGAACTAGTGTGTATTTTTTGTAACAATTTGATGGTGTGTTTTGTGTTGGAAAGAAATGTTAGGAAGACTATCTCATGGTTATTCATTAAACAAATTGTTAAATAACATACTGACCTCTTCTGCATGATTTGAAAAACTTCCTGCCAGGTGCAATGGAGCAAAACGTTGACCTTCCTCAAACCGATATTCACAACTCGTGGTTTGTTGAGTTAGTAAAGTGGTTGCGCAGTTGATTTCTGATAAGATATCATAATGCGCAGTGGCGCCTAGCTACAGCTGAAAGGTCAAGTGGGCCTGGGTAACACCCCAAATTTACACAGCAAATATATTCTGGAGTTAGATTGACCTCTGAAAATTGTGGCCATAGCTGAGGTCTTACCACAGGTCATGAATATATTAATGACCATACCGGAAATACCCCGCGCGGGTTCTATTTAACCGCTAAGTGTCCACTACGAAACAACCGTGGGGTATTGGGGGATGATGGGTATTGGGGGATGATGGGTATTGGTGGATGATGGGTATTGGGGGATGATGGGTATTGGGGGATGATGGGTATTGGTGGATGATGGTATTGGTGGATGATGGGTATTGGGGGATGATGGGTATTGGGGGATGATGGGTATTGGTGGATGTGGGGGATGTTGGGTAGTATTGAGGGATGATGGGTATTGGGTGATGTGGTATTGGTGGTATTGGTGGATGATTGGGATGATGGGATGATGGGTATTGATGGATGGATGATGGGGATGATGGGTGATGATTGATGGGGTATTGGGGGATGATGGGTATTGGTGGATGATGGGTATTGGTGGATGATGGGTATTGGTGGATGATGGGTATTGGTGGATGATGGGTATTGGTGGATGATGGGTAATGGTGGATGATGGGTATTGGGGGATGATGGTTATTGGTGGATGATGGGTATTGGTGGAATGATGTGTATTGGGGGATGATGGGTATTGGGGGATGATGGGTATTGGGGGATGATGGGTATTGGTGGATGATGGGTATTGGGTATGATGGGTATTGGTGGATGATGGGTATTGGGGGGGTGATGGGTATTGGGTGATGATGGGTATTGGGGGATGATGGGTATTGGGTGATGATGGGTATTGGTGGATGATGGGTATTGGGGGATGGGGTATTGGTGGATCCGGGGATTGGGGAGATGGGTATTGGGGGATGATGGGTATTGGGGGATGATGGGGATTTGGTATGAGGATTGAGGGTATGGGGATGATGGTATTGGGTGATGATGGATTGGGTGATTGGGTTATGGGGATGCCGGGTTGGTGTTGAGGGTATTGGTGGATGAGTGTCTTGGTGATGATGGGTAGGGGGATGATGGGATGGGTATGATGGGTATTGGTGGACGATGGGATTGGGGGATGATGGGTATGGGTATTGGGGGATGTTGGGGGGATGAGGGTATTGGTGGATGATGTGGTATTGGTGGATGATGGGGTATTGGGGGATGATGGGTATTGGTGGATGATGGTATTGTGGATGATGGGTATTGATGGATTATGGGTATTGGTGGATGCTGGGTAGTATTGAGGGATGATGTGTATTGGGTGATGATGGGTATTGGGGGATGATGGGTATTGGTGGATGATGGGTATTGGTGGATGATGGGTATTGATGGATGATGGGTATTGATGGATGATGGGTGTTGGGGGATGATGGGTATTGGGGTGTGATGGGTATTGGGGGATGATGGGTATTGGTGGATGATGGGTATTGGGGGATGATGGGTATTGGGGGATGATGGGTATTGGTGGATGATGGGTATTGGTGGATGATGGGTATTGGTGGATGATGGGTATTGGGGGATGATGGGTATTGGTGGATGATGGGTATTGGGGGATGATGGGTATTGGGGGATGATGGGTATTGATGGATGTTGGGTATTGAGGGATGATGAGTATTGGTGGATGATGGGTATTGATGGATTATGGGTACTGGGGGATGATGGGTATTGGTGGATGATGGGTATTGGGGGATGATGGGTATTGGGGGATGATGGGTATTGGTGGATGATGTGTATTGGGGGATGATGGGTATTGGGGGATGATGGGTATTGGGGGATGATGGGTATTGGGGATGATGGGTATTGGGGGATGATGGGTATTGGGTGATGATGGGTATTGGTGGATGATGGGTATGGGTATGGTGGATGATGGGTATTGGGGATGAGGGTATTGGGGGATGATGGGTATTGGTGGATCATGGGTATTGGGGGATGATGGGTATTGGGGGATGATGGGTATTGGTGGATGATGTGTATTGGTGGATGATGGGTATTGGGAGTGTGGGTGATGCGCTCAGTAAACTCACTGGTTCCGGTTATCCCTCGGCTTAGCCTCAGGGATAACCGAAAAACTCGTGAGTTAAATGAGCGCATAACTCACACTGAGCTATATAGTCTATCTTATACTTATGACACCTTGCCACCATCCTCAAAGCAATCTGATAACATAAATGAGTTGTAACGAACCTTCCTAGGAATTTCAGAATAGTTGCTCTCTGGATGATCCTGCAATGTGTCTTCCAGGTTAATGCTGTGCTCTGCTGAACTTTTTTGGGTTCCACTGATATACTCTGCAATAGCTTCACTATCTGCACTTAAGTACGGAGGCATGAGATAATGTTTTGGTAGTTTTTCCCAATTCCAATCAGGAAAATGATGGAATATAGCAAAAAAGTGCTTACATGGGAGATGAAAGGTTAGCCAGTCTCGACATGTACAGTGAGGATCATGGGACTGATCTCCAAAGTTTACCGTATACGATCCCTTTTTCCCTTTGACTTCAAAATTTTCCATGTGAACATGCACAATATCTTCCCTCACAAACTTATTGCTGGCTCCCTGTCTATGCAAACAATGCAGAATTGTTTCCTTAGGCCTTCCTTGTAAATAGTCAGGTACCACTGATGGGTTATACGAGCGGTACAAGTCTGATTGTTTGAAATTTTTGAACACATACTTGTAGTGGAGTGCTGGCAGAAATTGAGTAGTGATGCTGCTAATGATATGAGACAATGTCATAATATGTTTCTGTTTTGGGAGATACTTGTATTTGAAGAGTCGGTTGAGGGCTTCTGTCCCATTGTTAGTTTCTACTGCTGCATGGTAGACAGTATCCCTGTATGCTCTCGCCCATCTCTACAAAATTCACATAAATAGCTTTGCCTAAAATTCACTTTTGTAATTTTCAATGGTATCAGACATTACACGATGCTGAAGTACTAAATTTTGTATCATGTAGCAACTATGAAAAAAGAATGACTTCCAGTCAGGACACGTCATGTTACATTAAGTGTTGCACAAAATAAATATTGTGAACCAGCTTTAACACTAAAATATGGTACAAGTCCTGTTAAAACTCACTATCGTCCTCACTGGATGTGCATTACCATTATCCAAATTTAAAGAAACTATGTGGTGGTCCTATGAACTCCTCATTAGGGCTAAGTGTTTGACCACAAAGGCTTCTAATAAATACAAGGGATTTCCCCCAGCTTGCTATATTCAAGAAAACATTTTTTTTTCTGGGTGGGGTGGGTGGGGTTGGGCAGGAGTCCCTGCACAACTGGGAAGGGAATCTTGCTCTATCTGGCACATAAAGTATGCAACCATCATGATACACTGTGAATAATGCCATTGTGAACAATGAAATACAGATAGGTGATTACTAGTACCTTGAAGTATGGTTTGCTTTGCCGTACAACTTAAAACCTAAACAATAAAACTTCTCAATCTAGCTTATAGTTGATATTTATAGGAATTGGAATTGGCACCCATAGTATCTTTATTTACAGCTCAGTTCTCAGTTTCGTAGCAATCCTAACTTCAGTTATCTGAATCAAACTCTATAAATCCGATGAACTTCTTGACCACACCTTCTTATTGAGATTTTGATATTATTTAATTATATGTTACGTAGGTAGGTACGTAGGACCCTTTTTACGCCCGCACCTCTAATTATTTAAAGCAGGTAGCTAAAGTGTTTCTCCTCTATGTCTAATACATTTACCGAAGTCCCGTCAATTCACTTTGCAATCTCGCTCGTAATTTGTGCTTTTTGAGCACACCACCTAGTTATCATTATTATTGGAGAGAAAGAAATGTGCTGAGGGGGCAAAACTTTGAACTTTGCGTAAGGGGGGAGGTAGAATCCCAGGGTGCCCCCTCCCTCTGTATGCATCACTGTACCGTATTAAGATTTACCTATAATTATTCATGAACCACCATGTAATCAAGCCTCCCTCACCTTTGGCATACTTAACCATGTATTCATCAGCCATGTGGAGACTTGTTGATTATTTTCCCACAGATCTGATGACTGCAGTGTAGCAACAACCTCCTGGTAGTGGTGATCAGAAGGTAGACTTTCCTCTGGATCTGCTGATGGAGCCCATGCACAAGCTCGAAGTTGGTTGAGGAGCCAGTCTTGTTCAGCCGAGTTCAATCCATGTGATCCATCTTTAACCCACCTTTCCCAAGCCTGTTCCCGATGGAAATCACACAGGTATGCATTAGTGTTAGGAAAACATGTCTCAAGAGCTAAAATTTCAGCCTCAGAAAAGTCTGTCATAAAATAGTTGGGGTTCCATTCTGGATTCCAGGATATTAAAACTTTCAGAGCTTCTTCTATATCTTTGGCTGACTCGGATTGTACTATAAACTCTGCGACAGCACAATAACCAGAATTTGTACGTACACAAATAAAAAACAATGGTAAATCGTAACTGTGGGATAGTAGCTCCAGCAACAAGGGGAACCACCAGATCCTTTGGTTGACACCAGAGACACACGCACACACTGGGGGCCCTGATGACCGCTGCCACCAGAGTTCTCCACAGTTATAGCTAGCCCGCCCTGAGTCTTAAATCAGTTTGGGGTTTTGCGAAGTTATGGGGAACTGATGAGACGCATGCGTGTCTGGGTTTATGTACCAAGGACACGCATGCGCAGGGAACGATGGGAAAGGGTCGACCGGAAATCCGGGGCACAACTCAAATGAACTGACATACGCATACACCAATAAATACAGATATAAACACAAGTACACAGTGCTAATAAAATATACAAAATTATGGATGACACACAACACATATAATAGTTCTAAGTTCTATCTTTCTCCTCTTCACTTTCTCTTATCTTCTTCTCCGCCCACATCTCCCCCCTCCAAGATTTGGCTTGGGGCAAATCTGATATCCACTTCATGGGCGGGGTTGTCTTCACTCTCTGACCATGCCTGCCGACTCATCCCGTCTGCATTGCTGTGAGCTCTACCAGGTCTATGGATTAGTGTGACTTGCCACGACTGCAGAGCGAGGGCAAACCTGAGGAGCCTCTTATTAAGTCCGGTACCATCGAGCAGGGCCAGGCATGGCTTATGGTCGGTCACCACTGTAACTTCCTTCGCATACAGGAAGTATTCGAAATACTGGAGGGATGCTATGATCGCCAGACCCTCCAACTCAGTAACTGAGTAATTTCTTTCTGCGGCTTTAAGTTGTCGTGAAAAGAACCCAACTGGCAGTTCTCGTTCACTCCTCTTGACGTGTAGGCAGCCTCCAATGCCAACACCAGACGCATCCGTGTGCAGGATAAAAGTATCATCAGGAGCTGGGATAATCAACACACATGCACTACATAACAATGACTTTAACTTACGGAAACAAGCAGTCATCTCCTCAGTCCAGACGATCTGGAGAGGAGCCTTGAGAGACGTAGCCGGGGTGAGCATGCCCGAGCAGTCCGCGAAACTAGGAATGAACCGCCTGTAGTAGGAGACGGTCCCCAAGAATGACCTTAGTTGTTTCTTTGTGACGGGTTTGGCAAACCCTGCCAATGAGGACACCCTGTGTTCTGGTACAGCCAACAACCCTGCACCAATCTTGTGGCCCAAATAGAGCAAGTGCTTGCGCCCAAAACAGCATTTCCTTAATTTAATAGTCAAGCCAGAGGCACCAAGATAACCTATAACCTGTCTGAGGTGTGTCAAATGTTCGTGCCAAGTGCGACTATAGATGACGACGTCATCAACATAATTTCTACAGCAACTAGAAACAGGTTTCAAGACACTTTCGATTACTGCCTGAAAAATAGCGGGTGCATTCTTAAGGCCGAAAGGCATCCTAAGGTACTTGTATTTGCCAAATGGACATACAAACGTGGTCAACTCACTTGAGGACTCGTCCATGGCCAGCTGGTAAAACCCGGCAGTTAGGTCAAGCGTGGAAAGACATGCATGAGGCCCAACCTGTTCCAATATCTCTGTCAAAGAAGGGAGCCAATAACGTCTCAAAGGAGTCACTGAATTCAGACACCTAAAATCCACACAAATGCGGACACTCCCATCTTTCTTTCTTACGGGTACTAAAGGACTAGCCCACTCAGAGGTGGACTCAACAATGATCCCATCTGACAACAATTTTTGGATTTCTTTCTGTACTGCTTCCCGAATCCCAGCTGGAATTTGTCTAGGAGGTAGGTTAACTACTTTGGCATTCTCTACCAGTTCAATCTTACAAGTGCCAGTTACACACAACCCGGGTGAATCGCTAAAATGAGCTTTCAAGTCACTTAAAACGGCATCCAAATCAACCTTACGAAACCCAGGACATTTATCATCCGTAAGTGTGGCTTTACAATTAAGCAAAGCGTGATCTATGCCTTGCTCTTCAGCTATCAGAGTGACAGCGTTTACAGACAAGGGACGAGGGACATACAATTTCAAATTATCCCTATGTGCAAGTTTAGTTGGGTGGTCTTCACCTTTACTGACTTTATACGAAACCCTAGATGACCTGCCAACAATCCTGTATGGGCCTTCCCAAGAAGCTTGAAAAGCTGACTTCATACCTGGGATGCGCATCAGCACTAACGACCCAACTTCCAACGGCGTGTCCTGTCTATGTTTATTCAGGGACAACGCACGGGACTTACTACTGTCACTTTCATTATTAACTGCCAAATCATGCAGCAACGACAATCTATCACTCAACTTAAGGAGCCACTCGTCCACACACAACTCTTCAAAATCATCACTTGCCCACCCACGATACAAAATGTCTAGGGGGCCTAAAACATTCTTGCCGTAGACAAGTTCATGAGGTGAAAACCCAACATCTCTATTAGGCACCTGTCTAATAGCGAAAAGTGCCAGAGGCAAAAATACAGACCAATCTATGCCCGTGTCGGCCGCCTTAGCCAGCATTGGCTTTAGTGTGCCATGCAGGCGCTCCACAACCCCGTTTGATTGGGGCCTGTAGGGCGACGTTGCAATAGAATCTATTCCCAACAAAGTGTACATGTTGGACATAAGTTTGCTGAGAAATACAGTGCCTCTGTCAGAGAGGACTTTAAGGGGAATACCTGTCCTGCTCACAATGTCCATGAAGCACTGAGCTGCTTCAGGAGCGGAAGCAGTCCTCATGGGCAAGGCCTCAGGCCATCTACTAGCCAGACATATATATGTGAAGAGGTATTTCACTCCTCTTTTGGCCTTGGGCAATGGACCGACTATGTCCACTGCCACAGATTCGAAAGGTACAGACACAATCTTTCTTTCTACTATCTTTGACTTCCTATTGCCCTGACTATTGACCCTCAAGCAAACATCACATGATTTCACAAACGACATAACGTCACCATGAATGCCAGGCCAAGTAAATCTCTTGTTGATTATGGCTCTCATGCCTCTTACTCCAACATGAGCACACATATCATGGGCCAGCGTAAGGATTTTAAGCCTATGACACTTGGGGACCACGATTCTTTTCACTAGCACATCATCCATGAGAACACTATGAAATAAAACATCATCCACAAAAGAGTAACCATTTTGGCATTCCACTGCCAATTTCCTGGCAGGGATCAGAGTGTCATCTGCCAGAACAGCAGACTTAAGGTCTTCAACTCCGATAACATCACTCAACTTGGGAATATCAAAGTTTAGATCAACAGGGACATCAATATCAGCAACACTTTCACTTGGAGGACTTGCACCATCATTCCCTTCACTAGACGCACTACCTTCACTATTTATACCAATCCCATCCTCGTCAGAACCACTAAGAAGATCAACCTCCGAAGAACCAACGTTAGACCCAACACCTACATACGGAACATCTACAGCAGACAGTCTCTGAAATTCATCATCAACCAAGTCAGAACTATTGTCATTCTCATTACTCCTGGGTGACAACTTAGACTTACTTCTGGTTACGGCTCGTACATCGTAAAGCTCATCTGGAATAGCAACAGAAGCAGAGGAGATAGGAGAGGGGCCCTCCTCAGCAACAATGCCAGAGCCAGCACCTACTTGAGCAGGTGGTTGGATGCTACGGGTGTCACGTAGTTGCCCCGCCTCCAAGCCAGAGAGATCTGACTTTGAGGCGGCATCCAACAAGAGCTGCTCAGCCATACCCTGCTCCATAGGGATGGAGAAAAGGACACAGCCACACAAGCTGTCCTCGTGAGCAACAGCAACTCTGGCGTTAAAGGAACAGCCTTTGATCGTAAAGTCAACTATGGCAATGTCCAAAGTAACAGGTCTGCCATCCCAACCTTTAACATTCACTTTCTCGCCGGTTAGTTGGTCTCCATACACCAGACAGCCAGGAACTACAGAAATCTCCGCCCCAGTGTCGGGTACAATCTTGCACTTGGATCCATTTACGAACCCAACAACTGAGGGGGACCCATTAGAGACAGAAATCCAGTTAAGGTTATACGTTCTATTCCTTCTAACACCTGCTCTCTTACCACTGTCACCATTACCATCAGAGTTTCTCTTAGTTGGGCAGTCTGGGGACTTGTGTCCCGGCTCATGGCACGTATAACACACAATGCCAGGAGGTCTATTTGTCACATTAGCATGCACGGTATTTCCAGATGACCCACTGCTAGGACTAGAGGTAGGAGGACTACAATCAGAGACAGATGAACGGCACTCAAAAGCTCTGTGCCCAAATTTATGACACTTGAAACATTCCCTAGGGGGATAAGACCGAAATTTGTTAAATCTGCCCGAGGTATTTGGCTGTCTCTCAAGTTCACCCGTATTGATAGAGAGGGCAAACTTATTCAGGTCACGGAAGGTATGGAATTCGCGCTGGTCCATGAGAGACCTTTGCACAGGCGAACACGAAGCTCGATACGTCGCGCAAGCCACAAAAAGGAGTAATTCGTCAACAGAGCTACATTGCATAGCAATCGAGTCAGTTAAGGACTTAAGATGCACGTATTTCTCAAGAGGGTTCATCGATCTAGTAGAGTTAGCAAAATCAGACGTAAGTTTTATACCCAGCCCAGTAAGGCTCGAACCCAAACTCTCAATTAGAATCTCTTTAAGCTGCGAATAATCTGTAGTCTCTCTATCAATTCCAGCTACAATAGCAGAAGCTGACTTTGACTGTAATTTCCGTAGGAGAATAGTACGCCATCTGCCTTGCGGGCAACCAATGTCAGTGAGATCGGCCTCCAACTTAGTAATATACTTAGAGATGTCCATACCGTCCTTGTGAGGCGCCAAAGCAGTTATCTGCCTTGACATCTCAGCATCACCGGAGCCTTCTCTAGAACTAGAGGAAACTAGACCCGACCTACCAAACTCATTAAAGAATTCTCTGAACAAAGATTTCATGTCAAACATGGGAGTACTCATATTACCAGTCCCATTAAGGTCACGACCAGAGTCTTCGTCTTCGGCCATACTATATGGAACAGTACTAACACTACTGGAGGATTCAACACCAGGATAACTCTTCAAATAGGGAGCGTTAGAAGGCAAAGACACACGCTCACAAGACTCAAAACTATCAACTAAAGTATTGTCACTCTCCCTTCCAGAAGAAAACACAACAGACTTATAAACCTTAGTAGAATCAGACAAAAGTTTATTCAGCACAGCACTACTACACTCATGCGACCCAAACAATGGACACACAGGAGAAGGAGCGTTAGACCTACGATCAATACTAGAAACACTCTCACAATCAGAAGAATCCGCAGAATGACCACAGGCGGTACTCCCAGTCTGCTTCCTGCTCTTGCACGCTCTGTATGGCTGTTCTCTCTGGTTCATCCAGTCACTCTGGACCGACTTGATGTTCTGCAAGAGCGAACACAAAACAAAAATCAGTGACAATGAACAGGGTAATAGAGTCTATGACCAAAAAAAAAAACAACACAAATTTAGTTCAGCCAATTAAACAAACACACGCGCACGAAGTGCCACAAATGACAATCACAACTAATCAAGACAGGAAAAATGACACTACAGAAATATGACACGTCGACTTAGCCAGGGGCGAAGAATCCAATTAAGGTCCACGTGGGGTGCACTCCAGATAGGGAAGAAGATAACGAGAAACGGCGAACCAAGGGTGTAGTGAGCGAATATCCAGCCGCGCAGTAGCCGAGTTTGAAATCGGGACGTAGCAGCAGACGCACGAGCCAAGGAATACGAAAGTCGAAATCGATAAGGCGCAGGAAGAGTTCGGAATTCTCCACCGCTGCCGCCAATTGTGGGATAGTAGCTCCAGCAACAAGGGGAACCACCAGATCCTTTGGTTGACACCAGAGACACACGCACACACTGGGGGCCCTGATGACCGCTGCCACCAGAGTTCTCCACAGTTATAGCTAGCCCGCCCTGAGTCTTAAATCAGTTTGGGGTTTTGCGAAGTTATGGGGAACTGATGAGACGCATGCGTGTCTGGGTTTATGTACCAAGGACACGCATGCGCAGGGAACGATGGGAAAGGGTCGACCGGAAATCCGGGGCACAACTCAAATGAACTGACATACGCATACACCAATAAATACAGACATAAACACAAGTACACAGTGCTAATAAAATATACAAAATTATGGATGACACACAACACATATAATAGTTCTAAGTTCTATCTTTCTCCTCTTCACTTTCTCTTATCTTCTTCTCCGCCCACAGTAACGTGTGGTTTTGTAGGTAGCATCCATTAGACTCATGGTATTACCATACGATATCATCAATTTTTGTTGCCATGGTTCTTGGTGGACCCATAACAATGTTTGGTCATAGCTTTCTGCATCTGATACTGATGTGGAAGTACTATTGGCCTGAGTGTACTTGTATGGTCTAAAAAAGTACTTGGATTCTGGGGAATCCAAACTTTGTTGCTGTATAATTTTTTCAGCATTTTCTTGGTCAATTATTGAAAGCTGTAATGCTTGTTTTGCCCTAGCTACATTTTTTTTTACATCTATTAGACTAGGGTAGTATGCTCTGTCACTAGGATTGGGTAAATTTCCAGTACACATGTAATTGTTTACATGATGTCTTAGGAGCCGCTGTATCTCAACTGGTTTGATAGTTCCAATTGAAACATATTCCTGAACTTTTGCTATGAGTTCAGGGTGAATACGTTGAGACAATCCCATTACCCCCTTGGTGGGATGATATTTGTTGTGGTGGGATGGCGTGGACGAGTCCAGTAGGCTGCCACCAGGGTTGTACACACTCGATCAGTTTAGCTACCCGAGGCGATCAAGCCTTCTAATCCCCAAGGTTCAATTCGGATAGATTGGACGAGGGTTTATGCTTAACGTAAATCGAGCACGAGTACAACTGAGGGGGGTGCGCACCAGACAGACCGTTATGTAGACAACCTGCTGGGCATGCGCATGGATGGTTCGTGGGACAGAACTAAAGAATGACGTGAGGGTGTGCGTGATGAAGGGAATGAAGTGTTCGTACGGGATAATAATGTTTGCGGGGTGACTGGTAAGGGTTGTTACGGGAAATGTGGTGGGTGGTACCGCCACATCTCCCCCCCCTTAATGCGTTGGGAAATGCACAAAATAAACTGAATTGAGAAACATGATACACAATAAACGAATAATAGTTCGGTCCAGTTCAAAGTGACTGTCATGGCCAAGTCTTTAGTTCGGCCAAGACTGTCTTGAGAGCGCATCCGCCACTGGGTTGGTTGTGCCTTCGATGTAGTTGATCTCGAAGTGATATTCCATCAATCTAATCTTCCACCTCGTCAGTCTAGATGACGGGGCAGGGCCGTTCATAATGTTCACAAGAGGTCTGTGATCTGTGAAGACCTTGAAAAATCTTCCTGCCAATCTGTAACGGAAATGTTCAACCGAGGCCAGGAGTGCTGCAGCTTCGAGATCAAGGATGGCATAATTTTTCTCTGCTTTGCTGAGCTGGCGGGAGTAAAATTCTGCTGGAGTCCAAGCATTCTCTCTGAAAACACACAGAGTACCACCGATTCCTGAGAGGGAAGCATCACAAAACACGCACAATGCATCGTTACAATTTGGTATGATTAATGAAGAGTGGTGGGCGATGGCCTTGATAATGGAGGTGAATGCCCTGTTGTAGTCGTCTGTACATACAACATTGTCAGGACTGTCTTTTGTCAAGTGTGAATTCAGAACTGAAGTGAAAGATGCCAAATGAGGAAAAAAACGGGAATAAAAGGTGATGAGTCCTAAGAAGGACTTTAAGGATGATTTGGTTGTGGGGAGACGATACGAAGAGATGGTAGAAACTTTGTTCGATGGTATGGACAAGCGATTATGGCCTACATGAAAGCCTAAGAAGTTGAATGAGGAGAAACACCAAGCACATTTTTCTTGTTTCACTGTGAGACCAGCGAAGTCTAAACGAGACAGAACGGAAGTGATGTGATTCAAGTGGTCGTCAAAGGAAGTACTGAAAATTACGAGGTCATCAATGTACGGTAGGCAAAAGGGCTCAAGTCCACGTAACACAGATTGCATAAGCAACTGGAAAGTAGAAGGTGCATTACTGAGACCGAAAGGCATCACTCTGAATTGGAACTTTCCCTGTAAACAGGTAAAGGCTGTGTATTGTTTTGAGGACTCTTCCATGGGTACCTGATAAAAACCCTTGAGTAGATCCAATTTGGAAAGAATAGTTGCACTACCAAGGTTTGCAATTATGTCATCTATAGATGGCATGGTAAAGGGTTCACGAATGGTGATGGAATTCAGTTTACGGAAGTCAATGACGATCCTGATACCACCATCCTTCTTTTTGACTGGTAGTGGAGGACTTGACCATTTAGAGGTTGAAGGTTCAATCACACCTAGTTCTAACATATTCTCTATTTCCTTTCGGAAAGCTTCCTGGTATGCCAAAGGGATTGAGTAAGAGGGTGACCAAATAGGTGAACTACTACTAACAGAGATGGAGTGTTCAACAAGAGAAGTGTTACCCAGTTTGTTTACAAACACAGATGGAAAACTGCCTAATAGGCAATCAAGCTGGCGTTGTTGATCAGGTGATAGTATGCAAGGTTCTGAGCAATTGATAGGTTGAGGAAATTCATTGGAGACACTTTCTTCCGGTACTAATAAGGTTCGATATACATGCAATGCTTTCTTAATCTGACTAAGATGTACCACTTTCGGTTTGGCCTTTTTGTTTTGGGGTACTACTGAACAGTTCACGGGAGGTAACAGTTTGTGAATGGTGAACGGACCATCCCAGGATGCTTCGAGGCATTTATTAAGTCCTGGATTTCTTTTATACACTATGTCTCCTACCTTAAAGTTCAACACTAGTTCAGATTCAGCTGACACACGATCAGAACATGATTTAGAGGAAAGGGCTGACTTCACGAAATGAGTCTGACATGAAAGTGTATTGTCAAGATCTTCAATGAACTGAGGCAAGTTTAAGGATGGTTCTGATGATGATGTCCACAAAGATTTGAGAGACGATAGAATGAAGGGTGTCGGTTTCATAAACAAAAGTTCATGGGGTGTAAATCCGTGTCTAGAGTTTGGTACATTTCTGGCATAATACAATACAAGGTCCAAAGCAAGGGGCCAATCCTGCTTATTTTCTATACACTTTGCCAACATGGCCTTAAGGGCCGAATGAAACCTTTCAAGACGGCCATTTGGTTGGGGATGATATGCCGAGGTACGGATTGATGACATGTGAAGTTTACTTTTGAGATGTGCCAGGGTGACCGACATGAAGTTTGAGCCTTGATCCGTTAGAATAGTGAGGGGTGAGCCCAATATTGAAATGATGGAAAGGATGGCTTTGGCTGTTTCTTCAGAAGTATATGATTTTAATGGCACAGCAAATGGGAAGCCAGATGCCATTTCTAAGCAGGTGAGTATGAATCGATATTTCTGTTTGGACATAGGTAAAGGGCCTACTATATCGAATGCCAGTTTTTCACATCTCTGTGAAATAACTTCTGGCTGAACCATAGGAACTTTTTTACCACCTGATTTATTGTGCATACTACACTTCTTGCAGGACATGACATGATGTTTGATATCGGAAGCTAAATTGGGCCAGGTGAAATGCTTGTTAATTAGGGAGCGAGTGGTATTTACACCACCGTGTCCCAAGCCTTCATGGGCTGCAACAAGAACTTTACGTCTAAGAGAGACAGGTACGACTAAGGCATGTGATACAGAATTCATGGTTGAGGTGATGCACATTAAAATGTTGTCTACAATGAAAAATTGTTTCTCTCCCTTGCGGGCGAGATCCCAAAGGGGAAGCAATGATTCATCTGCCTTCTGAAGAGAAGCAAACTCATGTTTTGAAACACCGTCAAAGGACAGACTAGGAATAGACTTAGGGAACAAAATGTTGTCTTTAGGGGAGGCTGAGGAAGGTTCAATTTCCTCACAAACAGTAGGGATATCCTTGAATGGGGTAGGTGTAGCACCTTCAGTGCCTTGTAAAACTTCAGCTGCATGAGTGGCTAGGTCTGAATCTGCCTGCATTGCTCTGGTTACTGTAAGAACAGGTTGGGGTTCGGCTTTGAGATGGTTAATAAGGGAGATAATGTTTTGTTTGCCGAAATCTAAACCCAATAGGACTGTTTTAGGAGGTAAACGAGAGTCTACAGCTAAACAACATTCGCCTTCTAAAGTAGGTAAGCGAACAGGTAACGAAAATACTGGAACAGACTTCAATTCTTGTGAAATACCCTTAATAATGACAAATCTGACGGGCTCGTAATCGATATCTATGAAATCATCCGAGATCAGGGAGATCTTAGCGCCTGAATCAATGACAATTGGGGTTTCAATCCCGTTGATCAAACCATGGGTAATAAGGTCTTCCTCCTCAAAGCAATTGAGGGGAGTACTAACCAGAGCTGGATTTTGAGTTTCAGGTTCAACTACTAATGGGTTGGGTTCAGGCGAGATGGGGGTATTTACCATTCTCACAGGTCTGGAAGAGATTCTTGGGACGGGTGTGGGTCGGGAAGGAGGTTGACTGTCAGGTTGGGTGTTGGGTTGACTGTAAGGGGCACTATTAGGTTGGGTAGTAGGTTGGGTAGCAGGAGCTTGGGTGTTGTTGGAAGGGTGATAGGTACAGTTGTTTGCGTAATGGCCAAGCCTGTTACACTTGAAGCACGTCACAGTAGCTAGATCACGCCTGGGATAAGGTGTAGGAGATGGACTAGGAAGGTTATGAGGATGAAAGGGGTGCTGGTTAGAAAGTTGATTACTCTGGCCAGGATAACGAGGTGTTGAATGACTGTTGCCAGAATGAGATGAGTGAATAGATCTGTTGTTTGTCTGGTAAGAATCATAAGATGAAGAACCATGAAATTTGTTGAATGAAGAGGAAGGTTTAGAATAAGACTGATGGGATGACAGATACCATGAATTACACTCTTGGATAAATTGTGCATTAGAAGGACTAGGCCTATTAATGACTGCGTCCCTGTGGTCTTGGGGAAGACCTGCAACCACACCAATGGTAGCTACCATGTCTGCAACTTCATCTTTGACCCTGGGGTGCATAGAGTTAGAGAACGGGAGGTTACTGATAAGGATATTAATCTTGTACCTCCAGTGGTTATACCATTGGATCAGTGTTTTATTCCCTCCAGGTCTAAATTTCAAGGGAAAGCTGTTTAGGCACTCTGACAGGGAGTATCCACCAGTATTAAGCAATACAATACGTGTATCCGTATAAGTGGGACAGAGACTGATGTTATTGTAGTAAGCCTCTTTAAAGGGTCCAGATAAACAGTAGGGTAAGTACAACCTAAAGTTCTCCAGAGGAACACGACGGCCACCAAGTTCGGATTTGAACCTGTTTAAAAACACCATAATATCTTCATTGTCTCCCATTTTCCCAATTAACTTTATGAGTTTGTTGGGGTCATTGGGGTTAGGCCGTTCATGCAGTGCTACTGTGGTTGTGTCCTTTCTAGACAGACAATGGAAAAGTAAGAGAGTGTTTGGGTCTATGCTTAATTCACGAGCTCTATTTGCTATGGTAGTGAGTTCTTCCTCTGCTGCGCTAGGTCTGGCAGCAGGTGCTGATTCAGAATTACGAATGACATGTTCAGTATGAGGTTCAGAGTGAGGTTCATGAGATACAGATTCAAGATTGGGTGTGACATGATCTAAATGAGAATTGTTACTGGAATGTTCAGTTAAGTTGATACCAATGGAACTATTTTCAGATGAGTGTTGGTCGGAGGCAACCCTAGGAAAAGATTGGTATGAAATGTTTGAAATGTTGCCTGTAGCTTCAGGAAAAAGGGATGGGTCCTCTGCCATATCAGTATCAAAGATGGAATTGGCTTTTTGTTTCTTAGATTGTAATCGGGTGTTCATGGCAAAGCAAGGAAATTGAGAAGATGAGAAAACTGACACACTGAGGAAATTATAGCACAACTTACAGGGTCTACCACGACAAAATGAAACAAAAACACTGCACTAATCAAACAAATAACTTGCGTGATGATGAAAACGTAGAAGAGATAACGAGATCCTGGGGGTTGCCCGGAAAGATACGTTTCTTGGGGATGCCAAAAACTAGAAGATGGAGTTTGAGACTCGTCACTGAAAGAGCAGGGAAGGGCTACTTGAAGACTCGAAATGGAATAACAGAGAAGTAAAAGATTGGCGGAAACCCTCTACGCCGAAAGTCCAATCAGGGATTGCCTGAAATTGACAAAGACAAGTAAATACGTGAACAAAGAAATGGGCTTGACTGAGGAAGATAAAGTACACGTAGGAAGCTCGATGGAGTGAGACGCGTTTCAACCACCGCTGGTCACCAGATGTGGTGGGATGGCGTGGACGAGTCCAGTAGGCTGCCACCAGGGTTGTACACTCGATCAGTTTAGCTACCCGAGGCGATCAAGCCTTCTAATCCCCAAGGTTCAATTCGGATAGATTGGACGAGGGTTTATGCTTAACGTAAATCGAGCACGAGTACAACTGAGGGGGGTGCGCACCAGACAGACCGTTATGTAGACAACCTGCTGGGCATGCGCATGGATGGTTCGTGGGACAGAACTAAAGAATGACGTGAGGGTGTGCGTGATGAAGGGAATGAAGTGTTCGTACGGGATAATAATGTTTGCGGGGTGACTGGTAAGGGTTGTTACGGGAAATGTGGTGGGTGGTACCGCCACACTTGTGATGTGCTTCTTCTGTTGGTAGACTAATGTAATACTTGCGTATTACTTCTGGTACCTCATTTGAGCCTAGATGTTGCTTAAGAGCTTTCAGGCTATTTTCTCGAATATTTCGTATCTTCTTTAGAGACATTTCAGGAAGCACTGTTGATTCAACACTATATTGGGGATAAAGGTTGAACTCGACTATCTCAATGTGGGCTAAACATCCCATTTTTCTTGTCCCTTGCAAGTATACTCTATCACTGGTGTGAGGCTTTGGCTTGTAATGAGTTCCATACTGGCAATGAAGAGTGCGCCGCTCTCCTAAACTGAAGGGTGTGTTATCAAACTCTATTACTTGATTGGCAACCGTGTGCTTCCAATAAAGTTTTGTCTAAGTCACACAAAAATGAAATCATAAACAAAGGCTCCAACTTTTCCAAAGGAGCTTCAGGAACCATAGCCACACCCACCTCCGAATAGTTAGCCACACTCACACCACACCCACATTTTTGACCGTCTACAGGAAAACCTGGCACAACGCGGCACCTTTCGAAAACTTTTTTTTTGCACTTACAGAGTTGTCGGCGTCCAAATATTGAGCTCTCCAAGTTTTATCGTCGTAGCTTAAGTCGTTCCCGCTATAATAGACTTAACCGTTCCCTTCCGTCGGCTTGAAACAATACTGTGGATGATGGGTATTGATGGATGATGGGT